>Ga0265295_1000014_pt1 | contig 350035 bp, 329 predicted proteins | sample Munlansysbiofilm_FD_192503 | JGI IMG/M metagenome (GOLD analysis project Ga0265295, IMG submission 192503) | Leachate microbial communities from a municipal landfill in Southern Ontario, Canada - Methane capture system biofilm | ecosystem: Engineered > Solid waste > Landfill > Unclassified ... | reverse complement strand
ATGCTTCTTTCCCAATCGCATACTTTTGTTCTTTGGTATACATACTTTTTCCTCCTGTTCGTATTTTACCAAAACAAGGGTGGCCACCCTTGTTTACAGGTTGTCTACTTTCAGGTTATCATTCAGAGTGGATGATTTTTGATCAAAAAATTCAAAAATATGAACAATTATTGTGTTATTTAGTAAAATAACAAACATAAAAATTAGATAATGTTAAAATTGTATGAAAGAAGTCTTATTCTAACAGTGCAAATTGTTCAGATTAAAAGATAAATATACAACAAAGGGAGTCTAATATGTTTAAAGATAAAATACTACTAATTACCGGGGGTACTGGATCATTTGGGAATGCTGTACTCGATCGATTTTTAACATCCGATGTTAAGGAAATTCGTGTCCTTTCCCGTGATGAAAAGAAACAAGAAGACATGCGCAAAAAATATAATAACGATAAATTAAAGTTTTATATTGGCGATGTCCGTGATTATCATTCAATTGAAGGCGCCTTTATTGGGGTCGATTATGTTTTCCATGCCGCGGCATTAAAACAAGTCCCGTCCTGTGAATTCTACCCAATTGAAGCTGTTAAAACTAATATCTTAGGAAGTGACAATGTTATTTCCGCTTGTGTAAAGAACGGTGTTAAAAAAGCCATCTTCCTATCAACCGACAAAGCAGCCTATCCAATCAATGCAATGGGGATGAGTAAAGCCCTTATGGAAAAAAATGTTGTGGCTAGATCAAGACAACTTCGCCCAGAAGATACTGTTTTATGCTTAACAAGATATGGAAACGTTATGGCGTCCCGTGGCTCAGTCATTCCTTTATTCTTAGATCAAATTAGTGAGGGGAAACCAATTACCATTACTAATCCTGATATGACCAGATTTATGATGACGCTTGAAGATGCTGTCGATTTAGTGCTTTACGCCTTTAAACACGGCGAACAAGGTGATCTTTTTGTACAAAAGGCACCTGCCGCAACTATTGACACCCTAGCGAAGGCTGTCCTTGAACTAAAAGGTGTTAAACAAGAACCAGTTTCCATTGGAACAAGGCACGGGGAAAAACTTTATGAAGTGCTTGTCACCCAAGAAGAAATGGTCAAAGCCATTAGCCTTCCCGGATTCTTTAGAATTCCGGCGGACAACCGAAATCTAAATTACGATAAGTTCATTGAAAAAGGTTTAAAAGAGTTTGCCCATAAAGATGCATATCATTCTCACAATACCGAACGACTTGATGTTGAAGGAATGAAAAAACTATTACTTAAATTGGATTTATTTAAATAATGAAAATATTAATTACCGGCGCGAAAGGGTTTATTGGCCAAAACCTCATTGAAAAATTAAAAGAACTTAAAGTTCACACTATTTTTCCTTATGACCTTGAATCAACTCCCGAAGATTTAGATAAATTTACAAAGGAATGCGATTTTGTCTATCATCTCGCTGGCGTAAATCGCCCAAAAGATGAAAAAAAATTTTTGGAAGGAAACTTTGGTTTCACCTCAGTCCTTTTAAACAATTTGAAAAAGCACAATAATAAGGCTCCGGTGATGATTTCTTCTTCAATTCAAGCCGCTTTAAATAATCCTTATGGTATTAGCAAAAAAGCCGGTGAAGATTTAATGCGTACATATAGCAAAGAAACAGGAGCAAAAGTTTATATTTTCCGCTTTGAAAATGTCTTTGGGAAATGGGCACGACCAAACTATAATAGCGCGGTCGCTACATTTTCCTATAATATCGCAAATGACTTACCAATTACTGTTAATGACCCCAATGTTGATATGCAACTTATTTATATTGATGACGTTATTAATGGACTTATAAGACTTTTAGATGATAAAAGTAGTGTTCTTGAGCAGGTGAGTGAAATCAAACCAGTGTATAAAGTAAAACTTGGATACATTGCCGAATTACTATATTCCTATAAGGAAAGTAGAAATAATTTAAGTGTTCCGAAACTTGATGATGACTTTCAAAAGAAACTATATTCGAATTACTTAAGTTATTTACCTGAAAATAAATTCATTTATGATTTAAAAATGAACGTTGATAACCGTGGTTCATTCACTGAGTTTATTAAAACTAATGACCGCGGTCAATTTTCGGTGAACATTTCAAAACCAGGCATTACCAAAGGTAACCACTGGCACCACACCAAAACTGAGAAATTTTTAGTTGTAAGCGGCACCGGCGTTATTCGCTTTCGAAAGATAAACACCAATGAAGTTATTGAATACCATGTAAGTGGTGAAAAACTTCAAGTTTTAGATATACCGCCCGGCTACACCCACAACATCGAAAACCTTGGGGAAACCGATATGGTTACGATCATGTGGGCAAACGAAAAATTTGATAAAGAAAAACCTGACACTATCTTTGAGGAGGTATAAATATGAAAAAACTAAAATTAATGACGATTTTGGGGACAAGACCAGAAATTATCCGCCTCGCTGCTGTTATCAAAAAGGCTGATCAAGTCTTTGATCATATTTTAGTGCACACTGGTCAAAATTATGATTATGAATTAAGTGAAATATTCTTTAAAGAACTATCTATTAGAAAACCTGATTATATTTTTTCAATTGCAGGGAAAAGTTTGGGAGAAAAAATAGGTGCAATTATATCCGAGTCATACTCAATTATTATGAAAGAAAAACCTGATGCCGTCCTAATATTAGGTGATACAAACAGTGCTCTAGCTGCAATAAGTGCCAAAAGATTAAAAGTGCCTGTCTTCCACATGGAAGCCGGCAATCGCTGCTGGGACTGGAACGTTAGCGAAATGATCAATCGTCGCATCGTTGATAGTATCGCAGACGTAAATCTTCCTTATACCGAAACCAGTAGAATAAACTTAATTAATGAAGGTGCGGATGCTAAAAATATTTTTGTTACAGGATCACCACTTGCTGAAGTGTTAGATATGTATAAAAACGAGATAGAAAATAGTACCATACTTGAAAAGTTCCATTTAGAAAAAAGTAAATACATTCTTGTATCAAGCCACCGTGAAGAAAATATTGATATTGAGGATCATTTTTATAGTCACATGAATGCAATCAACCAAATTGCAGAAAAATATCAAATGCCAATAATATATTCTGTTCATCCTAGAAGCAAACAATGGATTGAAAAAAGAAAATTTATTTTTCATCCTCTTATTAAGCAAATAAAACCTCTTGGTTTTTTTGATTATAACAAACTGCAAAAAGAGTCTTTTTGTGTGTTAAGCGATTCCGGAACCCTAAGTGAAGAAAGCGCCCTTCTCAACTTTCCTGGCGTGCTTATTAGAACTTCTACCGAAAGGTCGGAAGCACTCGACTCTGGGAGCATCATTATAGGTGGAATAACCACCAAAGAAATAGTTCAAGCGATTGAAATGGCAATATTATTAAGGGAAGAAAAAATCACTCTTAACAAGGATTACACAAGTTTAAATGTGTCCTCGAAAGTAGCAAAAATTATTCAAAGTTATACAAATATAATAAATATTACTGTTTGGAATAAAAAGTAATACACAATTTCTATTTTATATGAGCAATCAGTTTCTCTATGATTTTTTTAGAATCATATTTTTGTGCTAATTCGTGTGAGTTAACTTTCATAGAACTATGAAGAATGTTATTGTTAATTAAAGTCAATACTTTCTCACAAATTTGCTGAGGATTTTTTATTTCAACAATGAAACCATTAACCCCATCTTTAACAAATTCTTTGTTATATTTCCAGTCACTAGCAATAATTGGTATGCCCGAAAAATAAGCATCAACTATTGCACCAGGGTGACCTTCACCATAATAATAAGTAGGGAATAATATACAATAGTATTTTGATAATGTGTCAGGTGTTTTGTTGAATTCAATTATACCTTTATAAGATATAAAATCTTTATATTTTTCAAGCAATTCGTAGAATGAATCCTTATATATTGGATCTATCATTCCATAAATGTCTAGAATAGCATTCACTCCGTGTTTGCTTCTTAATAATTTTGTAGAATCTATAGCATCCTCTATTCCCTTATCTTTAGTAATCCTTGAAAAAAAACATAATTTTATTTGTTCGGAATATTCATAATTAACTAATACTGGAGTAATGTTCTTGAAGTTAGGAAATACTTCCGCCTGGCCAATACCTAATTTGTGTAACTCATCAACTTGTTCTTGCGACTGAACCAAAAGTGTCTTGTATTTTTTAATGTATTTCACATATTTTTTATTATTAGACAAAAAACCCGGCAGAAAACCACCAATAACTATATAAATAATATTTCTTTTTGAAAAGAACCCAAGAAAGTTATACAGCTTTGAAACAACCTTTAAGCCATTATCCGCAGGAAGGATAATTATATTTTTGGATTTAAAATAAAGTTTAATTGTTCGTATCAAAAATCTAATCTTATGTTTCTTCCAATTATAAGTGGTCGCAATATTGATATTCTCAGCTCCATATCTTTTAACAAGAACTTCATAAATCGTATTAGTTCTTACTGCCTGACCATCAGCAAGATGTTCACCACCAAACTGACCCCACATTCCAATTAATCTAGCCATTTATTATTGAGTAAGCCTTTCTAAGACGCTAACATAAACATTAACATTTTTGCTTGCTGTAAAGTTCTCTTTGGAATAATTTGCAGCAGCCTTACCCATCTCTAATAAATCATCCTTCTTTTCATATAGCTCAAGTATTGCCTCTGCAAATTGGTTTTCATCAAGATTGCTCACTGAGATTCCCATATTGTATCTATTAAACATATCAAAGTAATTTGTGTTTTCATCAACACTATTAATTATCACTTTTTCACAAGCCATGACTTGTGAAGCTTTTGAAGGGACAGAATTACCAATAACACCTCGCACAAGAGGAATCACTTGAATCGAACAGGCACTATACACATGTGCCACGGTACTTTGAGGTTGCATTGGTAAAAATTGAATGTTTTTTAGATCCAATTCTTTTACTTCTTGTTTAAACTTTTCTTCCTGTGATCCACTGCCAACAATTTGGAAAACTATGTCCCCATGGTTTTTCAATTTAGCAGCCGCATATAAAATTTTTTTATAATCAAAAACGAATCCAAGGCCTCCTGCATATTGAACATAAAAAACATTCTTGTCTAAATTATATTTTTTTACAAAAGTGTTTTCTTCCCAAACAATTGGTTTGATGGTATTTTCATTATAAAAATTATTTGAAACAGATATCTTAGTAGCGGGGTAGTTTTGTTCAGTTAGTTTATTCAACATATCGTCAGAAATAACTACAATATGATCTGCGTTTTTATATGCAATCTTCTGGAACCAGTAAAAAAACTTTTGCATTAACTTGTTAGGCATTGCTCCAACAGCAATTGTAGATCCTGGAAACATGTCTTGAATATTATATACAACTGGTTTTTTTGCCGTTTTCTTTGCATATCTCACTTGGAATGGTGCAGTTGGGCAAGATCCAACCAAAACAACATCGATGTTTTTCTTTACTTTTTTAATAGCTATTTTACCTTTTCTCGCATACTTTACTCCTGCTAGGTAGCGCTTAATCATTTTATGCTTATCTACCTTTGGTGATAGAATTTGCTCTCGCGAAAAATTATCATTATTTACAATCTCGTTTTTTAAAAGATACTCTGAATTAATTGATAAAACCGATTCAATAAGATGTACAGAGTGACCATCTTTAAGCAGTTTCTCAATTACTGATGAATAAATATGGTTGTTTGGTGTAAATCGATCAAATCCATCTGATAGGAATATTAATACTTTCATTATAGTACCTCGATCTATTTTGTTATAGAGTTATAGGATTTTCTGCAATTTTGCAATTAAAAGGCAAAATTTTTGTGAATTGATTAAACATTTTCATCCCTGTCTTTTTTATTAGCAAAAATAAACACGGATACTGTCTAATTCAAAAAAAGTATAACATATTAATTAGTATATAGGGAAAATCAAAAGACTACTCTATAATATTTTACGTCTGTTCCTATGTTATAATTCTTTATAAAGAAAGGATTGTAGTCAACATGGAATATAGGAACTATATATTTATTAGGAGCGACGCAAACGATTATATCTCAAAAAACATAAACCTTTCTGGATTCACAGTAATCAGTCCATACTCTAAAATTGCACTATCTAACCCAATTTTTAGAAAAATAATGAGATTTCATTTAAATAGTATCTTTCCTTTTAAGTCTATTTGGTATAACAAAAAAGTTATTAATAAGAGAATTAATGAAAATTCTGTTGTCGTGGCTTTTGAGAGTGGAATTAACACACACTTTTTTAAACACTTTACAAGGAAATATAAAACAACTAAAAAGTTTCTTTGGTTTTGGAATACAGTTGATAATACAATTTCTCCACTTTCAAAAGACTTGTCAGATTGGAAATTGTACTCTTTTTCTGAAGTGGATTGCTTCTTATATCAAATGATTTTCAATCCTGCACCTTATTTTTCAAATAATTCTAATGGAGAAAAATTTACTATTAAATACGATGTTTGTTTCGTTGGGAAGGACAAAAATCGCCTTAAAAAATTACTTCTAATTAAATCGTTTTTAGAAAGCAATGGCTATAAGTGCAAATTTTTAATAACTGAAAACAGCAGACGATTATTCAAATCAAAAAAATTGTCTAGAAATATAAAATATTCCGAAACGATTAATTTGCTTCTCGAATCAAAGGCAATCTTAGATTATATTATTCCTGCAAATTCAGGTTTATCAATGAGGGCAATGGAATCATTGTTTTTCTCAAAAAAATTGATTACAAACAACCCTTTAATAAAGAATTATGATTTTTATCATAGTGATAATATTTTCATTCTTGGAGTTGATCATCCCGATACATTTAAAAAATTCATGGAAATATCTTATAATCATGATGTCGATATATATAAACAAAACTATACATTTGAAAGATGGCTTTCACGCTTTTTATAATTCTGAACCAACTATTTTGAAATAGTTAAAAAATTAAATTATATTTTTAAATATAATATAATAAGTAATATGGTTAGAGAAAGGTTAGCTTTTAAGCATAGAATTAGTCTTTTTTTTACAAATAACTGGCTTTTTTTAACATTGTTTTCAAAATTTAAAAAGTTTCTTACAAAGGATTTATTTGGTTACCTTATAACATTTCTACTATTACTAAATAGTGGTCATGCTTATTTTACCTTCAATATCGGGTCAAAATTTGAACAAGCAATAACCTTGGCGCTTCTAATAATATCATTAACCATATATATTTTAGCCAGACTTGATTTCGTGTTATTCTTAGATAAATTTAAGAAGAAACACTTTTCTATTCCTTCTATTTTCTTGATTTTCATTATTTTTTCTATTTTTTGGATATTAATGTCTTTTTTACTTAATCCACAAAGAATTTACAATATAAACAACTACTTATCCATATTAAGTGTGCTTATAATTAGTGTTTTATATATATGTGTGTTTACTTTCGAAGATTTTTTTAAATACTTTAGTAGAATAATTTTATTTTTCTCCGCAATCGCCCTATATTTCTATGCATTCAATTTCTTTGTTGGGGAAAGTTGGTCAACCTCAATACACGTTGTTCCTGGACGAAATTTCCTTGTTGAGAGTTATTTTGGTTTGTTTTATAATTTTCGGTACGCTTCGCTTAATAATAATGTAGTCTCGGATCGTTTACTTTCAGTTTTTTGGGAACCAGGAGTTTATGGTTCTATATTAATTATTGCCCAGTTTGGGGAATTGTTCATTAACAAAAAACCGAGATTAATTTTCTTGTTTGTTTTTATCCTATCGTCAATTCTAACGTTTTCTACAGCAACATATTTATTACTTGGATTGCTATACATAGCTTATTTATTCAAACTAATAAAAAACAAGAAGACGGAAGTAATACTTTTTATTTTTTTTGCCATGATTGTGCTAATTGGATTTATCTATATCAATCAAATATTTGAAATATTAGCAAAACTTCTACCCAAAGTATTTTCAAAGATTGTAGATGGGGATCAATCCTTCTTAACTCGTTTACAAAGTCCTATTTACTTTATCCAATTATTTTTACAAAGGCCTTTTATTGGATATGGCGGTAAAACTGCCTATGAACTATACATGCTTACTGTGCCATCTCATATTGATGCAGGTACTTCTACATATGGATATGTTCTTGCAAGTTTTGGACTATTCGGAATAATATACATTCTCCTGCCAATTATTTCTATTTTATTTAGTAAAAGATTTTCCATTCCCGTCAAAATATTACTTTTATTATTATTTATAGGATTATCAAATAAAGAGAATCAAATAGAAATAATGTTCATTAATATCTTTTTATTTTTCTTTATTTCAGAAGCTTTTATTAGAAACAAAAAAATTGAAGAGCATCCTTATAATGGTAATAATATTTTCAAAATTCTGTTTAATAAGGATGGCAAATATGTTGGTTTAAGAGATGTGGTATTTTCCTTAGTTGCGCGTATTTCAACAATGATAATCGCCATTGCCATAATTCCAATATACAGTAATTTCTTTAATGATGATGGCGTATTTGGCGTTTGGCTTATAGTATTGTCTGTTGTAACATGGATATTAAACCTAGACTTAGGATTTGGTCACGGATTAAAAAACAAATTAATTGAGCATAAGGATGAGCATGAACAAAAAGTACTAATTTCATCTACTTATGTTGCAACTTCAGTTATCAGCATGGCAATATTCATAATATTTTCTATTGTTTTTCTCTTTCTTGATTTAAATAAATTATTTGGTGATGTAAATAACAATGTCCCACGTCATATATTGTTGATATCGCTAATAATAATCACTTTTTCTTCAAGTATAGAATTAATTCTAAAGAATGTTAATGCAATCATTCAATCTAAACAAAAAAACTGGATAACAAATTTGATTGGATTAATATCAAACATCATTGTAATTTCGATAGTTTTATCAATAAATGTTTCAACAAGTCAAAAAATACTATTTGTTGCTATAGCTTATAGTATTTCAATAGTAGTTCCTTATTTATTTACTAATATTTATTATTTCTACTTTAATTCTCCAAATTTGCGCCCTTCAATAAAAATGTTTGATAAAAAGGCATTACGACTTGTAATGAACTTTGGGTTAATTTTCTTTTTGATTCAAATTGGAAACCTTCTTTTATTTGCTTCTGATACGATTATCGCTGGTCGTATGTTTGGATCTGAAAGCGCCGTTGAATATGATAAATACACAAAATTCTTTTTTGCTTTATACTCTATGTTTACAGCGATTGGATTCCCACTATGGGTAACAACATCAAAGTACCGAACTGCAAAAAACTATAGTGGTTTATTAAAAACATTCAAAACACTTTTGTTAATTGGTGCAATCTTCTCAATGCTTTCAATAATCCTGTCTGTCTTTATGCAACCAATATTTGACATTTGGCTTGGGCGTTTTACAATTTCTATAAAACCATTGACTTTGATAATAATAGTATTTTATTTTTCAAGTAAATTTCTCACTGGATCTTTAATATTTTTCAATAATGGCCTTGAAAAATTAAAGGCTCAAATTTACGTTACTTTCATTGGTGTCATTTTAAAATTACCCCTGATTCTCTTACTCAAAGTTATTTTTCCAAACCTAGGATGGGAAGTCATTGTTCTGGTTGATGCTCTCGTCTACATTCCCTATATTCCATTTGGATTCATGGAAATTAAAAAAGAATTATCATTAATAAAAGAGGAACAATCATGAAACTTATCAAAGAATATTTACAAAACATTATTATTGTTTCTTTAATAGTTATTGGCTCATTTTCTTTTTCAATTTTTGCATCTAATACAAGCTCATGGGAGGACCACTCCCGGATGATTGCTGGAATAACTAATACCCTTGTAGAAAAAAACATTTCACAAACGTTAATAAAAGTTAATGATAATCACACATCAATCATTACAGAAAAATTTGATATTTATAATAATAGAAATTATGGCTACTCAACCATGTTTGCTTTATCTAATCAAATATATTCCAGCGATAGTTCATTTGATTATTCCATAGGTACTATAGAAAAAAGTAAAATAAATGAAGCGCTTGGAACCAATGGTCTGGCATTCATAAATAAAGAAAACCTCAGTTTGTTTGAACAGAACTCAATTGTAATAACTTCACTTTATGCACAGTTGCTAATAAGCAATAACAACCGTTATGATGATATTCAATCATTAATTGGTGAACAGATCACAGTAATAAACACTGAATTTAAAATCGCTGCAATATATGACCCCTTTTTAGAAGAGTCTGAAAACAGGATTACAACTAATAGTTTATTTCAAAATACTTTTGGTAATGTATTCTTTATTATGAATAGTCGTTTTTATGAGTTAATTAACGAATCATCAATATATTTCACAATCGGCCAAAAGTTATCAATGAATCAGATCAATTTCTCCTATGTTAAAGATTCTTTAAATACACAATCATTTAAAGAATTTTTAAATCCTTTGGATAGGCAATGGATAGATTCATCAACTTATCTTTCAACAATTAAAGAAGAAAAATCTAAAACAATATTTATAATGTCATTAATCTTTGGTTTAATTTTTCTATCTATAGCTACTGTTTTAGCGAATATAAACAATCAAAGTAAGTTACCTTTTAAGGATCCTTTATTTGCATTAATTTTTATACCATATGCCAATTTACTTTTAGCTTTTTTCCTAAAAACCAATAACTACTATCTATTGAAAGACCGTTTTTATATTTCAAAACTTCTTGATAGGCAGTTATTAATTACACTTTTTGCCTCTCAATTTGTTTTTATCATTATCTTATTTGTCATTAAATTTTTAAAAGACCTATTTGATTCATCAAAAAATGAAATTCAAAAAGACAATACATATACAGACAACCAAGAATAGCCCTTACTTACTATTTTTTATTATAAAATTCACAATACCAATCTGTAAATTTTTGTAATCCTTCATTTATAGGTGTCCTTGGTTTAAAATCGATAATTTCTTCTAATCTATTTGTTGATGCGTATGTTTTCCAAACATCACCCTGTTTTATTGGTTCAAATTCTTTCTTAAAAAAGATTGGTCTCCCTAAAGAATTAGATAAGCAAGTTTCAAGTGTTTCAATGAAATACATCAATTTCTCTGGTGTGTTATTACCAATATTCAATACCCTACTTTTAGGTTTTTCTTTTGGAGGGTTACCAACTATCCGAATAATTCCCTCAACAATATCATCAACATAAGTAAAATCCCGATACATATCATTATCAAAATTTTCGTTATTAAATATTTTAATCGGCTCATCCGCAAAGAACTTGTCAACAAAACTAAAGTATGCCATATCAGGTCTCCCCATCGGACCGTATACCGTAAAGAATCTTAACCCTGTTGTCGGAATGTCATAAAGATGGCTATATGTATAAGCCATTAACTCGTTACTTTTCTTTGTGGCTGCATAAAATGAAACAGGATTGTCTACAAAGTCGGTTTCTTCAAAAGGTACTTTTTTATTCGCTCCATAAACTGAACTACTTGATGCATATATTAGATGTTTAACAGGGTTCCATCGGCATGCTTCTAAAATATTAAAGAACCCAATAATATTAGAGTCCAAATAAACTTTTGGATTTTCAATAGAGTATCTTACCCCTGCTTGGGCAGCAAGGTGAATCACATATTCAATCTTATGTAATTTAAAAACATCATTAAGTTGCTCATGATTGGAAATATCTATCTTATAGAAAATAAAGTTGCTAAAACTTCTTAAAATTTCTAATCGTTTTTCCTTTAAATTTACATCATAATAGTCATTTAAATTATCAATACCTATTACAATGTTACCTTCTTCAGACAATCGTTTAGCGACATAGAATCCTATGAATCCTGCAGCCCCCGTAACTAAATATGTGCATTTCATTTTTTTAATCCCTATTAAATAAATCGCGAGTATATATTTTATTAGACACTTCCTCAAGTTCTTTATAATGTCTATTCGCAACAATTACATCACTCATCGAAATGAACTTTTTAAAATCTCTAATTACTTCTGAACCAAAAAATTCATTTTCTTTTAATACTGGTTCAAAAACAACAACTTTAATTCCTTTTGCTTTAATTCTTTTCATTACACCTTGAATTGATGAGGCTCGAAAATTATCAGAATTATTCTTCATCACTAATCTATAAATTCCAACTATTTTTGGCTTTTTTGCAATAATCATGTCTGCGATATGATCTTTTCTTGTTCTGTTTGCATCAACAATTGCGCTCATAATATTTTGAGGAATATCATGATAGTTTGCTAATAGTTGTTTTGTATCTTTAGGTAGGCAATAACCTCCATAACCAAAGGAAGGGTTATTATAGTGATTTCCGATTCTTGGATCAAGACCAATTCCTTTAATTATTTCTGCTGTATTTAAGTTCCTTATTTCAGAATACGTGTCTAGTTCATTAAAAAAAGCAACTCTAAGCGCCAAGTAAGTATTAGAAAACAGTTTTATTGCTTCTGCTTCTGTTGATCCAGTAAATAAGATAGGCACATCTTTCTTAATGGCTCCATTTGACAAAAGTTTTGCAAACTCTTTTGCCCTTTCAGAATTTGAGCCGAGTACAATCCTAGATGGATATAAATTATCGTAGAGGGCACGGCCTTCTCTTAAAAATTCTGGCGAAAAAATAATTTCTATATCGCGATATTTTTTTTGCAATTCTTGTGTATAACCAACGGGTAATGTTGATTTAATAATAATGGTTGTATTTTTGTTCACTTTATAGACTGAATCAACAACAGAATCAACTGATGACGTATCAAAAAAGTTTTTGTTTGGATCATAGTCGGTTGGTGTAGCAATAATAACAAACTTAACATTTTTAACAGCATCATAAATGTTAGTTGTTGCAAATAGATTAAGTTTTCTTTCCTTGAAATACTCCTCCATTTCAATATCTTGAATGGGTAATATCCTACTATTAACTAACTCTACTCTTTTACTATTGATGTCAACTGCTTTTACTTCATTATTTATTGATAATAATACGGCGTTTGACAACCCGACGTATCCCAAGCCTATTACTGCAATCTTTTCCATTTAAAAAACTCCTAAATACTTATATTTATACTTTATTATATCACTAATGCAAGTTATTAGCACTTCGATTCATTCTTAAACGGATTTCATTCGAGAAGTATCCTTCATTAATAATGCAAAATACTACATAAAAGTGCCTAATAATAAAGATATTAAAACAATCGGTGGAACACTCGCCGTATCCCATCCTTCTTTAGTATATACTTCCGCAATGGTGGCCACTAACCCCGCAAATAAGGATATTAAGATACTATACGTCAACGGTTTGTATCTTGCTACTACTAAAAAGATGGCAATTGTTGATCCGACAAACATCGCAATTGTGCCTTGGACAGTTTTTCTACTTTTGATAATATTCGTATTAATAACTAGGTTATTTTTATTTTGTCCGACTAAAGCCGCAAGGGCGTCACCAATACCCCAGGCTAAAACGGCCGCTAGGACAATATATTTATGAGTGTCACCCCATATTCCCCATACGACACTAATCGACACTAAATAGACGATAAAGGCGATAGTAATGCTTCTTTTTACTTCGCCTTTACTTCTTTCAGCAAGAAGTTCCGCGTAAAAAGGAAATCTCTCAAGAATAGTTAAACCGACAAGGGCAATAATAAGAAAGATGATAAGCACTATGGCCGATGTATACCAGTAATCAAAAAGATAAAGGAAACAAAAGATTGAACCCATAAAACATAAATGTAAAATCTTTCGATACCATTCACCATGGACTTTAAAAACATATTTCACTAATAAGGCAATAATACCCACAATTGAAAAATAAATAGTAGTCATCAGCATTGCATTTAAAGGGTTATTTAATACATCCATTTTAGTTTTCTAGGTCATTTCCATTCATATCGTGTTCTAAAATTACTTCTTGTCCATGGTATATATTTATCTTTCATTAATCTCCCATATACAATGCCTTTTATAACCTTTATTTTACGCGCAAAATTTGAGATTGCTTCATCTGAAAATTGTCTTTGCCTTACAAAGTGCGCATACTCATCTTTTGGAATTAAAGTATCTCTTGCAAATCTATCAGCAGAATTATCAATATTATTAATTGCATCATTATTAATTTTTCCATCATATTCATCATTAAGAATGTGAGCAATCTCGTGGAAAAGGGTAAACCAAAATACATCATGGAATTTCTCTCTGGTTGTTAGTGCAATCATCGGATTTCCCTTTTTTGTTTTAACTGTTAAACCATGAATAGGTGCTTTCTTAACATGTTTATTTACAATAAACTTTATTCCACAACTATTTAATTCAGATTGAATCAGGGAAAACTGCTTTTCATCATCTTCATGCATTATGTCTTTTATATTAGGCAATCTGCTTTTTAAACGTTTTGTATCTAATTTGTCCACATTTTGATCTTCTACTGCTTTTTCGCATAAATATTGCCACACAAACATTATTGTTTGATTAGTACTAATATCCGGTCTTTTTCGATAATAGCCGTAATTCAAATTATTAATTGCTGTCAGGTTATTAATATCAAGAATTTGACGTAATTCTAATATTGCATCGTTTTCATCTTTAGAAAGTCTTGTTTGCTCTATTTCTTCAACGGCGTTTTTAATTTCACTACCAATTTTCTTTTCATCATTAGTTATAGAATCTATCTGCTGAAAGATATACTTTTCGTAGTCATAATTTGCTTGTAAGTTTATCCAAAATGAGTGATCACCATCTAAAGCGAGTGCGAGATTAATAGCAAATTCAGAAGTAATATTACTTTTCCCGTTTATTACATTTGAAATGTGTTTTGGGGTAACTCCCGTTCTAATCGCTAATTCTTGTTGACTATAACCCTTTTCTTCTAATATTTCAGCAAGGGTTTCTCCTGGGTGAATTAAATAGTCAGGGGATGTATATCGTTTCTTTGTCACCATGATAATCTATTACTCCTTTAATAATTATTTTTTTACATTTTTTTAGACTTTGTTCGGACATATCTCCATTTTCAACAATAGGCATAATTACTAATCTTTTGTTTCTATCAATCGATACTCCAAACTGCCCTTTACGATTTCCTTTTAATGGATGACATTTTCCTGGGGCGTTTTTTAAGTAAATATCGAATGTTTCCGCTGCATGAATCTGATCACATCGTAGTTTTATCTTTCTGGTAATTTCTTTTCCTTTTTCTCGTTCCATAAGGCTGAGGTTGCTAAATAGTTTACTTACTTTTAAATTGTCAAATTCAATCTCCATTCAACCTCCTTTATTACCATTTTGGTAAGATACCTTAAGTTTATATTAAATATAAAATAATTACAACAAAAAATTACCATTTTGGTAATTAATTTTAAATAATCAAAGAACTACTAGCTATTAATGCTTTTTTTAAAGGTAATGTCTTGCTCGGACATTATTTTTTTATTATCAAAAAGACTTAAGGTTTGATCAGGATATAGTGCTTCTCCGACATGGATAGTATAAATATTATCGGTATTATCTTTTTCCCATGTTACAAAAATAGGTAGAATCGGAATATTTAATTTTGTGGCGTAATGATATGCCCCCGGCATTAAGGGACGGACAAAAGGATAATCTAACCACATTTCTTGTTCAGGATAAATCAAGATAACCCGATTCTTCTTCACTAAGGAAGGTAAGATAGGGTTAAAGACTTTGCCAAGATATTCCAAATCATTCGCATAAGGTAAAACATCAATACTTTTGACAATCTTCCCAAGGGTTCCGCCCATGAAAAGGTTACTTTCATTAATGACAATACTTAGTTTATTCTTTTTCCCTAAAGTATTCGTAAGATGACGAACAACGAGGGAATCAAAAGGCGAATAGTGATTGGACGTGATAATAAAGGATGTATCTTTCACTTTCAAAGCATTTTCTAATCCAACAATTTTAATGTTTTTTCCGATTTCTTTCGTCTTCTTATTAACGGCAAGATTTGCAAAATAGCGGTTAATTTTACTTTTTAGGCGCTTTTTGCCAATATCATAGGTGAAAACATACTTTTGGCGTTCTGCACTTGTCACGACATGATCCCCTGGCATAACTTTCGCGTTTAAAGTATTCGCGGCAATGGCTTTTTGGATATTATTTTCGACAATTGGTCTTATATCTTTAAAGATGTCTTCCATATACTATAGGGCAAGGATTTTTTTGAAGGTTACTTCTTCTTCATGCGTAATATAAATCGCTTTTGCAAAAAGACCTTGCACTCCTTTTTCTTCTTTCGCCAGATGCGCGGCATCAACACTTTTTTTAATTCTTAATAAATCTTCATAAAAGGGACTAGTTAAAGCCGCTTCCCAAAATTCTTTACTATAAAGAACCCGGTCATGATGCCATGGCTTTTCAAATGAATTGTAATGAAGTAATTTTAAAGTGTCGTAATTAAATTCAGGGTCTGGTAACGGCATTTTATTCCAGCCAATTGGTAAAAGTACTTTATCATTACGGCACAGTACATTTAAGTAATCTTGATCAGGGCAAACACTATCAAAGTTATAGGTCTCTAAAAGATGTAAGAATTTACTTTCAATGTCATCTTCTCTAAACTTTTTAAGATTCATGACTAATACTCCTGAGTTGAAGTATTCGTGGGCGGCAACACCGACTGCGTTAGTGGCGTAGGCGGCAAATTCGGGAACATCTAAGACGAGCCGGTCATTAATCGCTCCGACTAATTTTCCTTCGATATCAGTGTTATAAAGTTCACTAATGTCGCCCACTAAAATCAAATCAGCGTCTAAGTAAATGGCTTTATCATACTCTTTGAACAAGGTGGGAATAAACATCCGGTAATAAATGGCGACACTATAGTAATCCCGTAAGCGATAGGAAAGATTTTGTTGATATTTAGCAATTAAAGCATTCATATCATAAAAGGTCACATCCATATTGTCGGTTTCTAAAGCCTTAATCCGCTTTTGATTGTGGGCATTGATTCCGCCACTTAAAACGATAATTTTATAGTGGTATTCACTACTCGCATTTTTAATTAGAGTATGTAACGCTGTGCCTAGAAAAGGAATATAGTTATCATCACAGGCAAAAAAGATTGGTATTTCATGTTTTTTCATCATAAGTTATCCTCATTTCTTATTGTTAAATATTTATCATAGATGTCATCAAAATCATGACATTTAAGAATGGTGTGGACTTTATCAATGTGCCAAGGCTTAATATTGACAAAGTGGAACTTGGGAAAGATACGAAACTGCATACTAAAATGACGGACAATCGTATCTTTCTTTATTTGTTTTTGCTCGTTGTAGCGTCTTTTTAAAATTAATTTCTTTTTCACAAATTTATTAATTGCAGTTTGATCGCTTAAAAAGACTTTCTTCTTATTTAAATAAAGCCGGGCTTTATAAAAAAGTCCTGTTTCTTTAATTAATTGCAAATTAAATAATAAAACTCCCGCGTTTAAATAACGGGGACCCATGAAAAAGCGACCATAGCGATCTTTAACGCCGGCGAGTTCATAGTTAGTAATATCAATGTTATAGAAAGATGCAATATCGCCAGCAATCATTGTGTCGGTATCAAGATAAAGCACTTTATCCGGCATGCCATCAATCTTATCAAGCAATAATCTTAATAAGGTATATGCCGTATATCTCGTATCATTATTCTTAGAATGAATTAAGTCTTGCATAAATAGAAGGGTTGTATCAACTTTTATTACCCTTGATGCTTTATTTACTTTTCGTAATTCATTTTCTAAAAGGAAAATATCTTCATCCTTAATTGCTAAATACTCAGGATCAAGGTCTTTTAACTCCATCGTTAAAATATAAATGCTTAACGGACCATCATAATGTTTTAAAAGCGATAAGGTGCTTAAAAGCATACCTTTGAATATTTTATGATTGCCGGCATAAACAACATTCATCATTTTTTATACTCCTTATACGTAATCATTTGGAAAGTTGAGCGTTTACTTCTTTCCACCATCGCTTCATATACTTTGTTTCGTAAGTAATGCATATTTTCTTCTTTTGAGAAATCATCTTTAATCATGAAGGGACCATCAATATAGACAACCGTTTTAAGTTTTCCTTTATTTGTCGTTTGATATGTTGTCGTTAAACTATAGGTTTTGACTTGATGTTTATAGGGGTAGACAAAGGACTTATCGCCAAAAGGTCTAATCCCGGTGTAATAAGGCCAAAGATGGGCTTCCGGATAAATAACCACAAAACCTTTCCGTTTAATCCGTAAGGCTACTTCCCCCAAGAAGTTTTTCGTACTTAAATAATCTTCTGGTAAAGGAAGGGCACCCCAAGCTTTTGTCATATTGCCAAGGATGGGGAGGCTAACGTTTGCGCTATTAACAATCATTGATACTTTTCGTGGGAAAAAGGCAATGTTTGGCATGAAGGCATCACTTTGCGGATGGGTGTGATTCGCGTAAATAAATACCCCTTCTTTTTTGGCCGCTTTCAATAGTTTCTTATTTACGATTTTGGTGCGTCGAATAAGTTTTACATAAATAAAGGCAATGGGGGTTAAGATCAAGCGATAACTGATGAAGTCTAAAAAACGTACGAAGATATTATCTCTGTTGTACTTATAATTACCAGAAATCTTTTTGCGGTTTGGTGGACTCGGGCCAAACTCATCATTAAGAAGGTCTTGGTAGTAGTAAATCGTTTCTTTTTGCTTTTTCATAACCCCTGCCGACCATATAGTAATAATTACTATCTTTTTTACATAGGGAATTAAGCGTTTTTCATTATCTTTCTATGGGAGGTCGATTCTCATAATGTGGGAATTTGACTTTATGCACCTAAATTGCTACAATTTCTTGGTAAATAGGGTAAAAACAATGGAAAACTTACAAACGATTATTGCTAACAACTTAAGTTACTTACGGCGTAAAAATAACCTTACTCAGCAAGAACTCGCGCTAAAAATCAACTATAGCGATAACGCCATTAGTCGCTGGGAGCGCGGTGAAGCAACACCGACAATTGAAACTTTAGAAATTATTGCCCATTATTTTGGTATTAAAGTCAGTGATTTGTTAGACGAAAATTACCAATCAAAAAGTACCCCGGAAAACAAGGGAAAACTTGTCCAACGGATCTTCGTCATGCTTTTTAGTATTTCGATTGTGTGGACTTTTGCCCTGGTTGGCTTTATTTATACTTTAACTTTCCAAGACCAATTAGGAGCCTATGGCGATCATGCTTGGTTACTATTTATTTTTAGTTTACCAATTACGTGTTTAGTCCTTTATTTCTATAACCGGATGTGGGGCAATCGCATGTACCACCTCATCATCTTCTCTTTCTTCTGGTGGACACTCTTAACGGCCTTTTACTTATATCTATTATTTGTCCCGGGCGTTAATCTGTGGTTAATCTTTTTACTTGGTATCCCGGCCGAACTTGCCCAAGTACTCTGGTTTTTCATTAGAAAATAAAATTAAGAAAAACTTATACTTTACATATCAAAATATAAGTAGCGATTATATAAATATAAGTAAACAATATAAAAAATAAGCACATATTCACGCTATAATGTATGTGAAGGAGGATATGCTTATGCCACAAATAATTACCGTGATGGAGATTGATTGGTATTTTGGTTTATGGTTAGGAATTTTTATTCTGGCCCTTATTATTGAAGCTGCTGAACCGGGGCTTATTAGTATTTGGTTTGCCGGTGGTGCTTTAGTAGCCTTTATCCTAAGTTTATTCCCAAATATTCCATTTTGGGTGCAAATAATTGCCTTTATTGTCACCAGTGGAATTTTACTTACCTTAAGTTTTATCTTCTTTAGGAAATCATTCTTAAATGTGAAAACGCAAAACACCAATTTAGATGCCTTAATTTCTGAAGAAGTAACGCTCTTATCAATCTGTAATAAAGATACACTTGGTGAAGTTACATACCGCGATGTAACTTGGAAAGTGACCCCCAAAAATCATGAAGATCAATTCGAAAGCGGGGAAGTTGCCGTTGTTGATTCTATTCGCGGAAATCGTCTTGTTATTACAAAGAAAGGAAGTAACTAACATGTTAAACATTAATTTCTTACTCACGGAAGGACAAGTAATCGGCATCGTCGCCGCTGCTGTTCTTCTTCTTATCATCCTTGTCATTATCATTCGCTCGATTCGAATCGTCAGACAAGCATCGGTCTTAGTCATTGAAAGGCTTGGGAAATATAACCGTATCTGTCAAGCCGGTATTCACTTTATCATTCCCTTCTTTGAAAGAGCATCAGAACAAATCTTCCTCAAAGAAAGAGTAAGTGACTTCCCACCCCAACCCGTTATTACCAAAGATAACGTTACAATGTCGATTGACACTGTTGTCTATTGGCAAGTTACCGACCCAAAACTATTTATGTACGGGGTCATTATGCCGCAAAGTGCCTTAGAAAACTTAACGGCCACGACCTTACGTAACTTAATTGGGGACTTAGAATTAGATGAAACATTAACAAGTCGCGATACCGTTAACCATCAAATGTGGAAAGTATTAGACTTAGCCACCGACCCATGGGGCATTAAAGTAACCCGGGTTGAACTTAAAAATATTCTTCCACCACGTGATATTCAAGAAGCAATGGAAAAACAAATGCGCGCCGAACGGCAAAAACGCCAAGAAATTTTAGAAGCTGAAGGTCGTAAAGCCGCTGCTATCTTAATCGCTGAAGGGGAAAAAGAAGCCGTCATCTTAAGATCTGAAGCCGCCAAACAAAAAATGATTAAAGAAGCCGAAGGGGAAGCAGAAGCCTTACTTGCCGTCTATCAAGCCAACGCCAAAGGGATTGAACTTGTTAATAACGCAAATCCAGGGGCAGCTTACTTAACGCTTAAAGGTTTTGAAGCATTAGAAAATCTTGCCAAAGGCCAAGCCACTAAAATCATTGTGCCAAGTGAAATTCAAAACGTAACCGGTCTTCTCACTTCCTTAAAGGAAGCAATTGTAGACGAAAAACCAAAAGAAAAGTAATCAGTCAATTCTACAAATAACTTAAGCAGGTATCAAAAACCTGCTTTTTTATTAAAAAACACAAGGAAAAAAGCGTTTTCATAGAAATTTAAAATAAACATATATAATCAATCGATTTTTCGTTTTATCATGGGTTTTCTTAATAAAACCACGAAAAAACGCCCATTTTGTATATATTTTTATATACAAAATTTTAAAATTGTTTGTATAATTATTTAAAGTATATAAATATACTACCTTTTTATAAGGAGGAAAAACGATGAAAAAAATACTAAAATATCTAACTTTTGCTTTTTTACTTAGTGTAATTGGTGTCGGCTTTGGTCAAAGCAGACACGTCATTAAGACAGACGCCGCTTCTCCTGCTACAAAACGTGTTTGGCTTTATCCAGACTATGTAACTTGGTGGGCTAGCGATGCCAATGTCCCCTTAGGAATTCATTACTTTGGTGGCGCAGTTGGATCTTCATGGCCAGGAGCCACCATGTTAAGAGATACTGCAAATAGCTTATATTATTACGATCTGCCTACAGATACTACGACAGTTGTTTTCACAAGAATTAATACTGGTAATAATTCTGCTTTTGATCAAACTGTAGATGTTGTTCTTGAAAGTTACGTTAATACTTATCGTTTTGAACTTTGGAATCAAAAATTAGATAATAAAACCGAAGGAGCATTTGTATCATTTTCTCCAGTAACTACAACTGTTGTTTCTAATTTTGCTGCTACAATCGATACTTCTGCAGAAGCGTGTACACAAGCATTAGCACAAGCGGCCATTGATGCATACAATAACCTAGCAACATTTGAACAACATCAATATGCGGCACTTGATGTCGGTGGTGGTCAAACAGGTTTAGACCGCCTTAATTACCTAAAAGCTCGTTACAACATTGTAACCCCGCTCTCCTCAAACGTTTCCCCACGGAGCGTTGCTACTGAAAACACTACTACTGCTACATTAATCATTGGCGCGTTAGGTGTTACTTCCTTAGCAGGATATTACTTCATTTCGAAGAAAAAATTATTCGCATAAATTAACAAATTGTTAATTGAAAAGGAGCGGTTATCGCTCCTTTTTTGTTTAAGTAATTGATTAGATTTTTAGTATTTTTAATAAATACTTATCAAAGCGATGGAAACTTTCTTTCTTCCGGGCATTGATATTATCTTTGTTTTCTCTAAAGCCATAAAGGGCAAGATCAAGATCACTTTTAAGATTAATTAATTCATCAATTAAGGCTTGTAATGTTTCATCTACTTCTTTTTCACCTTGGTATTTAGCAAGAGCTTCAATGACCGCGAGTTTTTGAAGAAGCATGAAATCTGTCTCTTCAGCATTCATGTTTTTAAATGCTTTCCGAATTTCACTACGGTTTTGTGATATATTCCCCGCATAACGGACACTCCCGGATAAGACTCCAACGATTACGCCGGCACTGATCATGCCCCCGAGGGTTAAGGTGGTTACTGCCCCGGCTGTTAGTACTCCAAGAACTGGGGAAATAAAGAAGGCAACGATTCCGGCAAGACTTCCTACTAATAAGGCGTCAGCGAGTAAGTCACTTGGATTTTTTCCACTTATTAAATGATATTTTTTGAGTAAGTCTTTTTCATAATCCACGAAGAAGTTTTTGGGTAATTTTAAGGCATCACCAATTTCATTAAAGGTTTCTTTTTTCATGCTTTCTTGAATATCGGTGCCGTAATATGGACTAGTAAAGATTAAGTTAAAGGCGACAAAAACGGCGCGAATGTCGGCAATATCGTCTTTAAATAAGTCATTGATGTATTCAGATAATTCAGTAAGGTCACTAATGACTTCGATGTTATTTTCAGCCGTGAATTTTTCAATTTTTGCTAAATGTTCACTTTTAAGGGCGAATTCTTTTTCGTTTATTTCATACGTTGTTTTGTTGATGGTGTTTGAAAAGTCTTTGCCTAGTTTTTGAAAGAAAGCATCTTTTTCGCCAATGGTTTGGGCTTTTGTTCTTTCCATTTCTTTTTGGTGAAACGCAAGATCATTTTTAATCCGTAAGATGTTAAATGAATACGTTACAGTTTGCACTTCATGTAAATTAAAGTTATTCATGTTTGATTTCTCCTTCCTTAAGGGTAATAAGGGCTTCGTCATATTTGCGAATATGTTCGACTAAGAATGTTAAAAGTTCTTTAAAGGCAGTATCGCTTTTAAGTAAGGCTTTGATTTCTTTAATAAGTGGACTATCACTTTCACTATTTTGGGCTTTAATAAAATTAATGATGTCAACTTTATTTTTGGCCTCTTTGGTAATGTAATCAAAGATAACAACAATATCGTATTTTATATTGCGGTAGTCGCCCGCTTCATAGTCAACAACATATTTATATAAAGTGGGACGGGTAATATCTAGTAAGGGCGCTAGTTCGGTAATGGTAATAAATTCAGTAATCTTTCGCATACTTCCTCCTAAACTCATTATAAGTTCATGTTTAAAAATTGTCAAGTGATTTTTACACTTATTTTACACTTGTAATTCGTTAGTAACAAAGTTACTACTATCTATTTCTTAAGTTCGGCATGTTTAATCTTATATAGTTCTTCTACCGCGAAATGGGCTTTAGTGACTAAATAATTTGGATCATGACTAAACATATAAAAGGTATCCTGCGGGTAACTAAAACTAATGCCGTCACCCCGGCCAAAGTAATTATACTCAACGTGAATACTATAATTTTCTAAAGGCGTCTTACTAAAAGAAAACTCTTCACCGTTATGACTTTTTCCTTTTACGACGAAACCTTGTTCATCATGGGTTAAAACCCCTTTACCAATTCGATAAAAACCTTTACTGCTGGGTAATGAATCAATATCAACTTCAAATTCAAATTTATAAGTCCCATTTAATATTTCTTTTCTTACTTCATCTCTTTGCCATTCATACCAAGTTGGAATATGCGTGAAGATTGATTCGCCTTCAAGCGCTTTAATCGCCCCCAAAGTATCCATTTCATAACCCTTATTGCAAACTGTGCAGGAAATAACGTTCCCTTTGGTGGCCATTTTTCCTTCACTTAAACAATGCGGACATTTATAAAGCACTTTATGAAGTCCTTCCGCCCGGAATTCCTCAGTAACGTGAATGTTATTAGCCTTTTGCCATGCATAATCATCATAAACAAAGGCTTCGTTTATGCGTTTATTAATTTCTTCGACACTTAATGTTTCCGCTTCTTCTTTAGTAATAATATAAGTCATATCCGCGGTGGTATGGACTTTTCGTGGTTTTAAATTCCATACGGGGGCCGATAAATGGTGACCGTGACAAATAAGCGTCGCAACCGGTACTTTGAGTAATTTAACAAGTTTCCCCGTGCTATCGGGCATAACTGAAGTTGTGCCGACATGACTATAACGCGCTTCGGGATAAATCATCGTTACATGTTTCAAAACATTCAGACTATGCTTAATTTGTTTAACAAGACCAATATCATTAATGAATTTCCGTTTACCGTAACAACCAACTTCACGCATTAACTTTTCACGACCGATAAAACCGTCGATGGCGACAATATATGTTGCCCGGCGCGGATAGATTGCTTTTGTCGCTACTTTAAAGTCATAAAAAGCATTATGGTTACAAAGTAAAATATATGGTTCTTTTTTAAGGGGTTCCATATTATGTTTAAAGATTTGCGCTTTTCTTTTTCTCACTTCAGGGAAGGCTAACGCCCAGGCTAAAAGCGTTAAGGGGCGCCGCTGTTTTTGCACTTTCCGTTCAAAATCAAAACGGGGCATCGTGGCGACTTCACCAAATGATTTATAGACAATATCACTAATTTTCATGTAAATGTATTTCCTAATTTAATTCTATAACTACTTTATAGTGTTCTAATTGTAGCATTTAGTGTTAAAATCGTTTTGCTTCACGTTCTTTTAAGTATTTATGAATCTCTTCAACCGCGAAATGGGCTTTGGTGACAATATACTGCGGATCGTGGCTAAAAATGAAGTATGAGTCTTGGGCATAACTTAAACTAATGCCATCTCCTCAACCAAAATAATTATATTCAACGTGAATACTATAATGATCAAGGGACGCTTTTGTTAAAGTAAACTCTTCGCCGTTATGACTTTTACCGACGACTTTAAAGCCATCGACAGTATGAGTCAAGGTGCCATATCCGACCCGGTGATAACCTTTACTATTGGGTAAGGAATCAATCGCTACTTCATGTTCAAAATGGTATGTACCGCTTAATATTTCTTTTCGGACTTCATCTCTTTGCCATTCATGCCAAGTTGGTACATGACTAAATTCTGTAACCCCACTTTTAGCACTAAGGGTGCCATCTTCATTAAACATATATTCTTTATTACAAGCACTGCATCCTAAAATGGTGCCAATTCCCATCATATAACCTTCTTTTAAGCAAGATGGACATTTATATAGCACTTTTTCTAAACCTTCGGCTCTAAACTTTTCTTTGATGAGAATATTGTTATCTTTTTGCCATTTATAATCGTCATAGACAAAGGCATCATTTATTCGTTTATTAATTTCTTCGACCGAGAGATTTTCAATGTCTTCTTCTTTAATTAAATGGGTCATTACTGCTTCGGTCCGCACTTTCCGAAACTTTAAGTTCCAGACTGGTGAAGAAAGGTGATTTCCGTGACAAATCAAAGTAACAACTGGAACTTTTAAAAACTTCACAAGTTTACCAAGACTTTCCGGCAAGACATGATTGGTGCCTACTAAACTATAACGCGCTTCCGGATAAAGAATGGCAATATGTTTTAAATCATGCACGCTTCTTTTTAGTTGTTTGATTAATCCGATATCATTAATGAATTTCCGTTTCCCGTAGCACCCAACTTCACGCATGATCCATTCGCGGTTAATAAAGCCGTCAACGGTGACAACATAAGTTGCTCTTCGGGGGAAAATCGCTCTTGTGGAGACCCGAAAGTCATAAAAAGAATTATGGTTACAAAGTAAAAGATATGGCTTTTTCTTAACGCTATCCATATCTATTTTGGTAATCTTTAATTTTCTTTGCATTGTCTCTGGAAAACTTAAGCCCCATGCTAAAGGGGTTAAGATTCGCCGTTGTTTTTTTACTTTCTTATTCATGTCGAAACGCACCAACTTTTGTGCGTCACTAAACGATGTATTTAATATCTTGCTTCTTCTCATATAAAGTCCTTTACCGATAAAACGATAATAATAGTTTAACACTATTTTAAATCTTGTTTGAATAATAATAAAAAAGCCCGGTACTCGGGCTTTTAAATAATCATTAAAGTCGTTATTTTAGAAATTGACGAATGCATCCATGACGCTACTTAAGAATTTAAGGGTTCCTTCGACTAGAACACCTTTTTCGTCAAGTAAAGTATGGACACTACCTAAATAAACTTCGGGTTGGTTCATGACCCGACCATTTAAGAAGTTAAGGACGGTCCGGACATCAGTCGCGGCACCAAAACCACTTAAAGTGCCTGGGGAAACACCAACGACCATGTATTTTTTACCATTCCATAAGTTTTTACCCCATGGTCTGCTGCCAACATCTAAAGCATTTTTAAGGGCGGCTGGCATCGTGCGGTTATGTTCAGGGGTGATAACGATAACACTATCAACTGCTGCTAATTCTGCACGAAACACATCATATGCTTTGGGGGTTTCGATAACCCCATCAAAGTCTTGGTTATAAAGCGGTAAATGACTAATATCAAGGTGTTTGACTAAGGCCTTTCCTTGAAGTAATGTTTCTAAGTTTTGGGCTACTTTTCCACTAAAGCTATCTTTCCGTAATGAGCCAACGATAATTCCAATTTTTTTCATATTATATTCTCCTTTTCACCAGTTAATTATACATGGCACTTTCACTTTCGCCATCGGATTTGCTTTATACCCCGGGGGAGTAAAAAATGCCCTAGTATTTCTAAGGCATTTTGCGTTATTTTTACGAATTAACTAATCTTCTTTGATTGGTTCTTCCGCGGGTGTAGTTACGGTTTCTGCTTTGCTTTCTTCCTTTGGTTCAGGAATAATAACATTTAATAACACGGCGATTAAAGTGGCGATGGCAAGTGGCGAAATTTCGACATTACCAATCATGATTTTTAAAAGTCGATGATCAATTGCGGAAACCCCAACTTGTCCGACAATATCACTAGCGACACTTAATGCGCCAAGGCCAAGACCAACAGCGAGCGTAATGGACACAATCAGTAAATCTTTAGTTTTACCAATATCGGCTTTATGTTCAATTACCATCCGTAAACCGCTGGCACTAATCATCCCAAAAAGAATAATTGATGCGCCACCAATGACGGCACTAGGAATAGTTGATATAACTGAGCCAAAGATTGAAAAGACCCCAAAGAATACCGCAAGTACGGCCGCATAAAAGACATTCTTTGGATCATAATTTTCGGTAATAACAAGAATCGCGGTATTTTCTCCATATGTCGTTTGCGGTGGTCCCCCTAATAAACTTGCCGTAATAATCGCGACCCCGTCGCCTGCTAAAGTGCGATCAATTCCCGGATCAACAAAGAAATCTTGACCACAAACTGTACTATTTGCGCTTATGTCCCCAATATGTTCCATTAAAGTAACAAAGGCTAACGGAACCATCATAATAATGGCATTCCAATCAAAGCGTAAATATTTATAAAAACCTAACTTGCTGCCAATTGATTGAAAGACAACAATATCGGCCCCTTGAAGCGAAGAAAAATCGACTAAACCAATAATGGCGGCATAGGCATAACCAACAAAAAAGCCAAGAAGAATCGGCGCGGCTTTAAAAAATGATTTTGGTTTAGCAAAAGCACTAATCCCAACAATCGTTAATAAAGTAATAAGGGCCGTTGTCCAAAGTTTCCATGCTTCTCCGCCATATAGAGCGTAAGGAGCAATAATGTTATTCCATAATATTTTTGGCACTAAAAGCATTCCTAATACGATAATGATCGGTCCAACAACGCGGGGCGGGAACACTTTACGGACTTTATCGACGCCAATCAGGGCAATAATCCCGGCAAAAAGAAGATAAACTACCCCAGTAAAGAAGATTGCGACAACTAAGGCACCCATGTCTTGTTGCCATAAGTCACTGCCAATTTCCCCGCTTCCACTCATGATAGCCATCATCGCCGGCAGATAGGCAAAACTACTACCCAGGAAGACAGGAACTTTCCGTTTCGTTATAAAGTAAAAACTAATCGTCCCTAATCCCGCGGTAATTAATGTAATTGAGACATCAAGCCCCACTAAGATTGGCACTAAGACGGTGGCCCCAAGCATCGCAAACATATGTTGGAAACTTAAAATGGTTGTTTTAAAAAATCCTTTGTTTCGATGTCTAAGTTTAGTATTTGCTTCCATATATACCTCTTCTATTACCCATATGTTGGGTTAATTATTTAATGTTTCTAAATAGGTTGCTAATCTTTGACTATGTTTAGGATTATAATCTTTACTTTTAATGAATTCTTTCAGTTCCGGTAATGATAGCCACTTATGGTCAATGGTTTCGCCCTTTAAATAGACGATATCTTTCTTCCCTTTAATATAGGCAATATATCCTTGATTAATCGCTCTTGTTTCATCATTGACAAAATAATAGGTTGGAAAGACTTCAGTGATTATTAATCCGGTTTCTTCTTTGACTTCACGGATTGCCCCTTCTTCTTTCGTTTCCCCACTTATTAATGACCCGCCGGCACTTCCTTCATAAAGTCCAGGAAATTCAACTTTGTTATAATCTCTTTTCATAACAAGATAAGTACCGTCTTCATGTTTAATTAGGGTTTCAACGACAATATGGAAAAGACCATGAGGAATCTTTTGTCCTTTAGGAATGACAATAGCGCTTTTTTGACCTGCTTTTGTATATAAATCCCAATATTCCATAATTACTTCTTGCTTTATATTATATATTGCTTTTCAAATAAGTAAGAAAATATGGAAAGATAAAGAAAAGCCGAGTGATGAACTCGGCTTCTTTTAAACTATTTATTAATGATTAGATCGTCGGTAACGGAGCTTCGGTGTAGCTTGTGAAATCTGGTAATTCAAAGGTCACATCACCATCATATTTCATCCCTAAACTAAATCCACCTTTAATCGTAATTTTATTTCTTTTTACGACTTCTTGTTGTAAGGTTGTTTCGTTATATTCTTTTGTTTCGGAAAATGTATCAAGATCAAGATTGGCTTCAATCTTACCAAGTAAACCTTCCTTATTAAGGACGAGATCAATTTTTAAGGTCCGAATGTTAATTGATTTATTTAGACCTTCAGCAACTCCTTCACGAATTGTTGCATATTCTTCACTCGTTGGTTCACTATTTGGGCTAAAAGTTGTAATAAATAAGTTCGTGACGGCATCAATGAGGTCATCTTGGGTGAGTTCATACGTAACGTGTAATTCACCGCGGATGATGCGGGCGTTAATGTTATCTAAACCATTGAGTAATGCTTCAAGTTGTTCGGTGTTTTTAGGATCACTTGGCACAATTTCAGTACCTTGGGTAAAATCAAGTGGTCCAATATTGGCTTTAACTTTATTTTCTTCGGTCACCGTTGGACCAGTCGGGGTCTTTTTCGTGGTGATCTTATAGTCAGCATAAAGCCATCCAGCATCGTAATATAGTCCCACATTCCCTTCAAGTTTTGATTGTTCAACATCGTCTAATTTTGAAGAGAAACGACCTTGAAGATTACCGGCCATTTGCACGGTTTCGGTATTCATATTTTTAATTTTGGCACTGGCGTCAAAATCGAGAAGCGTTTCAGTTTTCGCTTTTGGTTGGTCAATTGAATCGAGATATTCAATATCGATGGCACTTAGTTCAGCGCTGATGGTCGCTTGAATTGCTTTGTGTTCTTCGGTTGTTGCTTTTTGCATTGCTTCAACAACTTGCTTGTTTGCTTCTTGGCTATCAACCTTTTTAGCAAAGAGCTCACATCCAGTAAGCGCTACTAACGCCACTGGGAGGAATATTAATGTTTTTAGTTTCATATGTTAGAAACCTCCTTTCATATTTCCTTACTTTAATTATAGCAAGCAATCAAACATATCTACTATTTATTTGCTTTAACCAAAAGTTATGATTTCATGCAATTAATTTATGAATGTTTCTTCATGTTTGTTTTCAAAAATCATTTATATATGATGCTACGCTTATTTCTTGTTATAGGTATTAAAGTTAATTTCCGCATCTTCATTTCAAAGAAAGATAAAAGAACAATTAAGGAAAAGAAGCAAAAGTTCAAATTATTCCCCCTTCATTAGTGAATTGCTATAATAATAATATGCAAATTTATTTTATACCTAACGGCTTAACTGATTTTAATGAAGAAACGAAACGTTATTTGGCGGACGCTCTTCCTTTTGCCCGCTTTACTTTTGCGCCTGAACGGAATAATAATGCAGAAATAATCATCGGTTATCCTACATTAGTCCTTCGCGAAGATTTAAACAATTATCCGCGCCTGAAGGCTATTCATCTCTTAAGTACTGGCTATGATGAACTAGATTTAGAAGCATTAAAGAGTCGAAAAATTCGCTTATTTAACGCTAAAGCCACAAGTAGTGTCGCCATTGCCGAATTAGTCATAGGGCAAATTTTAAATATGAACTATAACTTAACGGTATATCATAAACTCCAAGATCAAAAAATATGGCGCCGTTATTTTACGAGTATTGAACTTCATGACTCTAAAGCCTTAATCCTTGGCGCCGGTGCCATTGGCCAAGCCATCGCAAAAAGACTAAAAGCATTAGGGGTTACCCTTACCGGTTATCGGCGGCGGGATATTAAAACCCCACACTTTAGTGAAGTATATACGGATATAAGCATGGTGAAAAAGATGGTTGGAAACTTTGATTATGTCATCGTTGCCCTTCCACTTTCCAAAGAAACAAAAGACTTAATTGATTATTCTTGGTTTAAGAAAATGTCTCCTCACGCATTATTTATTAATATCGCGCGTGGTGAAATAATTGTGGAAGACGATTTAACAAAGGCCTTGGATGAAAAATTAATCCGCGGGGCCATTCTTGATGTTACGCGGAAAGAGCCTTTACCAATTGACTCGCCTCTATGGGATGAGCCTAATGTCCGCCTTACCCCTCATGTCTCTTTTTATAGCAACCGCTTCTTAGATAATATCTTAAAACTATTAATTACTAATCTTGAAAATTACAAAAATAATTTACCGTTACAAACGGAGATAAAATTATGAAAATCGCCACCAAAAGATTGTTGTTACGACCATTTAGCCTTGATGACATTGATGATGTCCATGCTTATTCTAGTAATTTAAATGTAACAAAATACATGGAATGGGGTCCAAACACTTATGAAGACACGAAAACCTTTGTAAAAAGTGTTGTTCGTAATCACCATAACCCGGCGCGTCTTAATCATGATTTTATTGTTTCTTTAAAAGATGGAAAAGTTATTGGTGCTTGTTCACTTAATTTCCAAGAACTTGATAAAGCTCCAAGTCTTGGGTGGGTATATCATGAAGACTTCTGGGGACAAGGATATGGAACCGAAGTCGGTTATGCCCTCCTTTCTTATGCTTTCAAAACATTGAAACTACGAAAAGTATACGCAACATGTGATAAAGAAAATATCGGTAGTAAAAGGATTATGGAAAAAATAGGGATGCGCTTTGTGGAAGAAAAAGAATGCAGTAGTAAGAAAATGGGATCACGCATTGAACTCCGCTACGAGTTGACGGCCTTAGAATATAATCTAAATAACCATAAAACATTTATATGAAACTAAAAATATATAGCGTTTTTGCACTACTTTCGACCATACTTCTTACAAAAGGACCTTCTTTTACTATTAGTTATACCGATGATGATCCTTTTGTCGTTAATCTTACAAAACCTTCTTTAAAAGTAGTCCAATTCGCTGATCTTCATCTTACATATGGTTTTGATAAACTAGATAAATTAACCTATAAATTAATAAATGACATTGTTAAAGAAACAACCCCTGATTTAGTCGTCTTTACCGGCGATCAAACATTATCAATTACCGCCCCCAGTCGTTATAAAGAGTTAACAAGATTTATGGAATCACTTAATACCCCATGGACCTTTATCTTTGGTAATCACGACAATGATTTCCATTCTTTTGATAGAGTACTTGGCGCGGTATCTAGGGTCGACACTAAAAACTTAATGTTTAAGGTGGGACCCGCATTAAATGATGGGGGATACGGAAACTTCAACATTAATTATTATTATGACGGTCTTCCTTTTTATAACCTTTATTTTTTAGACTCGAAAACCGAACAAAAAACCTTTAAACCAACCGGCGTTTCGAAATATACCCACTTCAGCACTGACCAAGTTAATTGGTTTAGAAGTAAAGTAAACGCTGACAAGATAAATAACGTAAAATCAACAGTTTACACCCATATTCCCCTTGTTCAATATTTAAATGCCCTCGAAGAAAGTGAAAAACCCAATGTTTCTGGTTTCCAAGGGGAAGGCGTTTATCCCCAAAACATTGATACCGGCTTTTTCCAAACGATGGTTGATAGCGAGGTAAGTGAAGCAATGTTTGTCGGTCATGACCATATGAATAGTTTTGTTTACACTCACCAAGGCATTAAATTAGGTTACGGCCGGATTAGTGGTTATAACGCATATGGCACCATCATGCGGGGCGCAAGAGTCGTGGAAATTGATAACACCAAAACGCTTAATACATATATCATCTTAGAGGATTTAAGTTATGAAAGTTAAATCACTTATTTTGCTTTTCCTTAATGCTTTTATTCTTTTTGTTATTACTTTTATTTTATGGCGGAGTTTCTTTTCGCTAATATTTTTTATTATTCCCTTTATCTATATCTTAATAAGTGTGAGGAAAAAACATGCTTGATGGTTTAGTGTTTATTTTTCAATTTTCGTTTTACTTAATCCTTTTCGGATTTCTCCCTTTAATGCTTTTAATCCGCATTTTGAGTGTTTTAAATAGCAAAAACCCGGTATGGCACCGAGTTCTCGTTGTCCTTGATATCACTTCACTTAGTTACTTCATCTTAAATGATGCCGTCACTAAGTATCAGAAACTTTATAATATTTTACTTTATGTTTTTTGTGGGTTAAGTGTTCTTACATTGCTTTACGGCTTACATATGTACATTTAACCACTTCCGTAAATCATGCATTACGCTGTGGGTTAAGCCATGACCATTATTGTGACGTGATATGACTAAGTCATAACTTTCGTCTAAAGCATTGGTTAGAATCTTTTGACGATTAACGGGTAAATATGGATCATTGTCGCTGACACTGGCAAATACTTTAAAGTCTTTATTGATAGGGAATTTTATATCAACTTTTAATAGTCCTGGTTGTAATAATACTGCGCCGCTAAAAAGATTGGTGTCTTCAAGGAGTAATGCTTCAATCATTGATGCCCCGTTAGAATAACCAAGTAACACAAGCGTTCTTAGTTTGTACTTCTTCTTTGCTTCTTTTAAGAAGTTAGCGATATAGGTTGCTTCTTCTTTAACATTTTCAAGGTCAAAGTTATGCATATCAAAGCGCCGGAAGAAACGAAGCATTCCCCCTTCATTAATGCGCCCTCTTAAACTTAAAATGTTATATTTTTGACTAAGATCGTGGGCAAGGGGAACAAGATCATGTTCATCGCCCCCGGTGCCGTGCAGTAAGACTAGGGTTATTTCACTTTTGTTATTTTCGTAATAATGGATCATATTATTCTCCTTTATTTAGTTTCTTTAATAATTCGCGTAAAGTCTTTTCTTCATCTTTCGAAAGACTATTACCGATGGAATTAATGTATGCGTAATGTTTTGGGGCAATTTCTTTAATTAAAGTTTCGCCTTCACTTGTCAGACTTACGTAAATAATACGTTTATCATCCGTACAACGTTTTTGCATAATTTTTCCGTCTTTGACTAATTTGCTAATAGTATAAGAGACCGTGCTATTATTCACTAATACTTTTTCTAATAGTTCATTTACTTTTAAAGGTCCTTTTTGGTATAAAGCCTCTAAGACCCCAAACTCGGTAAGATTTAAGTTATAGTTTAAAACATCACTTCGCAATAAATCGGTGTAGTTCTTGCTCGTTTTTAAAAGCGCGCTAATCGTTTTTGGTTCCATTTAAGAAATCCCAACCTTCTTTTTTATTATCGCGGTAAAGCGTGGTATCAAGGGGAATAATGACTTTTTCAATCGTTTCGCGTTTATGCCGTAAGTGGGGTGGTAACGCAAGTTTTTCCCCTAAAACTTCATAACTTTCTTCATCATCAATAAAGCCTGGTCCGTCTGTCGCTAATTCGAATAAGATATTTGGATAAAGTCTCGTGTATAGCGATTTGAAATAGAATCTTTCGACAAAGCCACTATGTGGGGCTAAAGCATGGTTAAATTCGGGAACCCAAGACATTAAGTGATCTTTATCGGTTGTCCGAAACGCCACGTGGTGGACAGCGCCATATCCTTGCCGTGCAATATCGCCGTGTTCTTGAACTTCAACGATGACCATTGCGCCGTTTCCGCCTTCACCCATTAAATAGGTCGTGTAAATTCCTTCACTTTCCCCTTTACGCATTCTTAAGACATTAACAAGCGCTTTTTCCATCCGCTTTGGATCATTGACAGTGAACCATGCTGGTCCTAAACCGGTAATGGCGTATTCATTTGGGACTGGGCCTTTAAGCCATGGCTCACCACTTTTAACCCCTTCATTATTTTGGTCACTAACAAGGGCGTAACGGGCACCATCAAAGTCATAGAAAAAGACCATCTTTCTACCAAATAAAGTAATGGTGTCTTCAAACTTGACATCATAATATTTAAAGCGGGCTTTGTAATATTCTAAAGCTTCATCATTTGGTACCCGGAAACCTGTTCGACTAATTTCATTGGTCCCAAAGCGGGCTTTACCAATACCTTTAAAATCAAAGAATGTAATGTCAGTCCCAGCATTACCTTTGTCATCGGCAAAGAATAAGTGATAAGTAAAGATATCATCTTGGTTAACCGTTTTTTTCACTAAGCGCAGGCTTAGCACTTTCGTAAAGAATTCATAGTTTCGTTTGGCGTCTGACGTGATCGCAGTCACGTGGTGTATTCCTAATAGTTGTTTCATAATTATTTCCTCCATAAACAATTATAGTTCGAAATCGAAATAATTACTAAACATTTGCTTAAAAAATTTATAAAAATAAAAAATGAAGGATAGCAAGTCGTTTTTCCTTCATTTTATGATGTTATTAAAATAAATTAAATATTGGATAATATGCTTTGTAATTCACTTAAAGACTTAATATTTACTTCAGGATAGTCTGTTTGTGGAATAGGATCTACAAAATCATAGTAGCCTGGTCCGTATTGACTTCCACGCATCCCAGACACATATTCGTTCCCGGCACTCATCCAACCAAAAGGTTTTCCCCACCCACCTTCATAATTTAAATATTCTACAAAATCGTTATAGTGGTTGAAGGTTAGAAAAACATGACGATGTTCGACGGGGATATATTTTGCTCCTCTTTCTTCAAGATAAGTTCTGGCACTATAGACAAAACGGACTGTTCCGCGGGTTATTCGATTTCCATCATTATAAGGCACATTGCTTTGTACCCCGTAACCCCATGGCGTCATCGTGTAACCAAAATCCAATTCATAATAGTCATACATATCAGGGCCCCTCTCCCCACCATTATCAGTGTGGGGGAGTGATGGTTCATAAAGATATTCGGTTACATCGCTACTATAATAAGCATCATTAACCCTTCCATATTCGCCCCATGTATCAATAATTGATGACTGGGCACTACCTGATTTACTAGCAGCATAATTAGCAGGACCTTGACCAAAAGCAAAAAGATAAGCTGCTACGTCTTCAAGTGCGACGTACCCTGCCCCAAAATATATTTTCTTAACTTTACCTTCAAGATTATTAATCGTATAAGACTTAAAGTCGCCATTGGTATGGTATTCATAGACCCCTTCATTAATCCGATACTGATTGAGGGCGCGATATGTGCGATTTGGTAAATGATTTAAAGCATAACTCGCATCAAGGGGAGTATCTTTTATATCACCCGATATCAATTTAGCGGAAGTCCGAAACATTGCATCTTCATATGAAGTTGCCCGATTATAGTTTGAATTATAGAAAATGTTTCTTTCCTCAGGGGTATCAATATTAATATATGGATTACTTTCTGGAATTTCTAAGGGGATGTTATATCCTTTGGGATCATAATAAAACTCTCGATCAAAATAATCATCAATATATGTTTCGTCGACAGGTTCTGATGTTGATTCACTTAATTCTTCTTCATTACTTGTCACAGAATCACTTGAGTTAAGAGAAACTTCTTCACTGGAGGAAGGAATTGATGTTGATGGCGTTGGTTTACGGCACCCACTTAGAAGGACAAGCAAAAAGGAAAGAACAAGAAATTTTGTATTTAAATATTTATTTTTCATTTCTTTCTCCTTTTTGGTTAGTGTCTTATATTACTCTTTATTTAAATATAAATAAACTAATACGTTAATTCATAGCCGAGAATAAGGCCATGTTGTTATAATTAATCTATGAATTGGTTCAAAAGAAATATTCGTTACTTTATTTTATCGCTCTATTTGCTTACGAATGGGGTAATTATTGCTGAATCGTCTTTAAGTGGCGGTCCATCCGGCGCGAGATCTAGTTTTATTTCCTTAATATTAAGTGTCTTTATTAATAATACGGTCGCCCCGGTTGAGCATACCTTTATTAATGTTGAATCACTAACTTTAAAAGACCGTGACGAGAATAATATTGAGGAAGGAATGATCTATTACATTCCTGTTGGCGTGACAAGACGTTTAATTCCAGAAGTTTTACCGGAAAATGCCACCGATAAAAATGTAACATGGTCGACTAGTAACAAGGATGTTTTAGAAGTATATCCCGGCGGTCTGCTCGAAGCACGCAGTGTTGGTGAGAATGTTTTAGTGAAAGTTACTCCTTCTAACCCTGCAAAAACGGTGTCTTTTTACGTAAATGTCCATGAAAGACTCGCTCCCCCGACTTTTAGTGCTGCTTTAACAAAAGATGCAATTGATCAAGGAACAACCAGTAAACTTGTAATTAGTGCCGATGAACGAGAATATGATATAAATAAATTAACGTATTTCACCAATGACCCCGGTGTTGCGACCATTAATGAATATGGGGTTATTAAAGGAAACGGTGTTGGCGAAACTGAAGTGGGGGTTGTTGGTCATCCGGAAACTTATACTATTAAAGTAAATGCTCCGCTTACTCCGGTTATTTATCCAACTTCCATCAATCTTGATATCGCGAGTGCTTCTTATGTCTATGATAAAATCCCTTTAAATTATTCTTTTGATACTCCGGATGTTACTGATCAAAGTCTTACTTTTGTTAGTTCAAACGATACGATTGCCCGGGTTACTGAAGAAGATAATAAGTACTTTATCTATGGATATAAAATTAACGGTGAAGTAACAATTACGGCCTACTTAAACACCGATTTTAGTATCTTTACTACTCATACTATGACCATTAATAACGTCATACCCTCCACCATGACTTTAAGCGCCAATAAGTTAGAAACTGGGGTAGGTAGTCAAATAACTTTAACGCCTACTTTAAGTCATGACATCCCTGCTAAAGATTATTTAAATGTTACTAATAGTCGGGTAAATTATGTATCAAGTGATGAAAGTATTGCAAAAGTTACCCCTCGTGATTTAAGTGCGCAGGTTATTGGATTTAAAACTGGGACCGTAACAATTACGGCAACAAGTGAAGCAAATCCTTCTTTAAGTGCCACCATTACCTTAAAGATCATTCCCACCCCATTTATTAATGATCAAAACTTTGATGATTTTAACGCTCTAGTCCGCAAGGGATTAGGACACTATACTTTCTTCTTTATAAGTGGGGTTTTTGGTTTTTTATCGTTCTACTTCTTCACCAAAGAAAAAAGAATGCAAAAAACATTGCTCTTTTCCTTACTTGCCGGTTTAGTGTTAGCAAGTCTAAGTGAATTTATTCAGTTATATGTCCCTTTAAGAGCTGGAAGTATAATTGACGTTCTCATTAACTTCAGCGGCTACTTAACGGCAACATTACTTTTAACTTTAATTGTCTATTTAATAAATAAGAAAAAGATAAAAAAAGATGCACGATATTAATCGCGCATTTTCTTTAATAAGTTTTCAATATGTGGTGCGACATCATCATCGAGCAAATCATTTAAAAAATCATAAATTGATTCATTAACTTGTTCAATGCTCGCGGCGTTAAAGTCTTGTTCAATCGTTAAGAAGGGGTATTTTCCTTCTTCATTTAAGATTGCTTTCCCGTAGAGTAATTTATTGTTTAATTTATTTAAAACGTTAAATACTTCATCATCAACATTAATTTCTCCAACTAAAAGCCGGAGACTAATTTGCATAAAATTACTTTTTTTATAATCACCAAGGGCAATTTGAAAGTAGAAAGCATCATTAAAGAACGAAATAACAACCGGGATACCAAATGTTATGCCATTCGTCTTGGCGTTAATTTCAAGTGGAGGTTGAAAAACAAAATCATTATCGACACTGATGGTCTTTAAAGTGTGACTTATTTCTCTTTCTATTTCCCGGTGATTGATTAGAATCATATATTGCTCCCTAATTAAATTGAGTCTTCAAGTGAGGTATTTAGGAAATTAAATAATTGCGCAATTAATTCGCCAACGCGAGGTTGAGCTTCAACACCCTTTCTAACGTGACTTATAAGTTGGTCATCGTGACCGATTTCATAATTGATTGATTTTAAAAGAATCCATGGTACTTCATAGAAACGGCTACAAGTAACGATTCCTCCCATTTCGGTATCAAACGCCACTTTCCCCCCTAAGAAGTTTTCTTGGGCATCAATTAAGGCTTGGGCTTCTTCTTTATTTGTGTAGAACTTATTCGCCGATAAAACTGGTCCGCGGACTAAATGATAGTTTGAAGATGCACTATTAAGTCGTTCAAGGTGTTTTAAATACATATCTTCGGTAATGTAATAACTTGACATATGAAGGGCGCTCGTAAACATTTTATCTTCAAAACTGTTGTAATCAATGTCGCCAATATAAACCCGTTCGGCAATGAAAAGATCACCTTGTTTTAAGCCTTCACTGGCGCTTGAGCAACTGCCGATGGCGATAACAAGATAGGGATCAAACTTTCGAATCATGTAACTTGCAATTACGGCTCCCATTAAGTTACTATTCCCGGTATAGGTCATACATATTTCTTTACCGGCATACACGCCGACATAGTAAAAGTGTTGGCCTTTAAGTGCTCCTTTTTCTTTCATTTTCATCTTATTTTTAATATAAAGGATATCGTCTGGAGTCGTGCCTAAAAGTAAAATCATGCTTTTTTCCTCCCTTTAGTTTTCGCTTTATATTCAAAGAGGTTGTCCTCTAAAAACTCTTGATATTTGTCGGCTGGTAATGGGCGGCTATAGAAATAACCTTGAATGGCATCGGCCCCCATCTGCGTTAACATTTGCACTTGCTTTTCATCTTGAACCCCTTCAATAACGACATAAGCATCAAGAATGTGGGCTAGATCAACAATGTTTTTAATAACTAATCGTGATTTTTGATCAATATCAACGTCATCAAGGAAGGCTTTATCAATTTTAATGACATCAAACGGAATTTTCTTAATGTAACTTAATGATGAATAACCTGTCCCAAAGTCGTCAATCGCAATTTTAATGTTTAACGCTTTAAACTTTTTAACGATTGAAAGGAGTAATAAGATATCTTGTAAGGATGGCGATTCAACAATTTCAATTTCCAGTAACATTGGATTAATGTTATATTTTTCCGTCACTTTAATAATATGATTAACAATATTCCCGGTAAATAAGGTCTTTTTGCTAATGTTGATTGATACTGGTAATAATCTTTGGCCTTGGCCGCGCCATGTATCAAGTTGTTCACAAACCTTTTCTAAAACGTAATGATCAAGTTTAATAATAAGATCACTTTGTTCCGCGAATAAAATAAAGTTTGCTGGGGAGAGTAATCCAAGTTCAGGGTGACGCCATCTAACAAGCGCTTCGGCGCCGCCAAAACGTCCTAGTTTTAAGTCAAATTTAGGTTGAAAATGGAGTTCAAACTGTGACAATTCGAGCCCTTTTTCAATCTCAACCCCAAGTTGCACATTCCGTTTATTCTTTTCAAACATGTTCTTCTCGTAAACGGTAATGCCACCAAGTTCGGATTCAAGTCGCCCATGGTCACTGGCGATTAACGCTCTTTGAAGCATTGATGTCGCTTCAATTTGTTCGTTGTCTTCATCCTTACTAAAAGCAATCCCAAAGTCACTCATAAATTTAACATCATTATTGTCTTCGAATAACCGATTATTAATGGCCGCCGTTAACTTATTAACGTATTGTTTAACGCCTTGTAAGTCGGTTTCTCTTAAAAACACAAGGAAGTTTTCATTATAGTCATAACCATAGGTTGAATGGGGAAAATCCTTTTGAACAACATTAAAGGAACGATAGACAGTTTCTAATACTTGGGCGCCTTTTTCATAACCATAACGTGTAAAAACAGTCTTCTTAAATTTGGTAACGGTAAAGGCAATCAGTGCATCTTTTTGCTTTGAATGTAATTTCATTTGATTGGCGACGTAGGCTAAAAATGATCTTTCTGAACGGATGTTTTTAACAAGACTAAATGTGGCGTAATCAAAACGAATTAAGTTTGAAGCATTTTTCCACTTAATGAAGAAGATAATCGCTGAAATCATCGAAACAACCATTAATAAGACGAGAATACCGTCAAGGGTAAAGTTTGCAGGACGATTATCGCCAAAGAAACGATATCCGGAAAAGGCGAGGAAAATAAAGACTGTACTCCACACCACTAGTAATATAAGACTAAAGATGCTACGCGCTAAATTACGATTCGGGGTTACTATTTTTTTCTTGGCCATCTTTATGTTCTCCTTTCGCTTCTTCTAATTCTTTACGAATTTTTTCTTTTTCTAGTTCAATCATTAACTTTAATTTTTCTTGTTCTTTGATGCGGTGGAATTCGGCATCATCACTTGGTATTTCACCGCTAAGAGTCTCTTCTTTTTTTAGTTCCTTGAATAAATCACCTAAGGATGAGATGAAGAGAATAATTAAGGGAATCACGACAATTACAACCATTACAATCGGGTTTGCAAGTGCGCCACTTACCTTACCAAGCACCATACTTTGTCCTGTAACTTTTCCTAAGATATCACTATCACGGACATAATCAGCATTGGCGAAGCTGCATCCGCTTGCTGGACATGTTTGAGCATTCAAGTTATCACCCATCGTCCGGAAGTAGATACTTCCATCGGCTTGCGGCTCAACTTTCACAATACGGTGAGTAATCGTCAACTTTATGTCAGCTTCTATCGTATAACTTGGACCATAGTTGCGGATAAAGGTAATAACATCACCATCATTTGCCCCTTCCGCGCTTGGACCTTTAAGCGTTTTAACATCAACTTTTTTAACAAAGATCATCGTATCGACTTTATAGGTCGGTTCCATTGAGTCTGTTAAGACCCGGAATGTTTGGTAATTTCCATAAGTTGGAATACCGTTATTATTCCTAGCCCCTAGTTGACCAATAATTTGGAAACCTAGGATAAAGATGACTAAGCCGGCAAGAATACCTCCAAAGATTTTCCCGGCTAACCCTTTTTTCTTTGGCTTAATTGGGGCACTATTTGTCGCTTCCATCTTCTCGTTTTTCCTCTGCGGCTTGTTTGGCGACGGCGATCCGGGCTAACCGAAGTTTACGGGCTTCATCTTGCAATTTACTTTGATAGGCTTTACGTTCGGCTTGAATTCTTTCTTTTTCGGCGCGTTTTCGGGCTCTTTCAAGATTTTTCTCTTCTTGACGAAGTTTGGCGGCCTCTTTTTTAAGCCGGGCTTTTTCTTTTTCGGCCTCTTTCTTTTTGAGGGCTCTTTCCTTTTCACGGGCTTTTTTCAAAGCTTCGCGTTCTTTGGCTTTTTCACGAGCCGCTTCTTTTTTAAGGCGCGCTTTTTCTTTCGCCGCTTCACGTTTGAGGCGGGCTTCTTTTTGTTCGGCCGTTTCTTGGCGGGTTTTAACGGCAACAGGTAGGCCACCTTCAAGGAAGCGTTCATCACTTATATCGTAATCAAGTTGTCCAGGAACAATCACTGGGCGAATGGTTTTTTGACTGACGCCGGTTGGATTAACATTGCCGTGTTCAGTTTCAATCGCTAGGAAAGCACTCATTGTTAGTTGATCAAGGCGTTCCATATATTTTTCATCAAAGACAACTTTTGATTGGGTCGTAGTATAAGAAATACCTAATTCTTCATAACGGTTAATAAACATCCATAATTTATAGGCATCTTGATAAGCATAATTCAAGCGAATAATGTTTGTTTGTTGAATGGGATCAGCAACCGGGACTGCTTTTGCAAGTTCTTTCATAAAAGGAGAACTAACCAAAAAGGCGGTTCTTTTACGAATAAGCGCAAGTCTTTCTAGTAAATCATTATTACTTTGCCGGGCGCCTTCATCATCGCTTGGCACACTCATTTTGATTTTTCCTTCAAATTCAAAGAGGGTGTCGCCAATTTGTACTTCTTTTTTAATATTAATTTGATCACTATTTTTCGTATCGCCGTGTTCTTGAATATATTTGTAACGTAATTCAATAAAGACTTGGAGTCGTTTAACCAGCGTCATAATAAACCGGTTTTCGTAGATTTTTAAGTCATCATCGACGTAAACATTTAATACTTTCTTAGGAACAATTCGCCCACCATCAAGTACTTCGCTGATGTGTTGGACGTTTTGCGCCATGAACTTGACCGCCCGCGGCGTAATTCTTCGGGCTTTTTCAACTTGGACTACTTCAGTAAATTCATTAATAAATTTATGTGGGGTAACAACAATTGTTTCAAGCGATGGTATTACTTTTTCGATTTGTTCAATGAAATTTTTATCAAAGCGTTTAACTTCATTCCGGGTCATCCCACTTACTTCCGGACGAACATTGGCTAGGGTGTTATATAAATCGGTCGTTGGTTTACTATTTTTATTGGAACGCCGTAAAAAACCATAATAACGGTTCCGCACTTTTTCATAGCGTTTATAGCCTTTAATTGCTTCCATCTTCTTTAGTTGAAGCGGAGTAAGGACTCTTTTTTTGCGCGGTTTCGGCGCCTTTGGTTGCTCTTCTTTGGGTGCTTTACCTTCTTTTAGTAGAGGTTTTTCTTTTTTAACTTTTACTTTTTCATCTTTTGAAGTCTTGGGCTTCACGGATTCTTTCACTTCTTGCTTCGTTTTTGAAGACTTTGAAACCTTCGCCTTTTTGGGGGCTTTTTCTTTTGGTTTTAAAGCACTCTCGGCGGGTGCTTCGCTGACCGGGGTGGTTTCGATTACTACTTTGGTGTCCGTTTCTGCCATCTTCTACTCCTAGGACATGTTTATATACATTTCAATTTGTCGAATTGATTGTTTAAAGTTGTTTTTGCCAAATGTTTTTTCAATTTCGGTAATTAAGGCTTTTAATTCATCGTGCATGAAGGCGAGGTTAAGTGCTTTAAATTTCTTTAAAATCTTGCTAGCGAACATGAAGTCTAACGCTTCAACTTCAGTACCACCTGATGCAACATAAATTGGCACAAAGATTTTAATTTGCCGCATAATCCGGTTACCAAACCCAATCCGGAATTTCGCCACGACATATTCGTCAAGTTTATTAAATTTCGCTAAACTTTGTTTACTTAACGGGAAGTTTGTCACTGCTTCATTGAATAACCGTTTTAAATACGTATATGGAACACGAAGTGGTTCAGTGAATTCCGCATCAAAGATCGCTCCGCGGTCATTAAGGCTAATGCTAATGGCCCGGTCATAAACTTTATCGGTAATGGTAAAGGTACTATCATCATTATTCGCGGTACCAAAGAACCAAATATTTTGATTGATAAGTAGTTTGCCGCCTACTAATTGACTTGGGTTATAATCATCACTTGTTTTAGTGACTTCCACGATCCATTCATCAACATTTGGCATTTCCATAATACTTAAGAATTCCGCAAAGTAATATTCAATCCGGGCTAAGTTCATTTCATCAAGAATGATAATGTTAATATCTTTCCGATAACTTGCTTCATAAATCGCCCGTAAAAATTCACTTTCATTAAATTTCTTGGTGAATTCGTTGTAGTAACCGATTAATTCGGTACGGTCGCGCCATGAAGGTTGAACACTACAAATCGCCACGTCATTTAAGAAGAATTTACCAAGGGAGTATGGTAATGATGTTTTACCGGTTCCAGAGATACCTTCTAAAATAATAATCTTAACGGTGCCTAATGCTGCAAAAAGGGTGCGAACCATGTCGATATCATAAAATAACCCTAATTGTGAAGCAGCAAAATAACGATAACGAACCGCTAATTGTTCAAGACTAATGTTTTGATCAATTTCTGGTAAGGTAACGCTTGTATCTTTATCTTTATATTTAAGATCAACCGCGGCAAGTTTTGGAAATGTTTCGGCAACAAGGGCGGCTTTTTTACTATTGTCGGCTAAGGTTGGGTCTTCAAGTCCAAGGGATTCAGCTTTAAGTTTAAGCACTTCATTTTTTTCTTGAATCGCAAAGAATAATTCTTTATTTAATCTTTGGACTTCTGCGACAAGTTTGGTCTTTTCATAGTTTTTACGACCTAAACGGACAAGACCACGAATGATAAGGAACAGTAAATAACCAATCCCCACAAGTAAGGCAAGCATTAATAACATGAAAAGGATGAAAAAGATCCATCCCCATGCGCCAAATTGGGCAATGTAACGATCAAGGATTGATCCATAATCTCTAAAATCACTAAACACTAAACGCCAAGGTTCAACAAATACCGCCTCTAACCAGCGGACAAAGTTTACCCAAAACGTTTCAAATGTTTCGCGAAGATAACTAAAAAATGCACTCATAGTTTCACCTTTTCTTAGCTTGCTAAGTCTTTCTTACCAACTTCAAATCTTAATTCAGCCCCAAAGGTTGCTCCTACTAATTGGTCAGTAGTGAAAGCATCCCATCCTTCAAGCCAAATTTTAATATCTAATTCTGTTACGCCAAATTGATTGGTGTAGGCAATTGGTTCCCCTTCACCATTGATCATCGTATATTTAGCAAAGTTTGTGTAATATTGGCGGGCGGGAACGGCGTTAATAAGCGGACGAACTCCCGAATAAGTCGCGGCATTAAATCCGCTTAAGTCTTGCGGAACTTCCTCGGCTTCAGTCGTGGCTGGACCCCAATTATCATTTGTTAATGCCGGATCAAAATCACCATAAGCAATTTCATATTGATGAGTACCCGTTTCGCCATAAAGTATGCCGTCAATTGGTACAGTGTAATCATAATAACCATGACGTCCAACTGGGGAATTGGTGGAATCCATATCAAGTCTTCCGCCCACATTAATGAAATTTAAATAATTGTTCACTTTTGGTTCAATCCGTCCAGGACTAATAATATCTTTGGTATGTTCACTTTGGAATCCTAAGCGCATAGCTTTAGTAATGTTATTATTGCCGTTGAATTTCGTATCACGCGCAAAATAAACTGGAATATTATCAAGCGTTGGTAAAACCCCATCGCCATCAATTAATAATCTAAATAAAACTTTAATACCAAAATAATCCTTGGTATTAGCAAGTCCTTCTTCAACATTTTGTCGATTAGCCATGACCATCCGTGGCCGGTCATAAAGTTTAACTGGTTCGTTTTTATCTTGATCTTTTGCAAAGAAACGTGATGTTACAGGGGTTAAACGACTATTATCAGAATAATTCTCATGACGTAATACAAAACTTAATGTTTGTGGAGAGGCATCTTGGTTTGTCCAATAGACATGACCTGCTCCACCAACCCCACTGGTATCTTCTTGTAAGTTATATTTTGAAGAATCAGTGTCACTTATCGGCGTCGATAAACGGAAACCAACTTGCGCAAAGCGTATTTCGGGAACATTAGTCCTAATCGAAAGCGATGTGGCGTTAGCGAAATATTGACCAAGGGCGAACCCAAGGTAAGAAATGATGATAAGCACGGCAATGATAAAAGAGGAAATCCTAATTAATTTCCGCGCTCTTTTTTTCCGGCGCGCTTCTTTAAGGATATCTTCGCCTATATCATAAGGTGCGTGATCTGGTACTTTGTATTCAGGTTCTTTCACGTTATTCTCCAATTTCATTAGATTTAAAACATCAAATGATGTTTCTCTAAGTCACATGTATTCACATTTTAGCATGAAAATAAAGACAATGGGATACTAATTCTTTAGTCTTTACTAAAGAAAGTAAGGGGTTTTGAAATAAAAAACGATGCTAACCATAATTGCCCGAAATAGTAAGCTATCTTTTATTTCGTTTGTGGCAACTGGCTACCATCTTAAGTGAAGGCCCTATAGTTTTGCGTCACTCACTTTCATGAGTTTTGCCTTTTCATATAGTTATTATATGTTATACATATAAGGATGTCAATAATATAAAGAAAAAAGCCATGTTTTATGGCTTGTTTTTCAATATTTTAATCGTTTTTTATTCAGTTTTTTCGTCTTTAAGTTTTGCGAGTTCTTTTTCTAACTCTTCACGGGCTTGGCGCCGTGCTTCTTCAAGGAGTTCTTCCTTCGACATTGCTTGGAAATCCTTGTTAGTGTTTTCATTCATCGTTTTGATCAGCAAGTAGATGTTAAGTAGGAATAAGACGATAAGTGGGAAGACAATTAACATAAAGAACCAAACTGTGTTCGTTATGAACCATTTAATAAGTCCGGTACCGCCACCTTCGCTACTTGCTTTCATAATTAAGAAAGCGATGACCACAAGTCCGATCATCAATGCAATTTCGAGCCCGAGCAGAACGTAAGTTGCCCACGCTGGTAATTTAAACTTTTTCTTCATATCTTCGCCCATATCTTGGTACCTCAAAACATTCTTATTTCGTACGTAAATAGATTTTACATGAAATACACCTGGTAGTCAAATATATGTATATATTTCATTTATTTACTATAAATTCACTAAAGGGCAAAAAACTGCTTCTCTATGTATATTTTTATACATACTATTTTGGAGTAATAGAAAAAGCACTCGATTGCTCAAGTGCTTCTTTTCGTAAATTTTTCTTATTCGGAAAGGGTATAAATATCTAAATCGATAGTGAATACACCACCGAGGTTAGCGTCAACAGCGTGCGGATCTTCCCCTTCGACAAAGAAGCGGAAAGTAACATCTTCAACACCGTCAGTTGGACCAGTTCCAAATAAATCAGCGATCGCCGGGGCAACAGCTTCTGCAGTAGCAATTGTGTATTTTTGGGTAAGGGTTCCGGTGATAAGTGAAACACCAGAAGTTACTTTATAGCCCGCGACACCATAAGCACTACTTGCGCCATCGGCTTCAATATACTTTGGATCAGCAACTGCTTCCGTTGCATATAAGAAGTTTAGGCTTGGGGTGCCGGTATCAATACTACCATCACTATAATTAATGACTGCCATTCTTACCGCTTTAACAATACCGGCATCTTCAGCAGTTGCGGAATTTTTGGGAGCGATTTTCGTATCCGGACCAAGGAATACTTTCATACCACTTGAATCCATAGATGAACGACTGAATGTGACTGTAAAATCAATATAATATCCATCGGCAACACCGGCGGCACCACTCGTGGCAATTGTTTGAATTGATGAGGCGGAGACACTAGTTTGCGCCCACATTGGCCGGTATAAATTAAGACCATTTCCTGAGACGTCGGTTACTACTTGCGGACTAGCAATGGTAATAATTGTTGTATCAGTTAAGGCTTGTTTGGTTGGCGTCGCCATGGTATTTAATGATGACTTATAGTCAACAAGTAAATTACTATCTGTGGTTGAAATTTTTGCTTCATTATAATTAATGGTTGCGCTTCGAACCGTCGAAAACCATGCAAGCGTTCCGCTTGTTGCAGCAATCGCGCTTACAAAGACAATCGTGATAGCAGTTCCAATTTTTCTTTTTTTCATGGTTTATTCCTATTAGCGAAATACTCCCGGGGTGACCCGGGAGGTCTTTTCAATTTGTTTATAATTAGGCAACAACTTCAAGAGCGTATAAAGCGATATTGACGTTGAAGACACCGCCGATAATGGCGTTAACGGTTTGAGCATCTTCCCCTTCAATCCAAATACGGAAGGTAAGGTCGGTTGAGGCTAAAGTTCCGGAAGCAAGTTCAGCAACGAGGTAACCAGCAGCATCAGCAGCGGCAGTGGTTGTTTCGGTGGTGATTGCACCAGTTTTTAAAGCTGAGTCAGCTTGGACTTGGTGAGTGGTTGTACCATAAGCACCGGTACCAGCGACTAAGTATTCTGGGGAGGTTTCGGCAACTGGAGCCCAACGAAGGACTACTTCGCCATCACTGCCAAGGACGGCAAGACGGGTTGCAGGAACGACACTGTCATTTAAGGTTTGGTTAGCGGAATCGGTTTTACCAACGATTTCGGTACCTGCACCAAGATAGACTTTGAAACCGTTTTGGGCAAGGGTGTTGTCACGGCTAACGGTGACGGTGAAGTCAACGTAGAAACCATCAGCGGTACTAACGGTGTTAATAACGGAGGCGGTTGTGGTTGGGACAGCCCAAACTGGTTTGTAGAATGTTTTACCATCACCGGAGATATCGGTAATGCTATTGGCACCAGTAATGGTGGTAACGTTATCAACGGTATTTCCAGTTACGGTATTTTGTGAACTTTTGTAGGCGACGACTAAGTTACCGCTTGCGCTAGTAACGGTTGCTTCTGTGTAATTAATGGAAGCAGTACGCACGGTTGTGAACCATGCAAAGGTTGAACTTGTTGCGGCAATACCACTTAAGAGGACGAGGCCGACAGCACTTAATAAAACTTTATTCTTTTTGTTCATATGTATTTCCTCCTTTGAACATTCACCGGAAGTTGGCCGGTAATTCTTTACTCTTGTTGAGTTTTCTAATTGGGCAATTAGGTTTTCTTAATATCGGTAGCGATAGTAAGTGTTGATTTTATTGACTTCTAAGCTTCTAAGGCGTAGATGTCTAGTACTACTTTGAACATGCCTCCGAGTGCTTTTTCGTTGGTTGTTTCTGTGTCAGTTCCTTCAATCCAGAACCGGAAGCCAACATAGGCTTCGGAGTCACTCGTTAAGTCGGCAATGAGGTAGGTGGCATCTGCTTGTTTATTAGCAGTAATGAATGCCGCCGTATTTAGTTCCGTCGCAGCTTTTTCTTCATATCCTGTTACTTGGTAAGCACTACTTGTCGCATTTTCTACTAAGTATTTGGGGCTTACTTCCACTTCAGGAGCGTGAAGGTGGACGAGACTAGGGTTGGTCCTTGCACTATCATCGTAACTGATGATTGCCATCCGTGATGCTTTGACGGCATCAAGGTCTTTTTGATTACTAGCACTGACTGGCAAGATACTTGTTCGTTCCCCGAGATAGACTTTGAAGCCGCTTGGGGTAAGGGCACTTGCGTTGCTCCGTTCGATTTTGAGCATGAAGTCAATGAAGTAGCCATCAGCAGTTGTTACTTCATTAATTGATGAAGCAATCGTGTTTGTGCTTGACCATACTGGTTTGTAGAAGGATACACCGTTTCCCGAGATATCTGTGACGCGGTTAGCACCAGTTAACGCAATGGCGTTTGGAGTGGTGTCTTCACCAGCAAAGGTATTAAGGGAGCCAGCGTAATTTACTACGAGGTCACTACTACTGTTTTCGATCGTCGCGCTACTAAACGTAAGCGAGGCGGTCCGTGTTGTCGTGAACCATGCAAAGGTTGTACTTCCAGCGGCTAAGCCACTGAGTAAAACGAGCGCTAAGGCACCGAACATTAATTGTTTTCTTTTTACATCCATGTAAACAATCCTCCTTCGTGCGCTTGTCTTGTGTCGTACAAGTTCGACCGAGTTAGGAGATTGTGTTTCGTTATTATTACGTTTAGTCTCAGGTAATAAAAACAGCCACCTCAATCTAATATCTCGGTAGCTGGCTATCTTATTTTACTAAGACCCTGTAGTTTTGCGTCACTAGATCGCTCTAGTTTTGCCCTTTTACACACCTATTATATAAAACTGCATATTTTTGTCAATACTATTTACTCACATTTTGCATTTTTTATTTTTTTAAAATTTTCTTTCAATTTTTTTATTTTCTTTCGTGACTTTCCACTTTTTAAATATAGTTCTTTAAAATCGGTATTTTTCAAGCGTATTTTACAATATTATTTAAATCATGCGTGTGCGCGCGTTATTTAATAGGTAAAATTTTCTCGATATCTATTTACATTTGCACATGGAAACGATAAAATATCTACATAGAAAGCACTATCATAATATTGCTTAATATTATAGGGTATTGGAAACAGTACCCTTTATGATAAAATACTTCTTAAAGCCAAAGGAAAAAGTATGGAATTAATGCATCTTATCCTTACTGGAGTCTTCTACCTAGCCATCATGGTTACGGCCTTTTTCTTTATTTCCAATCAAGTAGATCGGAAAAATGGCGCGCATAAAAGTCTTGTTGCAATCTTCGTCTTAACATGTTTAAGTGTATTTCAAGACACCGTTTATCGGATGCAGTTTGAAGGTCATATTACTTTGCCTAATGGTATGTATCTTGGGGCAATTATTATTGGCTTTTTACTTCTTCCGGCCATTAGCGGGGTCTGGTTCTTATATATCGTAAATTCCGTCTATATAAAAAAGGTTCCTAAAAAATATGTTTGGCTCGTCGTTTGGGTGCTAAATTTTAATACTTTATTAACACTAATATCATTTATTCCCGGAACTGATATTTATTTTGTACTAAAAGACGGTGGATATAGTCGTGGCTCATTCTTTTTTGTCCACGCCTTAATCTATGCCTTCTTCTATTTAGCAACAATTATTATTCATTCCCGTTATTTCCGGACCGTACATATGTCGCAAAGATACATTTATTTTGTAATCTTTACCCTCCCAATTCTTGGATCAATTGGACAATCTTTAATGCAATACGTGCCGTTCTTATTACTTAGTAACGTCTTCTCTTTTATGATTTTAGCGATGGGCATTCAATACGTTCAATCAAACACCGATTATTTAACCGGACTTGCTAATCGTCGTAATTTATCTACATATTTAGACCGGAAAATTGCCAACAACGGAAACCAAGGTTTTTCAATTATTATGTTAGACCTTGATAACTTTAAAAAGATTAATGATACCCTTGGTCACAATCATGGTGATGAAGCCTTGCGCTTAATCGCCCGTTTCTTAACTGTTTCTTGTAATACCAATCAATTTGTCGCCCGTTATGGCGGCGATGAGTTTGTTATTATTAGTAATCAAGTTGATCCGGCCGCCATTGAGAAAAAAATAAACTTCATGCGCGATAGTTTTAAAGAGCATGTCCCGGAAAAATTCAAAGAATTCGAGTTAGGGTTCAGTGCTGGTTATATGCTAATTGATCACAACGCAAAGGTAACCGCTACTGAGTTAATTAGCGAAATCGATGACCGGATGTTTAAAGATAAAAGATCACGTAACGGTGAAATTAAATAGTTTAATAACGATATGAAAAAAGGAGGTTTCCCTACTCATAATTCATGTCGTTTTTTTATTTACTTTTTTAACTTCTTATCCATGATGATTTCTTTACTCTTCATCATGCGGATTGTATTGCTTCTTTCAAGATCGGTTAACTTCATCCGAATAACGCGGATTTGTTCAACAATTTCTTTAATAACAATATTTTCAATTGCGTTCACGCGGCGTTTTGATTTTTCAATCTCTGCGATCAAGATTTTAATGGTAGATTCAAGATTAACTAAGGTGATTAAGTCCGCAAAAAGGCCTTTAATTGCACTTAATAGTGCGTCAAATGCTGTGGTGGTAATGAGTAAGTCATACGTTAATTCTTCGTGTTTTTCTTCACTCGTTAATTCGGGAATTAAGACACCCATCATCCGATTATTTTTGGCATGTAAGTCATGCTTTGTTACACTTAAGTTAATTTGTTCATTAATCGTATCTTTGCTCATTTTCACACAAGCATATTCATAAAGTTTTAAGGACTCATTTAAGGCTTCTTCCACTTTAATCCGTAACGGTTTATATTCATGGAGCAAAGGAATAAACTGATGAATTAATTCATCTTGTTTATCTTTTAAAAGCTTGTGACCACGACTCGTAGTCCGTAGTTTTTCCCGTAACTTTTGTAACTCCATCCGGGTTGGATTAATTTGGGAAGTACTCATTAATTATTTTCCTTGTAATATTTGTCTACTAATTCGGGAGCAATCCGTTTTAGTTCTTGCCGTGGCAATAAGGCTAAAAGTTTCCAGCCTAAATCAAGGGTTTCTTCGATGGTGCGGTTTGTTTCAAAACCTTGCGAAACGTACACTTTTTCAAATTCATCAGCAAAAACGGCATATTTTTGGTCGATTTCACTTAAAGCACTATCCCCAAGAATTAAGGATAACTCTTTTGCGTCTTTGCCTCGGGCATAAGCACTGAATAATTGGTTCATCGTATCAGCGTGATCTTCTCGTGTTTTTCCTTTACCAATCCCTTTATCTTTTAGCCGGGAAAGTGAAGGTAACACGTCAATTGGCGGAGTTAAACCTTTCATGGAAAGCGGCCGACTTAAAATAATTTGACCTTCGGTAATATATCCGGTTAAGTCGGGGATTGGGTGGGTTTTATCTTCTTCTGGCATTGTTAAGATCGGGATTTGGGTAATTGAACCTTCAAGTCCTTTAATTCGTCCTGCTCTTTCATAAAGTGAAGCAAGATCGGTATACATATATCCAGGATATCCTCTTCGGCCTGGTACTTCTTTACGGGCAGCACTAATTTCTCTTAATGCTTCAGCGTAGTTTGTAATATCGGTTAAGATAACTAAAACGTGCATTCCAAGATCATATGCTAAATATTCGGCCGCAGTAATCGCCATCCGTGGAGTAGCAATCCGTTCAATTGCCGGGTCATTAGCAAGGTTAATAAACATTACCGTCCGATCAAGGGCATCACTTTCTTCAAATACTTCGTTAAAGAAGTTTGCTTCTTCAAAGGTAATCCCAATCGCCGCGAAGACAACAGCGAACTTTTCATCTTTACCAAGCACGCTTGCTTGTTTAGCAATTTGCGCGGCTAAACGGTTATGAGTTAAACCTGAACTTGAGAAAATAGGGAGTTTTTGACCACGAACTAGCGTGTTTAATCCATCAATCGCACTAATCCCGGTTTGAATAAATTCGTTAGGGAAATTACGAGCAACAGGATTAAGTGGTACCCCGTTAATGTCGACTCTTTTAAAAGGAATAATATGGCCTTTGCCGTCAATTGGACGACCTAAACCGTCAAACTTACGCCCTAAAATGTGGGGCGAAACACCAAAGGTAACTCCTTCACCAGTAAAGATCGCTTTCGCGTCATCAATTTTTAAACCTTGACTGCTTTCAAATAACTGGATGATGGCTTGGTCATTATCAATTTCTAATACTTTACCAAGTCGTTCTTCACCATTATTTTGAATAATGCGGACAAGTTCATCAAATTTAACACCGCTGACGTTTTCAACAACCATCAATGGTCCGACAACTTCTTTAATTGTTTTAAAAGCTTTTACTGCCATGTTTAGTCCTCCTTTAACCCGTTAAAGGCTGCAATAACGGCATATTTTAAGGTTTTGGTCTCTTCACTAAATTTATCTTCACTGACGTATTTTATGTGACCAATCCGTTCATTAACCGCTAAATTTTCCATTTGTTTATATTCAATACCACGATCTAGGGCATCGTTGGCGCTATGGTACCAAGTAATAATTAAATCAAGCATTCCATATTGTTTATCAATTGAAGTATAGGTATCAATTGCGTGGAAAGCGTTTTGATGTAAGTAGTCTTCTCTAATCATCTGCGCCGTATGTAATTTAACCCGGTCTCTTTGACTTAAGGAGTCAATACCGACAAGACGGACAATTTCTAGTAAGGCGGCTTCGTCTTGTAAAAGGTCTTTAAAGAGGGCAACATATTCTTTCCAATTCGGGAAAGTCGCGGTGTGGAAACGAATAATATCTTCATCATAAAGTGAATAACTTCTTAACCAGTCAATGGCCGGGAAGTGTCTTTTATACGCTAAACTGGCGCTTAAGCCCCAGAATACTTTGACAATCCGTAATGTGGCTTGGGAAACTGGTTCGCTCGTGTCGCCTCCGGGCGGCGAAACGGCGCCAATTGCCGTAATTGAGCCAAGTCGTTTTTGACTACCTAATGTTTCAACAACCCCTGCTCTTTCATAGAAATCACTAAGGCGTGAGGCAAGGTAAGCAGGATAACCTTCTTCACCCGGCATTTCTTCAAGCCGTGAGCTCATTTCCCGTAAGGCTTCGGCCCACCGTGATGTACTATCAGCCATGATTGCGACTTTATAGCCCATATCACGGAAATATTCGGCAATCGTAATTCCGGTATACATACTCGCTTCGCGCGCCGCAACCGGCATATTTGATGTATTGGCGATTAAAACCGTCCGATTCATTAATGATAATCCGGTTTTTGGATCAATAAGACGGGGAAATTCATGTAAGACGTCAGTCATTTCATTACCCCGTTCGCCACAACCAATATAAACGATTAAGTCAGCATCCGCCCATTTGGCGAGTTGATGTTGAACAACGGTTTTTCCACTACCAAAAGGTCCGGGAATGGCGGCAATACCGCCACTTGCAATTGGGAATAACGTATCAATAACTCTTTGTCCCGTAACCATTGCTTCTTTCGGAGCTTTTTTCGTAACGTATGGTCTTTTTTTCCGTACTGGCCATTTTTGTAACATGGTAATATGTTCTTCACCATTCTTTGTTTTAATGGTGGCAATATGATCAATAATCGTATGTTCGCCTTCAGCAATCTTAACGACTTCACCTTCAATACCTGGTGGCACTAAAATGAAATGTTTGACGGCCGGTGTTTCATTTACAAAACCTAAAATATCCCCGGCGACAACTTTATCACCAACTTTAACTTCGGCTTTAAAGTCCCATTTCTTACTCCGGCTTAATTTATCGGTTTGGACCCCGACGGGAATAAAACTTCCGTATTCATCAAAAATATTTGATAAAGGTCTTTGAATTCCGTCATAAATTGATTCAATAAGCCCTGGTCCAAGTTCGACGGATAATGGTTCTTTAGTTAATACGACTGGTTCACCAGGACCAACGCCGGCGGTTTCTTCATATACTTGAATACTAGCAAGATCATCTCGTAATTCGATGATTTCACCAATGATATGCTTATCACCCACCAAAACAACGTCGTATACTTGGGCACTTTTCATCCCACTTGCGACTACTAATGGTCCGGATACTTTTACAATTTTTCCAATGTTTTTGTCCATACTTTTTCCTCTTATAGAAGATCAATTCCGATTGATTTTCTAATACTCTCTTTCATTTCACTAAGCGCTTTTCCGTTATCTTTTTCATCTAAAGGAAGCGATAAATAAAGGGGGTAAATATCTTTTTGCTTTTTTGCATATTCATTAAAGAAACTATTAAAGTGTGTGTCGTAAGCAATGATTTTTACATTCTTACTTTTTTCTTTTAATATTTCTAAAAGTTCTTCTTCATCATTGACAATGTGCACAAGAAAACCAATGGCTTTAAAGACATTCGCAGTTGGTTTATTACTAAATAAAATTAACTCATCCATGGGCTTTATTCCTTCCTGTGTAGTAAATGTCACGTAGTCTCGTTATTTCATATTTTTTCATTTTGATGTAATAAATAAGTGTTGGTAATAAGTCACCTTCAATTGCTAAATCTTTGACCTTAATAAATAAATAGGCATCAAGTTTTTCTTCAATGACCCGGTTGTTATCGGTGTCATATAAATCAATATTAAAGGTGTTTTTAACGTAACTTACAAGTGTGCTACGATCACTATTAATAAGCGAAATATATACTTCTTCGCTCATTATGCTTTGCCATAAATATAAATTTCTAATGCTTGAAGTATCATCACCACGCTTTTTTGCCCGAGTAATACTTAACACGTTAAGTAAACTAAATTTAAGATCTAAATAAAATAATAGCCACGTATCATCTCTTTCTTTTGCCTTAAGGTAAATATCTTCATAAAAGAGGTGGAGAGCTTCTATATCACGGCTAATGTAGTCTTTAGCAAAGAAATAATTAACATATAATGTATCAGATTCAAGATAAGATTGGATTTCTTTTTTTAAATCATTTAAGGCATTTTTGCATAACGCTTCAAAGTTTGTAACGATGCTGGTGGATACTAAACCGTTATTGATAAAGAAGTTTAGTTTTTCCGCGTTACTTAAACCGGCAAAGGTTAAAAAGTCATTCTCATTTAAGAGATTACTTAACTTTGCATCGAGAACACCTTTGATAAATTCGTTATTCATCTTTAAATAATTGGTTATAAATCCTTTGTTCGTTTTCTTTTTGATACTCATCAACGATTTCCTTAAAATCGAAGATTAGGTCGAAATCTTTGCTGCTTAGCAAGAAACCCTCACGTACATGCGTTGGGGTTTTACTAAGACTAAACTCATAATTTGGAGCAGTTTTGTTTAATAAATCAAGTTTTGTAGGGTCTTTAGTGCTTGAAAGCGCACTTAAAAATTTCTGATAATTAGCCCGCGAAACTAAAATTTCTTCATCACCATTTATCTTCTCTTTGCGGAGTAAATGACTTACGAAACTAAGTAGTTCTTTGTCGTTAAGTGCGCTTAAATTTTTATAAACTTCTGCAAAAACATCTGCCACTAATTCTTGACGAACTTGTTCTTCATATGTCGCTAAACTTTTTTCTTGGCGGTCTTTATAGTTTTTAACACGGTTTTTATGATGATGATTAATCTTATTTAATTCATCGGTGTTTTGACTAATAATTTGGGTTTTGCCGCCTTCTAAAATGCGCTTAGCTTCAATGCTTGTTTCTTCTTTTAGAGCTTTTGCTTCCGCTTCGGCTTCTAAAATAATACGTTCATAGATCGGCTTTTTCATAAGCGCCCCTTACACCGCAACCGCGACGTACATTAAAACGCTAACGAGAAGAGCAAGAATGGCGTAAGTTTCAACAATCGCGGTCATGGTCATCCCACGCGCGGACATTGTTGGTTTCTTCGCAGTCATCGTAATTGCCGCGGCAGCCATTTTTCCTTGATACACTCCACTAATTAAACCACCAATTGCAATTGGTAATCCTGCAGCTAATAAGCCTAATCCCTGGGCATCAGTTAGGGCGATTGGACTTCCCCCAACCATACCAATTTTAGCCATAATTAATATTGCAACAAGAAAGCCATAAATTCCTTGGGTTCCTGGTAGTGCTTGCAAGATTAAAACTCTACCAAATAATTCTGGTTTTTCAGAAATTACTCCAGCGGCGGCTTTACCACCAAGAGCAACACCGACGGCGGAGCCACCTCCTGCAAGTCCTGCAGCAAGGGCTGCACCAATAAGCGCATATGCTAATCCTAATGTCATAAACTTTTCTCCTTTATTTCATCAATATATTTAAATTTATAGGTGAATGGGGTAAATTCATAGCCCCCTCCCTCATAAAATTTACCAAAAAATTCTAAGTATTGAAGACGTCCATCATGGACATAGGCACTTAGAAGACCCATTGCAAAGTTAAAGATGTGGCCGACGAGATACACAATTAAAGCAAGGATAATACCAATAAATGGCACACCCATTACCATTCCTGCTAATAAGTTCATCGTCATAGCGATAACCGCAGTACTTAAACTCAGAGCAAGAATACGTGAGTAACTTAAGACATCGCTTAAATAACCAGTAACGTTATACAATCCGCCTAATCCGCCAAACGCTTTACCAATAATACCTTTATTATTACGGCCGTTTAAGAATAAAATCAATAATGCTCCGACACCAATAACTACAAATCCAATTGTGGAAAGAATTGTCACCGGAGTCATCATTCCTAAAACAACAACAATTATTCCTATCAATATTAATATCCAGCTTAGCCCATCTGCAAGCGCACTTAAAATATCTTTTCTACGAACTTCATTTACAATTTTCAAAACTAAGGCCGTTAGGATATGTAAAACGCCTAGTCCCAGGGAAAAGATAAGCATAGGAAGTGGATCATCGACTGGTTGTAGCACAATTGCCGATAGGTCACTCCGACCAAACCATCCACCCACAACTTTAAGCAGATCAAAGGTTACCCCAAAGAAACTTCCGGTAAGAACCCCAAAGATAATAGAGGGGATACTCGATAACACAAAGATAATCGCGAGTGTTTTTAATGCCCCTTTGGGTTTTTTAAGTTTCAAATAGAGAAGGAATACAATTAGCATCGCTAACCCATAACCAATATCCCCCATCATGATGCCAAAAATAACCCAATACCAAACAGCCATCGCCGGATTTGGGTCAATTTCTTTTGGGTGAGGAACACTAAACATATTAGTAATTGATTCAAATTGCGTCACAAATTTATTGTTTTTGGTCGCAGTTGGTACCATTTCTTCTTCATTTATTGCTAACTCTTCAATATCATATTCAAGTTTTTTATCGAGACTTTGTTTAAAAGCGTCGAATTCATCTTCACGAACCCAACCTTCTAAATAGATTACTCTTTCGGTCGTCTTAACTTCAACTTGACGTCTTAACGCATCATTATAGAAGTAATCATAGTAGGTTTTTAGGACACTACTTTTGGCACTTAACTTTTTAAGTTCTGCATTACTTTCACTAATAATCTTATTATTGTCTTTAACTTTTTTTGTTAGTTCCGGAAGAAGTTCTTTAAGTTTTGTATCAAACTTAGGTAATGACGCTTCATTAAATCGAAAGGCATTCAAAAGTTTAAGAGCTTCATTTTCAAATACAAGTTCATAGCCAAATGCACCATATACGAATTCTTGATCCCGTGATGATTCTTCAAAAACATGACCTTTTTCAGTCGACTCTTTGCTAAATTCTTCAAAATTAACTAGGGAAACACTACCAATTACTATTTTCGTTTTTTCTAAAATGTCTAATTCTTTAGTCGCTACACCCAGATTCAAATACGGGTTTAAGGATTGAATATCTTCATCTAATTTTACGTTTTCTTGTTTTTTGATTTCAATTTGCTGAAGGTGGATATCAATTATTCGTAAAATCTCGCGCGCTTCATCAGCAATTCTTTCAAAGGATTCGCGGTCAACTTCATGAAAATGAAAAAACTTTTTCTTTTCATTACTACTTAAGACTTCAATACCACGAGAAATTCTATTCAGTTCATGGTTTGAATCGCTTGGTAAACTCACTTCTTCCTTATGATCGAAAAGCATGAATCTATTCTCATGTTGGAGGGCTTTAATTAAGGTTTCTCGTTCGCTTTGGGCAGTAAGTAAACGAATCTTTTTTACTGGAACAATCATTAGAGAGTAATATCCTTCACAATTTGTTCGACAATTTTATTTTTATTATTCGCGGAACTTTGGGCAATCCGTGCCGTAATTGCATCTTTTTTAACATCGAATTCGCCATTTATGACTTTAATTTGTTCGTCAGCTTGACGGGCGATTTCATTTGCTTGTTTCGCAATGTCTTGGGCATTCTTAGTGCGTAAGGTCGCTAATTCTTCATTAGTCTTCGTGAGTAACTCGGTGTTTTCTTCACGGGTTTTCACCAAAAGTGCCTTCGCATCTTTTTCCGCTTGAACGATTTTTTCTAGTACGCTCATAAGCCTCCTTTCCCTATAGGTGACCGCGCTTTTTAAAAACGCGTATATCAATACCTCGCGTAATATTCTAACATGTTTACATTATAAATGTAAGAGCGAGAATAGTAATTAATCGATAAAAATTATTATCAAATAATGTCAGTAGTGACATTTTCTTTGAATTTCTATTGTATTTCTATGGTGGAGAAAAAGATAAAATCAATTGATTAATTGCATTAACAATGCTAAAAAATGCGAAAAACAACTAATTATCGTATGAAAAAAGAGTAATTTAAATTAAATGGTGTGTTGACATTGTATTTACTAAACTCTATAATTAATAAAAGGATAATCTATGGCAAAAGACACAAACATAAACATCCGAGTGAATAGTGAGACAAAAGCAAAAACAGAATCAATCTTAAATGATCTTGGCCTTTCGCTTTCTTCTGCTATTGATATATACCTTGTGCAAATAATAAAAGAAAAGGGAATTCCTTTCAAAGTTAAATTGCCTACAAACAGTGAAGTTGAAAAATCACTAAAACTGGGAAAAATTATCAATTCCTTAGGTGGAGTTGATACTAATCCTAAATTAGAAAAGATAGTTCAACTATATGCTAGAGGCGATATTAGCTATAAGGTAGCAGTTTTTGCTATTAAAGAGGAACTCAAGGACATTTGATCAATATCTTGAATTATTGCACTCGTAATGATTATGAATTAATTTTATTGATTAGATAGTTTTTCAAAATAAGGACGATTGATAATATAAATTGTTCGTTGTCCTTTTAGGCGTAGATAACCTTTTTCTTTGAAAAAACGTAATTTTCGACTTAGTGTTTCTTGTTTCATTCCTAAAAGTGAAGACCAATCACCTTTGCTATAAGGTAAAACTACAATATCATCTTTCCCCGATAAATTAATTAATGATGTCGCAATTCTTTCATCAACCGGGAGGAGGTTAGTTTCTTCAATCAAAGCTTCCGCTTTTTCTAGTCTTCCACTTAATTCTTTCATAACACCAAACATGGTGTTTGGATGTTTTAACATATGTTCTTTTAAGGATGCGGCACTTATTACACATAGGTGGCAGTCTTCTACTGAGGTCGCGTAATCATTGGCTTCTTCATTACTAAAAAGCGATCTTTCGCCCATAAATTCGCCTGAACTTAGCACACGAATTACTTGTTCATTGCCTTCTTTATTTACTCTTGATACTTTAACTTTCCCTTCATGTACAACATAAAGAGCGTTTTTACTATCCCCGGCACTATATATAAATTCACCTTTTTTGACTTTTAAAACATTAATGAGATCGACAATTTCACTTTGTTCTTCCGCACTTAAGTTTTTAAAGATTGGAACCTTGGCAAGACAAGATTCATAGGCTTTTTTTGGTTTACTCATGTTTCTTTTTCCTTCGTCCCTTATATCTTAACAAACGCATGGCATTAATAATGACAACAAGCACTGAGAGTTCATGGACTAACATCCCAATTGCTAAATCGACCACTTTTAAAACAACACCAAGTAACAACACAAATACGGTAATTAAGGCGATTGTTATATTGGTTTTCATATTAAATACTGTCTTTTTGCTAATGTTGATGGCGTGATCTAATTTCCGTAAATCATCGGATAAAAGAATTACATCCGCGGTTTCGACCGCGACGTTTGTTCCGTTTAAGCCCATTGCCACACTTACGTCGGCGGTTGCTAATGCCGGGGCATCGTTAACGCCGTCTCCGACCATTAATAGCGGACCATCACTTTCTTTTAACTCGCCGACTAATCGGACCTTATCTTCAGGTAAAAGATGGGCGTAATAGGCATCAAGACCAACATCTTTTGCAATATGTTCGGCAGCTTTTTCATTATCACCCGTCAACATTATTGTTTTCTTTATGCCGCTTCTTTTCAGATTGCTCACTAAATCTTTAGTGTCTTCTCTAAGGGTGTCAAAGAGTGATAACGTACCAATTAGGCCGTTTTTGCTGGCTAAAAAGACTAAAGTATATCCTTCGTTATCTAATTTTGTAATCGTTTCTTGTTCAATATCGAGATTAATATTATTTAACAAAATTAACTTTTTGTTACCTAAAAAATAAGTTTCTTCATTATAAGTAAAGGTGAGTCCGTGTCCGGTTATTATTTCCGTATTTGTTGGCGTTTCATTAACACTTCCAAGTTTTTCTTCACTATATTTAATAATTGCGCTGGCGAGGGGGTGTTCACTATATTTTTCGCCAATGGTGGCTAGTCTTAAAAAAGATGCTTCATCTCCTTGAAATACATTGATGGCAACGACTTCTGGTTTGCCATACGTTAAAGTTCCGGTTTTATCAAAGGCGACACTTTTCGTTTTCCCGATCCGTTCCATAATATCCCCACCTTTAATGACAATATTATGTTTGGCGCTATTACCAATTCCGGCGACAATTGATACTGGAACACTGATCACTAACGCGCCTGGGCACGCAATTACTAATAAGGTAAGACCCATCTTAACATCCCAGAAAATAAGACCAATGGCAATCGCTAATAAAATGATGGCGGGGGTGTACCATTTAGCAAATTTCTCCATGAATTTTTGGGTTTTGGCTTTCTTATCTTGAGCTTCTTCCACTAAGGAAAGAATGCGCGCAAACGTTGTATCTTCACCAACTTTAGTTGCTTCAATAATTAAATATCCGTTTTCAAGGACACTTCCCGATATTACTTCATCATTTACGGTCTTAGATAAAGGGATTGATTCACCACTTATCGCCGCGGTATTAACGGAAGCAGTACCTTCAATGACTTTTCCGTCAACGGCAATTTTATCACCGGGTTTAACAATAACTTTGTCACCAATTTCCACATCATCAGGATCAACTTCAACTTCAATATTGTCCCTTAAGACTAAGACACTTGTGGGGGCTAACTTTAAAATGGCTTCAATCGAGTTTCTTGTTTTCTCTAAGGTTTTAGTTTCTAAAAAATCACCAAAAACAAAGAGAAATGTAACCGCGGCCGCTTCCCAAAATTCACCAATGATGAGGGCGCCTATCGCGGCGATTGACACGAGTAAATCAATACTAATAATTTTATAACGTAAAGCCCCTATCGCTTTTTTGACGATACCAAAACCGGCTAAAAGGGCAGTTATAATCATAAAAATAGCGGTGACTAGATGATAATCACCTAATGTTGGACTACTTGCCGTTACTGGTAAAAATTGTTTTAGAACAAAACTTGTAACAACAAGGATCGTCGCGATAATTAAAACGATGTTCTTCCGTTTCATAGTTACTTTACGCTTTTAACAACGTATCCTAAATTGGTAATGACGTCTTTGATTTGATCAATGGAAATTAGTTCTTCATTGTAACTAACATTGACCTTTGAAGAGTTAAAAAGCACTTCTGATTCTAAGACACCATCTTGGCGACTAAGCGCTCTTTCAATTTTTGCAATACAACTTGGGCAGCTGATTGGTTCGAGTTTTAATGTTTTCTTGGTCATAATCTTTCCTCCTACCTATATTTTATATAAAAAAAGGTGCAATTCTTTGACTGCGGTCAAATTTTATGCACTTTGTTTACTTTTTTAACGATTTTCTAAAACGTAATGAAAGGCGTCTTCTTCTTCAAGCGGGCGACTCATATAGTAGCCTTGCCCATATTGACATCCTAACTCTTTTAAGAGGTCATATTGTTCTTTTGTTTCAATCCCTTCTGCTAAAGAGTTAATTTCAAACTTTTTACAAATATTAATTACTTCGGGGACCGTTGAATATTTTAATGTTTCGCGGTTAAGAGGTTCAATAAAAGTCCGATCCATTTTAATGGTGTCAAAATTTAATTTTTCAATCCGCGACAAGGAGGAGAATCCGGTACCAAAATCATCAATCGCCGTAACAATACCGTAATCATTTAATTCACTTAAAGCGGCATTTAATTGATTGTAATTCGTGGAGAAAATAGATTCGGTTACTTCAATTGCTAATAAACTTGCAGGAATACCCGCGCTTTCAATCCGCAGTAATAAATCATCGGTGAAATCACTATCTAATAATTGGAGGGCAGAGATATTCACGGCCACCGGGATATTCTTTATGCCGGCCGCCATTAAGCGTTTAATAAAAATAATTGCTAAGTCGATTATCTTCTTACCAAAGGCGACAATAATGCGGTTTTTTTCGACAATTGGGATGAATTCTAATGGTCCAACTGGTCCATATTTATTACTTTTATATCGGGCTAATGCTTCAAAACTACAAATTTTACCCGTATTGAAATCAATAATAGGTTGAAAGACAAGGCGGAGATTTCCATAACCCTTGGAAAAGGATAAATCAATTAATTCCTTTTTAAGATTTTCTTCTCTTTGTACCATCTTATCCATTGCATCGTCATAAATATTTAAATTGAAAAGTTTTGTCTCATCTTGCAGGTTTTCGCTCGCAATTCGGGCGCGAATTAAGCATGATTCGGCGAGAATTGATGTTCTTGAAAGATGATTAACCCCCACATTACAACGAATTTGTTCCCGGAAAATGGTCCGGCCAATTACATTTTTGATATCACGGAATAAGTCATTAATTTCCGTTGCACTCATCCGATGCTTTGAGTAATAGACATAAATATCTTCTTCAGCATAATATAATGCGCGGTGACTTGTTTCTAACGTTTTTAATTTATTAACTAACGAGGCTGTTAAAAGTTCAACATATTGGTAACCATGGGTCCGATATAATTGTTGCGTATCTTTAAGGTTAACAAGGAAAAGCGTTCCCTTGGTATTTTTAACATCTAATTTAGCTTGAATTTTATTTGCTAAAAGTTCACGGTTAGGTAAGTTTAATTTATGGTTGAAATCATGAAAATATTGCAGTTGCTTTTCTAATTTTTTACTTTTAGTAATATCGGTAATAATTCCTTCAAGCGCGACAACGTTTCCAAGGTGATCATAAATAGGAATACCCCGTTCATAGACCCACTTAATCGTGCCGTCTTTAGCGGTAATTTCGTATTCAGCTTGCATCACGCCTTTTGCTTTGACAACTTTATCCCATTCATCCTGTAAAAATTTACGATATTTTTTAAGGATGACGTTGTTGAAGGAAATAATTTTATTGCCGAGTAATTCATCGGCATCATAACCCGTTAAATCTTTGGCACCGGCTGAAACAAATTCCATTGTCCAATTTTCATCATAAAGGCAACGATATGCTAAACCAGGAAGGCTTTGTAAAATGGCCGAGCGACTTCTCGCGCTTTCATCAAGTTCTTTTTCTAAAACTTTTCGGTTTTCAATATTACGAATCATTAATAACCGGACAAATTCCCCGTTGGTCGATTTTGGTGAAGGAATAATCGCCATATATTCACCAATCCAAACAACTGAACCATCTTTTCGAATAATTCGCTTTTCAAGATTAAAGTGATTGTCGCCTCTTTTTTGCATTAAAGCATATGCTTCTTCTTCATGAATTTGATCATTTGGATGGGTTAAGCCGTTCCAACCGATTGATAAATACTCTTCACGGGTATAACCAATAATATTAATAAATGAATCATTGATAATTGCTTTGGATAGATCATTATTAGGAACAATCACAATCCCAACTGGTGATGAATCAAAAATAGCCTCGACTAAACGCATTCTTGAGGCTGTTGAAACTTTATGTTCTTTAAACTCTAATAATTTGTTTTTAAAGGCGGGGGAGTCAATACACTGTTTGCACCAAAACTTCCCTTCCGGATCAAGATCTTTACCAAAATGATGATTATTATTGCCAAAAAGATACACCATTTGTAAATCTTCATGATTAGCCCGAAATAAGACAAAATCACGGATTTTCTTGTCGGCTTCTTCGCCAATATCATAAATCACACCACTTAAAAGAGGATTATTTAAAATTACTTCCCCGGCTTCGTTCGGAGCACAAACAATAAGTTTGAAGTTGTTTTCAGTGATTGCAGTAATCTTGTTAATTTTATTAACATCATTACTAACTAATAAGATTTCATCTCTGTACATGTATCTTTTCCATAAAAGTAATTATAACATACATGCATTTTTCTCCATGTTTAATTATGTAAATATGAAATTTCTAACGTTGTTTTATTTTTTTATGCTAAAAATGAATAATTATCATTGTATTTGCGTTTTTATGAGCAATTATTTATTTATTAATGACATAGGTTTTGGAAAGAAAGTCAATCGTTTCTACAATGAGTTTTTGCAGAATATCGACATTAATATCCGCGAGTTTGTTAATGTAGAGGCACGCCTTACCTCGTTTATATTTGCCAAGATTTTCTAATAAATATTCATGTTCTGGTCGCCCCGTGAATACGTAAAGTGATATTGCGCTTTTGCGGGGAGAAAAACCTACTAAAGCCCAGTCTCCTTCTTGGCTGCTACGTTCTGATTTATAGTGATAACTACCAAAGCCAATGATTGAGGCTCCCCACATTTTTGGAGGATAGCCAGTAACCTTTTCCATTATTTTAATGAGTTCAATGCTGTCTTCTTGTTTTTGTTCTGTTACCGCAAAGTTTTTAATGAACTCTAATACATCACCATCATGTTGCTTTGTTTTTAGTTCTGCCACAGTCATTCCTCCATTTAATTGTATTTTATACCATTTTTTGGAGAAAATATATGATTATTCATCAGTTTTTATGGTGTTATGGCGCTATACAAAAGAGTTATTAAGGCATCATCATTAACAGGCGAATACCAGCGATTATCATGCCACCTTAATCCTAAATAAACTTTCCATGTATTCACATGAATATCGTAAATAGTTAAATATCTAATAATTGGGGGCAAGTCAATAGCAATATCCTTTTGCAAACCCTGATAATTAATTGTAAGGAGTTCAGCCATGACTTCTGTAACTCTTTCTATTTGAATCTCATATTCAATCGGTTCACCATATATACCTTGATTTTCATCATAATTCATTGAATTTGTACCAAATACAATTCTGCTTGGCGTTTTTGGTAAATTTCCCAAACCATCAAAATCAGAAATTTTCAACATTTTTTTTACATCCTGAAAATAGTAAAAATGTCATCGCCATTACTTTAGCACCCCTTAGAACCCTCTTTTTGCTCATTTGTCAGACGCCTCCTAGTAAATACTTGGAACTGTTTATAGACTAATAATTTATGACCAACTTTACTCAAATTCTAGATGAAATCAGAAAATTAAATATTAACGATTGCTATGTTAATTCTCTATAACATATTTATTTAAATTATTTAACTAATTGTGAAATTAAAAGGTCGTTTAAATCGAGCAAAACAATTGTTTCAACGTGCGTTGAAAAAACCATATTGCTTGCAAAATCAACCTTGTGTGTATTGAAGTAACATCAAAATCGACTAAAATATGTTTCCCCTTACATGGTTGAACTGATGGCTAAAATACCAAAGTAACATATTTTTTGGTTTTTATGCTAAATTGCCAATACGAACTACACTCATTTTATCTCATCACCTAAAGAGTATTCAAAAGGGTTTAAGTCCTCCGTCACTCTACTGTCTAAGGTTTTGAGGTTTAATACAACTTTAGCACCCTAGCCTTCAAATCGTGTAAAAATTTTAGCACCCTAGTGTCATATATATGTAATTTTCTAGCACCCTTAATTTATGGCTTAATGAAGCTGTTTTTATTAGAGACTTGTTAAAAAACATAACCGTAAATTGAATAAACTCTATTAAGTTAGTATAATTTAAGTTAATTAATTATTTTATAGTTATATTTGAGTACCCTCATTGCATTTAGTACTGCTAATAATGACACCCCGACATCAGCAATCACGGCTTCCCACATAGTTGCGATTCCGACAGCTCCTAAGGCTAGAAACAAGAGTTTAACTCCTAATGCGAAGTATATGTTTTGCCATACAATCTTTCTAGTTCTTTTTGCCACAAAGACCGCAGTACCTATCTTAGAAGGTTCATCATTCATAATCACGACATCAGCTACATCGATGGCTGCATCGGCACCGAGTCCACCCATAGCAATTCCAATATCAGCTCTCGCTAATACTGGTGTATCGTTGATACCATCACCTACAAAGAACAGCTTCCCTCTGCTCGATTTTTGGAGTAATAACTTCTCTACAATATTGAGCTTATCTTCAGGCAACAATTCGCTATGAATTTCATCGATATCTAACTCTTGTCCAACTGCATCAGCAACTAATTTCTTGTCACCAGTTAGCATGACAGTTTTTTTAATGCCTAATGACTTCAACATTTTGATAGCTGCTTTTGAGTCTTTCTTTATCTGATCTGAGACAACAATATTTCCAACATATTTTCCATTGATAGCGATGTATATAATTGAACCCAACGAAACAGATTCCTTGAATTCAACACCTTCTCTTTTCATCAATCTAGCATTCCCGATTGCAATGATATCATTTTGATAAGTTGCTTTTACACCGTGTCCAGATATTTCTTCAACATCAGTTATTAAACTTTGATCTATTTCTTTATTGTATTTATTGACGACTGAGACAGCGATAGGATGATTAGAAAAACTTTCCACATACGCTGCTTTTTCGAGTAACTCTTCTTGTGTTGCACCATTAGCTGTATTAATTTCAGTCACCGTAAACGTTCCTTCAGTCAATGTGCCAGTCTTATCAAAAACTGCAATCTCAATGTTATTTAATGCTTCTAGGTAGTTTCCACCTTTAACTAAGATACCATTTCTTGATGCAGCTCCAATACCACCAAAGAAACCAAGCGGAATCGATACAACGAGTGCACATGGACACGAAATAACTAAGAATATAAGTGCTCTGTAGATCCATTCCTCAAAAGTTGCACCTTGTATAACGAGTGGTGGTATTACCGCAATCAAAACAGCCAACGAAGTGACAATTGGAGTATATACTCGTGCAAATTTAGTGATAAAATTCTCGGTTGGTGCTTTTTTGCTGGTTGCATTTTCAACCATTTCAAGTACCTTAGAAACAGTTGATTCGCTTGCGAGTTTGGTAACTTTAACGGTCAATAAACCATTGATATTAATACAACCAGAGAGTACCATCTCACCTTTTGTAACATTTACAGGCACAGATTCTCCTGTTAGAATTTTTGTGTCAATTGTGGAAGCTCCTGACAACACTTCACCATCAAGCGGAATTCTTTCGCCTGGTTTAATGATCATTATCTCTCCAGTTTGAACGTCTTCAACACGCATTTCCACAGAAGTGTTGCCTTTTTTAATCGTTGCGACATCAGGTCTGATTGACATCAATTTTTTTATGGATCTTCTGGATCGATTGACTGCTATGTCTTGGAAAAATTCACCGACCTGATAAAAAATCATAACTGCAACTGCTTCAGGATGCTCTCCAATAGCAAATGCACCCATAGTTGCTATCGTCATTAAGAAGTTTTCATCGAACACCTTACCTCGATATATGTTATTGACTGCCTTCAGTACAACTTCTCCACCGATGATGAAATAACTTAGTATAAGTAATACATAACGAAAAACCGTTCCTTCAGCAATCAATAATCCTCCAATAAATAGTAAGATACCTATACCGAAGATGATTAAATCTTTCGTCATTGATGATTCTTCATCCACGTGATCTTCATTCTTCACATTTGATTGTGCTATCGTTACGCCAGGTTCAATTTTATCAATAATTTTTTGAACCTTTTCTTCTATACGTTTTTGATCTAGCGAATTTTTGAATTGAAGTGTCAGTTTTTTTGCTATAAAATCAACGTTGGCACCTAAAATTCCTTCGGTTTTGTTTAATTTTTCTTCAATCTTAGCCGCACAATTTGCACAGTCTAAACCATCTATTGCATAAATGACATTTGGGGTTAGTTCACATACCTCGACATCACCCTCTTCATCTTTCACAATTTTTTTAATCGTGTCAAATAGTCTTGCAGTATCAGTTGAATCCGCAACTTGTACCTTGATTTCTTTTGTAACAAAGTTTAAATAACCTTCCTCAACTCCGTTTAACTTCTTTATCTTTTGTTCAATCTTATCTGCACAACTCGCACAGCTAATTTCTGATAAACTATATTTAATCTCTTTCATGTTTTTTCTCCATTCTACTTATGTTTTAGATGATTCATTGCTTGAGTTATTAACACGTGGACGTGGTCATCGTCAAGCGAGTAATAAACAACATTTCCCTCTTTTCGGTATTTAACCAAACGATTCTCTCTTAAGGTTTTCAATTGATGTGAGACAGCGGATTGACTGACATTGATCACAGCAGACAGATCGCATACACACAACTCGGTTTCTTTTAATGCCAATATGATTTTCATTCTTGTGGGATCGCTAAATGTTTTGAAGAACAAAGTTAGCAGTGAAATAGATTCATTATCTAGTAAGTTTTTATGGGCTATTTCAATTTTTTCAGGATGAAGAACATTACATTCACAAAACTCTATTATATCTTTTTGATCCATACTAATCTCCTATCTATATGAGCGCTCATTCATATAGATATATTGTATCACAATAAACTACGGAGTCAATAAAAACAACTTCTTTAGATGTTTCCACATTGATTTCGATATGTTTCCACATTGGGCAAAAAGTAAAAAAGAAGTATTTAACCCTGATTTAAGAGGTTAGATACTTCTTCTATTATTATATGAATGTTTTTGTTAAGCCGTTTTTAAAGAAAGCAATACGATGTTTTCAACGTGAGAAGTACGTGGAAACATATCAAGCGCTTCAATATGTTTAATAGCGTATTTTCCGGTAAGTATTTTAAGATCTCTTGCTAACGTCGCCGGATCACATGAAACATATACAATCTTTGGCGGTAAAACTTCCATAATCTTATTTATGAAAACTGGACTTAAGCCTTTTCGCGGCGGATCCACAAAAACAATATTCACTTTATGGAGTTCTTTGTGCTTAAGTAAAAAGTCCCCAGCATCATCTTGATAGAAGGTAGCATTTTTAATGTTATTGTAATCGCGATTAACATTGGCGTCTTCGACCGCCTCTTTAACAATCTCCACCCCAATAGCATGTTTTGCTTTTTTGGCGGCAAGAAGGGTAATCGTACCAATTCCAGAATAAGCGTCAAGAATTACATCATCTTTCTTTATATAAGCTAGTTCAATTGCACGGCTATATAATTTTTCGGCTTGCGGTGTGTTGATTTGGAAGAAGGATTTACTCGATATTTTAAAAGTTAAATCATCAATCTTATCAGTGATTATCCCTGAACCATATAATACTTCTTCATTATCACCTAAAATAACATTGGTTTTGTGTGGGTTAATATTTTGCACAATTGTAGAGATTTGCGGGCATTCTGCAATTAAATCATTACAAAAAGCACTTAAATTATCAATATTCTTTGTTCTTGTAATTAATACAACCATTAAATCCGGGGTATAGTAACTTGCCCGAAGCATTATTCTTCGTAAGTCGCCTTTATGGCTTTTTTCATCATAAATGCTTATTTGATGTCTAGTTAATAATTCACGAATTTTTACCATTACTTCACTTGCGCGAAGATCATCTAAATGAGTCTTTTCCATAATAACAATGTCATGGCTATTATAGCGATACATTCCCGATATTACTGTTCCGTCTTTTTTAACTCCTAAAGGAAGTACGGTTTTATTCCTATAAAAATATGGGTTTGTCGCTTTATGAATTGTTTTAATATCGTAATCAATTCCCCCGATAACGCGGAGCGCTCTTTTAACTTTACTTAATTTATGTTCAACTTCTTTTTCATAATCTAATTGGGTAAATTGACAGCCGCCTAAATGAATCGTTTCCGGAATTAAAGGGGTAATCCGGTCTTTGGATACTTTAGTAAATCGCACAACTTTAGCAGTGCCAAAATTACGCATTACTTTCGTAACTTTAATATCGGCTTCTTCGCCAATAATGAGGTTATTAACAAAAAGTGGAAAACCTTCCACTTTTGCGACACCGATACCATCGCTTGTATAGTCAACACCGACAACATTATATATATCGTTTTCTTTTATCATTTCATTAAACTTTTTATATATTCGACTTCATCATTAACTTTAAGTCTTGGGAAAAGTGGTTCCCCTTTATTTACGGTTTGTCCACCGATGACGCCATATTTCGCTAATAATTCAAATTTTTGTAGTTCTTCATTAATTCCTAATTGGTGGAATAATTCTAAAGAAGCGTGGAGTAACACAGGTTTTAAAAGCATTGCGCTTATATATAAGTTATTAGCAAGGTGATTCATCGTTGCTTGTAATTCTTCCGTTTTGCTGGCACTAAATAATTCCCATGGTTTGGTATTATCAATATATTTGTTGGAGGCGCTAATTAGTTTAAAGGCGCTTATAATTCCTTCAGTAACTTTTAAATCTTTAAAGTTTTCTTGGTATTCTTTAATCGAATTTAACGCAAGTTCTTCAATTTCTTGATCAAAAGCAGTGACTTGACCAAGATAGGGGGGAATAACACCATCAAAGTATTTAATAATCATTGAAACAGTACGATTTAATAAATTACCAAAGTCATTTACTAAATCAACATTGAATCTTTCAACGAATTGTTCTGGGGTGAATTGGCCATCACTGCCAAAATATGTTTCTCTTGCTAAATAATAACGGACAGCGTCAACACCATATCTTTCAATTAAGGGATAAGGATCAATGACATTACCCTTTGATTTTGACATTTTGCCGTCTTTCATCATCAAAAGTCCGTGGACAAATAAGCGATCAGGTTTTCTTAAACCAAGTCCTTCTAAAAACATTGGCCAATAAATGGCGTGAAAACGGGCAATATCTGCCCCTAAAATATGTACAATTTCCGTATCCTCACTTTGCCAGAACTTTTGGAATAAAGAATCATCTTCTCCTAAATATCCAAGGGCAGTAATATAGTTAGTTAAAGCATCAAGCCACACATAAATAACGTGTTTTTCATTTTCGCGCACTTTAATGCCCCAATCAAAACTCGTCCGGGATACCGCTAATTCACTAAGTCCTGGTTTAATAAAAGTATTAATCATCTCATTTTTCCGGGATACTGGAGTGATAAAGTTTGGAACATCATCATAAAACTTCAATAAATCTTCAACGTATTTATTAGTCTTAAAGAAATAAGATTCTTCGCTTGCTCTTTGGACTGGTCTTCCGCAATCTGGACACACTTTATTAGGTCCAACTTGAGTGTCGGTCCAAAAGGATTCACATGGGGTGCAATACCACCCTTCATAATTACCTAAATAAATATCGCCTTTTTCTAATAAATATGAAAAAATCTTTTGCACTGTTTCCATATGATTTTTGTTTGTGGTACGAATAAATTGATCGTTAGATATTTCTAGTTTTTTCCATAACGCATAGAAGCCTTGAACGATATCATCGACAAATTCTTGGGGTGTTTTGCCAACTTTCGCCGCATTTTCTTGGATTTTTTGTCCGTGTTCATCGCTTCCCGTTAAAAAGTAGACTTCTTTACCTATTAAACGATTATAACGGGCTAAGACGTCAGTTAAAACGGTGCTATATGCGTGACCAATATGAAGTTTCGCACTTGGATAATATATGGGGGTTGTAATGTAAAAGCGTTTTTTCATTGATTACCTCGATGTTCTACAAAAAACTGCTACGGAAGTAGCAGTTATTCGTTTTAGTGATTTTATTTAATTCCGTATTTTTTATTGAATTTATCAACACGTCCATCAGCTTGGGTAAATCTTTGTTTGCCCGTATAAAATGGATGGCATTTGGAACATGTATCAACCCGGATTTCTTTTTTGGTTGATAAAGCTTCAAATTCAGTACCACAGCTTACACAAGTAACTGTGATTTTATTCATGTTTGGGTGAATACCTTTTTTCATAATTTCTCCTTCCGCCTAGGACAAGAACGTTCATCCTAAGTAAGCATAGGTAATAATAACATTATTAAATGAGTTTGACAACAATTATTTATTTTTTCGGATGAGTTAGTACTTTATAATATTCTTTTTCTCAATTTAAGTAAATTTTTAAGCTCCTTTTTAATTGAATAAGTAGACGTATATCGTCAATTGCTTTACTTACCTATCATAAAAAGATAAGATTTATTCATGGATTATATCTTGGAAGTAAAAAATCTGAAGAAAAGTTATGGATCCCTTGAGGCTGTCAAAAATGTCTCATTCCAAGTGCGGCGCCAGTCACTTTTTTCGTTTTTAGGTCCTAATGGCGCCGGTAAATCCACTACAATCAATATTATCTCAACCTTATTAAGTAAAGATGGTGGCGAAGTAACACTCAACGGGGAAAGTGGTGAAACATATTTCCGTAATAAAATTGGTGTCGTATTCCAAAATAATATATTGGATGATAATCTCACGGTTAAAGAAAACCTTCTATATCGGGGCTCACTATATATTAATAATAAAAAAGGTGTATTAGAGCGCTATAAAGAACTACGCTCCTATCTCCAATTCACAGAGTTTGAGAATCAAAAATTTAAAACATTATCGGGTGGTCAAAAAAGAAGGGCAGAAATCGCCAGAGCCCTTTTTTCGAATCCAGAAATATTATTGTTAGATGAGCCAACAACCGGCCTTGATCCTGAAACCCGAAAAGTTGTATGGAAGGTTATTGGCGACTTACGGGCAAATAAAGGAATGACTATTTTTCTTACAACCCACTACATGGAAGAAGCAAGTGAAGCCGATCATGTGGTAATCATTAATAAAGGTGAAATAGTCGCCGAAGGCACTCCTTCGATGCTTAAAGAAAAATATTCTAAAGACCGTTTAAAAATTGTGGCAACAGATAAAGAAAAATTGGTGGAATTACTTAATAATCTAGGGCGGGATTTTAAAAAAATATCTGATGAATTCGTAATAATCGTGCAAAACGCAGACGAAACTATTAAATTACTAAATTGTCTTAAACCCTTCATCAAACAATTTGAGGTACTTAAGGGATCTATGGATGATGTCTTTATTGAAGTGATTGGTGGTAATAACCATGTATAATCTTCGCTCATTAATTGCCCGCAATATAAAGGTTTACTTCCGAGATAAAGCTGCTGTTTTCTTCTCATTTTTATCAATTATCATTCTTCTTTCCTTATATCTTCTTTTCCTTGGTCGGCAGTATACAAGTGGCGAATGGTTTTCTGGTGTCTCCGATAGTTTAAAGTCATTCCTCACAACCGGAGTTATTATGGGGGGTGTACTCGTCATCAATACTGTTTCATTATCCCTTGGGGTAATGGGTTCGATTGTAAGTGACTTAGAATCGCGGAAACTTGAAGGGTTTTTGGTTACACCAATTCCTCGATATAAAATTACGCTTGCCTATTACGTATCTGCCATAATTGTTACATCCGTCTTAACATTAATAATGTGGTTGTTGACGGTTCTTTATGTTGGTATTTTTTCGGGATATTGGTATTCATTTGCAACTTTTTCTCTTGCTTCGTTACTTATTATTCTATATACATTTTTATCGTCCGCGATGATGCTTTTCTTGGTAAGTCTAATCAAATCACAAAACGCTTTTGGTGCTCTTTCAGGTGTCTTAGGAACTGTCATTGGGTTCATCAGCGGAATATATATGCCGCTTGAAGTTCTCGGTGAATTTATGACAAAAGTTGCATCATTAAATCCTTTTACCCACATGACAATATTGTTAAAACAAGTGCTTTTAAAAGAACCATATGCATTACTTCATGAAGAATTCGTGTCGGCAATTGAAACCCCATTTGGCACCAAGGAAATTGGGATATTTGGGATTCATGTTGATATGATTTATTTAATGCTATTCACAGGTATTGTTGCTTTTATACTTCTTTTCTTTAGTTATCACAACATGAATAAAAAGATGAAACGATAAATATTTCTAATAATTTGTTGAAAATAACATTAATTTTCGTGAAAATTTCATAATAAAGCGCTTTTTTCATAATATTCACCTTTAAGGTGTTATTATTTTTAGGTTAGGAGGAAAAAGTTATGATATCGAAAAAACTAGCCCTCGAAGTGTTAAATGTCGCACTAAGTACCGGAGGAGATTTCGCAGAAATTTTCTTAGAAGAAACACATAGTGCCACCTATTTAGTAGAAAATGGTAAAACCCAACCCCCTACTACTTCTTTAACCTATGGCGCGGGTATTAGAATTTTAAAAGATTTACAAAGTGTCTACGGACACACCAGTGATTTAAGTAAAAAAGGTTTACTTAAACTCGCTACTACACTAAGTGCAGCCCAAAATGCACCACAAACCCATAAAGTTGAACAAATCAGAAAGGTAAATGTTAAGAAAAATCATACCTCAACCCGGAGTATTGAATCGCTTAATGTTGAAGAAATTATTGAAAAATTAAAAGTCGCTAATCTTATTATTTCAACTTATGATAGCCGAATCGTTCGTTCCATTACCGGTTTAATTACCGAAGTAAGAAACATTACCATCTTCAATAGTGAAGGTAAACAATTTGATGATAAACAAGAAAGACTTAGAATGTATTTCCAAGCCATTGCTATGGCTCCCAATGCCTTTGAGGTTGGTTTCAATGGTCCAGGTGCCCATCAAGGTTTTGAATACATTGAAGGTTTAGATTTAGAAAAGACTGCGCGTGAAGTTGCCGATCTTGCCATCCGTAAATTAAGTGCAGTTGAATGTCCAAGCGGCAAAATGCCGGTCGTAATTGGTAACGGGTTTGGAGGCGTCATCTTCCACGAAGCATGCGGTCACCCACTTGAAGCAAGTGCCGTGAGTAAAGGGTTATCACCTTTTGCCGGGAAAATTGGCCAAAAAGTTGCCCATGAAGCCGTTACGGCAATCGATGATGGCACAATTGTTAACGCCTGGGGATCAAATAACATTGATGACGAGGGTGTTAAAACTACAAAAATCGTATTAATTAAAAACGGTATTTTACAAAACTATATTGTTGACCGTTTTAATGGGCGGAGAATGAATGCTGAAAGTACTGGCTCAGGCCGCCGGCAAAACTATCAATATGAACCAACAAGCCGGATGTCTAATACTTATATTGCTCCCGGAAAACATACGACTGAAGAAATTATCAGTAGTGTAAAACTTGGTTTATACGCAAAATCACTTGGTGGCGGATCGGTTAATCCTGCAACTGGTGACTTCAACTTTGCCTGTGAAGAGGCCTATATTATTCGTGATGGAAAAGTTGCTGAACTTGTCAAAGGGGCCTCGCTTATTGGTAATGGCGCCGATATCTTAATGAAAATTGACATGGTTGCTGGTGACTTAGACCGTGCCCAAGGCATGTGTGGCGCCGCCAGCGGATCCATTCCCGTTGATGTTGGTCAACCAACAATCCGCGTAAATGAAATTACTGTTGGGGGACGTGGAGGTGCTTTAAAATGAATATAAATAAGTTTTTTGAACTCGCAAAGGAAAAGGGTTTAGAAGCCGCCGAAGTTGTAATTATGCGTTCAACTTCAACCGACATGAGTGTTTATAACAAAAGTATTGAAAATTACTCAATGGCATCAACCATTAATATTTACGCCCGCGGTATATATAACGGACAAATGGGTTTTGCTATGAGTGAAAAAGATGATAAAACAACTGCCCAATATTTAATATCACAAATTAAAGCCGCAGCTAGTGTCTCCGAAAGTGAAGATTTAAGTATTATTTTCCAAGGTAGTGAAAAGTATAAAAAACGTAACTTCTATAACAATGAACTTGAGCATATTAGTGAATCCGCTAAATTGGAAAAACTTTTTGAAATTGAAGAAAAATTACGTAATTCTAATGCTAAAATCAGTGATATTGAAGGGGTTGGTTACAATGAAGTTGAAAGTGATCAACGATTCTATAATTCATATGGTTTAAAACTTGCTACCAAACAAAATTACTACTACTATCACGCTTCAGTTGTTGCGAAAGATGGTGATGATGTCAAAACTAGTTACAAAGTATTTTTAGATAACGACTTCACCAAGTTTGATGTTGATTCATTTGTCAATGACCTTTCTGAAAGTGTCATTAAAAAATTAGGTGGAAAACCAACGGCAACCAAGAGTTATCCGGTAGTCTTTAATCCACGGATGACTGCTAGTTTATTAGGAGCTTACCTTAGTAGCGCTAGCGCTGACCGCGTTGAAAAAAGAACATCACTTTTTGCCGATAAATTAAATGGGCGTGTTGCAAGTTCAAAGGTAACTGTCCTCGATGCTCCACTTACAAAGAACATCTTCTATCGTTATTTTGATGATGAAGGGGTTGCTAAAACGAATAAACCAATTATTAAAAATGGGATTTTACAAACATTCTTGCATAACCTAAGCACTGCCACTAAAATGAGCGTTGAACCAACTGGTCACGGTCGTAATACTGGTGGAAAAATAAGTGTAGGGATCTCCAATATCACCCTTAAACCCGGTCGCGTTGACTTTGACACCATGATTAAAGATGTTAAAGAAGGCGTCTTAATTACTGAACTTATGGGTCTTCATAGCGGACTTAATCCGACAAGTGGCGACTTTAGTCTCCAAGCAAGTGGCTTTATGATTAAAGATGGCAAAGTTGGTGAACCCGTCAATCTTATTACCGTCGCGGGGAACTTAATTAAATTATTTAAAGACGTCCAAGCCGTCAGTAATGAAAACGAATTACAACTAAGTAGTTACACAACTTCAAGTATTCTCGTTAAAAACTTAAATATCGCTGGTTAATTTATAACCAGTAAGCACCATTTCATTTAAAAAGAGTGTATGGTGCTTTTTTTGTGATCGTATCTCTTGTGTTTGCTCCTGGTTTGTTATACTCTAAATGCGAATCATTCGCAAAAAGGAAAAGAAAAATGAAAGCAAAAATTATACTCTTAATCCCCCTTCTAGCATTAGCGGGATGTACCAAAAATGAAACTCCAGATATCGTTGTATCGAGCTTTGTAAGTTACGATGCTGTGAAAAATATTGCTGGCGATAAATTAACTTATAAAAATGTTGTGCCTTGGGGCAGTGAACTACACGGTTTTGAACCGACCCCAAAAGACGTCGTCGCCATTAATGAAGCCAAACTTTTCGTCTATACAACTCCAGAATTAGATACGTGGGTTGACGCACTCGTTAGTAATGAAAACTCCTTTGACATGAGCGCCCATTACACACGGCATGAAGAACCCGTCGACACTGACGGCCATGACGGACATGACCATGATCATGATCATGCTGGACTTCACTTCTTCACTAATCCAGAATATTACCTTGAAGTATTTAATGCCCTTTTGCCACGTATTAGCGCAATAGACCCTGCAAATTCGGCTTATTTTAGTGAAAACCATGATAATTATGTATCAAAAATGGAAACGACAATTACTGACTTAAAAACTTTTTTATCCGATAAAACTAATCCAACCCTCTACTTTGCCGGTCATAATGCTCTTGGTGACTTTGCCCATGAGTTCGGTTTTGAAATTCACGCATTAACAGAAAGTTATAAGCCTGATGTTGATTTTCTTTCCCCAACCGTCGTTGCTTTTATTGAAGAAATTAAGGCTAATAACGTCCATCACCTCTTCGTTGAAGAATTAGTAGAACCACGGATGGCCAATTTAATCAAAACTGAGCTTCTTAAAGATAATTACACCATTGAAATATTAGAATTACATGGGTATCATAATATTACAAGCGCCCAAGCAAAGGAGAATGTAACATATGCCGAACTCTTCAGCACCAACGTTACCAACATCAAAAAAGCCCTCAGTAATTGAACTAAATAACGTTAGTGTCGATTTTGGCGATGTTGTGGCGTTAAAAAACATTAACTTTGCCTTAAAGCGCGGAACATTACTTTATATTGTGGGACCAAATGGTTCGGGAAAAACAACTTTTGTTCGGCTTTTAACGAACCTTTTATCCCCCACTTCCGGTGAAATTATTCGTGACAGTGATGTGCTTGGTTACTTACCGCAAAAACTAAATCAAAACCCCAACTTCCCGATTACAGTCGAAGAAGCAATCTATAGCGGGTTTGCGAAACAATCACTATTTATTAGCAAAAGCGATGGTGAAAAAATCCAAGCGTGGTTAGATAAGATGCAAATTGGTCACTTACGAAAAAAACCAATGGCACACCTCTCCGGTGGTCAACAACAACGAGTTTATTTAATTCGTGCTTTAATTAATGATCCTGATTTTATTATCCTTGATGAACCAACTTCGGCTTTAGATCCTTCTTTTCGGGCTTATTTTAATGAAGTAATCATGGATTTACACCATAAAAAGAAAACAATTATCTTTGTAACCCATGATTTGCATGATACTTTATGCGATTGCGCACACGTATTATATATTGATCAAGAAATCCGTTTCTTTGGCACTTTACCTGAATATCACGAAAAGGAGCACACCCTTAACCATGTTTAGTTTTTTAAATTATACCTTTATGGTTTATGCTTTAATTCTCGCCATACTTATTGCCCTGGCCGCTTCTTTACTTAGCCCTTTTCTTGTCTTATCAAAACAATCACTTATCGCTGATGGTATGGCACATATTGCTTTTACCGGTGTCGTAATTGGCTTATTATTCTCAAACGAACCCTTATATATTGCTTTACCCTTTGCGGTTTTAGCAGCGCTAGCGATAACGTTTCTTAGTGAAAGAGCAAGTCTAGATAATGACGCCGCGATTGGGGTGGTCAGTGTTTTCGCCCTAGCTTTAGGGCTAATTATTATTAGCGTTAGTGACGGGTTTAATCGTTCAGTCGAATCTTTATTAGTTGGTAGTCTTTTAACCGTTACCATCCCGGAATTAATTGGTGCTTCTGTTTTAGCCTTACTTGTTATTTTATTCGTGCTCTTCTTCTACCGGAAACTATTAGTGACAACCTTTGATCCAACTTACGCCAAATTTAGTGGTATTAATACTCGTTTCTTAAAATATGCTTTAAGTGCCCTTACTGCTATCTTCGTAGTCGTGGGAGTCAGAGCCATTGGGGCGTTATTAATTTCCGCTTTCATTTTATTCCCCACCCTAATTGCCCGGCAAATTACAAAAAGTTTCAATAGTTCTCTTTTTACAGGCATAATCTTTGCAATGGTTGGCACTTTCCTAGGTATTGTACTTTCATATAACCTTGCACTTCCGACTGGACCAACGATTATTATGGTCTTTAGTGCTTTTTTAATCTTTGCGTTTTTAACAAATAAACTTTTCTTACGAAGGAGGACTTAATATGCGACTGACACATTCCCGGAAACTAGTACTCGATATTTTTCAAAACGACAATGCTTTACTGTGCGCGGAAGATATAAACAAAAGACTAAGTGGTGAAGCAATTGATCTTTCAACCATTTATCGGACTTTGGAATATTTCACCAATAAAGATATTCTTGGTAAAAGCACGATTGATAAAGTTACCTATTATTACTTAAAAGAAGGTGATCATCATCATTACATGATTTGCACCGATTGTTTAGTGCGCCTCCCCATCGAATGCGAAATTGATAAAATGTTACGTAAAAACATTAAACAATATAAATTTGAAGTTACAAGTCACGACTTAACAATTTATGGTTATTGCACCGATTGCGCTAAAAATCATAAAGAACATAGAAAAAGCCACGGATAACGTGGCCTTTTTTATATTTATTTATTAGATATTATTTACGAACGTAAAGTACGCCGATGGTGCCTTCACCACAGTGACTTGAGATTACTGCCCCTGCCCCGGTGACGACAATGTGTTTTTTATCCATGAATTTTGATAAACGATTGATACAATAATCAACCCGATCCCCGCCATGACTATGGGTAATCATTACCCATGGGGTTTCAAGTCCCGCGGTAATTTCTGCTTCGGCGACATCAAGCATGACATCAAGCGCTTTTTCCGATTTACCTTTTGGGGTTGCCGCTACTTCTAATTTATCATCATTAATTTGTAAGAATGGATGCGCTCTTAAGATCCGACCAAAGAATAATTTCATTCCAGTAACCCGACCACCGGCCGCTAACATATCAAGATTATCAACGATAAATTGAGCTCTTACTTTTAAACCTAATGTATCTAAGTAATCAGCGACTTCATCAAGCGATTTTCCTTCTTCACGAAGTTCATGGGCGCGTAAGGCTAATAAGCCACCGCCGGATGAAAGGCTATGTGAATCAACTAGGCGAACTTTTACACCTTTTAAATCTTCTAACGATAATTTTGCCGCTTGGAGGGTGGCACTAAAGGCACTACCAATACCGACAAAGAGAATTTCGGTGAAGCCTTCATCTCTAATTTTTTCAAATGTTTCTAAGAATAAACCTGGGGATGCCGCACTTGTTTTTGGGACAGCATTAAGTTCTTTCATTTTTACGTATAGTCCATCAGCGTCAATATCCTGATAGTCTTTGAATGTTTGTTCACCAAGATGAACATTAAGGGGAACCATAACCGGATCAATCATTTTAAGAATTTCCGGAGTAAGGTCAACGGTTGAGTCGACAACGATTTTAAATTTCGCCATATTTTCTCCTTCACATGGTGTTTTTACCATTATTTTATTTGCTTATGCCGTTAATCAAGATAGGCATAACACTATTAATATATCTTATTTGGATATATTTTTCATTGTAAGAGATTACAAAATACAAATATAATTAATGCTTATGAAAACGCTTTATGCTAAAATTTAGCGTAGAAAGGAAAGATAGTATGAAAAAGTTTTTTAAAGAATTTAAAGAGTTCGTGTCTCGTGGTAATGTTCTTAACTTAGCAGTCGGTATTATTATCGGTGGTGCCTTTGGGGCAATTATTACAAGTCTCGTCAATCACGTTATTATGCCACCCATTTCGTTATTACTTGGTGATGAAGTCGGAGCATTAAGATGGATCCTTCGTGAAGCCGTCCCCGCGGTTATGGCTGCTGATGGTGTGACTGTTGTTACCCCAGAGGTTAAAGAAATTGCCATTGGATGGGGATTATTTGTCCAAGCCATCCTTAACTTCTTAATTATCGCTTTAGTGCTCTTCATTATCATTAAGGTTGCAACCAGAATGAATGAAAAAGCCGAAGCCTTAAAAGCGAAAAGAGCCGCAGAAGAACCACAACCAGAACCAGAACCAGTCGTCGTTCCCGAACCAAGCGAAGAAGTTTTATTACTTCGTGAAATTCGTGACTCACTTAATACAAAATAGTTATCTTTTATTAGAGTAAAAAGAAAAGCACACCGCAATGATGTGCTTTTTTCTTATTCTTTTCTTTATTTAAGTGGGGGTAACTCTAACATATCGTTACCGTCAAGCGCCTTAACGCGGTTGAAGGCATCGGTGAATAAATTGATTTCTTCTTCTTTCCGATAGTCGTTTAAGTTATTTTTAAGGGCTTTGGGCGCTCTTTTGATAACGAAGGCACATTCACTTTGACTCTTGGTAACAATACCGCTATAAAGAAGATATGCCCGCATGGTTTCAATTGTTAGGTCATTACTAATAAATTTACGATCAGCCTGCGTCAATTCTTTAAACCAATATGTTTCACTGGCTTCTTGAGCTTTGGTGAGTAAATAAATATATAGTTTTTGCGCTTTAACGCGGGCAATAAACTCTAATTCAACTTTATCTTCATGTTTTTCAAGTTTTTCAATAAGGGTAATTGCCTCATTAAAGGCGTTTTTGTCGATTAATTGGTATAACTCATAAAGGCTAACCCGGGCGGTCATGGTTGTAACTTCATCAAACTTTTTAATATCGGTAACGGGTTCATTGTTGTAGACAAGTGATTCAATCCGAATAAGTTCATTATAGGCTTCAACATTAACTTTCTTGCTAAGTAAGACAATGTAATAGCCGTCGGTAAAGTTATCAAGTTTAAAGGGCATGATGTTGTAGACTAAAAGCATCGCTCCGACCCCAGCAACAATTAAGGCTTGGTGGTGAATGGCGACATTCTCGGCCGTTAATAAAAAGATAGTAATCGCCGCGGCAAATTCAATAAGTACCATAATTGTTGGTCCAAATAAGAATAGACGAGGTTTGGTCTTCTCTTTTTTGGCAATAATCTTTGTTTCGCCCGTTAATCCTTCAAAACGCCGTAAGCCGAATTTCCATCCGGTTTTTGTTTTATAGTAGGCAAAACCAAAAATATTGACACTAATAACGCTATATCCACCAATAATGGCGCCAAGGACATGGCCGACTTCAAATAAGATAACGTTAATGAGAATGCCAGCAATAATGGTGACGGTGGCAAAACCATAACGTTCAACATTACTAACTAGGTCTAATTTTTCTAACGATGGCTCAATAATTTGTAACCCAATAAAGAGGGCAATAACTAACATTACTAAATATACAAGTATGCTTAGAAAATCTTCTTTTTTCATAAGGTTCCTCCATTAATAACAACTTTCATAGATTTTGATTATATCATGTTTTGTTAAACTTTTTTGATCGTGATAAAGGTCTTTTGTCCCGTTAAAAGTAACGATGTCGGCGAGCGTTTCTAAATCACTTTTTTTCACCCCCACACTGCGGAGGGTCAAGGTTAGCCCAAGCCTAATGAAGAGGTCTTTTAATGCTTCAATTCCGTTTCGGGCATTTTGTTCAAGATTTTCATCATGTAAATCAAATACAACCCGGGCAAACCGGTCAATTTTATATTTTAATTCTTCAAAATAATACGTTAACCACGCCGGAAAGATAATCGCCAAGCCATGACCATGGGCGATGCGGGGATAAAGGGCGCTCACGGCATGCTCTAAAGCATGGGCAGGCATCCCAACCTTTTTCCCAACACCAGTAACGTCATTATGACTAAAGGTGCTGGCAAGCATTAAATTAGCCCGGGCTACTTCATTGGTTGGATCACTCACTAATACTTCGGCGCATTCTTTAAGAGTAATGAAAATACCTTCCGCGAATCGATCGGCAAGTTCAATTTCCGCGCTATAACTAAAATAACGTTCCAAGGAATGCATAAAAGAATCGACGATCCCGACTGCGGTTTGATAAGGGGAAACGGTATATGTTAACTCTGGATCAGTAATTGCAAAGATTGGCCGCACTAAATCGGTGCGGAACCCTTGTTTAAAATTAAGGGCAGCTTCACTGATAACACAACTCCCAGACATTTCACTCCCGGCTGAAGAATGCGTTAAGATAACGCCTAAGGCAAGAGCTTTTTGGGGTGTGGCAATTCTTTTACTAAAATCTAATTCATCACCATCATAATAAAAGTTAACGGATACTGATTTAGCGACATCAATCACACTTCCGCCGCCAATCGCGAGAATTAAATCAACTTCGTATTCTTTAGCAATTCGTTTTGCTTCCCGCACGTATTTTACTTCGGGATTTGGGGTGATCCCACCATATAAAACGTAATCAATTTCTTCACTTTCTAGTAAATCAGTGACGCGATTTAAAAGACCACTTTTCACCGCAAAATTTTCACCATACATGATTAATACGTTCTTTTTGCCGTATCTTTTAATGACTTTAGCAATTTCTTGATGACGACCTACGCCAAAGATAAGTTCGGTTGGCATTAATAAATTAAAACTATGCATAGCCTTCTCCTTTATATTTAATGGCATCAAGCGGAAAGTATTTAAAGAAGGTTACAAGTTTCATGACAAATTCCGCCTCCGGATACATTAAGTCATCTTCAATCCAAGCAATAACACTGCTGGCGATTCCGGCGCCATAAACTCGCGCCAATAGTTTTCGTTCATTCCCGGTTAGTTTCATATCCCGGTCTTTTTTATTAATATAAGCAAGACTCACATTATATAAATAGTTAAATAAAAACTCTCTTACTAAGTCTTTGGCCGCACTGGCAAGCGTGTTGGTAATTAAGGCTGAATTATGTTTTACATAGCGTAAAATAATCAGAATTCCTTCCTCTAATTCTTTATTCGCTGGGAGTTCAATTTCTTCATTTAAATAGACCCATGTTAAAAGATCATATAGATTCCGAAAATGGTAATAAAACGTTTGGCGATTAACTTTGCAGTCTTTAGTAATTTTAATAACACTTATAGTATCAAGGGGTTCATTTGCCATAAATTTCTTTAGGCTTTCCCCTAATCTAGCTTTCATCTTCATATAATTCTCTCGTAATGTTCTTGGCAATTTTTGCCCCTAAAATGGCATTATTGATAATTAGGGCTTCATTGGCCACTAAACTTTTTCCTTCAGTAATTTCATAAAGGGCTTTTAATAAATATGGGGTTTCTTCTTTGCCTTTAATTCCTGCTTCTTTCATCATAACTAAGGCTTTATCTACTGCCTTTTTGACTTCTTCATACGGCAAGGCAAATTCTTGAGGAATTGGATTTACAATTAAAATTCCGCTATTTAAGGAGAGTCCTTGATGATAAAGAATAATATCGGCAATTTCCCGTGGATCATCAACGCGATATAACACATTATGTTCGGCACTTATCGTATAAAATAATGGCATTTTCGTTGTTTTAAAACCAATAACAGGGACCCCTTTAGTTTCTAAATATTCCATTGTTTTTGGTAAATCTAAGATGGCTTTTGGTCCGGCACAAACTACGGCAATATCGGTTCGGCCAAGTTCATCAAGATCACTTGATATATCTAATGTATGTTCCGCCCCAAAATGAACACCGCCAATCCCGCCGGTCACAAATACTTTAATACCAACTTTGGCGGCGAGAAACATCGTCGCAGCAACGGTCGTTCCGCCCCACTTTTTGGTGGCCATCACATAAGACATATCTCTTCTTGATACTTTGATGGCTCCTTCTTTTTTCCCAAGTTCTTCAATTTCATCTTCTTTAAGGCCGACAATAACATCGCCTTCAATAATTGCAATGGTGGCCGGTATTGCCCCGTTAACACGCACTGTTTCTTCAACTTTTAAAGCAATTTCAACGTTTTGGGGATATGGCATACCGTGCGTAATGATTGTTGATTCAAGCGCTACGACCGGTAAATAATTGGCAAGAGCATAGGCTACTTCTTGGCTAATGCGTATTTTCATAACTAATCGTCTCCTTTTAATCTTAATTTACTATCAACATAGACATATAGTCCACCTAAGATGAGATTGATAAGTATAACTTCAATATAACTTACAATCGATAAAGATTTGAAATCGATGCCCAACAATTTTTCACCAGTACTAGGGAATATCTCATAGAAATTATCTAATGCAATCATAGTCACGGCAATTACTGACAAAACAATAAATAATGATAAACGATACTTATTCATCGGTAACATATTCCGATATAGGATTAAGAAACTTAAGAAGGTAATCGAAATAATCGACATCGTAATTTGTTGGACAGAGGTATCACTAACGACACCACCAAGCATTTCTTCAAAGTTTTTCGTAATATAAAGCATGAAAGCAGCAGCGACAATTAAAAGTCCACCCGGAACACTTCGGCGAATAACGTTATTCATAAATGTCCCGCGCACCCGTTCTTTATTAGGCTGTAATGATAAGAAGAAAGCCGGTATTCCTAATGATAAAAGTTCCCAAAGATAAAGATGCTTTGGTTCAAATGGATATCTAATTCCGGAGCCTTTCGGTCCTAGTAACCCTGCACTGACAAATAAGAATGAGAAAATCATCGCAAAGATTGTTTTCACTAAGAATAATGACCATGTTTTTTGTAAGTTATTAATTGCTCTTCGTCCTTCTTCAACAATTGAAGGTAAAACATCAAAGTTATTATCAAGAAGCACTAAGTGGCTAACACCGCGGGCGGCACCACTTCCTGCCCCCATGGCAATCGAGCATTGTGCAGCTTTAAGGGCCAAAACGTCATTGACGCCGTCCCCAATCATCGCCACTACTTTGCCGTCATCCTGTAATTTAGTAATAATGCCTTCCTTTTGTTCAGGCCTAACCCGGCCATAAATCGTAAAGTCATCTAAAGAATATTCGGCAGGATCTTTAACGTTAGTAAAGTCAAGATTACGCTCTGCCCCTTCAATTCCTACTTGACGGGCAATTTCGCTCACGCTTGTTGGATCGTCCCCAGAAATAATTTTGATTTCCACACCATTTTTTTGAAAGTGTTTAATGGCATCAATTGCTTCAACCCGAATATTGTCTTGAATGACAATTAAGGCTAAAGGAACTAAATCGACCGGTAATTTGCGGGCAATAATCGGTTTTTTTGAGGCTGCGAGCACCATGACTCTTAACCCTCTTTTCAAGTAGATCATCTCTACTTCTTGTACACTTTTAAAGGCTTTTTCATTGAGCACCATGCTTGATGCCCCAATGACATACGTAATTCCGTTTAATATTGCTCCGCTATATTTTGTTTCACTGTTGAATGGATATTTTGCTTCCGCCCGAATATTAGTCCGACCTTTGAAATGATTTTTCAAGGCTAAAGCAGTGGGGTTTTCATCCTCAGTAGCGGATAAAATAGAGCCGATAATTGTATTAAAATCTAAGTTTCGTCCAGCCTTAAGCGGGACTACTTCATTAACTTTCATCGTTCCATCAGTTATTGTTCCGGTTTTATCTAAACATAACACATTAACGCGGGCGAGCATTTCAATCGAATACATTTCGTTGACTAAGGTCTTTTTGTTTCCAAGGCGAATGACTCCGACGGCGAGGGTCACACTAGTTAATAAGTACATGCCTGAAGGAATCATTGCCACCAAACTACCGGCGATCGAACGGATGCTTTCTTCAAGCGTTGAACCTTGATAGAAACCGTTAAAGACGAGTAATATCCCAATAATAATGACGATAATACCAATAACTCTAAATAAACTACGAATTGAGTTTAATAATTCGGATGTTGGTCTTTTGAATACTTTCGCTCTTAATTGTAATGTTTGGGCATATCCTAATTTTCCAATTGTATCAACACGGTAATAACAAGTTCCGGTCGTCACAAAAGAGCCTGAAAGAATCCGATCTTCTTTTCCTTTGTGGATAATATCGGGTTCACCAGTTAAAAGTGATTCATTAATTCCTGCACTTCCTTCAACGACGACCCCATCGGCGACAATTTGGTCACCTAGTTTAATTTTTATGATGTCATCAAGCACTACTTCGTCACTATTGACCTTTACTTCAATGCCGTCACGAATAACAATAACTTGTTGTTTATTTAAGATAAGTAATTTCTTTAAGGTTTTGCGTGCTCTAAAATCTTGAACAAGACCAATTGTAATATTAAAGAGTAAAATGCCCAGAAACATTAAACTGCCCCATTCACGAATATAAATGAGCGCTCCACCTATGACATAAAGTAAGACGTTAAAGAATGAAAAGAGATTATTCCATAATATTGAAAGCGTTGATTTTACGCCTTTATTAGGCTTTTCGTTTGTGAGTTTTTCCTTGATGCGTGCTTCAACTTGTTGAGTGCTAAGCCCTTCTTGGTAAGCTGGCTCATAGCGGACGACTTCATCAACTTTTATTTCGCTTTTGCGAATAATCGTTGTCGCCACACCTGGTCGATGATTGTTTTCCATAATTTGATTATATTACACCTTTCATTCTTTTGTCGTATATACGACACTGTCTATCTTTATTCTGTTCGGAGCGCCACGACTGGATCTTTATTTGCGGCTATCTTGCTTGGAATTAAACCGGCAATAACCGTTAATAACACATTAAAGACAATTAAGAACAGAGCGGCAAGTGGGGCAAGGAAAGCAATTTGCCCTATATTTTGTCCGGGGAATAATGCATTGAGAATCAAGTTGATTGGTATTGACAAAATGTATGTTGTACCAACCCCGATTGCTCCTGCTAGTAAGCCAATGATAAATGTCTCCGCATTAAAGAGCCGTGATATATCTTTCTTTCTGGCTCCTATAGCCCTTAATATCCCAATTTCTTTTGTCCGTTCAATAACACTAACATAGGTAATAATACCAATTAAGAAACCCGATACCACAAGCGAGATACTCGTAAATACAATTAAGACAATTGAAACAATATCAACCATTGTTGCTAATGAATTTGTAACAATTTCGACGGCATCAAAGACTGCAATTTGCTTATATTTTTCATTTTCAGAAGTAAATTGCGCGTTATACTCTGCAATTTTGTCCTTAATTAGTTTTTTGCTGGCACTATCTTTAGCAAAGATTGCAATTGATTCAATTGGTGAATAGGCGGTGTCTAAAAGCATATTGAGGGCTGGACCATAAATCGGGTCAGCAGCAATATCGCTTTTTTGGACTCCTAATCTTTTTAAGTAACCAAGGTAATCTTCTAATCTAATTTGTGTTGGTGTCGCCGGTTTGGGCGATTGGGCAAATGCGCTATAAAAACCAAAGGCGGATGCAAAATTTTCTTCAGTTGGCATTTCTTTAATCACTATATTATTTACTTGAGCTTTTGCTATTTTGCTATTCTTGTTTTGTTCATGCATGTAATCATTTAAATCTTGGGTAAAGACAAGTCCGGGGGCGAGTAATTCAAATTCAACCCCTTGTTTGGCTCGAAGTATTCCACTGATTGTAAGTTTTTCACCAATGTTAGGATCACTATATAAAACATTCTCCGGAACATAACGGAACTTTTCAATCGTTCGTGGGTTACCCATGAAATCATTAACAACATAATCATCGCTATTGTCACTAGCTTTTACATAGTAATCATCAAAAGTCACCATCTTGTATTCTTTCGTGAGAATATCATCAAAGGTAATTTGTTTTGTATCAACATCGGCTCTATTTAAGAACCCCATTCTTTCAAGATTTTGGGCACTGATTCGATTATATTTATCCACCACTAACATGATTTCATTTCTATTTTGCGGGAATCTTGAGTTTTGACCAATTAAATCATAAAATTCTAAAACATATTCTTCATCACCTGGAAGTTGGGTAAAAGTACCGCGTGGTAACGGAGTAAAATTATTAAAGGTTGGTGTTCTTAAGGTTAATCCCGTATTATCAGGAGATGTCGCGATAATTTGCATTTGCGAAGGATAATTGATCATGGTGGTCGAGGCTAAACCGTCGGTTTTTAAACCTTCTACCAATGTTAAAAATTCATCAGTGATTTGATTTTTAGTAATTGAAATAATTTGATTTTCGGTGTCATCTTCATTGTAAACAATAACCGCTTCAGTATCCGGGAATTGATCTTCAACATTTGGTACTTTTACGCCTGAAGAAATATCAATTGATTGGGCAAAGACGGCAATTGGATAACTTGCCATTGTATCTCTTTCCATCCGGTCAATATATCCTTGGAATCCGTTACTAACCGCGGCCACAAGTCCAATACCAATAATCCCAAGTGATCCAGCAAGGGCAGTCAATATTGTCCGACCTTTTTTCGTTAAGATATTTTTATAACTACTTTTAAGGGCGGTGGGAAAAGACATTGATGTCCCTTTATTCTTCTCAACTTCAGTAACTTCTACGGCATTTTCATGGTCTTTTTGGCTTTTTTCGTCCGAATCAATTGTAATGCGACCATCAAGCATCCGAATAATTCGGTCACTAACTTTCAGGGCGAGCTGTTCATTATGACTAACCATGATGACAAGTCTTGTTTTGCTAATTTCTTTTAAAATACCTATTACTTGTTCACTCGTTTTACTATCAAGCGCTCCCGTTGGTTCGTCAGCAAGAATAATAGTTGGATCATTAACGATTGCCCGGGCAATTGCTACTCTTTGGAGTTGCCCGCCCGAAAGTTGATTTGGTTTTTTAAATAATTCACTTTCTAAACCAACATTAATAAGGGCAGTTTTGGCTTTTTCGCGTCTCTCACTACTTGCCATCCCCGAGAGTGTTAAAGAAATTTCAACGTTTTCAATAATACTTAAATGGGGTATCAAGTTATAGCTTTGAAAAACAAAACCAACCCGGTGATTCCGATAAGCATCCCAATCTTTATCTTTAAATAACTTCGTGGACTTTCCTTCAATAATTAAATCACCGGATGTATATTTATCTAAACCACCAATTAAATTTAAAAGTGTCGTTTTTCCACAGCCGGATGGACCAAGAATCGTTACAAATTGTTGTTGGGGAAAGGATAAATTAAGTCCTTTTAAAACGTGTAACGGTTTTTTCGCTACATAATAATCCTTATAAATATCTTTTAATATAAGCATAAAATAAACCTCCTTAACAGGATTCATCACTACATTGTCTAATTTTTTCTTTATCTTTTCAAGATAAAAGCCTATTTTTATTTAGTTAATTTTGTGAATTTCTTTTATTACGAAAGAAGTCTTGAATTATTTTTCGACATTCCTCTTCAAGAATACCACTTGTGATTTCGGGTTTATGATTAACAATTTTGGTATCAAATAAATTAAATGTTGATCCGGTTGCGCCACCCTTAAGATCGGGAGCGCCGTAAATGATTCTTTTAAAACGACTCCACATGATAGCCCCGGCACACATTGCACACGGTTCAACTGTAACGTAAAGTTCACAGTTTGTCATCCGCCATGTCTTTAGTTTTTTACTGGCTTTCCGAATTGCGATAATTTCAGCATGGCCTAAGGGGTCATTATTAATTTCTCGTTTATTAAAAGCAAGGGCGATAATTTTTCCATCACAAACAATGACTGCTCCCACCGGAACTTCATCAATTTGAGCCGCTTTTTGCGCCTCTTTCAGTGCGAAACGCATGTATTTTTCATCAATCTTTTGCATATAAATTAAAACCACCGCACATGATTAAGTAATCTTAAGGCTGCTACGTTCCCGTCCTGACCTGGTTCGAAGAATAACCATCGCGATGGCACCTTCATTATAACAATTAGTCCTTAATATGTAAAACGCTAACGCCTAAGAATGGGCGGAGCACTTCGGGGACAACAACGCTTCCATCTTCTTGTTGGAATTGTTCAACGATCGCTGGGATTAAGCGCGAGGTCGCAAGTCCTGATCCGTTTAAAGTATGTAAATATTTTACTTGACCACTTTCATTATCGCGGTAACGCGCCATTCCGCGGCGGGCTTGATAATCTCTAGCATTACTAACACTACTTACTTCTTTATAAATGCCCATCGAAGGAATGTATACTTCAATATCATAGGTTCTTGCCATTCCATGTGAACAATCGCCGGCAGCAAGTTTACTAACTTGGAAATGTAATCCGAGTTTTTCGACGAGTTTTTGGGCATGAACAACCATTTCTTCAAACGCTTTATGTGATTCTTCTGCTTTAGTATATTGGAACATTTCTACTTTATTAAATTGATAGCCACGAATCATTCCGCGTTCTTCAGTCCGATAACTGCCCGCTTCCTTTCGGTAGCATGGGGTGTAGGCAAAATATTTCTTTGGTAATTCTTCTTCTTTTAAAATTTCATCACGGTGTAAATTTACCAGGGCGGTTTCACTTGTCGGTAATAAAAATTTCATTGGTTCAGTGCCTTCAAGCCAGAAGACATCTTCTTTGAATTTCGGAAATTGCCCGGCGGTAAAACCACTTTCATAATTTAAAATATGGGGCGGTAAAATCATTTCATACCCCTCTTTTAAATGTTCGCTCATAAAGTAATTTAAGAGTGCCCATTCTAGTTGGGCGCCGATTCCTTTATAAATCCACGTGCCGCTTCCGCTTATTTTCGCCGCTCTTTTATAATCAATAAGACCTAAAGATTCACATAATTCAACATGATCTTTCGTTTTAAAGGTGAATTCAGGTTTTTTGCCAAAAGTATAGACTACTTTATTGTTTTCTTTTTCGCCTGGTAATAAATCATCATCAGGCATGTTTGGTAAAGCAATAAGGATTTGAAAGACTTCTTCATCTAAATCTTTTAATTCTTTTTCTTTCGCTTCATTTTGCGCTTTAAGTTCTTTGACTTCAGCAAAGATGGCGTTAATGTCGCCCCCTGCTTTTTTAACAACCGGGACACTGGCACTTAATTTATTAAGTTTTGCTTTTGTTTCTTCAACAACAACCCGTAGTTCCCGCCTTTTTTCATCTAGACTTAAAATTTCTTGGGGGTTAAAGTCCCACCCTTTTTTAAGAAGGGCTTTTCTTACCATTTCTGGTTCACTTCTAATTAAATTAATGTCTAACATATTTCGATCTCCTTTGGCTAAAAATAAAACGCCCCATATTAGGACGTTATATTAACGTGGTGCCACCTAACTTTACTTACGTATCTCATTCCCGTTTTAACGCAACGAACGAAGCGATTAAGCTTAGTCCTCCGAGGTGGAATTCATAGTCTTTCCTTCCCGCCTTCTCACTATCGGCGAGTCACTTTATAAGTTATTACTATTACTAGCCTCATCTACGAACATCTTTATTTTACAAATAAAACGACAACTTTTCAATTACCGCGAGTATATATTCGTAAATAACGTAATAATTGATTCAGAAAATGAATCTTGGGTTACTTTTTGCGTGTATTGATATGCTTTTTCCACAAGTGAATCACTCGCCAAATTATTGCGGATGACATAGACTGCGCCATTATAATCATTAACGACAAAGGCTCTTGTATCATTGATAATTTCCGAAAAGACCATCTTTTTGCTGACAATTAACGGTATTTTTAAATACATTGCCTCGTAAAGGGTCATAACATTCATCTTCTCGGCCCCAAGATCAATAAAATATGATGCCCCGGCTAAACCGCTTCGATAAACGTCTTCCGGGACAAGTTCTGACACAATTAAATTTTTGGCGGTCATTTTATTCATCGCCCGTAATCTAACCCGGTCTAAAAACTTTGCGCCGGCACTAACAAAAGCATAAAAGTTATAATCAGGCAAAATACTCGCCAGCGTATTCAAATCTTCTAATTCTTTTTTGGCGCGCACATTCATGACCGAAATCGTATATTTTTGTTCTTCATCAATCCGGAAGTAACGGCGGAAAATATCGACCTTTCCGCTTTTGATTTCGCTAAGTCTTGAAACTCCAACTGCGCCCGGTAAAATAAATGCCGGAATTTTAACTCCTAATTTCCGAAGCATAATGCGGGCTTCATTGGTCGGGACAACGACTCCGTCCATCATATTGATAATATCAAGACGGGAAAGAGGAATATATTCTCGCCCGTCTTTTGTTAATTCAATAATGCGTGATTGGTTATCATTATTTGCCCAAAACATCCACATGAGCGTTGGGATACTTAAGCCAATCGCACTTTTAATCGCTAGTGTACTTTTAGCGTTCAAGTTAATAAAGTTTGCAATATCAACATCTTTGCTTACTTTTTGGGTAACAGTGATGTCTTGCGCTTTACATGCTTTAACAATTTGATGTTCAAGCATTGCTCCTTCAAAGAAGAGATCAACTTTTTTACGCGGGAAATACACAGCAATTTTCATTTTTCTGTCCTATTCGTTGGTGTCTTCGCCTTCTTCATCGACGTCACCGCCGACACCTTTTTCGACAACCGCAAAACTGGATACGATGTCATTATCTTTTAAGCGAATAACTCGGACACCGAGAGTGTTACGTCCCGTTTCATTAATTTCCGCGAAGTTCGTCCGGACAATCATTCCTGAGTTAGTCGTAATAAAGAGATCTTCGTCCCCTTTAATCGCTCTAACTCCGGCTAAAGTGCCAGTTCTTTCGCTTTCTTTAATAGTGATAACACCTTTTGAGCCGCGTTTAGTTAAGCGGTAATTTTCGGCGTGGGTAAGTTTGCCATACCCTTTCGTCGATAACGCAAAGATTAATTCACCTTCAAGACTCGTGGTAACGCCGACAACGACTTCCCCTTCTTCAAGGTTAATTCCGCGCACCCCGGCCGCATTACGACCCATCGCCCGGACATCACTTTCATAAAACTTAACCATTTTACCGTTACTTGCCCCAATACCAATTGTGGCGGTGCCATCGGTGACTTTTACGTCCATAAGTTCATCACCTTCCCGTAAATCAATCGCGATTTTACCACTTTGATTAATGCGGGAGAATTCACTTAATGTCGTCCGTTTTGTCACACCATTTCTTGTTACGTAGAATAAGAAGTGATCAGCGTCATATTCATTAATGCTAACGATTGCTCTGACCGATTCTTCTTTATCAAAGCCAAGTAAATTAATAATTGGTAATCCTTTTCCTTCACGTCTAAACGCTGGAATTTGGTAACCACGTTTCCGATATACTTTTCCTTTATCCGTAAAGAATAAGACATCGGTATGGGTAACGGTATGTAAGATGATGTCGACAATATCTTCTTCTTTTGTCTTCATTCCTTTAACACCGACCCCGCCGCGTTTAATCATCCGGAATTCTTCAGGATCAACCCGCTTAATATAGCCTTGTTTTGTAAGGATAACAACAATATCTTCCACAGGAATTAAATCTTCATTATCAATATCGGCAAGGTCGTCACTAAGTTCAGTTTTCCGTTCGTCGCCATAACGGGCTTTAATTTCATCAAGTTCGGTTAAGACAACTTCAACCATATGTTCTCTTGCACTTAAAATATAACGATAACGTTCAATCGCAATTAAGAGTGTTTCGCGTTCTTTGACTAATTTGTCTTTTTCTAATCCGGTTAAACGTCTTAAGGTCATCCCTAAAACTTCACGGGTTTGAATTTCGGTGAAACCAAAGCGTGCAATTAATTTTTGTGAGGCATCATCACCAGAGTCACTACCTTTAATAATTGCAACAATTTCATCAATATTATCAATGGCCCGGAGTAAGCCTTCCACAACGTGATCACGGGCTTCCGCTTGTGCTAATTGGTGGGTTGTTCTCCGGCGAATAATTTCAACTTGGAAGTTTAAATATTCTTCAATAAGTTGCTTCATATTTAAAATACGTGGTGCTTTATTGACTAAACAGAGATTGGTAATTTTGAAAGATGTTTGTAATCTTGTTTGTTTAAGTAAATTATTCAAAACGACTTCAGGGACGACATCACGCCGTAATTCAATGACAACGCGAATCCCTTCTTTGTTTGATTCGTCACGAATATCAACAATGCCATCAATTTCTTTATTCCGAACTAAAATAGCAATTTGTTCGATGATATTGGCTTTATTAATTTTATAAGGGAATTCATCAATTACGATCCATGTCCGATCACCTTTTGTTTCAAAGTGGGTTTTGGCGCGAACAATAATGCTTCCTTCACCCGTTTCAAAGTAATCTAAAATCCCTTTACGGCCAAGAATCGTCGCGCCAGTTGGAAAGTCTGGACCAAACATTACACTATCCATGATTTCGCGTGGTGTAACTTCTGGTTTTTCCGCGACTAACCGAATGGCATCAATTGTTTCGCCTAAGTTGTGGGGAACCATATAGGTTGCCATCCCAACGGCGATTCCATCACTACCATTAACAATTAAGTTTGGCATTCTTGATGGTAAAACTTCTGGTTCTTTTTCGCTGCCGTCATAGTTATCAATGAAATCAACGGTACTTAAGTTGATATCACGCACCATTTCGGTTGCGACTTTACTCATTCTGGCTTCGGTATAACGCATGGCCGCGGCTTCGTCACCGTCAACACTACCAAAGTTTCCGTGCCCATCTACCAAGGTGTAACGTAAACTAAATGGTTGCGCCATCCGCACTAAAGTTGAATAGATTGCTTGGTCACCATGGGGGTGATATTTCCCCATGACGTCCCCAACGATCCGTGCACTTTTTTTATGGGGTTTATCTGGTGTCATGCCTGTTTCATTCATTGCATAAACAATCCGGCGGTGAACAGGTTTAAAACCGTCACGGACATCAGGAATGGCCCGGCTAACGATAACCGACATTGCATAATCAAGGAATGATTTTTTAACTTCATCAACGACATCAAGTGGATGAATACCCGAATCAATTCCTTCTAGTTCGTGTTTTTCTTCTTCGATTGGTAAATCTTTTTTATTATCTTCACTCATAACTTACTCCTTAAATGTCTAAATTCTTCACAAAGAGGGCATTTTCATTAATGAAGTCTTTGCGTGGTTCTACTTTTTCACCCATGAGTTCTTCAAAGATTGTATCGGCAGCAATGCCATCTTCAATATGAACTTGGTAAAGTTTACGGTGTTCGGGATCCATCGTTGTTTCCCATAATTGTTGAGCATCCATTTCCCCTAACCCTTTATAACGTTGAACTGGGTGACCTGGTCTTAACTCTAAATCAACTTTGAGACTTTCTAATTGTTCATCGTTATAGCAATAATATTTTTTGCCACGATATTCAACTTTATAAAGCGGTGGTTGGGCAATATAAATGTAGCCATTTTGAATTAATTGCCGCATGAAGCGATTAAAGAAAGTTAATAGTAATACACGAATGTGACTACCATCAACGTCCGCGTCGGTCATGATAATAATCTTATGATAACGGGCTTTTGCAATATCGAATTCTTCAGCAATTCCCGCCCCAATTGCTTGAATCATGTTACCAACTTCAGCATTTTCATAGATTCTTTTTTCTTGGGCTTTTTGCACGTTCAAGATTTTTCCGCGTAATGGTAAGATCGCTTGTGTGTGACGGTTACGGCCGTTTTTTGCACTGCCGCCCGCACTGTTACCTTCAACGATGAATAATTCCGCTTCTTCAGGATTCCGACTTGAGCAGTCAGCAAGTTTACCCGGTAAGGTTGTAAATTCAATACCGTCTTTTCTTCTAATTCCTTCGCGGGCTAATGTTGCCGCGCGCCGCGCTTTACTAGAAAGCATAATCTTCTCTAAAATTAGTTTTGCTTCCGCGGGATTTTCCACTAAATATTCTTCAAGTTTATCGCCGACGACTTGACTGACAACGCTACGAACGTCAGTGTTTCCAAGTTTTCCTTTTGTTTGCCCTTCAAATTGAGGAGCAGGGTGTTTAATGGAAATAATTGCTGTCATCCCTTCGGCAACGTCTTCATAAATGAATTTATCTTCTTCATTTTTATGGAATTTATAGTCTCTGGCGTAGTTATTGAAAATCCGTCCGACTGCAAGTCTAAACCCTTGTTCGTGAGTTCCGCCATCCCCAGTTTGAATGTTGTTAGCGAAACTAAAAATTGTTTCTTTATATTCGGTTGTATATTGAATGGCAACTTCCACTAAAATGTGACTTTTATTGCCGCCAATTTCAACATCACCCTTACCTTCAATGAAAATTACATCTTCAGTAATCGGTGTTTTTGTTTTGTTGATATGTGCAACATATTCAGCAATACCACCTTCATAATGATATTCTTCGTGTTTTGGTTCTTCGCGTAAGTCTTCAATGATAATGCGAATTCCGCGATTTAAATAAGCCATTTGACGAAGACGATTGCTGACCGTTTTAAAATCAAAAGTGACTGATTCTTGGAAGATTTTTGGGTCTGGTTTGAATGTTACTTTCGTTCCCCGTTTATTCGTGGCGCCAATTTGTTGTAATTGGCCTTCAACTTTACCACCATCGACGAATGATAAGTAATATTCGTTGCCGTCTTTATAAACGTTGACTTCAACTTTTTCGCTTAAGGCGTTAACAACCGAGGCACCAACCCCGTGGAGACCACCGGCGACTTGATAGGCACCTTTACCAAATTTACCACCAGCGTGTAAGACGGTAAAGATTGTTTCGATCGCTGATTTTCCGGTTTTGGCGACAGTACCAAGCGGCATTCCCCGCCCATTGTCGGTAACACTTACGGATCCATCTTTATTCAAAGAAACGGTAATTGTATCGCAAAACCCTGCTAAAGCTTCGTCAACAGCGTTATCAACAATTTCCCAAACAAGGTGGTGAAGTCCAGGAATTCCGGTTGTACCAATGTACATCCCCGGTCTTTCTCTAACCGCGACAAGTCCTTCTAAAACCTCAATGTCTTCGGCAGTGTAAGATTCCCGGCCTTTAATCTCTTGCTTAGCCTTTTCTAGTTCTTCGTCAACGACGTGAACATGTTTTTTGTTTTCTTCACTCATTAGTTAATCCTCCTAATTTCTTTAGTGTCAGTTATTTCATAGATTGCGTGAGCGTGGTTATCATAATGCGTTGCAGTTATGAATACTTGGTTACATTTAAGTAACAAATTTATTAATCGTTCTTGGTGATTTAGGTCTAATTCACTTAAGACATCATCAAGAATAATAATCGGTTTTTTGTGATCTTCTTTTTCCATGAAGTATGGCGCAAGCGTCAAGGCGATGGCAATTAATCTTTTTTGTCCTTGCGAGGCGTGTTCTTTGGCGTTTCGACCGTTTAAGATAGCCATTAAGTCATCACGATGGGGACCAAGGGTTGTCGATTCAAGCGCAAGTTCACGGCGTCTTTCTTTAGTTAAGATTTCGATCCCGTTTTGTAAGATGTTTTCTTTGCTCCCTAATGAAGAACTATATTGCAACTTAAGATTTAGGTACTCTTTTGTTAATTCTTTAAGAATTTTATTAACAACTCTTGCTAAATCGTGAATATACTTCTCGCGCTTTTCAACAATCAATGCGGCTTCTTTAAGAAAGGAAGGATCAATTAAGTTTAGTAATTCTTCGTTTGCTTCTCTTTTTAAGGCGGCGTTACGCTCTTTGAGAAACTTTTCATACCGGGTCAAGGCGCCAAGATATATTTCATCCTGACGGACAATATTGGTATCAATGAACCTTCTTCTTTTCTGCGGACTATCATCGAAGAATAATACGTCTTCTGGTTGGAACGTTGTGCAACTTACATAACGACTTAAATGTGACAACTTTGGTAATGTTTTTCCGTTTACCAACACCCTTTTACTTCGTTCTTTTAATTCAATTTGAATTTCAATGCGACTTGGAATGTGGATTGTGGCATTAATAATTGCCTTTTGTTGCCCTTGGCGAATTAAGTTTTTCGTGTCATTGGTCCGAAAACTTTTCGCAAACCCAAAGAGATCAATTGCTTCAACAACGTTTGTTTTACCAATGCCGTTATTGCCGATAATAACATTTAAGCCACTTGTAAAAATGGCTTGTAGTTTCGGATAATTGCGGAAGTCTAACAACTCAAGATTACTAATTAACATCTTCGACAATGGCGACTTTCTTGTTATAAACAATTTTTTCGCCACCATAGAGCTTACGGCCGCGTCTTGTTTCAACAACACCATCAACCATTACTTCGCCGTTTTGTACAACAATTTTTGCGTGACCACCAGTGGCCACCAAATCATACTTTTTGAGGGCTTGTTGTAAAGTGATGTAGGCCTTTTCTTCCATAATTTTCCATTGCTCCTTAGGGCTATAGATGTATTATACCACATATCAAAAAAAGGGAATATAAATATTCCCTTATTTTTACACTTTTTCTTGCGTTTCTAGCGATGTTTTTTGGTGTTGTGAGAATCTACTCATAACGCCCGTAATTTTTCGCTTAAACTCCGCTAAACGGCTTAAGTTCTGATCGGCGTGACGATGAGAACGAGTGAATCATCTTCAGCAACACGGATACTAAATGGCTTGTTACTACCATTGAATCCGATGGTAACTTCTTCGGCTTGGGCGGCTTTGATGGCACTTGCTACCAGGACATAGTTGAATGAAATGTCAAGTGGTTCTCCGACATATTTACAAAGCGGAACTTCTTCTTTCGCGGTTTCAGCACTTAATGTGGAACGGGCGCTGATGACGACATTTTCTGGACTCATCGAGAGTTTAACGATGTTATCTTTTTCCGCAGCATATAAAATCGATACGCGGTCCATTGCTTTTAAAAGTTCATTCGCATTGGCTTGCAAGAAACTTTGATAGGTCTTTGGAATAATACTTCTTGTTGGTGGATATTCACCGGCAACAAGACGAGATACAACTAAGGTGTTATCAAAAATGAATGTTACTTTATTTGGTGAGGCACTGATTTCCATCGTTTCAACGCCGACAAGGGATTCAAGAAGTTTGGCAATGTCGCCCATGATTCTGGCGCTGACGTTTGCAACAAAGGTGACGTTATCTCTTAAATTCACAACTTTGTTAGCAAGTCTTGCACTGTCAGTCGCAACGGCAGTCAACGTTCCTTTTTCTGCACTTAAGTTAAGAGCGGTTAAAATTGGCCGTTGTTCTTTTGTGCTGGCTGCGAAACTTGTTTGATCGACGAGCCGAATGAATTCTTTTGTGCTCATTTCAAACCCGGTGCCATTTTTCGTTAAATCAAGATCAGGATATTCCTTCGAATCAATCGCTCCTAAACGGTATTCGGTCCGGCCATCACTAATTTGGGCAATGGTCCGGTCGATAATTTCAACGCTTATTTCATTACCTTCCATTTTCCGAATTGATTCGTTTAATGTTTTACTGGAGATTAATGTTTCGCCAGGTAGGAACATCCGAATAACTTCGAGATCATTGACGCGCATTGGGATATGGGTTTTGATGGCTAATTCACTATTAGCGCCAAGTAAGGTTAAACCTGTTTCATCTAAGGTTAAATGGAGGTTGCTGTAAATGGGGATTGGCGACTTTGCTAACGTTGGTCTTGACGCAATGGCTAGACCTTTTAAAAATTGTTCACGATTGATTTTGAATTTCATTTTTAATATTTAATTCCTTTCTAATAACTAATGATAATAATAAGGGGTGTGGGAAGTGTGGATAACTAACGCTTTTCTACCTCTGTTGTCCATTTATTTTACCACAGAAGCATTTGCTTTATTACATAAAACTATTGTAAACGCTCTTTTATTTCATTAATTGCTTGGACAATTGCTGGATCGGTTTTCAACTGTTTTTCCACTTTTACGATGGCGTTAATCACAGTGCTGTGGTCTTTACCCCCAAAAGCTTTGCCAACCCGGACGAAGGGGAGGTCTAATATTTCTCTTGTTAGGTACATGGCAATGTGCCGAGCGAGGGCAACTTGACCAGTACGGTTTCTGCCGATTAAAAGGGCAGGGGTAAGGTTATAGTAATCCGCGACAACGTTAATGATTTTTGTTTCACTTAATTTGGTAACAGCGTCTTTGACATTGATCAATGATTGCACGGAATTTAAGGCCACTTCCATTGTGACGTGTTTAGTTGGCGCGATGCTAATAACATAGAATAATAAGCGATTTAATGCCCCTTCTAACTCCCGAACATTGCTATGGAAATTTTCGGCAAAAAAAGTAATAACTTCTTCATCAAAGTCATCGATTTCTAAGTTATTTAAGGCGATTTTTTTGCGTAGAATGTTCTTTCTTGTTTCTAAGTCAGGAGCGGTGATGTTGATTTGTAAACCGCTATTAAAACGGGTAACTAACCGATCTTCAATTCCTTGTAATTCACTTGGGTGACGGTCACTCGTTAACACAATTTGTTTGCCGGCATTAACTAATAAGTTAAAAAGGTGGAAAAACGTTTCACTGGTTGAGGGTTTGTTCGCTAAAAATTGCACGTCATCAATAAGTAAAACATCTAATGTGCGGAAGAAATCTTTAAGTGATTCTCCAGGATTTTCTTTTACATAACGAATGTATTCTTCGGTGAATTCATCGGCGGTTACATATAAAACTTTGAAGTTAGGGTTATTTTGTTTTACGTGATTGCCAACAGCGTGTAAAAGGTGTGTTTTTCCTAAGCCCGAAGCACTAAAAAGAAATAAAGGATTATAGAGTCTTCCGGGTGAGTTAGCGACAACAATTGCTGCTTGATAAGCTTGTAAATTGCTATTTTGGCCAACCACGAAATTATCAAAGGTTAAATTAGGATTAACTTTGGCGTTTTTAAAGAACACTTCTTTCTTATCAGGAATAATAACTCCCACGCGCGAGATTTCACTTTTTTCAATAAAATTAATGGTGTAATTTGATTGGGTGATTTCGCCAACCGTTTGTTCAATGACATCTCGGTAGGTGGTGTTAAGCATTGATTTTGCTAAACTCGAGTTAGCGATAACGGTAATAATGTCATTATTAATCGAATGGATGTATGTGTCGGGGAAGAATGCACTATACACATGACGATCAGGGAGTCGATCTTGCAGTTTAGCAAGGGTGCGGTCCCAGATTTGGGTAATTTCTGAAATTGTCCTACTCATAAACTAAATGCCTCACATTTCTAGTGATAATTTACCATAATTGTGGGAAAAACAAAGTGAAATAAGGAGCGGATTTATTTATCCACAATATCCCTATGATTTTTAAGTGATTTTATGTAGTTATCCACGAAATCCACAAAATATGTCTGTGGATAACTATGTGGACAACTTATTCCCTGTGGACAAAGTGGATAATTTCTAAAGTTATCAACGTTCATTAAAAGTTATACACAGCCTTTTCGATACATATAATGCTCTTTTTTATTATAAATCACAATGTATAAAGACTTTTCCACAGAATTGTGAAGTTTTGGATGGGATTGTGATGAAAAATTACATATTTATTGGGAAAAAGGGATAAAACACATGATAATAGTCAATGTCTCAGCGCCCTCATTTTTAAACTATATTATTAATATTAAGGGCTTTGGTTGACTTTTACTATGTAAACCACTAAAATTAATCGCGAACAACTATAAGTTGTGTTTGAAGGAGAGAGTATTATGAAAAGAACATTTCAACCAAGTAAGATAAAAAGAGCCCGTGTTCACGGTTTCCGTGAAAGAATGTCCAGCCCAAGCGGACGCAAAGTTCTTCGTGCTCGTCGTGCTAAAGGCCGCGCTTCTTTAACGGTCTAGTTTTTACTACCTTTTGGGGAGCAAAGTGAAAAGGGCGCATCGTATATTGAAAAATGATGATTACCAGATCATCATCAAATCTGGAAAACTAACAAAAACGTCCCTTTGCTATGGTTATTACCGACCAAATGAACTCCAAACATTACGCGTAGGCATTGCAGTCAGCAAGAAAATTGGTAATGCCGTGACCCGTAATAAAGTAAAACGCCAAATAAAGGCGATTGCTAGATCATACGTAAAGACGCATGTTGGTGATTTCGTAATTGTTGCAAAAAAGGGAGTATTAACAAACACCTTCCACGACTTAGAAATTGCCATAATGAAGATATTTGCTGAAAACGGAGAAAAACATGAATAAGAAAAATAAAAGAATATTGAAACTAGGGGCACTAGTTGCCGGACTTTTCGTATTGTCGGCTTGTACTGCTAGTTTTTGTTCACCCGCGGACATTAGCCATATGCTATATAACCAAGATAGCGGTCTTGTGACGACGATTGAAAACGGGGTCGAAACAAAAACCCACAATCCGGTCATGGCGGAAATTCATGCTGGGGCCGAAAGCCAAGGCTTCCGCATTCCAAGTTTAGAGTATTATGAAAAACTCGATGAAAAAGTTTTAAACTTCTCTTTAACGAAGTTTGAAAATACCGAAGGACTTACTGGTGCAGAATTAAATAACGCTGCCCTTAAAAAATATGGCTACCTTAAGTTTTTAGGAACTTCAGGGGCGACCACTCCGAGCGAAGGTGATGCCCTATGGGGTAACTGGACATTATGGACTTATGAAATTGGTCAAGAAATTGGTATTGAAAATGTTCCTGATCGTGACTTCTCTAATTATTATAAGAATACAATCTATGGCAAGATTCAAGCAAACCGGTCATGTATTGCAATTTATGATGGAGAATATGGTCCAGAAGACAATAAAATTCCCGTTACATCCAAAACTTGGAAAGATGCCTTTGATCGCGGAGTAATTGAAGGATTATTTGTCTATCCAATCGCTGCCTTCATTGAAGTATTAACCAAAGCATTTGGTGCTGGTGGATGGGGTCAAATTTGGGCGATCTTAATTACAACCATTACCGTCCGGGGATTATTAATATTAGTAACCCTTAAACAAACAATCGGGGCGCAAAAGATGCAAACTTTGCAACCTGAACTAGAAAAGATTCAACAAAAATATCCAAATTCGGATAAAAACCAATATGAAAAACAAGCCTTAGCTCAAGCGCAAATGGCTTTATATAAGAAACACGGTGTTAATCCGCTTGGTTCAATATTAGTAATGCTCCTTCAATTCCCAATCTTTATTGCGGTTTGGGGGGCGATGACTGGTTCGGCAAGTTTAGCAAGTGACGCTGTCATGGGTTTAAACTTAAGTGCCTTACTTGGTCAATCAATGATTAACAACTGGTTTACTAGTGGCTGGTGGACAGCGTGGGTTTTATTCTTACTTATGACTATTACCCAATTTATTTCCACGAGACTTTCAACCTGGCTCAACAAGAGTAAACAAAAAGAATTAGAAAAAACGACGGTAAACCCTGCTGCCGAAAAACAGAAAAAACAATCAAAAATGATGATGAATATTATGTTCATTATGATTATCTTCATGTCCTTTAGCTTACCAGCAGCAATGGGAGTGTACTGGTTCGCCGGTGCTATTATTAGTATCGCGCAAACCTTAATCGTGCACTATGCCATGAAAGGAAAGAAATAATATGCGTATTTTTGAAGCAAAAAACCTTGATGAAGTATTAAAACTTGCCAGCGAAGATCTTGGTATTCAAATTCATGATTTAATTTATGATGTCATTGAAGAAAAGAAAGGACTCTTTAAGAGTTCAATCAAAATTAGTGTTTATGAAACGACCGATTATATTGATTACGCCGTTAAATATTTGAAGACAGTTGTCGAAGCCCTTGGTTTCAAACCAGAATTCCGGACCGAACTTGATGGAGATATCATTAAAATTGAACTGAGTACCAATCACAATAGTATTTTGATTGGCAAAAATGGTAAGACATTATTAGCCTTAAATGAAATCGTTTTAGTGGCCTTAACCGCGAAGTTTAAAAAACGGATTAGAGTACTTCTTGATATTAATGAATATAAAGTTGATCGCTATCGTAAAGTTGTAAGCATTGCTAAAAGAGTGGCGGGTGAAGTTGCAAAAACCAAACAAGATACCGCCCTTGAACCAATGCCAAGTGATGAACGAAGAGCAATTCATAACGCGCTTAGTGAATATCGAAATGTTACAACCGAATCAGTTGGAACAGGACGTGACCGCCAAGTCGTCATCCGCTACCGGAAACCCGGAAAAGACGAATAAGTTAAGTTAACAAATAAATACCACCTCTATAAGGTGGTTTTTTATTACAAAAAGGCAGTATATGCTAAAATAATGACATGTTAGATACTATTGTTTCATTAGCGACTCCACCCATGATGGGTGCCCTTGCGGTCATTAGATTATCAGGACCAGAAGCTTTTAAAATTGTCACTAAAAGTTTTACAAAGGACTTAACAATCTTAAAAGAAAAAGCAATTGTCTATGGCAAACTTTTTGATGATGAAGAATTAGTTGATGAAGTTGTTGCTTTTTGTTTTGTCGCCCCGCACTCCTTTACTGGCGAAGATGTTGTCGAAATTAGTTGTCATGGGAGCATGCTTATCGCCAATGAAATTATTACTTTAATGGTTAAAAATGGTGCCCGACTTGCCGTCCCTGGTGAATTTAGTAACCGGGCATATTTAAATGCCAAGGTAGATTTAGTGCAAGCGGAAGCCATCAATGACATGATCAACGCGACAACCCAAGAAGCCAAGAAATTATCGCTTTTATCTTTAGTCGGAGAAACAAGCAAAATTGTTTATCCAATTAGAGAAAGACTGGCAGATATTTTAAGTCTTATTGAAGTAAATATTGATTATCCCGAATATCAAGATATTGAGCAAGCAAATTATGCCCTAGTTATTAGTGAAGTAAATGAAATAAATAAAGAAATTGGTCGCCTCATCAAAGAAGGACGCCAAGGACAAATAATTAAAGAAGGTATTAAAGTGGCAATTGTTGGTGCGCCAAACGTCGGCAAGTCCTCACTTTTAAATGCCTTACTTAAAGAAGATAAAGCAATCGTGACGGATATTGCCGGGACAACAAGAGATGTTGTTGAAGGGGAAATTAATCTTGAAGGATTAAAACTTCTGCTCCTAGATACCGCGGGAATTCGCGAAAGCAGTGACGTAATTGAAAATATCGGTATTCAAAAATCAAAAGCCTCAATAAACGCTGCCGATTTAGTAATATATGTAAAAGACGCGGAAAATGCGAATATTGAAGATGAATTTGGCGTATTAGTTAAAGATAAAAGAGTAATAACGGTATATAACAAGGCTGATAAAGTTAAGAAAAAAGACCCGGAAAAATTATATATAAGTGCTCTTGAAAATGACTTAAGTGCGTTAGAAAAAGAAATTGCAAAAACGGTGGGGGTCGATAAAGAAAGTTATTTACGGCCAAGTTTAAATAACGCCCGCCAACTTGCTTTATTACGGAAGACGTATGAGCAATTAGAAATTGCTAAACATGAAGCTGAAATTGAAATAAGTCTTGATTTAATTAGTGTATCCTTACAACAAGCATTCTTTACGATTAAGGAAATTCTTGGAGAAAACGTTGATAATGATTTAAGTAAGGAAATCTTTTCTAGATTTTGTGTAGGTAAATAATATGTTTTTTGACACCCATTGCCATTTAAATGATAAAGCCTTCAAAGATGATATTGAAGGATATATTCAAAGAGCGAAAGACGAAGGAGTAACGAGACTATTAGTCATCGCCTGGGACATTTCATCAAGCAAAAAAGCGATTAAACTCGCCGATATGTATGAAAATGTTTATGCGGCAGTCGGCATTCATCCTGTTGATGCCGTGAGAACGCCAAAAAGTGATCTCTTGATCCTTGAAAAATTATTAACTCATCCAAAAGTTGTTGCCCTCGGGGAAATTGGTTTAGATTACCACTGGATTAAAGATTTAAATGAACGGCAAATTGAGCATGAATTTTTTACTGCTCAAATTAAACTTGCAAACAAATATAAAAAACCAATAATTATTCATATGCGTGACGCCACTGAAGATACTTATAACGTATTGAAAGACAATAGACCAGACTATGAAGGAATAATGCATTCATATAGCGCTTCAAAAGAAATGGTTAAACCTTTTATTGATTTAGGATTCTACATTGGATTAGGGGGACCCGTCACCTATTTAAACGCCAAAGAACCAAAAGAAGTTGCAAAAGTTGTGCCAAAAGATCGACTTCTTCTGGAAACAGATGCACCCTATCTTTCTCCACATCCTTTCCGTGGCAAACAAAATGAAAGTAGTAGAATACCTATCATTGCCCAGATGATCGCCGATTTACGAAATGAGTCCGTTGAAGAGGTTGGAAAATACACTACTGAAAATGCCCTTCGATTATTAAAGATAGAGCAATGAAAACACTAATAAATGCGATCTTTGTTGTTGAGGGCAAAAATGATAGCGACAGACTCCAAAAAGTTGGTGTCCCTTACGTAGTAAGTACGGAAGGCCTTAAAGTTCCACGTGAAACAATAGAACACTTAAAAGCTTTATCTAAAGTGCACCCCATTGTTGTGCTCACCGATCCCGATGGTCCGGGTGCAAAAATCCGTGAAAAAATAAGGAAAGAAATTGATAGTATTATTGTTATTGATATTCCTAAAAATAAGGCGATAAGCAAGGGAACGGTTGGCATTGAAAATGTCCCACTTACGGAACTTAAAACGATTATATATCCATACACTAAACATACTTTTGTCACAAATTCTGATGTATCTTTTGTTGATTTAATTAATTTAAACTTAATTAGTGCCAATTCTAGAAAACAAAAAGCACTTATTTTTCAAAAACTACACGTTTTACCAAAAAATAGTAAGAGTCTATTGATGCAAATTCATCTATTAAATATATCGCGCAACGCATTAAAGGAGGCTTTGAATGAATAAGGTCCTAATCAATGATATTTTATCGAAAAATAACCTCTCACCTCAGAAGGCCAAAGGACAAAACTTTTTAGTAGATGATGACATCTGTCGAGTGATTGTTGAGTTTCTTCACCCACACTATGACCACGTGCTTGAAGTAGGTCCTGGACTTGGATCACTTACCGAACATCTCGTACAGAAAACCAAAAACCTCATTGCCGTTGAACTTGACCGTGGTTATGTCAAATACCTACAAGAAATATATACTAACGCAACAATTATTGAAAAAGATTTCCTAAAATATATAGTTCCACGTGAAACAAAAGCAGTTATAAGTAATATTCCTTATTATATAACAACCAAAATTATTGAAAAGGTAATATTAGATACCCCTAATCTTGATGTTTTTGTATTTATGACCCAAAAAGATTTAAAGGACCGTTTTTTTGCTAAACCAAATTCGAAAGAATATGGACCGCTCCCCATCTTATTATCATTAACAGGGACTATTGAGCAAAAAATGATTGTTACTGCCGACAAATTTTATCCTATGCCAAATGTTGATTCGGCCGTATTCCGCTTCAAACGGCACGAAATTAATTTTGACATTAGAGAATTTTATAAATTTTTAAAGTTTGTTTTTATTAATCGTCGGAAGAAACTCTTTAATAATCTTAAAAATCAATATAACGGTGAGTTAGTCAATAAACTATTTAATGAACTAAAAATTGATGAAAATATAAGGGTTGAAGCCTTAGGTCCAAGTATGCTTTTAACAATATATGACACTTTAAACAATTAACAATAAAAAAGCAGGAATTTACGCGGCAATTAAGGTATGATTAGGTTATGATAGTAACATCAAACGCCCGACTTACAATTAGTGTAAAAGCTAAACAAAATCCTTTGACAGGAGCGATTGATTTAACGAGCATAGTTTTACCAATTTGTTATCGCGACACAATTACAATTGATATGTTTGATTATCGTTTCATGGATATCGTTCACTACGCGAATCAATCAACGCATATAAGTGAAAAAAAGATTGTGGACACCGCATTATTAAAGATGCGTGAGAAATATAGTTACGAAAACACCTTCGCTGTGAGAATATATAAAAATATTCCGACCGGACATGGACTTGGAAGCGGGGCAAGTAGTGCGATGGCAGTTATTAAAGCCGTTGCCCGTCTAACCAAACTAAAACTTAGTGATCAAGATTATCTTGATATTGCAAGATCAATTGGCCAAGATGTTCCCTTTTTTGCCGTCAATAAACCGGCATTATTTGAAAACAGCACACAAAAAGTTTTGCCCTTTAATTTCATGCCAAAAACGGGAGTACTCCTTCTCATTCACCCCACTATTGTTGAAAAGAAAGAAATGATAGAAAAATTCAGTGACTTTGGCGAAACCTCACAAAAAGACATTAAAAATATTGTTTATGCTGCAGAAAACGGTTCTTTGCGTGATGTGGGCGCCGCACTTGTTAATGATTTCGAACAGATTATGCTAAAAGAAATCCCTGATTTAAGAACTGTGTTAAATGATTTAAAGACATTGAACGCGGAAGCATATGGCATTGCCGGGCCAAGTTCAACAATCTTTGTTTTAAGCAACAATCAAAATTTGTTAAAATATATAGGCGAGAAATACAAGAAACTTAGTTACTCAGTAGTTCTCACAGAAATTTGTAAATAATATAGGAGAAAATTTATGAAAATACATGCGATTATCCTCGCTGCCGGGAAAGGCACAAGGATGCGATCACTTAACAACGAAATCTCGAAAGTAGGTTTTGAAATTTTAGGAAAACCCTTAATTAACTGGGTCCTTGATGCGGCGAAAAGTGAAATTACCGGTCGAACAGTTGTTATTGTCGGCTTTGGCGGGAATCATGCCGCAAAATTAGTTGAAGGAAAAGCCGAAATTGCTTGGCAACACGAACAAAAAGGTACCGGCCACGCCATTATGCAAACTATCCCTCTGATTGGTAAAGAAAAAGGACAAACCTTAATCTTAAGCGGTGATGTCCCCCTTATTACTAATCGCGCCTTAAAAGGAATGGTTGAACAACACGTTAACGGAAACTTTGATTTAACGGTTTTAACCGCCAAACCCGAAAACACTTTTGGTTATGGCAGAATTATTCGAACCGCAAACGGTGAGGTATCAAAGATTATTGAACAAAAAGATTTAGAAGGCGATGAACACTTAGTTAAAGAAGTTAATGCCGGAATGTATATCATTGATAATGAGAAACTATTTGAAGAATTACATAATTTACGGCCAAATAACAAACAAGGTGAATTATATTTAACCGATGTCATTGGCTTATTTAAAGAAAAAGGTTATAAAGTAGGCGCCCATGTTCTGGAAAATAGTGATGAAATGCTTGGGACTAATGACCGCGTACAACTCGCGGAAGCGGCCGAACTATTAAAGAAAAGAATTAACCGTGCTCACATGATTAACGGCGTAACGATTGAAGATCCAAACAATACTTATATTGGACCCGATGTCACGATTGGTCCGGATACAATTATTAGCCCAAACACAGTTATTTTAGGAAACACTAAAATTGGAGTCGCTAACCTTATTGGTCCAAGCACCTATTTAAAAGATATGGTAATTGGTGATCATAACTCGATTATTCAAAGCCATCTCGTTGATAGTGAAATCAAAGACAATATTAAAGTTGGACCATTTGCGAGAATTAGAGAACATGCCCTTGTTGAAAATGATAGTCGGATTGGAAACTTCGTCGAACTTAAAAAGTCGCACTTCCATGAAGGGGTTAAAGCTAGCCACTTATCATATTTAGGTGATGCGGAAATTGGTGAAAAAACAAACATTGGGGCCGGAACGATTACTGCTAATTATGACGGGGTGAATAAAAGTAAAACCATCATTGGCAAAAAGGCCTTTATTGGATCAAACTCAACCTTAGTTGCCCCGATTGTTATTGAAGAAGGAAGCTATGTTGCGGCCGCTTCAATTGTGAATAAAGATGTACCAAAAGACACATTAGCGATTGCAAGATGCCGTCAAGAAAATAAAGTTGGATACGCCAACGTTATTCGTGAAAAACAAAAAAAGAAATAGAAACTACAGTATTAAATTAGAAAAGGTACGCAAAACGTACCTTTTTTCATATAAAAAAACCTCCTACCGAAGTAAGAGGTTTAATTAATTAAAGTAAATTACTACTTAACTTTTTTCTTTAAGTTTGCGTGGGCAGCGGCTAAGCGTGCAACTGGAACCCGGTATGGGGAACAGCTGACATAGTCAAGGCCAACACTATCAAAGAATTCGACAGAAACAGGGTCGCCACCATGTTCACCACAGATACCTAAGTGGAGGTCTTTATTAGCAGCACGGCCGCGTTCAACGGCAATTTTCACTAATTGGCCAACACCGGCTTGGTCGATGGTTTGGAATGGATCTTGTTCAAAGATTCTTGCTTCAAAGTAATCAGGGATAAACTTTGTTGCGTCATCACGGCTAAATCCGTATGTCATTTGCGTTAAGTCGTTTGTTCCGAAACTGAAGAATTCAGCTTCTTTAGCAATTTCATCCGCAAGTAAGGCAGCACGTGGGATTTCAATCATTGTACCAACGTGGTAGTGAAGTTTTTGACCACTCTTGGCGATTAAGGCTTCAGCAGTTTTTACAACGATGTCTTTAACGTATTTTAATTCTTTAACGTCTAAGACTAATGGAATCATAATTTCTGGGTGAATAACTTTTCCGGTGTCTTTTTGAGCACGTAAAGCTGCGTTAATGATTGCAGTCGTTTGCATGACAGCGATTTCTGGGTAAGAAACGTCTAACCGAACACCACGGTGACCCATCATTGGGTTGAATTCATGGAGTAATTCGATCCGTTCATGGACTTGTTCAACATTAATTTTGAGTTCTTTTGCAAGCGCAGCAATTTGTTCTTCTTCTTGTGGTAAGAATTCGTGTAACGGTGGGTCAAGTAACCGAACGGTAACGTTCATACCAAGCATAACTTTATAGATTTCATAGAAATCTTGTTCTTGGAATGGGAGAATTTGATTTAATGCGGCAACTCTTTCTTCCTTTGTTTTTGAAAGAATCATTTTACGCATAAAGAAGATCCGATCAGCGTCGAAGAACATATGTTCAGTACGGCAAAGTCCAATACCTTCGGCACCGAAGTCACGACCATGGGTCGCATCAAGTGGGGTATCAGCATTAACACGGACGCGGAGTCTTCTATGTTTGTCGGCGAGTTCCATAATGCGGGCGAAGTAACCAGTTAAGGTTGGTTCGACGAGTGGTAAGGCGCCTTCATAAATTTTACCAGTGGTACCATCAATACTGATGACATCTTTGGTAGTGTAAACTTTGTCACCAACCTTCATGGTATGGGCGTGTTCATCAATGATGACGTCATGAGCGCCAACGATACAGGTTTTACCCATACCACGAGCGACGACGGCAGCGTGACTAGTCATCCCACCACGAGCGGTTAAGATACCTTCACTGGCAACCATGCCAACGATATCTTCTGGGGAAGTTTCGCTTCTTACTAAGACAACTTTTTCACCGGCTTCTTTACGAGCGGCGGCATCTTTAGCATCAAAAGCGATTTTACCAGTTGCGGCACCTGGGGAAGCAGGTAATCCACCAGCAATTGCGGTTGTTTTTGCTAAGACTTTTTGGTCAAAACCAGGGTGAAGTAAACTATCAAGTAAACTTGGATCAACACGTAAGACGGCTTCTTCTTCAGTAATTAAACCTTCATCCATTAAGTCACAAGCAATTTTAAGAGCAGCGTTTGCCGTTCTTTTGCCGTTTCTTGTTTGTAAGAAGTAAAGTTTGCCTTCTTCAACAGTGAATTCCATGTCTTGCATGTCACGGTAATGTTTTTCCATGGCGTGGACAGTTTCTTCAAATTGTTTGTAAACTGCAGGCATATTTTCATCTAACCAAGAGATTGGTAGTGGGGTACGAATACCAGCAACAACGTCTTCACCTTGGGCGTTTGGCAAATATTCGGCAAAGATGTGTTTTTCACCAGTCGCTGGGGAGCGGGAGAAAGCAACACCAGTTCCACTTGTTTCGCCTTTGTTGCCAAAGACCATTGATTGAACGTTAACGGCGGTACCCCATTCGTATGGAATGTGGTGCATTTTCCGATAAACATTCGCCCGTTCATTGTCCCAACTACGGAAAACTGCGGTAACAGCTTCGATTAATTGGACCCGTGGATCGATTGGGAAGTCTTCCCCTAAAGTTTTCTTATAGAAAGCTTTGAATTGTTTCACTAATTCTTTTAAGTGAACAGCTTGAAGTTCGCTATCAAGTTTAACACCAGCTTTTTCTTTCATGTCTTCAAGCATTTTATCCATTTCAACTCTTGGTTGGTTACGGACAACGTTGAAATACATTAAAATAAAACGCCGATAACTATCATATGCAAAAGTTTCGTTTCCTGTTTCTTTTGTCATGACTTCGGCGACTTCGTCATTTAATCCTAAGTTTAAAATTGTATCCATCATGCCAGGCATGGATGCACGAGCACCGGACCGGACGCTGACGAGGAGTGGATTGGTTTTCCCACCAAAGGTTTTTCCTGTTTCTTTTTCAAGATTGGAGATTGCCTTGTAAATTTCTTCGATAACATAATTTGGTAATTTTTTACCTTCGGCGTAATAAAGGTTACATGCTTCTGTAGTTACAGTGAAGCCTTCCGGAATAGGAATGCCAACTGAGGTCATTTCAGCAAGACCAGCACCTTTACCGCCCAGAATATTTTTGCCTAACTTATGGGCATCTTTATTCTTGAACGAATAGACATATTTCTTTTCTGCCATTTTTTCCTCCTTTTTCTCTAGCAGTATTTAACATACCATCGATAACTATAATATCATAGATATTAACGAATATTAATAATAATCACTTAAAACAGGCAAAAATATGAATAAAAAGACAAACTTTTTATATTTGATACAATGGTAAGAGCAAAGGAATAAATGCGCAAAATGAAAAATGAAGAAAAATTAGTACTTGCGGTAGACTTTGGCACCCAGTCATTACGTGTCTCAATCGTAAACCAAAAGGGTGAAATTAAAGCCATCATCAAGAATAAATATAACGATGCTTACTTCAGTAGTGAACCAGGTTTTGCCGAGCAAGATGTAAATTACTACTGGATGGAATTATGTGACGCCACTTCTAAACTAAAAGATACGCATCCGGAATTATTAAGTGAAGTGCTCGCTATGAGCGTTACTACCTTCCGCGATAGTCCAGTCTTTCTTGATGAAAACTTTGAACAAACTCGACCCATGGTGCTTTGGTTAGATCAAAGACAAGCATCACTAAAAAAGAAATTGCCTTTAATTAAAAGAATCTTATTTCGCATCGTAGGAATGAGCGATACCGTTTATTTAAATATGAAACGCACTCCAGCCATCTGGGTTCAAGAACACGAACCAGAAATATGGGATAAAACACGATACTATGTCAATATTTCAACCTATATCAACTACAAACTTTTAGGAAAACTTATCGATAGCGTTGCCAATCAAACCGGGCACTTCCCTATTCATTTCCGCAAAGGTAAATGGTATAAAGATCGCGCCCTTAAAAATATTTTCCAAGTTCCAAATAGCAAACTCGCCACGATAGTGAAGCAAGGAAGTGTGATGGGAACAATCAGCGAGGAAGTCAGTAAGCAAACAGGATTACCAGTCGGCCTCCAAATTATTGCGGCCGGGACTGATAAAGGAAGTGAAGCATTAGGCACCGGAGCCTATCGAAGTGACTTAGCCTCTATTTCTTACGGCACCGCCTCAAGTATTGCTGTTGCAAATAAACGCTACATTGAACCAGAAGCCTTTTTACCTTCATATAACGCCCCCATTGCCGGACTTTATCATATGGAAGTGCAAATTTATCGGGGATATTGGACGGTAGGTTGGTTTATTCGGCAATTTGGCAGTGACGAAACCCTTGAAGCAAGAATTGAAGCCCTTGCTACTGAAGAAATATTAAATAAAAAGATGTTAGAAATACCACCAGGATCACAAGGACTTGTTCTGCAACCTTATTGGGGACCAGGATTAAAAAGACCAGAAGCCCGTGGGGCAATTGTCGGTTTTAGTGATTATCATACCCGTATCCATATTTATCGCGCGATTATTGAAGGGATTGCTTTTGGACTTAAAGAAGGTCTAATGACAATCGAAAGAAGACAACATAAAAAGATTGAAGAAATTAGAGTGTCTGGAGGCGGATCACAAAGTGATGCCATCTGTCAAATAACGGCCGATATCTTTGGACTACCAGTCAAAAGAACGCAGACCTACGAAACCGCGACAATTGGCACGGCACTTGTTACTTTCTATTATCTTGGGGTCTTTAACTCACTTGAACAAGCAACAAGAGCAATGGTTCACATTGAAAAGACCTTTTATCCAAACACTAAAGATAGTAAGAAGTATCAAAAGATTTATAAAGATGTGTACGCGAAACTTTATCCTAATCTCAAAGGAATATACAAAAAACTTCGCAATCATCAATAAATAATAAAAGGACCTAGAACATACTCTAGGCCTTTTTTGTAATCAAAACACGACTATTCCGCACTATTTTGTGTTGTGCTGTTATCAATTCCTAAGAATTGGGCGTTATATAAACTGGCGTAGAAACCATCTTGTTTTAGTAATTCATCATGGGTGCCGGTTTCAATAATATCACCCTTATGCATTACTAATATTTTTTTGGCATTACGAATGGTACTTAGCCGGTGGGCAATGATAAAGGTTGTCCGGTCTTTCATAATTTCATCCATGACAGTTTGAATTGCAAACTCGGTACGAGTATCAACGCTACTGGTTGCTTCGTCTAATATTAAGATTTTAGGTTTTGAAATAATGGCGCGGGCAATGGTAATGAGTTGCCGTTGGCCTTGGGAAATGTTTGTACCATCTTCATTTAAGACGAATTCATATTCACCCGGTAAGGTCGAAATAAAGTGGTGAGCTTTCGCGGCTGTCGCGGCGGCGATGACTTCTTCATCAGTCGCATCTCGATTACCGTAACGGATATTATTTTTAATCGAACCTTTAAATAACCAAGTATCTTGTAAAACCATACCCACACTGCGCCGTAAAGCACTTCTTGTATAATCGCGAAGGTCGATACCATCTAATGTAATGGAGCCGTTATTAATTTCATAAAAACGCATAATTAAGTTTACAAGTGTCGTTTTTCCGGCACCTGTTGGACCAACAATCGCAATTGTATCGCCAGGATTGACATGGAGATCAAGGTTTTTAATTAATTCTTTATCGGGAGTATAACTAAATTCCACCCCTTTGAAACAGAATTCGCCGACAACATTTTCATTAGTGTTTAAGGCGTTAGGAGTATCAGGTTTTTGTTCTTCTTCATCAAGTAAAGTAAAGACTCTTTCCGCCCCCGCAAGCGTTGTTTGAATGGTGTTACTAATTTGTCCAATTTGGAAGAAAGGTTGCGAGAAGTTATTTAAGAAGATAAGGAATGGGGCAAGACTTATTACGTCATTTGTGACCCCAGCGACGATCAAAACACCGACAAAGCCTAGGTTACTAATAAAGCGCATCGATGGGAAGATAAAACTACTGAGCCATTGTGACCAGAAGTTTGATTTAGCCATCGAATCATTCACCCCAACAAAGGTATCGTATTGGTTTTGTTGTTGGTTGAAGAGTTGCACAACTTGTAAACCTGCAAAGTTTTCTTCAACATGACCTTCAAGTTCGCCGGTCTTCTTTTGTAAATTAACGAATTGTTTTTGCGAGTTTTTAGTGACAATAAAGGTTACTAATATCGAAAGTGGTAAAGTAGCAAGGGCGACTAACGCTAAGCTCCAACTAACAATAAACATCGCAATTAAAACACCAATAAATAGTGTTACGGAACTAACAATTGTTACGACGATTTGGTTTAAGGAAGAGGCAATTGCGTCAACGTCATTCGTCCCAAGCGATAATAATTCACCATAAGGATGTTTATCAAAGTAAGCAAGGGGTAAATTATCATATTTATCACGGATTTTATTCCGTAATTTATATGCATATTGACCAGATATTTTGATAGCAATAAATTGCGCAATGGTTGAAAGAATTTGTCCGCCGATGATAAGGGCAAGAATGACACCAAAGTCTATGAATAATTTAGTCCAGTTTAAACCAAGACTTGGATTTGTTATTTCTACTAAATAGTATCCTGCTCGGTCCCCCGTATTACTAAATGACGACATAATTTCCCGTAATTGAAGCGGGACTAATATAGTACCAACGTTTGAAATAACTAATAAAAGGAAGATTATAAAGAGGCGAATGCGATAAGGTTTAAATTCTTGGAATAAACTGCGGAGTGCTCTTTTAAAGTTTTTGGGACGTTGCATTCCTCGGCCACCGTGACGTCCACCACCATGAGGTCTAGCCATTATACGCCTCCTTCCTTCGCTAATTGATTAAATAAATCACGCGATTTTTTTACTTCTTCGGCATCAAGTTGTGACGAAACAATTTCTTGATAAACCGTGCATTTTGCGAGTAATTCATTATGGGTACCAAGGCCAACAACAACCCCATCATCTAAAACGAGGATTTGGGAGGCATCCATAATGGAACTAACTCTTTGGGCAACCACGAATATCGTGGCATCTTTTGCATATGTTCTTAAGGCAGTCCGTAACCGAATATCAGTGCGGAAGTCTAAAGCGCTAAAAGAATCATCAAAGACATATATTTTTGGTTTGCGGACAAGGGCTCTGGCGATGGCAAGTCTTTGTTTTTGTCCACCACTAAAGTTTTTCCCGCCTTGTGAGACCGGAGCATCTAATCCTAGTTCAAGTTTAGAAACGAAGTCATAGGCTTGGGCGACACGTAACGCTTCCCACATTTCTTCATCGGTAGCATCAGCCTTACCAAAACGTAAGTTATCACGGATAGTACCGCTAAATAAGACGGCTGTTTGCGGAACGAAGCCGATTTTGTCGCGCAAATCGTGCATATTGAAGTCCCGAATGTCATGATCATCAATCGTGATCGAACCTGAACTCACATCAAAGAAACGTGGTAATAGGTTTATGATTGAACTTTTTCCGGAACCAGTGGAACCAACAATCGCGGTGGTCGTTCCTGGTTTGGCGGTAAAGTTAATGTTTTTAAGGGTAGGGTGTTCAATATCACTAAATGTGAAGATTACGTCATTAAAGCGAACAACACCGGTATCGATTAAATCTTTATTAAGTGCTTCTTCTGGGTTTTTAATATTTGGTTTGACATCTAAAACAGCATTAATCCGTCTTGCACTGGCAGAAGCCTGTGGGAACATAATGAAGGTAAAACTTAGCATTAAGAAGGACATCATAATGTTTTGAACATACATCGAAGCGGCCATTGTTTCCGAAAAAGCATTTGGATCCATCGGCATCGCGCCCGTAAGCATGTTATTTAAAATAACAAAACCCATGAAGTAAATGGCAAAGTAGGCTAAATTAAAGAAAATACCAACCGCAGGATGAACAATAGCCATGACGTTATTTACTTTAATAACAATATCCGTCATTTGTTGGTTGGCTTCTTTAAAGAAACGTTTTTCCCGTTCTTCTTGATTAAATGCCCGAATTACCCGAACCCCAGTTAATCCTTCACGGAATAATAAAGTTACATAATCTAATCGTTCTTGAATTTGCACGAAAAGTGGGGAAGCAATAATGAAGGTTACGACCATTATTATTAGGATAATTGGTAAAACAACAAGGACAATATAAAAATACATTGGATCAAATCTTAATAATTTTACAGATCCTATGATTAAGAAAATTGGTGACATAACAAAAACACGGTTAATCATGAAGGCAAAGTTTTGCACAACCCGAGTATCGTTTGTAACCCGTGTTAATAAACTGGCGGTGCCAAACTCATTAATGTTCGACAATGAAAATTCTTCCACCGACTTAAATGTTTCGCGCCGGACAACTCTTCCTAATTCAGCGACAAAGTAAGAATTAAGTAATCCTTGACCAACCGCGAGAATGAAAATAAGGCCAGATAAGCCAACCATGATAAGACCAATAGTTAACATTTCCGTTATTTGTTCTTGGGTGGCGCCAGTTAAGGGATTGATTCCACTAACAACTGATTGAATATTAGCTATATAGTCAGGTAGCATTAATTGCAGTAAAGTTTGACCAGCAACTAAAGCGACTATAATTAATAACTGCCACCAAGAGCGTTTAACTAATTTATAAATTTTAAACATCTAGTGCACTCCTTTCAATAGTGGTAAATATATATGCGCGGCCTTTAAAGTTGATTTTGAGTGCGTTTTTACACTAAAAATCTGAGCACTTACTAAGCCTTGAAATATCGCTTGAAGAGCATTTAATATTTCTTCTGCCGTTAAGGTGGTGATTAATCGACCAGCCTTTTGGGCACCACGAATAATCTTTGTGAAGAATGAAACCCATTCGTTTTGCACCTTAACAACGGTGTCATTTAATGGAGACATCGTATGTTCAAAAGAAAAAAGATTTAAATAATAGGCATACATTGGATTTGTGTTTAAACCATCAATTAAACGGGAAATAACGCCAATCATAATGATATCCGGGGTTGTTTTGACCTTTTTTAAATGAGAAATAAGGCCAATATAAAGTTCAGAAACATGTTGAATGGCCGCATCATAGAGGTTATTAATGTTTGAAAAGTAGTGATAGACAAGACTATGACCGCAATCAGCTTCACGGGCAACTGACGCAATTGTGATATCAGCAAAAGGGACACGAGCAAAAAGACGAATACCGGCATCAACAATCGTATCGCGCCTAGTAACTTTCTTTTTTGTACGTGGTTTTCTTATCATCACTTACCCCCTATATCTAGTTTTTGATTATATCATTTAGGGGCAGCGAATTCAATTGTTTAATCCTTGATTAAATACTTCAATTCATCGCGACTTAGACGGCGATAACCACCAATTGGTAAATCATCGACAACAAGATTAGCGAAACGTTCACGATGAAGTCTAATTACTTTTAAACCAAATGCACCAAACATTCGTTTTATTTGGTGATATTTTCCTTCAACAACCGTTACTCTTCCTATATTTTTATCAACTATTTCAAGAGTGGCCGGCAAGGTCTTAAATTCGTCATTTATCACAAATCCATCGCGAAATTGCACGATTAAATCATTAGAAAGCTCACCATCAACTTCGGCAATATATACTTTTTCAAAGGCGTTTTTAGGACTAATTAAACGATGGGTCAACTTCCCATCATTTGTTAACATTAAAGCGCCAGTTGTGTCTTTATCTAAACGACCAACAGTGTGAAGTTTATACATTATAAATTCTGGAGCATAATCAATAATGGTTGGGTTGATATTATCTTCATTCGCACATATATAGCCTTGGGGTTTGTTAATTAGATAATATTGATATTCTTCATATTCTAAAACTTGATCATTATATCGAACAACATCCACCGCGGTGTCAACATGAAAACCATCACTAGTAATAGCAATGTCATTGACAAATATTTGCCGATTACGAATTAATTTCTTTACGGAGGTTCGTGACTCTCCTATTGTTTTGGATAAAAAACGATCTAGTCTCATACTTCTTCTTCAACGGGTTTTGGTTTCTTGCTAGATTTCTTTTTAAACCAAGCGACAATGTCTTGTTCATGCCGATCTGCCGTGGCAATTAAAGCAAAACTTGCGACAAACGCCCATATAATTCCGGCAATTACATCAGTAGGGTAATGGAATCCAAAATAAAGGCGTGTAAAGGCCATAATTGAACTAAAGACTAAAACGGGGACCGCCGCCTTTTTATGATAATAAGCAACGATAAAACCAAAAAGAAAGGCCGATAAAGTATGACCAGATGCAAAGGCATAAGAACTTGGTACTAGGAAATCATTAAATTTACTTTCGGCACCAAATGCCAAGACATGATTGTTTAACCATAAAGCGTCACCCCCTAATTCCGGATGTAAAAAAGGACGGGGTCTTGCTACGAGATACTTAAAGACAAAATTATTAAAGCCGGAAACGAAGATAAGGGCAATAATTGATACTATCGCCGCCTTTCTTGTCTTCTTCCAAAAAAGCATAATTATTGAAATCAAAAAGAAAATTCCGGCGCCTTCGCCCATAAGAGTAATAATTTTCATTATTTCGGTGACAATCGGAGATTGAAGATTTTCAATTATCCAACGTAAGACACTATACTCCCACATCGTCTTTTTCTCTTTCTTCTTTCATCGCTTCTTCAATTATTTTTTCTTGTTCTTCGGGTGTTGTTTCTTTTTTATCGACGAGTCCAAGTAAGTAATAAGAAATAAAGGCACCAAGTAATACCGCCATTACGCAGGCAAATAACATTAAGGGTTCAAAGCCCGTGACCTTGGCATATTCTGGTTTAATTTTGCCATTAAAGTAAGCAATTGTAATAGATCCAATAATGAAGCCAAGAATGGTAAAGTTTGTTTTTATACGGTTTTTGCCGAAGAAATACTTATAAACCTTAGCAATTACTATTAATCCTAAAAGGGAACCAAGGGCAAAAACAAAGACGGCACTAAGGTCATAACCTACATTAACGAAATCAAGTTTTACAATACGGAACATAAAGTCAATTAGTTCTTCATAGTAACCAAAAGCGATTAAAATAAACGTCCCGGAAAGACCAGGAGAAACGTGACCACCCATTGACACAAATGCCACTAAGAAAAAGAGAATTAATTGTACAAAGTTGATATTGATTAGATCAGCATGTAGGGTTGTAAACCAGGTGAATGCCCCTAAACCAAAAACAAACAGGAAACCAATGAGCGTAAGTATTAAGTTTTGCCATTTTACGTTCCCTTTTAAACTTTTATGGAAGACGCGTAATCCTCCCATGGTAAGCCCGGCAAAGAAAGAAATTGTTACAAATGGGAAGTGTTCAAGTAATAGTTTAATGGGGTAAAAAAGTGCACCCATACTAATAATGCCGCCAAGTCCCATCGGCACCAGTAATGCTAATGACTTTTTAGGTTGTTTGCGGAAATCAGAAACAGCATTAATAAGGTCATCATAAACCCCAATTAATACTGCCATTGTCCCCCCACCAATTGCGGTGATGAGAGCGAAGCCAAGGAGTAATCCTTGTAAGAAGCGTTTTAAAAATTGATTCATAGTAAAATAATAGCATAATAAGTGATATAATTTGAACGGTAAAAACATGAAATTATTTGTAGGTTTAGGAAATCCAGGCGCAAAGTATAAAAATACCCGGCATAACGCGGGCTTTTTAGCGTTAGAAAAATTTGCTGAACTTGCTAAAGTTGACATTGATAAAAGTGATTTTAAGGGACAATTTACTAGTTTTAACTATGAGGGCGAAAAGATTTTTCTTTTAAAACCACAAACATTTATGAATTTATCTGGCCAATCGGTCGTAGCGTTTATGAATTTCTATAAAATTGAAATTGATGAACTTTATGTCGTTTATGACGACATGGATTTATCACCCGGGAACATCCGTTTAAAAGAGGAAGGTTCTTCTGGCGGACAAAAGGGCATGCAAAATATTATTGAACTTCTGGGTAGCACCAACTTTAAACGGATTCGAATTGGTATTGGCAAACCACTTTATGATGGTGTTGATCACGTATTACAAGTACCAACTGGCGATGAAGCAACATTATTCCTTGATGGTATTACGAAGGCTAGTCACGCCTTACGTGATCTTTTAAAGGATGACTTCGCAAAAGTAATGAAAAAATATAACACTAAGGAGGTAAAAGGACCGCCTGGTGATTAAGCTATTCAATGACATATTTCCGAAAAATACACCCCCCCTCTTCGCGAAAGACCGGGTTTTTTTGACGTCGGAAGTAATAGGAACCGCCCTTTTAGTAGCAGAAGCCTTTATCAAGAAACCCGATAATTATGTGATTATCACCAATAATCTCTATAGTGCGCAAAAAGTTATATCGACTTTACAAACTTTTGTGGATAATGACGACATTCTCTTTTATCCAAACGATGATCTCCTTTTTACTGAAGTTTTGACGGCCACGAAAGAATTAGAGGCGCAAAGAATTTACACCCTTTTCGCAGCAAGTGATAAACGTAAATCACATATTTATGTCGCTAATCTTTCGGCAGCCCTCAAACCAACGCTTGAAGTAAATTATTTCTTAAACCACACATTGAAGATTAAAGTAGGCGACACTTTAGGCATGGAAGAATTAACAACTAAACTACTACAATTAGGCTATATAAGGGTATCAAACGTGGAACAAACAATGCAATTTGCCGTCCGGGGTGACATTATTGATTTATATAGCGTTAATGAAGATCATCCAACGCGGATTGAATTCTTTGATACTGAAGTGGAATCGATGCGTTACTTCAATGTAAGCACCCAAGTTTCAATCGGTAAAAAAGAAGAAATTGTTGTCCTTCCGGCCAGTGAATATGTTTTAAATAAGGAAGACCAAAAAGACTTTATCTCTGAGATTAATGAAAAATATAAAAAAGAAACAAGTGGTTTTGAACCAACAATCATGGAAGCTTACCTATTTAATCTTCAAAATGATATTGAAACATATTTGTCCGGGAATAATTTAGCCTTAAGTAAATACTTATTATTACAACCCTTATTCCGCCATTCTTTTTTATGTCACGTCTATAATCCAAAGATTGTGCTTGCTAATGATTCACAACTTTTTGCAAGCTATGAGATCATTAACGAGCAAGCCCAACATTTTGTCCATGATGGGGCCAGAAAAAATAAACTTTTACCAAATACAAAGCTTTATTTAGACTTTGATGAACTAAACCAATACTATAAATATATTACGCGTGAATTTAGTGAAGATGGCAAAGAAAAAGAACTTCGTTTTAGCCCAGCACAAGATCTAAGAAGTAAGGAAGATTTTGCCTATCTCGTAAAACAATATAATAATGATAACTATACAATTTATTTTTCCATCAATAACAACACCCAACTAGAACAAGTAAAAACGCTACTTGAAAATAATGAACTATCTTTTAGTGTGGATGATACGAAAAGTACTGCCCCAATAATTATTACTACACAGTATTTTCCGCATGGATTTGTATTAGAATCGCACAAAATCGTCCTTTTTACCAGCAAAGAACTCTTTAATATCACACGCAATGAAATGCGTTATAACGCCAGATTTAAAGCCGGAAGCGTAATTCGAAGCCATGATCAACTAACGCCGGGCGACTATGTTGTGCATGAATATCATGGCATCGGGCAATATGTATCAATTGAAAGTATTTTATCTTTTGGCGTCATTAAAGACTATATAAATATTAAGTATGCCAGTAATGAAGAATTATCAATTCCCCTTGAACAAATTCACTTAATTCGGAAGTACAGTGGCCGTGAAGGTGTATCGCCCAAACTTCATAAATTAGGTGGCCAAGCATGGACAAAAACTAAAGCCAGGATTAATGAAAAAATTAATGACATCGCCGATAAATTAATTGAAATTCAAGCCGCTCGTTATCAAACACCAGGCTTCCCCTTCCCATCTGATGATGAATTTCAGAAAGAATTTGAACTTGGATTCCCATATGAATTAACCGATGATCAAGAAATTGCCTTACGCGAGATAAAACAAGATATGGAAAGTCCATTTATTATGGACCGCCTCTTATCAGGTGACGTTGGTTTTGGTAAGACAGAAATTGCCCTAAGAGCAGCTTTTAAAGCAATCAGTGCCGGCAAACAAGTGCTCTTCTTATGTCCAACAACCCTCCTTGCTCGCCAACATTATGAGGTGTCATTAGACCGCTTTGCAAACTTCGGAGTAAAGATTGGTTTAATTTCGCGATTAGTTACCCCCAAAGAAAAAAGTAACCTGGTAAAAAGGTTCCAAAACGGGGATATCCATCTTCTAATTGGCACCCACGCTTTATTTAATATTGACCTGGAAGGTTCGAATGTCGGTCTCTTAATTGTGGATGAGGAACAACGTTTCGGCGTGGAACAAAAAGAAGTAATTAAAAAGATGAAAACAATGATTGATGTCCTTACGTTAAGCGCAACCCCAATCCCAAGAACACTACAAATGTCTTTAGTAGGAATCCGTGGCTTAAGTCAAATTAATACTGCGCCGCAAGAAAGAATGCCAATTCAAACATACGTTATCAAGAAAGATGATTATGTAGTTAAAGAACTTATTGAACGGGAATTAACAAGAAATGGTCAAGTCTTCTACTTATATAACCGGATTGCCACAATATATCATGTTGCGAATAGGCTTCATAAGTTGGTAAATGGGGCAAAAATTGGTGTAATCCATGGTCAAATGGACCGTAGCGATATTGAAGATGTAATGACAAGTTTCTATAACAATGAGATAAATGTCCTTGTCGCGACTTCAATTATTGAAAACGGTATTGACGTCCCTAACGCAAATGTCATAATTGTGGAAAACGCTGATCAGTTTGGTTTATCACAACTTTATCAAATAAAAGGTCGAGTTGGTCGCGGAAATCGCATTGCCTATGCTTATCTTTTATATCAACCCGCCAAAATAATGAATGATGATGCCAAAAAAAGACTGCAAGCCATTCAAGAATTCACCGATTTAGGGAGTGGATATAAAATTGCCCAACGAGATTTAGCAATTCGGGGTGCCGGGGATATCCTTGGGGCGGAACAATCAGGGTTTATTGATAGTGTGGGTATTGATATGTATTTAAAAATGCTGCAAGATGCCATAAATCAAAAGAAATATAGTCTTTCAAGTGAACCAATTGAGAAAAGCATCAACATTAGTGGTCTTGAAGCTTATATTCCTGACTCTTTTGCCAGTAAAATAGATAAATTTGATTTGTATTTAGAAATAAAGCAAAGTAGAAAACTTACGAGTCTTAAAGAAGTTGAGCAAAAAGTGATGGATATGTATGGAAAACTACCAAATTCATTACAAATACTCTTTTTAAAACGACAAGTCGAGTTAATGATTAATAGCAAAGTTAATTATGTTGAAGACGTAGTTGATGAAGATGCCTATCTTGACGTTATCCCGGGGAATGCCTTTATTAAGATTAATGGATCAGCCGTAATGCTGTCGAATAAACTTGGTAATACATATACGAACCTACGGTTTGTAACGATAGATGGTAAAATTAGGATAAGAATATTGAAAAAAGGAGATTGGTTCCAAGCATATGCCACGCTTGTTCGGACAATTGTTGGCATTGTTCGCGAATCAATAAGTGAACGGAATGAGACTAGATAAATTTCTGAAATTGACCCGAATTATTAAAAGAAGAACTGTTGCCAAAGACATAAGTGCGGCCGGAAAAGTTATTATTGATAAAAAAACGGTAAAACCTTCTTATCTTGTCAAAGTAGGTGATGTTTTAGAATTATATCTTGCTGATTTCATCGTAATTGTAAAAGTTTTATCGGTTGATGAAAAGGTAATCCGCGGAAATCCCGAAAATTCTTATACGATCATTGGTAAACAACTGAATGCAAATTAAACTAGATAAACAAAAAAAATACTTACTTGCATGTAGTTTTGGTCCAGATTCCATGGCGCTTTTTAATATGCTCCTTGAGGGTGGTTATAACTTTGGAGTGGTCCATGTTAATTACATGATGCGTGGTCAAGAAAGTGAAGAAGAAACAAAATCCCTTATTAAACTTTTAAAAGAAAAAAATATCAAGTACTATGCAAATTATATTGATGGTAAACTACTTTCTGGTAACTTTCAAACAAAAGCAAGGGAAGTAAGATATTCCTTTTTTAGTGATGTAATGCTAAATGATGATTATGATGTTTTATTGACCGGGCACCACAAAGATGATTTTTTAGAAACATACTTATTAAGTCAAAAAAGTAATCGTAAATCATTCTACTACGGTATTAAAGATGAAGTTACACTTAATGGAGTAAAAGTGTTACGACCCCTTTTATCCTTTTATAAAGAAGAACTATTAAGATACTGTAATGAACATAATGTGCCTTATGCGATTGATAGTTCTAACCTTGGACGCAAGTATGCACGAAACAAAATCAGACGTGATGTCTTAATGAAGATGACCGTTCAACAAAAAGATCAACTTTTTAATGAAGTTCAAGAATTGAATAATAATCTCGAGATTCGTAAACAAGAACTTTTAAAACTAATTGAAGGCAACAGGGTTAGCATTACTAAATTTAACGAATTGAGTGAAGATGATCAAAGTTATCTTTTATACATTATTTTTGATTCCTTAGGCTTTGGCCAATACTTTCATTCAAGCAAAGTAAAGTTAATAAAAACAAATATGAATTCTGCCAAAACATCAACGTTTATGAAGGTTGTCAATGAACTTTTCATTTCAAAATATGAAGATGACTTTTACCTATTTGATCTTTATGATTATCGTCCTTATGAATATACATTAAAAGCTGCAAAAAGCACTTCTTTTCCACAATTCGACATTATTTTCAATGAAAAGACGTGCAAAATGCATATTAAAGAAGAACACTTTCCAATCACAATCACCGTCTCAAGAGGCAATGAAACATACATTATTGACGGTCATAAAAAGAAGATGAATCGGGTCTTCATTGATATGAAAATGCCTCGCCATATTCGCTTAATATGGCCCGTTGTTAAAGGTAAAGATGGGACAATAATTTATGTTCCGCGCTACCGTAAAGGTTACAAACCAAAAGAAACCGATTTATTTAAAATAAATCAAGTTTAGAAACGCAAGTGTTGAATAAAACCTTTATACTATGTATAATTATTTGACACGTAACCAAGTATTATACGTGATTCTTATGTCTATTAGATAGGAGGCCTTAATGAGCAACCCAAACCCACGTCAAAATCCAAGAGGAGCAGCCCCACGAAGAAGTTTTAAAACCCTTTTACCATATATTCTTTTATTTATTGTAATTGGTGTTGTAATTTGGCTCGCTTTTTTCACTAATCCGGTCACCACTACGACCGTAACCCAAGATAAAATTCTTGATTATTTAACGACAAATGCATCAACAATCAAGAGCATTACTGTTACATCAACCGATCGCGTAACTGTAATCGCTGGTGTTTTTGAAAATGGTAATCGCTTTTTAGCGAAAGTTCAAAATAGTTTTTATGACAATCAAGTTAGTGCTTTAATAATGGGTACTGACGGCCTTGGTGCCCAATATACTATTGAAATTATTGATGCATACGAAAGAACTTTCTGGAACACGATTGGTCCAAACTTAATTTATCTAGTGCTCTTTGTCATTGTCATTGTCTTCTTATACTCCAGAATGGCTGGAGCCGTTAATCAATCAAATTCAAAAGCAATGGAATTTAATCGTTCCCGCGCTCGTTTAGAAACAAAAATTAAAAAGACATTCGCTGATGTTGCAGGTGCCGATGCTGAAAAGCAAGAAATGATGGAAATCGTTGATTACCTCAAAAATCCAAAGAAATACTCGCAATTTGGCGCCAAATTACCTAAAGGTATCCTTTTAGTGGGTCCTCCAGGAACTGGTAAAACCTTACTTGCAAAAGCCGTTGCTGGTGAAGCAAATGTTCCGTTCTTCTCAATTTCTGGTTCAGACTTTGTGGAAATGTTTGTCGGGGTCGGTGCTGGCCGTGTTCGTGATATGTTCCAACAAGCCAAAAAGACGGCACCTTGTTTAATCTTTATTGATGAACTTGATGCTGTTGGTCGCCAAAGAGGGGCTGGACTTGGTGGCGGTAATGATGAACGCGAACAAACCCTAAACCAATTACTTATTGAAATGGACGGCTTTGCCGACAATTCAGGAATTATGGTTATGGCCGCTACAAACCGTGATGATGTTCTTGACCCCGCCTTATTACGTGCGGGTCGTTTCGATCGTAAAATTACCGTTAGTCTTCCTGATAGAGCCGGAAGAACCGCAATCTTTAAAGTTCACGCACGGGGAAAAGTCATTGATAGCAGCATTGATTTTGATGCAATTTCCCGGCGGACCGTTGGATTCTCCGGTGCCGATATTGAAAGTATCTTAAATGATGCTGCTATCTTAGCAGTTCGCGACAAAGCCGACAAAATCTTATTACGGCACATTGATGAAGCAATTGATCGTCGTATTGCCGGACCCGCTCGTTCAAGCAAAGGGCTTAATGAACACGAAAGAAAAGTTATTGCTTATCACGAAGCTGGTCACGCTATTATTGGTCTTAACCAACCATTCAGTGATAAAGTACAAAAAATCACGATTATTCCTCGCGGAAGAACGGGTGGTCACGTTTTAATGACACCAGAAGAAGACCGCTTCTTAGTTACTAAAAATGAATTATTTGCCCGTATTGTCGGTTACTTAGGTGGTCGGACAAGTGAAGAAGTCTTCTTTGAAGACGTCTCAACTGGTGCACAAAATGATATTGAAGTCGCCACTCGGATCGCTCGTTTAATGGTCACGGAATTTGGGATGTCTGATTTAGGACCAATTCAATACGAAAGAGATACTGGAAGCGTGTTCCTTGGTCGTGATTATACTTCTAGTCAAAAGAACTTCTCGCAACAAGTTGCCCTTGAAATCGATAAAGAAGTTCGCAAAATAATTGAAGGCGCTCATGAAAAGGCACGTGAATTAATTGTTAAACATAAAGAAGATCTTATCTTAATTGCAGAAACACTTTTAGACCGCGAAACAATTACCGCCGAACAAATTGATACCTTGCTTAAAGAGCGGAAACTTGATGAACCAAAACAAGTTGGTATTGGTGAGGTCGTCATGGAAGAACCGGCTAAACAAGAAAAAGTCGAAAAGCCTGAAGAAAAGAAAGAATAATAATTGAGCCGAAGCAATTCGGCTCTTTCTTACTATGTGGAAAATAGGTAATACAGTAATTAACGGAAAGACAATTCTTGCCCCAATGGCAGGGATTACCACAAACGCATATCGTGAGTTTATGCGTTCTTTTGGTGTAGCACTTTGTTACACCGAAATGATAAGTGATAGCGGGCTAGTTTTTAATAATGAAATTACCTATACATACTTACCTACCAATGAAGAAAAAAGACCAACATCTATTCAACTTTTTGGGGGAGATACCAATAAGCTTTTAGCTGCAATCGATAAGATTGAAAAACATACTGATAACTATGATTTTTTGGATTTAAACCTAGGGTGTCCCGTTCCGAAGGTAACGAAGAATAATGGCGGTTCTGCATGGTTAAAGTATCCAAAAGAACTAATTTCTATGGTAAAAGCCGTTGTTGAAAAGAGTGCAAAACCGGTAACAGTTAAGATTAGAATTGGCTGGGATGAAAGACAAATAAACTTCAAAGAATTGCTCCCAGAATTAGAAAAAGCCGGGGTTAGTTTGATTGCAGTTCACTTACGAACCACGACTCAACTTTATAGCGGAAAAGCCTGCTATGATTTAGCCGAAAACCTTCAAGATTTAATTAATATTCCGCTTGTTATCAGCGGTGATATTTATACGCTTGATGATGCCATCAAAGCCATGAATATAACGGGCGCAAAAGCCGTTATGTTAGCAAGAGGGCAACTAGGTAACCCATTCCTTGCGACCCAAATTGAGCGATATTATGAAACAGGAGAAAGACTTCCCAGTCCAACCCTTGATCAACAATTAACGTATATGAAAACACTTGCCGAAATGATGGCAAAAGAAAAAGGAAGCCATCACGGAATCCTGACAATGCGGGGGATTAGTCCACACTTTTTAAAGGGATACCCGTTTGTCAAAGAGTTCCGCGTTAAACTTTCGCAAATGAAATCTTTAGCGGAATTAGACGTTATAATCGCCGAAATTAGAGAACGCGCTTTGCTTATATAAGCAAATAGTGATAGAATTGAAAAGATATAGGAGTTATTATGCCAAGAGAATTTAGTGACCAAGAATTAGTAAGAAGAGCGAAGGCTCAACGCTTAAGTGAAAACGGAATTGATCCCTTTGGAGAAAAATTTGTCCGCACCGACAATAGCGAAACGATTAAAAATAAAGCCGGAGAGTTTACAAAGGAACAATTAGAAGAAAAAGCCCTGGATGTTAAAACCGCGGGGCGGATTATGTTTATTCGTATCATGGGAAAAGCAAGTTTTTTCTCTATTCAAGATCAACAAGGACAAATCCAAGCTTTTATTAGCAAAGAAAGTGTCGGCGAAGAAACCTATGACCTTTTTAAAACTGCTGACTTAGGTGATATTGTTGGTATTGAAGGGACAATCATGCGTACTAGAACCGGTGAAGTAACGGTTAAAGTTAAAACCTATACCCATATTGTTAAAGCCTTAAAGCCACTACCAGAAAAATTCCATGGATTACAAGATGTGGAAGAACGCTATCGCCGTCGTTATGTTGACTTAATCATGAATGAATCAAGTCGTCATGTTGCCTTAACTAGACCACGTATTATCCGGGAAATCCAACGTTTCTTAGATGATCGCGGGTTTGTGGAAGTTGAAACAAGTATGTTGAATAGTGTTCTTGGTGGCGCGACCGCGAAACCATTCGTGACCCACCACAACACCTTAAATCGTGATTTTTACCTACGAATTGCTACGGAATTACCGCTTAAACGCTTATTAGTAGGAGGAATTGAACGTGTATATGAAATCGGCCGCTTGTTTCGGAATGAAGGAATGAGTACCCGTCATAACCCCGAGTTCACCACTATTGAAGCATACCAAGCCTATGGTGATTTAGAAGATATGTTTGAATTGAATGAAAGTTTATTCCGTCATTTAGCACTTAAGATTACCGGTGACACAAAACTACCATGGGGCGATGTCGTTATTGATGTTGGCGCACCATTTAGAAGAGTGGCAATGGTTGATCTAGTTAAAGAAAAAGTAGGGGTCGACTTTAGAGAAGTTCATACGTTTGAAGAAGCGAAAAAGATTGCGGAAAAACATGAAGTCTATGTTGAAAAACACTGGACCGGTGTTGGTCACATTCTAAACGCCTTCTTTGAAGAATTTTGTGAACAAGATTTAATTCAACCAACATTTGTCTATGGTCATCCAATTGAAATATCACCACTTGCTAAGAAAAGTGTTGATCCACGTTATACCGAACGTTTCGAATTATTTGTTAAAGCAAATGAACTTGCTAACGCTTTCACCGAATTAAATGATCCACTTGATCAATACGAACGCTTCACTGCCCAACTTAAAGCCCGTGAATTAGGGGATGAAGAAGCAAGTGAAATGGATGAAGATTTTATTGAAGCCTTAGAATACGGGATGCCGCCTGCCGGTGGTATCGGGATTGGTATTGACCGCCTTATTATGCTTCTTACCAACAAAACATCAATTCGGGAAGTTATTCTATTTCCGACGATGCGTGACAATAAATAAACTTTTATTGTAATTATTACTAGCGGATAAGGTGACCCTTTACAAACGTTAGTAATTGTAATATAATTACAACGCTATATTACCCGGCGTAATATAACTCCATGCTATTGGTGAGCAATAGCCGAAAATAGTCCAGAGGGAGGTGTGCTTATGAAAAAGTACGAAATCATGTATATTCTTCGCGCTGAATTAAGTGAAGAAGAACGTCAAGCCGAAATTGAAGGTCTCCACAAGATTATTACTGACTTAGGTGGTAATATCTTAAATGTTGATACCGAAAATTGGGGTTTACGTGATTTTGCTTATCCAATTAATGACTTAAACAAAGGTTACTATGTTGTCGTTAATGTCGAAGGCGATGTGAAAGCTATCGCAGAATTCGAACGGTTAGCAAAATTGAATAACAGAGTCATTCGTCATCTTGTTATCGCTAAATAATCAATCATTAGGAGGAATAACAATGGTTAATCGAGTAGTCTTAGTGGGTCGCTTAGTCCGTGATCCAGAATTACGGCGGACCCAAACAAATCAAGCTGTCACAAGCTTTACCATCGCGGTTGATAACCGTGGTCGGGAAAAAAGTGCAAGTTTCTTACCAGTCGTGTGCTGGGGACAAACTGCTGAATTTGTTGCCCAATATCTTAAAAAAGGTAACTTAGTAGGTGTGGACGGACGCTTACAACAACGTAGTTACGAAAATCAAGCTAAACAAAAAGTAAATATCGTCGAAATCGTCGCCGACTCAGTCCAAGCCCTTGAATCAAAGGGAAGTGAAGGTAGTGCTCAAGGTGGTTATGAACCAGATACTACCCCTGATCCTGTTGGAGTCGATGTTTCTGATGATGATCTTCCGTTCTAAAAAATAAGGAGATAAGTTAATGTCATATAGAAAAAGTAGACCACGTAGAAAAGTTTGCTACTTCAAACAAAATAAAATTACCGAAATCGACTACAAAAATGTCGAACTCTTAAAACGGTTTGTTACCCCAAATGGTAAAATTACCTCACGGCGGGTTACCGGTACAAGTGCGAAGTATCAACGCGAATTAGCGGTCGCTATTAAAAATGCACGCTTCATGGGATTACTCCCATTCTACGCTAGTTAATTATTAGAAATTAGAAAAGATAGCCCCTCTTTGTTTAGAGGGGTTATTTATTTAAATTTATGCAAAAGAAAAGTGGATATTATTTTGAGTTAGTGATTGTGGTCCTAGTTACCCTCATTGTTTTCGCTGCTTTAACAATACCAAATTTACAACATGGTGTCGGTTTTATTTTTCCGGTACCACTTGCCGTCTTTATTATTAGACATCGGACGCGTGACGGAATTATTCCGGCATTAATAATGCTGATTGTTGCCCCTTTTATTACGCACTTTTTACCAGTGGGTGGCGGAAGTTGGGTTAGAGGCTTATTAATGATGCTGACCGCAGTGACGATTGGTTTCTTACATGGCGGCCTTAGTAAATTAAAGATGAGTCACTTAAAAGAAGTCATGATTGTTATTGGCGCCGAAATGTTTTTGGCATTTTTAATGACCGGTGTTTTCTACTTTATTAAGGATCCAGTCTTTGATTATAGTATTGAATTCCCACACTATTTCGAACAGTTTTCCACTATTTTTAATTTAAACCACGGTTCAATATATGCGGAAAATGCACGGTTTATCTTTATAAATAGTGTAATTCCTTATGTTATGACCCTTGCTATTGTTGAAGTTTTATTCACCCACGTTTTAATTCACTTAGTCATTCGTTATGCCTTTGAATTGACACTTGATCGCCCCTTCACTGGCTTACATTTTAGATTACCGAAGTTTACTGGATATGTTTATCTACTCTTACTCGGCGGATCTTTAACAAGTTTATTTTTCTTAAATCAAAACCTAAATCACGGTGTTTTGATTGCGATAACTGTTTTAATTAATATTACCTTGGCTTTAATGATTTTCTTCATTTTACAAGGATTATTTTTAATGATTCTCCTTTTTAGAGTGCGAAGAAATCGTGAATCAAGTATCATTTTATTTATTGTTGCCCTTATCTTTTCCGTCCCCTTTTCCATCATCGGGGCATTTAATGTGATTTTCAGTTGGACATCGCAAATTATGCAAGTCGAACATATGGATCATTTTTAAACGATTCTCAAGTATATAATCTTTACATATAAAGATTTTGTGCTATTTTATAAGTAGGAAAATATCATGAGCGAAGTAAATAAAACGGAAGAAGTTAAAGAAGAAGTTAAAGTAGAAGCGGTGGAAGAAAAAGCTCCCGCTCTTTCTGCGAAAGAAAAAAAGAAACTTGAACGCGAACAAAAGCGTAAAACATTATCCGAAAAACTTCGTTATAACGGAAAATATGAACTATTGCCGGAAAAAGAGTTACAAAAACAACTTCGTTTTTATCGTCGGCGCTTTAGTTTTAAATACGCTGCCTACTTTACCGCAATTCCAGCCCTTTTATTTACCTATGCGGCGATTACTTACAATACCCTTTTAGCGCTTTTAGTCATTCTGATTGTTCTCCCTGGCTTACTTTGGGGAATTCTAGGAGCGATTAGAGTGCGCGGATTTGCCCTTATCGTCGTATTAATTGGCCTTGGCTTAAATGTTTTAGCAATTGCTTTATCAATCAATCCTTTAATTGATGCTATCCCGAAAATTGGTGAAGGTTTCCTCTTAATTATGGAATATATTACTAGTTCTTTCGGTGGAACTTCAGCATAAAGTACACAAATTTGACCCTTATATACATGAAAGGTATTAAGAATACCTTTTTTGTTGTATAATTACAAAAGAACAAGAGGTGTACTCATGATTAAAGCGATTAAAAAACTACGGAATAGGGCTATTATACTAGCCATACTGGAAATTCTTCTACTTTTATTTGTAAATTTAGCCTATGCAATTAACATTTTTAACATTGGCGATTTCTTTACTCCTCTTATTGTTTTCATTTTTAGTGGTTCGCTTGTTCTTGTTAATGTCATCGCTTTTGTATTGATTACACTCAGTATCGGATCTATCCGTAAAAAGAATACCTTTGAATTAGTTTCTGTTTTGGGTGGAGACGTTAAAGAAGCCTATAACTTTGGCATGCTTGGACTAGTGGTGGTCGATGAACACTTCAATGTCACCTGGGCTAGTGAACTTTTTAAAGAACGGCGCTTAAATATTATTGACCAAAACATCTTAACGTGGCGGAGTGAATTACAACGTCTTGTCGAATTAAGTGAAGCGATTGCCGATAATATTGACGACACGATTAAAATTGAAATTGAACTGCGGACCTATGAAGTTAAATATTTAACTAAAGGGGATATTTTCTTATTTAAAGACGTTACCGAATTTGAAAGTATCTTCAATGATAACCAAAAGAATGCCCCAGTACTTGGGATGGTAATGATTGATAACTTCGTCGATATCGTTGTTAAAGGTGAAAATAGTAACCCCGTCTTTAGTACTGTCCACGGCTTAATCGCTGATTACTTCTCAAGTTTCGGAGTCCTTGCCCGGCAATTTAGAGAAGATGCTTATATGCTTATTTTGAATCGTGAACGTTTTGAAATGCTTTATAAAGATAAATTCTCATTACTTCAAAAAATCAAAGATCGCACCGCGAATATGAACTACCAAATTTCATTATCGATGGCTTTTGCCCATAAATTCTTTGATGTTGTTAAATTAAATGAACTTGTGTTAAATGCAATTGATACGGCAATGGCGCGTGGTGGTGACCAAGTTGTTATTGCCCGGCACGGTGAAGAAAGTGAATTTATTGGTGGCGCAACATCGCAAGCTGAAAAAAGAAATAAAACCGCGATTCGTTTATATGCCGATACAATTTTCCGTCATATTCGTGAAGCCAAAAACGTTTTAATTATGACCCATACTGACACTGACCTTGATGCCTTAGGAGCCTCTTTAGGTATTAAAGCAATGGCTGATTTTGTTAAAAAGTCGCAAAAAGGCACTAAATATCAATATCAACCTGCTCGTATCGTCTATTCTCCAAATCTTACTGAATCAAAAACAAGAATTGCCGTCAACCGGATGTTTACGAAACAAGAAATTAGTGAAATCTTTATTACCCCAGAAGAACTTGATGATCAAAAAGGGTCAAATAGTCTCGTTAATAGCGGAACTCTTTTAATTGTTGGTGACGTATCCCGACCAACGATGACATTATATCCACGTCTACTTGAAAGAGTCGACCGAGTTATGATTATTGACCATCACCGACGGACTGATGAATTTATTGATCAACGGCTATATGACTATATTGAAACATCAGCGAGTTCAACATGTGAAATCGTTACGGAATTATTACATTATGGGAATACGCCAAACTTTGTATTACCAAATAAATATGCGACCTTTATGCTCGCGGGTATTTATCTAGACACCAACTATTTCCGAACTAAAACAACAGGTTCCCGTACCTTCTTAGCAAGTATGATTCTTGAAGAATGGGGCGCCGACGTAATGACGGCGGATGACTTCTTAAAAGATAACGTAGAAGAATACACCTTAATTACAAAGATTATGAACAGCATGAAAACATTAAGTGTTGGGATTGTCTTCTTAAAAGCCGAAGAAAGTGATATTTTAACTCCGGAAACATTATCCAAAGTCGCCAACCAAAGTATGCGGATTAAAGGTATTCAAGCGGCCTTTGTTATTGGGTACACTGCTCCTAAACAAGTTAAAGTCAGTGCCAGAAGTGACGGCGAAGTTAACGTCCAATTCTTACTTGAAAAAATTGGAGGTGGTGGCCACCAAGCAAGTGCCGCCGCATTATTTAACGGCCGAACACTCGCTGAAGTCGAAGAACTGATTGAAGTAAAAATTAATGAAAACTTAAGTGAAGCCCGGGTTGTCGGGGGAAAGAAGGTATAGAAATGAAAGTAATTTTATTACAAGATGTGAAAAAGGTTGGTAAAAAAGACCAAATTATTGAAGTTAGTGATGGTTATGCAACCAATTTCCTTATTCCTCGGAAACTTGCTGTTGCTTATAATGACCGTAATATTTCTCAACTTGAAGCAAATCAAGCCAAAATAAAAAGAGAAGCCGCTGCTTTAAAAGAACTTGCCCTTCAAAACAAAAAGAAACTTGAGGCTAAAGAATTAGTCTTTATCTTAGCGGTTGGCGAAAAGGGCAAAGCCTTCGGGGCGATTACTGCTAAAAAGGTGGAAGACGAAATTAAACAAAAATTTAACATTGAAATCGACCGAAAAAAACTAGTAAATTTTAGCCCAATTAATCTTTTAGGAACGGCCACCGTTAAAGTTGAACTTTATAAAGATGTTGTGGCAACCATTCGTGTTATTGTAAAGGATAAAGAATAATATGAAATTTGATAATAATCCTTTTGTGTTTAATGATAAAACGATTCCGATTCCCCATGATGTTCTTTTAGAAAGAACCGTGCTGGGGCTTATGCTCATGTCCGATAAAAGCGTGGAAATCGGGATGCAATATTTACAAGAATCATATTTTCCTAATGTTGATAATAATCACCGAGCAATCTTTCACGCTATTAAGTTACTCCATGAAGAACAAGTGGCCATTGACTTTTTAACAGTAAGCGGAAAACTTAAAGAGCTTAAACTTCTTAGTGCAATTGGCGGGATGGAATATTTAACAGCGCTTGGCAGTGAAGCTATTACCTTCTCGGCCATGAAGGATTATTGCTTAAAACTAAAAGATTTAAACTTACTCCGTAATGCTTTAAAAGTAATTGATAATAATTTAGAAATATATCGCAAAGGACGAGTAAGTGACGCTAACGATTATGTAAGCGACCTGACAAGAGACATTACGAAAGTCGCTGAAGAACGCCGTATCATGGACTTTGAATCACTTGGTGATGTTGCCAAAGATTTAAAAGTATATTTAGAAACAATGAAAGAATCCGGAACGGGAAAACTTACAGGGAGTGCGACAGGGTTTTTAGAATTAGATCGTTACACCCATGGTTTCCAAGAAGATAACTATGTTATTATTGCCGCACGTCCCGCGGTTGGTAAAACAGCTTTTGGGTTAAGTCTTGCTTACAATATGGCGGTTAAAAATGAAAGAACAGTTGGGTTCTTTAGTCTTGAAATGGCAAGCCGCCAATTAATGCAACGGCTCTTATCAAAAGTTTCCGGCATTCAACATAAGAAAATTTTAGAAGGTACTTTAAGTGCAAGGGAACGTGTGAAAATCGACGAAACACTAACTAAATTAGAAAAAGTACCGCTATATATCGATGAAACTCCAAATATTAACATTAATGACCTTGTATTAAAAGCCCGGAAATTAAAAAGAGAAAATGACAATTTATGTGCAATTTTTGTTGACTATATTGGGCTTATTACGACAAGTGGTGATGCCGAAAATCGTCAACTTGAATTAAGTCGGATTAGTGCGCAACTTAAAGCCCTTGCCCGGGAATTAAAAATTACGGTTATTGCCTTCTCCCAATTATCAAGACAAGTCGAAGCCCGGAGTGATAAAAAACCAATGATGAGTGACTTACGGGAATCCGGCAGTCTTGAACAAGATGCTGATCAAGTCTTCTTAATGTATCGTGAAGATTATTATATTGGTCAAGGAACAATCAAACCGACAAACGCCGCTTACCAAGCATATTATGAAACCCTTCGGGCTTCGGGCGATGATAACAATATTTCGCCAGTTGACATTATGCTTGCTAAAAATAGAAGCGGGGAAACTGCCAATATTACGCTTTTATTCTTTAAATCAATTTCGAGTTTTGATAATCCAGATACTGGCGTTTTAGAATCACTAAAAGCCATGCAGCGCGCCCATGCTAGTCGCGGGAAAAGTAGTGAATGAAATATTACATCCTCGCTAGTGGTTCAAGGGCTAACGCAACGATAATCGAAGGACCGGAAACCAAAATACTTATTGACTTAGGCCTAAGTTTAAAAGAATATCGCAATCGTCTAGACCTCTTTAGTCTTAAACAAGAAGATGTTTTTGCCGTGCTTTACACTCACAAGCATAGTGATCACTTAACACCGCAATTTAAAAGTGTCGCTAATGGTAATGTTTTTGCCCCACAAAACACTTTACCGCGCGGTAGTGAATACTATGTAGTCGAACCATATAACGCCTTTTTGCTTAATGAATTCACGATTACACCATTGCCAACGAGTCATGACGCGGAAAATTCAGTGGGCTATATTATTGAAACAAAAGATTATAAAGTTGTGTATATGACTGATACCGGCTACATTAGTAGTCGTAATTTAAGTTTAATGAAGAATGCGCATCTCTATATTATTGAATCAAATCATAGTCCGCGACTATTACTCCAAACAAACCGCCCCTTTGACCTCATCCAAAGAATCCTTAGTGATACCGGCCATTTGTCAAATGAAGCATGTGCCCACTATTTAGCGGAATTAATCGGACCAAATACTAAAGAAATAATTTTAGCGCACTTAAGCGAAGAAGCCAATACCCCAGAAGAAGCCTTAAAAACAATGGATAAAGTGTTTCGAAAATACGGCATTGATCAAAGTCAATTTAAATTACGGGCTGCCCATCAATATGTCCCCATCAGCGGAGATTTAAATGAAAATTAATGTTATTGCGGTGGGCAAAGTTAAGGGATCACTTTTGTTAAGTGTTCAGGAATATTTAAAGATGATTTCAAAGTATACAGACATTGAAGTTATTGAAATAAAAGAAGAAACAACGCCATTAAAAGCAAGCGAAAAAACAATTAATAGTGCGCTTGATAGTGAAGGTGAAAATATCTTAAAAAGAATAAGTGATAAGGAGTATGTTATCGCTTTAGCGCCCCATGGCAAAAAATTAGACTCATTATCCTTTAGCGAGGAATTAAATAACGCCTTTTCCTTAGGGCAAAGTAAAGTTACTTTCATCATCGGCAGCAGTCATGGTCTAAGTAATAATATATATACGCGCGCGAATAAGGTTATTAGTTTTAGTGACCTTACTTTTCCCCATCAACTATTTAGAGTATTATTACTCGAACAAATCTTCCGGGCTTTTAAAATATTAAATAACGAAACATATCATAAGTAGAGGTGAAAAGTATGCAAAACAATGATCATTATGAATATAATTATGACAATTTAGTCCCAATTTGGGATTATAGTGAATTTAAACATTTAACAAGAATTAAAGAAGAACGGACAAAGTTTGCGAGAGGTTATTTAGTAGAAGATGGAGAATTTTATATTGAGCCATGGTTTTATACGCAGTTAACGAGACTTTTTGAACGGTTTCCCAAGCAACAACAACATATTTTAGACATATTTTTTAATATAAGTAAAAGAGCCCCCAAAGTATTGTTTACAAGAGACATAAACGACCCGGTCTTTAAAGATAAGGACTATTTACTAATCGAAATAAGTGAAGTAATTCATGATGCCGGGCTTAAGTTTGATGATATTTCACGAGGAAGTGACTATGGCGATTAATGGCATCATAGTTACCAACATTAATCATGCAACCGGGAAATATCTTCTGCAAACGGAAGAGTTTTTAAATAAAAGTAAATTAATTAAAGACCTTAATCTAACCGCGGTGAATAATCCCCATGTTCTTTCATATTTAAAAACTAATAAAGTTGACTTTTGTCTATTTTGGGACAAAGATATCTATTTAGCAAGAACGATTGAAGCCATGGGCATTAAAGTATTTAATAATCCCGAAGCCATTTATTTATGTGATGATAAAGCCTTAACCGCTTATGCTTTAGAAAAAGAAAATATCCGCCAACCACGTTTCTTTGTATTCCCTTTACATTTTTACGGAAATATTATTGAGCACTATGAAGAATATAAAGAAAATCTTTTATCCTTAAACTTTCCGATGGTCATTAAAGAACGTTTTGGTTCCTTTGGTGAACAAGTATATCTTGCTAAAAACGAAAATGAACTTAAAGATATTATTGAAAGTCATGGCACCAAACCATTAATGGCCCAAGAATTTATCGGTACGAACCGCGGTCAAGATTACCGGATCAATGTTGTAGGGAATGAAGTTATTTCTAGTGTCCTTCGCACCAATGATCATGATTTTCGGAGTAATATTAATCAAGGTGGAAAGGCGGAAGAAGTAAGTGTTAACGACGAAGTTAAAGCACTTGCCATTGCCGCGACCAAAGCAATTAAAGGCCATTTTGCAGGGGTTGATATTATGTTCAAAGGTCAAACACCGGTTGTATTAGAAGTTAATTCCAACATGCGAACCGTGGCCGTAAATAAAGTTAGTAAAAGTGATCTAACATTAAAGATATTAGAATACATAATCAATACTCTATAAATTAAAAAGCACCACATAATTGAAGTGGTGCTTTTTAATATATTTCTTAGCGATTATCTTGCGCTTGTGGTCCAAGGGTTCGCATTGTAAGCCATACGCTACGCATCCCAAGAGCCATTACAAAGATGGTTTGGAAGAAACTTTCGGGGAGGATAAAGCCGAGGATTAAAGTAAGAAGGGCAGGAGTAGGTAATAACCAAGCTCCAACTTTCATTGCTTCAAAGAATTTTAAATCACGGTTAGGATTCATTTTACCGCGGGTTGCGACAAAGATGACTAATCCCATTACAAGGCCAATACCGGTAAAGATAATGGCATACATTCCGGTGGAAATCCAAAATCTTTGCGTTTTAACTTCAGTATAAGCAGCATCTTGCATTTTTGCAAAGTTTGCGACGACTTTATCAGCGTAATCCATATCTGTTTTTAAGATTGGTTTACCATCAACATCAACTTTACCAAAATCGCGAATGTTTAAGCCAACTTCTAAACTATTGGTACGGCCATCAAAAGTAAGAGCGCTATTTGGCTCATTAAGTTTGTTAGGATTATAAAGGCGCATATATAAAGCAGTTTTACCAATGATTAAGTGACTAGTCACATTATTTTTAGCGTCTTCCCCGGTTAGATTTAAAAGGCGATTGGCTAAAAATACTTCCGGTTCAGTAATAACATTACCATTTAAATAAGTAGTATCTAAGTGGGCGGTGTAATACACTCTTAAATATTCAAAATTGACATCAGTATAAGTGACAACATCGTTTTCATCACGGGTTGCGATAGTTTTAACTTCACTATATGAATAGTAAGGAATATCACTGGTGACTGAGTCGCTTGTTAAGGTATAAATCTTTGTGCCGACAGTTGTTGTAAAACCGGTTCCGTTATCGCTAAATACTTTTTTACCACTTGCTTCTTCAATAACTTTAAGATCGACGTTATTGGTATCAAGTGTTTCAACGAATTTCGTAAGGGCAATATCAGTATGATAAAGACTACCTTTTAAATTGTCACTGCCACTTGTTTTTGAAACCATAACCATCGCAGGGATAATGGCAATGATGATTGAGAAGATGAATAAAAGGGTAGCAACCCACCATTTTTCTTTACGGCCATGATCATAAGCCGCTTTGTTTTTAAATAAAGAAGCAAGAAAACCGCGAAAGCGTAAGTTTGGTTCTTTTTTTACGCGTTCGGCTTTGACTTGTTTCGGTTTTTGTTTGAATTTATTTGTACTCATAGTAATACCTCGATTTTGTATCCATGTAAGTATATATTACTTACAATGTTTTTTCAACCCTTGGCATTTGTTGCTTGTATTATAAATACAATAAATATATAATACATGCACTGGGGATGGCATGGTTTCGACAGAGAAGTGCTTGGCCTACATTGCAGCCGTGTGGTGACGTAAACACCAAAACCAAATTAACTGGCAACAGTAATTTATCCTACTCCTTTGCTTAATAGCAACTGTAACTAACAGATAGGAGCGCGACTTAGGGTGGGGTCCCAACTCCCTAACGAGCGCCATAAAAGGGACTTGTAATTGTGATGCCTATAAGCAATTATGAAACATTATAGACTCGCATTACCTGCTTTTGTGGATATAGCAGACTAGTGTTAAAACGAAATATCTTCTAAGCTGTAGAAGTGTTCGTGGGGCCTTCTTTGGACCGGAGTTCGACTCTCCGCATCTCCACCAAAAAGTCGAATAACGCCCATTATATGTTCTCGTGACTTATCAATGAAAATCATGTAGAATGAAAATATAAAGGATGTATTAATATGAATGGATTCAGGTCAAAGCTTCTTTTACTACTTTTTACACTTTTTTCAATAGGGTCATGTTCACACATAAATAGTTCACAATCTAGTTCTAAAGATGACACAGTAGCAATTAAATTTTTACAGTATGGAGTTGATGTTGAGTATAGACATGATGAAGGTACACATGTTCTTGTTTTTGATGATAATTTATTAGCAGAAAATGCTTTAATTTTTAATAAAGGGCAAAAATTATCACAAGAAGAGATATTTGAGTTACAGAGTTATAAAAAGTTGAATTATGTTGTTCCACCACTTGAACAAGGATATTTTACTTTTACTTTCTTTTATTTTGATAAAGATTTGCCGAGATCTGAAAATCAACTTACACCAGACACGGTAATTACGGATCACCTTATTTATTATTTTGGTATTATTGGATAATTGGATATCCAAAAACTCCGATTAAAAATGTCTTAATTGTAGAGTAAGATAAAGTAAAGCGTGCAAAAAGCACGTTTTTTATTTTATTTCTTCAATTGTAACTAATATTTTATCGCCTATATCTTTACCAATCTTTTGGCGGATATCTTTCAAGACACCAATGATATAACATATCGAACCATCATCATTTAATAGTCCCATATTCACAATACTACCTTGATAAATTTCACCATCAAAGGTTGCGTTGACTCTTATGCGCCCCTTACCAAACTCTTGACGAACATCATAAGGAAAAATAATATATGCCCCACCTTTACCAACTGAAGAGGCTTTGATAGTTGCATTAAACTTATAGATTTTATTTCCCATATATAAATAATTTTAGCATGCATTTTTGACTTTCAGTTCTTTAGGAATAAGAAAAGGACAGCGGCTTAATTATCGCTGTCCCTAACTTTTAGTTTACTTAGTTGCTAGGCAAGATACCAAGCCGGTAAATACTTTTCATATTCACGAAAACCAAATACTTTAGTTTCGTGGAATTTAAGTTTTTCTTCACCGGTTACTTTGTTTTCAAAATCTTGGATTGTTTCATTCCAGACGGGGAGACCACTTGTAATACCTAAGTCATGATAACCCTTTTTCGGACCAAGACCTTCCATTACAACATCGTTTGCTCCACCAAAAGTAGTGAACTTCATTGTTCCGCTATACATGTTCCAATAAACATTTAAGTTCAAGGAAATGCGCGGGATTTTATAGATTCGTTCAACGGCTTCCGCGGCGGGATGCCCACTTTTACCATCAAGGTTATAGGTGTTTGTTTGGCTTGGTCCGCCAGGAGGCGCGCCATATTGTCCGGCTCTTGAGGCGGTAATTGCGACACTATATGGATTTAATTTATCCATTAAGCCTTGATCATTGCTGCCGTGACTACCATGGTGCGATGCTTTATAAAGACTAATTTCTGGGAGTAATTCATTGTTTAAAATGTATCTTTCTCCGTTTGTGGTCAAGTCTCCAGCGGTATAAAATTTGAAATCTTTGTAGTAGAACATAATGGCAACACTTTGATCGTTTCCAGAACTCGCACTAGCGTCCGCGCCATATTGCCCGGTATTTAATACTTCAGCGTAGAAGTCTTTGGTGAAGTAATATTTTTTACTTGCACCATTAAGACCATTTACAGAATCATAAGCACTATAATAGTGGCTTCCATCTTTTTCCATCCGGTCTTTAACTACTCTTTTATAAGTGGCACTTTCACCACCGGCAAGACCATAATCTAGAAAACTGGAAATAGAAGGAATATCTTCAACAAGCGTGGGAATAGCATCATAATGATCACCATGCCCATGGGTGGCGATTACCATATCAAGGCGGCCATCAGTGACAAGGCTATTGACGAAGGCTTTATTTTGTAAGCCATCATATACCCAGCCCCCATCAATCAACACTTCAACATTTCCTTTTTTCATGAGAATCGAATCGGCGTAGATGTGGTAAGTTTCGATAAAGTATATTTCAAGCGGATCATCACCTTCAAAGCCAAGATAGAGCGGATCATCAATTGATGTACCTTTGCCAACGCCAAGTTGTTCAACTTTTGGTTTGACAGTAACAAAGATTGAAGAAGTGACACTTGCTTTAGTAAGAGCGGAGGCACTGATTAGTGTCTCCCCACTTTTTAAGGGTGTAACTGTTCCTTTTTGATCAACCGAAACGATACTTTCGTCATCCACACTCCACTTAACATCTTGCGGGGCAGTTTTCGGTAATACATTTGCCTTTAATGACTGAGTAGTACCCATTTCCATCGTTAATTCATAAATTTCCTTTGTTCCATCACTAATTTGCACACTTAAAGGTGTAACTTCGCTACTGGAAACAGGGGGTGTACTTGGATTAGGTTTTTTATTACAACCACTAATGACTAATAATCCAAACAGAAAGAAGATATAACGCTTCCGCATTAAACGACCTCTTTAAGGAGACGGATTTCGTCGATATTTACTCTTTGACCGGTGCCGGCTTTCATAATAATAGCAACACGGACATTTCCGCTTGTGCCAAGCCGAACACGATATGTATCAAGTTCAAAATGATTAATGGTGATTGTCCGTTCAAGGCCAGTCCAAGTTGCTCCATCATCAGTGGACACTTCAAACATAATTTCCATGCCTTTACGATTTGCACCATAAATTGCAGTTTTAAACTCTAAGATATTAAAATCATGAGTGTTATCTTGTAATTCAATACGTCCTGAACTTGCTTGAACGGCGTTACTTTGAATTCTAATGGCGAACTCACCAAGACGTTTATCGTTGTTATCTCCACCAATAAGGGCATTGTTTAATTGCCATTTGGCTAGCGGTGTACCCGAATCAACCATATTGTTTGTTTCTGGGACATTGTATTTTGGTTTCATAGTACTTAGGCCGTAGTTTCCAACTGGACCAGCGTCTTCAAGATTAAGGGTGTGGAGCGCAGTGAGTTTTGTTTCATCACTACCAAAGACACTAATAATGAAGTTTCGGGTTGCAGAACCAGTTTCTTTTGTAATTGTGACCGATAAAGTGACATCGGTTGTCAATAATGGATGAGTAACGGCTCCGCTATTACTAATAATTGCGGCATCACCACTAGTCCACACAATTGCTAAACCTTCATACCCTGCTAGTTCGGTAGGTAAGGAAATATTGGTTACACCAAGTGGTGCTGTTTCGATGATTTCTAAACTAGATATCGCGACTTCAACTTCAGTTTGCGGATCAAGGGCGGCGACGGTAATGTGTTCAGCTTTCACAATTTGTAATTGGTTTTTCGGAGTGCCATAACCAAAGGCGGACATAATGCCAATTAATGACAAGGCTGAACCAATTGGTGTGCTTTGGAATAAAGAAGTAATGGCCGCAAATTCAGTTGCCCCCGCAATATTTGGATCAACTCTTAAGTCGAATTCTTTTTCATTTACCATCACTTTGACCGTATAGGCCTTTGTGTAATTTGTAGGTAATAAACTTAAGACAGCGACATCAAGTGAAACAAACGAAGCGTGATGGGGTGCCATTTCATCTAAATTCGTTACGTCTTTGAGCGATACATTAGTAACGGGGGTGTTAATAACTTCACCTGTAACATCGACAAAATATTCAATATTTGTGATTTCCCGGGTTCCGTTATAGTTTACAAAAAAACCGCCCACCGTGTACATGTTGCCAAGTACGACTGGATATAAAGCGGCATCTTGATTATAAATATAATAACCATCAAGGTCATTTTGGATGAAATAACTTACTTTATCTTCTTTTACATCAGTAACGTGCGTTACCTTTCCTTTAACTTTGAATGGTGTATCTTTCGGAGTACTTACGGCGACATAGTCACTATGGTTACTAAATTCCATATTTTCCCAGTCATGGGTTGGTTCAGGAACGAGTACATCAACAACTTCAAGATTGAAGGCTGCCTTGACGGTAGGAACACTAACACTTTGGGCGTTAATTGTAATACTTCCTAAAGCGACGCCAGTGACAAGACCAGATGCACTGACTGTGGCTTTCGTATTGTCACTACTTGACCAAGCGACTTCTTGACTGGCGCCAGAAGGTAAGACAGTCGCCCCAAGTTGTAAGGTTTTTCCGATTTCGACTTGGGTTACATTACCAACGGAAGCAATCACGATGCTTTCAGGGGTAACGACAACGGGATCAGCGGCGATAATTTTTAAGGCAAATTGTTTGGAAACGGCACTTTCGACTTTAGAAGTGGCGATTATAAAGACATTGCCTTCACCTTTAGCCGTTACTAAACCTTGATTATCAACTTCGGCTTTTTGGGCATCACTTGAAGACCAGATGACTTCCTGATTAGCGCCTTCTGGTAAAACTGTGGCGTTTAATTTTAATGTTTCATTAACTTTGATTTCATTTTTATTATCGGCAGCGTTAATGGTAATGCTTTCCGGATTAACTATTTCACCTGAAGTAACATCAGGTGGGACTTGTATCGGGGTGGACGGCTTACATCCACCTAATAAAAGCGCAAGAATGGGGATCAATAATATTTTACGTATTTTCATATTGTTATTCTCCTTTCACTAAAAAACATATGAAATAATTATCATTTAATCTCTTTCTATTATGCGTTAACCACCCCCTTTTTTCTGTTTACCAAAAAGGCTAGTTTAATTTTTTATATTCAACGCCACGGTGACTTGAATAGGGGGGTAAAAAATTATAAAAACGATATCTACAACTTTATGGTAAAAGATAATAGCTTCAATGTCAAACAATTCAACAATTGATTTTTGAAAAGTATGCAAGTTAAGTTAATATTTTGTTTTCAAGCATAAAATCAAAAAACTATGTTTTTTATAAAAGTAAGCGCTACTTTCGTTTTATTTGTGTGTCTATTTTGAAAAAAATTAAGATATTTGTATAATATATACATAAATACCATTAGGAGGAAATAAAATGGTTAAAGAATTTGGACTACCTTGGATTGCACACCTTCTCTTACAAATCTTCTTAGGAGCTATTTGGGGAGCGGTTGTACGTATCGTTCGTGGAAAATTACTTTGGGGTATTCTCTACCTCATCACCGGTGGCGGCTTCGGAATCTTATGGATTATTGACGTTGTTACCTTAATCCTTAGCAAAGACTACACCGTTCTTGCTTAATCTTTAGGAAAAGAATAAAAGAAACACATCGCAAGGTGTGTTTTTTTCTTTCCCCTATTAGTTGAAAAAGGCTGCTCATTCTTGTATATTTAAAGAGTGACAATAGTCACCTTTTTATTAGAAAGCAGTGTTTATGGAAATTAGAGATGTAACAAATGTTCTTTTTATAAAAGAAGAAAAAGTATTATTAGGATTAAAGAAAAGGGGCTTTGGTGCCCAAAAATATAATGGTTTTGGTGGAAAACTAAAGTCGGGAGAATCAATTGAAGCCGCCGCCCTTCGTGAGGCCAAAGAAGAAGCGGGTCTTAAAATGGTTGAATATTATAAAGCCGCAGAAATTGATTTCACCGATAGTTATCCATTACGTATGCATTTATTTGTGTGTACGAAATGGGACGGGGAAGTTGAAGAATCCGATGAAATGATTCCAGCGTGGTTTCCATTTGATAAGATCCCCCTTGATGAAATGTGGGATGATGATAAATATTGGATCAATCTAGCGTTATCAGGTAAAAAGTTTAGAGCAAGTTTTGTCTTTGAAAATAGCGATGACCTTGATGGCACCGCGCCGAATAGTGTTGTAAGTTATTCCATAAAAGTTGTCGATAGTCTTAACTAGGATTATCGTCTTTGATTATTTTTAGGGCAGCTTCTGCTGCTCTTTTTTCTTGTTTTTTACTATATTCTGAAACAATGACACTTAAGATAATACCAATGACCATGAATCCGCTAATGAAGGCATAAACAATATTATAATCAGTATTTTTAAGCACTTCACCAATTGTTAAACTAGAAATAATCCGTCCTAAAGTCGTAGCAATGGAAGCCATGAATAAGGCTTGAGTTAAATATTTAAGTGGGATAATTCTGGCCAAGAATTTTACGTTAAAGACAAGATAATAACCCCAAGCTGCCCCTCTTATTAATGATAAGATTATCGTCCAGGGAAGGGGAAGGTTAAGGGCGACCACTAACGGTCTTGTTAACATTAATAAACCCATAATAATATAGGAAATAGTTGGATTTCGGAACATATTCTTCTTAAAGATAATAAAGACAAAAACCATGGTTTCTATGAAAATCGCTGCGGATATTAAATAACCATAATTGCCTGTTGATAATCCTCTGATCTCCGTTAAGTAAACACCAAAAAAGTTATCGCTCACAATTGAGAGGGCAACAACAAAGAAGTTTAAAAGTAAATAAGCAACTAAGTCAGGGTGTTTACTAATTTTTATGCGATGTTTTTCTTCCGGCGCAATATCATCATTAACTTCCACTTTTTGTTTAGGGAAATAGAAAGTTAAGATGGTTGAGAAGAAAAGGAAGACTGCCGATGTATAGAAAAGTGTTGAATAACCGACCCCACCATAATCAACAAGTAAGCCACCGACTAAAGGACCGATGACGTAACTAATTGTCCCCATAATTCGCATTGAGGAATATTGTTTATTACGTTGACTAATGTAAGTGCCGCTATAGCCATCAAGTAAGGCATAGAAAGGACCATTTAGTAAACTTGCAAAACCAATGATAATGGCATAGAAAAGAAAGGGTTGATTGTCGAAGATAGCAAAAAGAAGGGCAATAATTAATTCAAAGATGCCAAAGATAAACATTAAGATTCGATTTACTTCAAGATTTTTCGCGATTTTTTGGAACACGATATTGCCAATCAAGGCGGCAAAAGGTGAAATCGCCGAAATTAAACCTAACTCAACGGTTGAAAAACCAAGACTTGAAAGAAAAACATAAAGGAAAGTATAGAAAAAAGCGTCTCCTAGGAAGCGAATGAAGTAGGAGACTTTTAGGTATTCATAAGTGTGATTTAACGCTAGTTTTTTCATAAATATCCTGAATTTACCACCATTATAATATCACTTTTCGCCACAAGTTTATGAATAAAAGATATAATAGACTAAGAATACTACATAAGGTGGTTTTTATGAAATTTAACATGTCCCTATTCGAACTGATATTTGGTCAACAGCAGTACGTTGAAGCCTCACTTTTTGGCCAAATCATTGTACATATGAATACAATCGTGCTCTCAATCCTGGGAGCATTTTATACGTACCAACTATTTTTAAACATTTTTTCAATCTTTATCAAAAGCAAAAAGTTCAAAGATACCGATCAACTCCATGAATATATTTTTGTCACTAGTGCCCGGAATGAAGAAACAGTTATTGCCCAACTTATTACGACGATTAGAGCCCTTGACTATCCGCAAGATAAAATCAAAATTCATGTTATCGCCGATAACTGTACCGACCGTACTAAAGAAATTGCCGAGAGCATGGGCGGAGTCGAAGTGTTTGAGCGCTTTAATAAAGTTAAAGTTGGCAAAAGTTATGCCTTAGAACATTATTTTGATATCGTATTAAATCGCGAATATAGTGATAACTTCGCTGGGTTTATTGTTGTCGACACCGATAACATCCTTGATAAAAACTATTTAACGGAAATTAATAAGACTTATGTCGAGAAAAACGCAAACCTAGTCGCATCATATCGGGCTAGCACCAATATGGGTGATTCAATTTGGACATTTGGCACCGGCTACTCATTTTTAAGAGAATGTACTTTAATGCATAAAGGCCGTGAAAAACTAGGCATTAGTTCTTATGTTTCTGGGACTGGCTTCTTTGTAAGTTACGCCAAAATGAAAAAGGAAAATGGTTGGCATGCCCACACCATGATTGAAGATATTGAGTTTTCAACCGCCCATCTTTACGGTGGTGACCGGACTTATTACAACCATGATGCGATCTTTTATGATGAACAACCGATTCGCTTTAAAGATAGTTGGAAACAACGCTTACGGTGGGTTAAAGGTCTTTTCCAAGTCTCACGTTTATATACATGGAAAATTTTTAAATCAATCTTTGCGCGGAAAAAAACTTTAAGAGAAAGAGCATCATTCTATGAAAGCTTTATCTTCACAACCCCATTCCCAGCATTCACCATTTATTGGTTTATCATCTATGGTATTTTATCGTTTATTAACCTAGCGTTCACCCACGACTTTACTTTCTTACTCAATACCTATGTCTTTACCTTATTTGACTTTACCTTTGGGTTCTTTGTCTTCTCAGTGTTTATGAGTTATATTATTTCCTTCACTAACTGGAAGAGAATTAAAATGCATTGGTTTAAAAAGTTATTCTTCCCATGGTTTGCCTTAGTCTTCATGGTAAGTTACGCCCCAATGTTTATCATTGCTCCATTTAAAAAAGTTGAATGGAAACCAATTAAGCATTATGGTTTAAAAAAGCCCTTAGACTAAGGGCGATTTAAAGATAAACTTGGTCGTTAATTCCGATGGTGTCTTCACGTTTAGAAGCACCATCGTTTTTTTAATTTCGTCAATTAATGTATCAATCTTATGGTAGCCTTCATTTTCTTCAAGATAAGCGATATCAAGGAAGAAGCGTGCCATTCCCACTGCTTTGGCGCCAAGACATAGGGATTTAACAACATTGACGCCGTTACGAACGCCGCCACTTGCAAAGATAGTGACATCTTTTAAATCCTCTGCGAGCATTAAACTTTCAACAGTGGATATACCAAAGTCTTTAAAAGCAGAATCTTTAACTTTATTGCGTTCACTTTCAATAATCGTGAAATTTGTGCCACCGGTGCCACTGATATCAATGTATTTAACACCGATCTTATGTAAAGCATCAAGGGTTACTTTATGCATTCCGTATCCAACTTCCTTAATGATTACTGGAACATTTACCCCTTTAACAATTGTTTCAATGTTTATAAGCCATTTACTAAAGTCACGATCCCCTTCTTTCATGACGATTTCTTGAATACTATTAACGTGTATCGCAAGTGCATTCGCGCCTAACATATCGATTGCTTCCTTAGCCATCATAAGGGTAAAGTTTGGATTAATATTACTAACAATAAAAAGATGCGGGAATGCTTTCCGCAGGGCGATATATTGTTCTTTAACGCCTTTTTCTTTAAAGGCTAAACTTTGCGAGCCAACAAAGAAAGGAATATTATACTTTGAGGCAATCGTGGCAAGCCGGTAATTAATGTTATTACCTTCATCATTGCCGCCAGTCATCGCACTTATGTAAAAAGGATAAGAAAAAGAACGATTAAAATATGATGTTTCTAAATTTATATCATCAACACTAATGGATGGAACACTATGATGAATTAAACGAATTTTTGTAAAGTCATTTTCCAATTCTTTTTGCTTACGGGCGAACTTTATATGATCATCTTTTCGTTTTTTACTCATTATCACGCCTCCAAATATCAAGTACTTTGATACCTTCATTTTCCCATACTTTAGTTAGTTCACTAATTTGATTGCGATTATTGATTTGGGCAATTCCGCAGTCGCCATACCCTGCCCCACTTATTTTAGCAGCAATTTGCAGTGTTTTAGCGCTTTTCACTAGTGTTTTAAGTTTATGAGTAATCATTCCTTTTTTCGTATGGTTTAACTCTTCAAGGAGTGCTTGATATTGAAAAATATAAATATCATCATAGGTGACGAGGTAGTTATTTACAATTTTCTGGGCTTTGTCAAAGAAAGCATCATCAATGATCCCATTCGTGTCGGGAGTGTGACTTTCTTTCGTCCACCCAACCATGAAGTAAGGAAGTTTCGTAAGCAATTTAATTTCAAGAAGTGGCCATTCACTTTCTAAAAGGGCAAAGGTTCGCTTTTCGTTTAGTAACCAATTTAAGTCATAACGAACATAGTAAAGCGGGACATCAAAAATGATTGAGGCCAAATCGCCACCTGAACTTAAACTTCCTAATCGTCGTTGAATTAAGACTGCCATCTTAAAAAGCATAACCGGGGAAAGGTTTGTTTTATAGAGACGATTCAAAAGTTTTAAAGTCAAAACAATACTTGCCGCACTTGAACCAAGACCATATTTTATTTGTTCATCGCTCACAAGGTTATTTTCAATTGCGTATTCAAAATGAATAACTTCAATATTCTTTAATTTTAAATATTCATTAAAAAAAGTAATTGTTTCAACAGTATTTTTTAGTTGATGAGGGACTTTTTTAAGTAAATCTAAATATGGATGCGAAACACCATCTTCAATAATTGTGGTTTTGTGATTAGGAGTAAGTGCGCCTTGTAAAAAAAGATTGACCGGAGCCACAATTGCGCCATGGCCACTTTTTAAAACATTGTATTCACCAATAATATATAGTTTACCGGGAACTTTCTCATAAATCCGCATCAGAAATGCCTCCTCCGACGCCACTAACTTGGATTTTTACATCGGGTAAGAGTTTCATTACTTGATCAACATGTTTATCGAGGGTTAAAAGAATTAAGTTTGGACCAGCATCAAAAGTATAGTAAACCGGAATGCGGTGTTTCGAACGAATTGAGTGAATACTTTGGATTACTTTTTGGGTCATGGGGGTGTGATATTCTAAACCAGCCTCAAGCATTACGTTACGCATAAGTTCAGCGCTTCGTTCGGCAATACGGCCGACAGTATCAATTTCGTGTTTCATTAAGGCATCAATCATTGGTGCGACAAGGTCATTACTTTGCCGGACATAAATGTCATACGATGGGGCTTTCTCAATTGTAATTTGCATACCAATCCGACTAGAAATACGTTTTACACTTGGATCAATAATGGTGAAAAGCATTCTAAATTCTGGCCATTCAATTGGTAATTTTTCTGCAAAACTTGATTCGTGATCATGACCTTGATGCCAGACCACAAAGCCACCATGAATTGAGCGCGTGGCACTGCCGCTTCCTAAACGGGCAATTTGTGAAAGTTCTTTTTCATTTACTTTCGCCCCAATTGCGTCGACATAGGCAGCAGTTAAGGCCGCAAAAGAACTTGCGCTTGAGGCATAGCCAGCCCGGACATAAACGTTATTGACGGAAGTGACAACACAAAATTCTTTACGTTTAAAATATTCACGCATTGTATTTAAATGTTGAACTACTCTAGTATATTGAAGACCGGTTAATTCTTTTCCATCGAGCATAACTTTATCGCGAATTAATTTTTCATCAATTTCAACATTAGTCCGTGTATAAAATATATCCGCGGTTACCGAGACACTCGTTTGATGCGGGAGATTAATCTTTTGATCTTTTTTGCCCCAGTATTTGAGCAAAGCAATGTTTACATTAGCGCGTTTTGATTTCATGTTAATAATCTTAAGTTTACCATCCACGATGGATAGTTTTCAAGTGAGAGTTGTGCTTCTTTGGCTTTTTGTTCATCTTTAAAAAGCGCAATTAGACAGCCTCCCATTCCTCCTCCAGTGATTTTTACGCCGAGTGCCCCGCATTTAAATATTTCTTCGCGCAATATTTCTAAAGCGGGAGTGGAAATACCTAAAGCGCGTAAATGTTCATGGCTTGCGTTAAACATTTCGCTAAGAACCTCGATGTTGTTATGTTCAAGCGCCCATTTTGCGTTGGCTGTAATAGCCCCTAAACCGTTGATGTGAATATCACGGAAAGGGTGGGTGCTGACGTGAACGACTGCGTCACGGGTTGCACTATTTGTATTTGAATAAAAGGCGACTAAATAGCCGTCAATATTTAGATTTATCGGGGAAATGTGGGGGTTTTGATACACAATTGGCTTTTCATAGACAATGGTTGATGCATCAATCCCACTCGCTTTTTGGTGATAAATATTTTCACTAATTTTAAGTAATTCAAAATATTGTTCACGGCTCATGCCTAATTTAAAGAAATTGTTAAAGGCATCAATCAAGGCTTTAGCGACACTGGCGCTTGATCCTAATCCACTTTTTTCGGGAAGATTTGAACGAATGCTAATGATGACCGGGGTAATTGTTTTATAACGTTCTTTTAAGGCGTTTAATAAGGCAACGAGACCACGTAATTCATAAACGGCATCACTAACAGGACCTTCATAATATTTTGTGTCAAAGACAAATTCATGATGAGGCGTTAATACCACTTCACTTCGTAAAGCATAAAAAGGGATGGCAATGGCGGGGTGACCATACACTACCGAGTGTTCGCCTATTAAAATGATTTTTGCAAGAGCTTTTCCGTCCATATGCAGTACCTAGAAAAGCGCCTTTAGTAAAGTAATAAATAATCCGCCGGCGTAAAGCGCCATGAATTGGACCCCATATCCTGCACCTTTTTTATTGAGCCAACCGCTGAATAAGCCAACCGCAAGGACAATAATTAAGCCATATACCCCGGCTTCAGCAAAGGATAGAAGAGCAATAATTGAGAATAAGAAGATTAATACTGTTTCTTGGGCAATATATTTAAAGACAAGTTCGGTCATCTTCCGGGAATATTTCATCCCGAGAAATACGCTGATGCTAACACCAACAACAATACCAATTATGATGGCTACTAATAGATTACCTTTAGGTAAAGTTAATCCTGAATTACCAAATTGAATAAATGTACCATCAACCCCATTCGCACCAGCATTAAAAATAACTGATCCAGGACCAAGGGCGGCCGGAGAGATAGGGAAGGCAAAAACGAAAAGGGAAATAAGAATACCAGCAAGATAAGTCGCGCTTGAGATACCGTTTACAACAGCAACACCTTGAATAGCTTGTTGCACCTCGTCTTTTTCATCCCGAGTAGCGAATTCGCCAAGCATCATCGTGACACCGACTGGTGACAAGAAAAATAATAAACTACCTAAAGCACTGGAAATTGCCGTTTTTCGCACAACTTTCTTGGTGCCGGTTTTTACTTTCTTAATATCTTGTTCAAGTAACACTGTCATTTTTCCTTCAACCTTTTGTTTTTTAAAGACAGAAGGGAAAAGTAATTCGAAGAGACCATAGACAAGTGGTCCAGTAGTAATACTTAAAAAGAATGGAGTCATTGATAGTTTACGTCCGGCCACTAAAAAGTTTAATAATGTACCTTCAATTACTAAACTCGGGTTTCTTAAAAAGGCGGTAGCAAAACCAAAAGGAATGATAGTTAATAAACCAACCCATTTTTTCTTACTTGTCATGCTCATAAGAATGGCACCACCAAGGAAGATATATTCGTTATATTGTTTAATGAAGTTACTTACTTGCATTCCGGTTTGCACGGAAATAAATTCAAATATTCCCCAAAAAGCCAAGGCGATTGGTAAACTTACCAAGACACCGATTAATGACCCAATCATCATCCATTGCACGCTATAAGAAGTATAACCGTGTTTTTTAAGGGTTTGACTAGGTCCAACAAGTGGGGTTGACATAACGCCACCAGGTATCGAGGTAATCGCCGTCGGTATGGAGTCTGTGATATTTAAGGTTACAACTGCGGCAATAAAGCCGGTCATAATAAGTAGTGGGTCAAGTTTTAAAGACACCAGAATAACGGTCATTGGCACTAAAACACTAGTTTCATCAGTGCCCGGAATAATACCGATAATAACGTAAAGAATCGTCATTAAGAGGGCGATTCCCAGCATTTGTAAGATTAAAGTTAAAGAAATTACCATAATTATTCTTTAACCTCAGGATTTTCTATTGGTTTTTCCTCAACTTTTGCAATGATGTTTCGTTGTGGTTTAATCCAAAAATTATTAATAATGAATGCAATTAAGACTGAAAGTGTGCCAAAGCCATAAATTAGGTCTTTTTTGTTACTGGCAATTGCGGAATTATAGATTGCTAATATTTCAATAATGACAAAAGTGATTGCCACAAAGACAAGACTAATCGCTAGGCCGATAAATAAGGATGAAATAACTATGTGGTCTCCCCACAAGCTAACCATCGTTTTCTTCTTTTTCATAGCCTTCCCCCTCGCTTGAAAGTTTATTATATCATTATTTTTAAATGGCATTTAATTTTTATTAAATAAAAAGGGATTGCTTATAGTAATTATTAACTTTAGTTAAAAATATCAAATACGCTATTTGCGATATATGTTGGTTTGTATGGTGATGTTTCGACGTCTTTTAATGTTGCTTCGCCGCTTAAGACAAGAATGGTATCAACTGCAGAATTTGTACCCATAGCAATGTCAGTATAAAGTCGGTCGCCAACAATTACTAAGTCTTCAGGTTTTAAGTTGTAATGTTCTAATATTGAATCGACAAAGAGTTTTCGGGGTTTTCCTAAGAATAAGGGATTACGACCCGTAGCGTTATAAATCATCATCGCGAAACTTCCACAGTCGGGTAGATATCCATCTTCGGTTGGGCAAACAAGATCAGGGTTTGTAGCCAGGTAAATTGCATCCTTATTTGCCAAGATGTCGCACAGTGCCGTGAGTTTTGTATAATTTAGCTCAGTATCATAACTTAATACGGCCACTTTTGCCTCACTAACTTTATCGGTTAATTTGATGCCATTTTCTAAAAACTCCCTTGAGAGTGCCATAGTTCCGACTAAATACACCGGCAAATCAGGGTGATAATGTTTGATATAGTCCATCGTTGCATGTGAAGAAGTATAAAAATCTTCTTCTTTTGCCTTTATACCAAACTTTGCCATCTTTTCAACGTAATCTTTAGTGCTTCTTGATGAGTTATTAGTGATGAATAAATAGTTTGCACCGCTATCTCTGATTGATTTAAGAAAGTCTTTTGTATATGGAAAAAGATGTTTCCCTTTGTAAAGGGTCCCATCTTGATCCAATAAGAATAGTTTTTTGGGTTTATTAAATGTTATCGCCATTTTCTTCCGTAACAGGTTCTTCAACCTTTGCGATTGGTTCAATATTTACTGGTTCGCCGTGTTTAACAAACCACATTGGAATAAATGCTAAAACCATAAAGGCTGCGCTATAAATGAATAATGAAGGATAATATTGTGTGAAGTCCATAATTGCCCCGGATAATATAGGGGTAATAATCATCGCGCCCATGCTAGCAGTGTAATAATAACCAGTATATACGCCGATATTGCCGTGTTTTGACATTTCCACAACCATTGGATAACTATTAACGTTAATGGCTGCCCAGCTAATACCGACAAGTGCCATAATAACGTACATTAATACTTTAGATTCGGAAACGATAAAGATTGCACCAACAAATGATATAGCTAAAACACTAATCCCAATTAAAATCATTTTTCTACGACCAATTTTTTGAGAGATGATACCAATTGGAATAAAGGCAATGGCTGCACTAACAGTCGCAATTAGTGGTGGAATACTAAATGATTCTAAGTGTAAGTGGTTAAATGCATAAACGGAAAACTTACTTGTGGCGGCGTTATATGCCATAAACCATAAGACAACTGCCATAAGTATTAAGATGAAGGAACGGCGAACATCCTTTGGCATTTTTTCTTGATCACCATGTTGGGTCATATCAACGCCTTCTTCATCAATATTTAATGAATCAAGATTGTATTCTTTTGTAATTTCAAGCATTTCCGCGACCCATTTGTTTTCCTTAACAGTCAAAACAAAGACAGCAATCATAATTAACATGAGAAGTCCGGTAACCGCAAAAACTAACACATAGCCAACTTTAGCCATCATTGCGGTGCTTGCTAATACAGCAACGAGGATGTAGGAAATACCGCCACCAAGCGTTCCAAGGAGATTAATAATAGCATTTGCTTTACTACGTAATGGTTTTGGTGTAACGTCAGGCATCAAACTAACCGCTGGGCTACGATAGATGCCCATTGCTAATAGTACAAAGAATAAAACAACAATAAATCCAACAAGCATAAGAGGATTTTTCAGCGTAACATCAGCAAGAATTTTTGCTGCTCTTTCAGCCGCGAGTGCTGATTTTACGTTGTTTGTGAAAGGAACGCCATTAATAAAGTATTGATATAACGGATTTTCTGGTGTGCCAATACTTGTAATTTGGGTGAACCCAAAGTCAGCAACCGCCTTTTGTTGGAAAAGATCAAAGAATGCAACACCTACAAATAAGATGGCAGCAAAAATTGTGCCAACAATAATAAATGGCGTGCGTTTTCCAAATCTTGTTTTAGTTTTATCACTAAGTCTTCCAAAAAGCGGAAGCAGAAATAGCGCTAAAACATTGTCTAAGGCCATAATAATCCCTGATGCAGTTTGATTTAGTCCAAAATTATCAACTAACATCTTTGCAATGAGGGTATCATAAGTCGTCCAAAATAAAATAATCGACATAAACGCCAGACCAACAAGGTATGTGCGCTTTTGATTCAGCTTCAGATTCATAATAGTTACTCCTTTTTGATATCTATTAATTCAAATATGCAATTATCGGCATATTTTTGAGCGTAATTATACTTTTCATCAGTGTCTATAGTCCACGTAATCAATGGAATTCGTTTACGTCGCCGTTGAATTCTTCTTTTCGCTATATATTTTACTTCATAGTTAAAAAAATCCGGTTTTGAAACTGAAAGAACTAGTAACGAACGATACATGAAGTGAACAAATTTTGATTGTCCGGGCAGGTTATCACTCATCAATTGTCCCACAGGTACGCCAATTTTGGCTTTTTTCAGGTTTTTAACGACATAAGGATTAAATGCTTGTACCGCAAGATTTCCGTGGTGTTTAAACTCGTCAACGACTTTAATAACTTCAGAAATTAGGTTATCTGGAACGTTATTTTCCGCCTTGAGTTCAATTAAGACTGGAACTTTGCCATCAACCATAGTTAATACATCCTTAAGAAGGGGGATGTTTTCCTTGGTAATTAAAAGTTTCACCTCGTTTAAGTCTTCATAATTCACTTCAGTCAGCTTTAAATCAATACCTGTTGTTCTTAATGTTGAAAGATCATGCATAACCACTACATAGTTATCCTTTGTAACATGGACATCCAATTCAATACCGAAACCGTTTTCTACCGCAAGTTTAAAAGCGGCCATTGAGTTTTCGTCTGCAGTGTTATTATGTAGCCCTCTATGGGCCAAATCAGTATTATATATAGCGTGTGCTTTATTATGCATGTATACATTTTCACGAAAAATAAAATAAAAGTCAATAAAGACCCATAATCTATATAGATTAGTCTATAATTTATAGGAATAGGAGGCTAGAAATATGAAAAAACTATTTGAATTAGTTGAATTAGAGAAAAAACGACAAAATGAAGGATTAGAACTTATCGCTAGTGAAAACTTTACGAGTGAAAAGGTTAGAAAGTTAGCAGGTTCAATCCTAACAAATAAATATGCTGAAGGATATCCCGGAAAAAGATATTATGGCGGATGCCATTATATTGATGAAATTGAACAGACAGCGATAGATTTACTTAAAGAACTGTTTGGAGTCAATTACGCAAACGTGCAACCGCATAGTGGGTCAAGCGCAAACATGATTGCTTATGCTAGTGTTCTTAATTTAGGTGATAAGATTTTAACTCTTTCCCTTAATGAAGGAGGGCACTTAACACATGGTAGTCCAGTGAACTTTTCATCAAAACACTACGATGTGTACCATTATGGCTTAAAAGATGATGGCACAATTGACTATAAAGCCTTACGGGAAAAAGCTCTTGAAATTAAGCCAAAATTAATTCTTGCAGGATTCAGCGCCTACCCATATATTATCGATTTCGCAACTATCGGGGCAATTGCTAAGGAAGTTGGTGCTTATTTCATGGTAGATATGGCACACATCGCGGGATTAATTGCAGGTGGGGCACACCCAAGCCCGTTTCCGTATGCCGACATTGTTACTTCTACCACCCATAAAACATTAAGAGGGCCAAGAGGCGGAATCATTTTAACCAATAGTGAAGAGATTATTAAAAAAGTTAACTTTATGTGTTTCCCTGGTATGCAAGGAGGACCACTTGAAAATATTGTTGGCGCGAAAGCCCAAAGTTTTTATGAAGCCTTGCAACCTGATTTTAAAAAGTATATTGCTCAAGTGGTTGAAAATACAAAAACCGCTTCTGAAACATTTATCAAACTTGGTGCCGAAGCAAGTAAGACCGAAACGCACCTATTTTTATTAAATACAAAGAAATCATATGGAATTACTGGTAAAGATGCTGAAGCATTACTTGAAACCATTAAAATTACTACAAATAAGAATATGCTACCAAAAGATGATGAAAGACCAAATACAACATCGGGGATTAGGCTTGGATTTGCGGCCGTTACCACACGTGGTATGACAAAAGAAGGCGCAATCGAAACTGCGAAGATCATCCATGACTTTTTAAGTAAAAGAATTAATGCAACCGAAGCCAATAAACGCGTTGATAACCTAGTGTCAACTTTACGGGCTATTGATAGTTTTTAGTTATACCTTATGTTATAATTTCAACGTATTAAAGGAGAAAAAAATGAAAAAATCGTTAGTGTACTTTCAATCAGGCGGACCAACCGCAATTATTAACACATCCTTCTATGGCGTAATTAAAGAAGCCAAACGCCAAACCGAACATATTGACGGAATCTTTGGTAGTTTAAATGGAATTGAAGGCTTGTTAAATGACAATTTAATTGATATTCGTAAGGAAGATGAAGCGCAAATTGAACTTTTAAAACAAACACCAGCTGCCGCTTTAGGTACAACCCGCTATAAATTGTCAGGAGATATTAACCACGAAGATTATCAAAAAATCTTAAAAACTGTGCAAAAACATAATATCGGATATATGCTCGTTAATGGTGGTAATGACTCTATGGATACTTGCTACAAATTATCGACATTTTTCCGTAAAGCAAATGTTGATTGCAAAGTTATTGGTATTCCAAAAACTGTTGATAATGATCTCGCATTCACGGATCACTGTTTAGGATATCCAAGTGCTGCTCGGTATGTTGTGCAAAGTATTCAAGACATTGCCCTTGATAATCGTGTTTATAAAAAATCAAAGTTTGTTATTGTTGAAGTTATGGGACGTCACGCCGGTTGGCTTACTGCTGCCGCAAGTGTTATTCAAGATCCAGAACTTAAACCAGACTACATTTACCTTCCTGAAGAAAAATTTGACCTAGAAGAATTCCTAGTCAAAGCAAAAGAAGTTTACGAAAGTAAAAAAAGAGCATTATTTGTCGTTAGTGAAGGTATTGAAACCCAAATGCCTGCCAAGGATAAAGCAGTCGACTCATTCGGACACATGCAACTAGGTGGCTTTGCTAGTCAATTAGCAGGTATTGTTGAAGAAAGATTAGGATATTCAACTAGACCAATTGAATTTAGTCTGCTCCAAAGAGCCGGTACCTTAGCAATTACCGAAACCGATCAAAAAGAAGCAATTAAAGTTTCTACAATGGCGGTCAAAAAGATTGTCTCCGGAAAAACTGGTGTTATGGTCATTATTGAACGGAAACCAGGTGATAAATACAAAGTTAGTTATAAACTTAAAAACTTACGGGGTATTGCCAACGTTGAACACAAAATGTCCCCTGAATTAATTCATGACGTTAATAATGGCGGTAAATTATTTAGAGAATATTTAATCCCATTAATTGAAAAGCCAATTAAACTCGATTTAGATGGTGGTATCTCAAAATATACCGTCTTGAAAAAAGTAAAAGTTAAATAATCATTAGTATTTAATACAAATAAAGAGGGTAATAAAATATACCCTCTTTTTTATTCAAAAAAATCGTTATAATAATAGTATGGAATGGGTATTTATTAGTCTTGCAATATTAGTCTTCTTAGTGATATCAACTTATGTGTGGTTTGTCACAATCACCTTTGGATTATTATTTAGAAGACCAATCACCAAAAAACAAGTATATTTAAAACCCTTTTTTGGCGAAGGATTTAATCAACACACCGAAGAAATTGAAAAGACCCAAAAAATGTTCGCCGAGAAAAAACATATTGAATTGAAAATAGTTTCGAATAATGTTGTGCTTAGAGGGAATCTTTTTGAAAACCCAAAAAGTGATAAAGTAGTCATCTTTGTTCATGGATACTATTCAACTGGCATGAGAGACATTGGCTACCTTGGAGATTTATATCATGATTTAAAAGTTAATCTATTAATTATTGATCAAAGAGCAACCGGGAATAGTGAAGGAATGTATTCAACCCTGGGGGCGATGGAAAGATTTGACGTCCGTGAATGGATATTTCACATAAATAATCGTTATGAAGGCAAAAAAGACATATATCTTCATGGCATATCGATGGGTGCGGCTACGAGCTTACTAGTGACAGGCTTACCAAACCTTCCTAAAACATTTAAAGGAGTTATTGCTGACTGCGGATATTCAAGAACTAATGGTGTCTTACTTTATGCCGGCAAGAGACTCGTAAAAATAAGACCGCGTGTTTTAATTTGGGGAATAAATTTATTTGCTAGATTATTCGCAGGATTTAATGTCAATAAAGTAAAAGTTACCAAAGAATTAAAAAAGAACACAATGGTGCCTATTCTTTTTATTCACGGGACCGATGACCGTTTTGTTCCCTTCAACATGTCCGTCAAAAATTATAAAGCAGTAACAACCCCCAAAAAACTAGTTGCCTTTGCCGGGGCTGCCCACTGTGAAAGCTACTTAAAGAATAAAGAGTTATATACCGCAGAAGTAAAGGAATTTTTAAATGTCAAATAAAGCATATTCACGAACCATCCAAATTATTGGTGAAGAAAAGTTTGCCAAATTAAGTAAAAAGAAAATCATTATTTTTGGTGTCGGGGGAGTTGGCGGCCAAGCGCTTGAAGCCCTTGTCCGGTCTGGATTCAATAATTTTACAATTGTCGATCATGATGTCGTTGAAGAGTCAAATCTAAATCGCCAACTAATTTCGACAATGCCATTTTTGGGACAACCAAAGGTAGAAGCCGCCAAAAAAAGAATGCTGGAAATAAATGCAAATTGCACAATTAATGCCGTTTTTGCGTCGTTAACAAAAGAAAACATCAAAGAATTTAGATTAGAAGACTATGATTTTATTGTTGATGCGATTGATAGTTTTGAAGATAAAATGGCACTTATTATTTATAGCATGAAAAATAGCCTCCCGTTAATAAGTGCAATGGGTGCCGGTAATCGCCTTGACCCGACCAAAGTACATATTACAACCATTGAAAAAACGGAAGGATGTCCACTTGCCAAAAAGGTCCGTTATGTTTTGCGTCAAGAAGGACTTAAGGGTCTCGTAGTAGTAACCTCAAATGAATTACCATTAGAAAATAAAGGCATACGTCCTGGAAGTAGTCCTTTTGTACCGCCAGCTTATGGTTTAGCGATTGCAAGTTACATTTTTAAAAATGTAATTGATAAATAGTGTATTATTAAACTATGAAACGAACACGAAGATCTTATATATGGGAATTTTTGAAAAGTTCTTTTTCTGTTGTCCGTTATAAACTATTCAAAATAAAACCGCGCACTGATAAAATTGGTCGCCATAAAGCGATCACTATGCAAAAAGGGAATAATACCTTAGAAAGCGCGATATTAAAAGGAGAACCCTTTGCCGCGATTCGTTTTGGCGCAGTGGAAATAAGTGCACTAAATAACTATGAAAAGATTAGGCTTGGGATAACGAAGAAATATAAGAAATCAGTAATCTATAGCATTAAAAATAATGCTGGGGTATTCCCTGCCACACCCGAAATCATTGAACATTACGCTAAATATTTAGAACTTCATTTAAAGGAGACCGATATTCTTGGAGTAAGTGGCGTGCATATGGAAAATTATTACTTTAAACACTTAACTCCCAATGCATTGCCGATCCAAAACTGGACGCTTGATCCTCTTCTTGGTGGTTGGTCGCATTTACTAGCAGGTAAAAAAGTCCTGGTTGTCTCCCCTTTTGCTAAACAAATTGCCGAACAATACGAAAAAAGACACCTACTATTTAGTCAAAAACCGGATATATTACCCTCATTTACATTAACTTGTGTTGAAGCGGTTATGACAAATGCCGAACAAGAAGACCCGCGATTTGAAAATTGGTTTGAGGCATTAGACTATTTAAAAATTGAAATTTTGAAGAAAGATTTTGATATTGCCCTAGTTGGGGCGGGTGCTTATGGGACACCATTATGCTTATATATTAAAAGTTTAGGCAAGTTGGCAATCCAAAGTGGTGGCGCCACCCAGTTATTATTTGGCATTATGGGCAAAAGATGGGAAAAAAGGGATTATGTTAGTCAATACGTTAATCCCCATTGGACCCGACCAAACTTAAAACCAACAGGATACAAAAATATTGAGGAAGGATGTTACTGGTAATGAAGAAACAATTACAAAATAAAACATTAGTGCTCATTTCCCTATTTCTAGCATTAGAGGTTATGCTTTTTATTGCCCTTGATTTTGGGGGAATTGGTCCTATATTTAAAATACTAGCGTTAGTGTTAACGGCAATATTGATTCCCTTTTTCTTTCAAGAGTTGAAAGATGATTTAGGAAAAGGATTATATGTTTTACTTATGCCGCTTTTATTCTATGGTCTTGTAACGATGTTTGCCCCCGCTTACGGAGGAGATAGTGTTGGATACTTGAATGCAACATTTTTAGGAATGACTATTTTTGATAAAGTTGTGAACTTAGTAGGTATATTATCTATCTTATTAATTGGCTATATAATCCGCAAAAGCAAGGTGTTTTCAGCAAAAATCGTCTACATTGTTGTTTTAGGAGGGCTTGCTGCGCCAATCTTAATATCGTTATTTGCGACATTAATTAACTATGGGTTCTTCCATACCATAATTTATCAAAACAAAGTTAATTTCTATGGTGGGGTTGTCTATAAAATTGTTGATCAATCTTCCTTCCTTTATGGATTTAAAATACTGACTACTGATATTGATGTTTTATTAAGCGGTGCGGTTATTATTGCAAGTGCCGGACTAGGGTTAGTCCTTGCTAAGAAGGAAACATCAAAACTTGAACTCATTGCTTTATCAATAATTAGTGCAATTGGGCTATTAACGATTATTCTTACTGGCGCATTTATTACATTACTTTTCTTATTACCAGCGATTGTGTTTGCGTTATTTGTCCGTTTTGACTTATTTAAGAAATATCCTAAACCAATAAATATCGCCTTACTTGTTTTTATTGGTCTCGGTCTCTTAGTCTTTACCTTGACCGCCTTTAATTTATTTAATATTCGCGATATTTGGGCGAGTAATCGAATTACCCGAAAAATATTCCTTAATAGTTATTTCTTAAGATTTTATTATATCTTTGTGGAAGCCATTAGTTTCCGCAATGTATTAGGAGATGTCCGTAATACGATAGGAGCAACGAGGGTTTTTCCAACCGGCAACTTTATATTTGATGCGATGTGGATTGATGGCTTAACTGGTTTTATTGTTTTACTAGCTTTCTTAATTATCTTTTGCATTAATTTATGGCGGTACTTTAAACGGGATAATGAAAATAGATTATTGAAGTTAACATTAGTAAGTGTCTTAATTACGATGTTTTTCCGCTTTATGCTCTTTTATCCTTTCAAACAACTTTTATATGAAGAGTATCAAAATATTAATCAATTCCCGCTTATTAATTCCCCTTATTTCTTGATTACTATTTTCTTTGCAGGGTATGTTTTTACTACAAAAGATGAAGAAGAGGTTGATGAAAAAGAAGAAATCCTGACCATTGAGGAGGCTAGCCATGAAGAAAATTAAATACGGTTTATTATTAGTAGGTCTTTTAACGATAACCGGCTGTGCCGCCGTTAATGAAACATTTGATGTAAACCAATTCCATACCCAAGAGTTTAAAGAAAATTACTATCATTTTATTCCGGAAAAGTATTTAAATGATACACAATACACGGAAGCGATATATGACTTGACCGATAAAGTGATTTTATCTACTCCGTATGAAAGTGCATATAACAACATTATTTTAAGTGATATTGCAAGTAAAAATATTACCCTTCAACAAGCAGTAGAACTTTATGGCGATGAAAATGTTAAGAAAATAAAAGTCGAAGACTATGCCGTGAATGAAGCCGGATACGTCCTTGCCGTTAATGAAGCATTAGCAGATCCGATGAATATTGAAGCCTCATGGTTTAATTATGCTCGGCATAATAGTTTAACAGCAAAATATCTTGGCGAAAGTGTAAGCAAATCATTTAAGCAAGGTATCTTTTCTAAACTAACGGACACCCTCATTGTTTGTAATGGCTCTGGTCCACTTGTAAGGATTCAAATTGATGAAAAGGGCATGGGTCAAATCTTTGATCATGAACTAATTGATTATCAAAACTTCATCATAAGTGCCCGGGGTGGCACGAATGTGAATTACAGTGAACTCGGGATTCCGTTTGTTAGATATGCCAAAGTAAAAATGAACATTAGTTTCTTTATTGAAAAAAGTACGACAAGTCCAGCCTTAAAACACACCATTAGTTATGTTGTTCCGGAAATGAATGTTGATAATAATAGTATTACGACGGTAATGAAAATGGATCTTTCAGCGTTATTACCAGAAAGTGCATTAAAAAGAGTCAGCGGAATGACGATTAGTTATGAATTATTAGAACATGATTATTTAATGCCCGGCGGCGTAAAGGATCCATCTTTAGATTATGAATTCTCAATGATGCTTTACGAAGTTATGTTCCCTTATTCTTCATGGCGCTAGAAATATCAAGCCATTCACCAATTTCGAAATCAGCTTCGTCATTATCAAAAATTAAAGTCCCTTTTGCAGGGGTAAATGTAAATTCATTAAAGTAAATATGATTGCCTACTAGGAAAAAATCCACCCGGCAGAAAAGGAAATCCTGGGCAAGTTTTTCAGCATATAGGACCATTTCTTCAAATTCATCAGGCTTTTCAAGAGGAATGTCACTACTTTTCCAATGATTAAACTGCGCCCCATCAAAACGGGAAAAATCAATATAAAAATTATCGTAGCGGATATCTTTATTCCGGCCACTTACGACGTATAAATAACGGGCTTTGCCGTTAAAGACGTGAATTTTATATTCTCTTGGTAAATCTTTTGGCGTCCCAACATATTGCTCAATAATTAACGCGGGTTTAATTTTAGAATAATGGGGTTCGACGGTTCTTTCCCCATAATCAATATGGAGCCATTTTATTAACTTGGCCTTTAAAGTTGGCCAATCTTCCTCATTTTTATTTGTGCACACGTGGACAAAACTTGAAGCATGGGTCGCTTTAATTACAAAACGGAATGGTAACTTTTCAAAATTAATTTCCGAGACGGTGTTATAAATACCTACTAACGGGATTAAAATGTCGCCTAAACCATGTTTATTAACTCTAATTCTAGCGCCGATACGTGAAGCAGATCTTACAACTTCATCATTGTTGGCAAAGTAATAGAGTCTTAAATATTGGAGTTTTTCGGTATAGCGATTAAGGTTTTTCCAATCGAGTTTATGCCCGGTTATATAACGATATTGGAGCGAAACATATTGTTTTTTGGAGACAAAGCGAAATAATGGTTGCAATGATTTTGCAATGAATCGCTTAAACTTATTTTCTTTAAAGTTTGGATTAGCCATTTTTTTCTCCCTTAACTTGATTATACACAAGTTCCTCTTTAGCAATAAAGAGAAGAAGTAAGTAGAGTACCCCGCCAATCAGGATGGAAACACCAATGATTGATAAAGGATTTGTAAGTGGTAAGAAACCTTTTACTAAGATAGTAACCACAAGACTAAGCGCGGAAGATCCGATAATTTTTAGATTATTCAAACTAAAGACATGGCGGACAATATTTTTCCGTAACACAATAAGTAATGTAATTAAAATAATAAATTCAGAAATTAACGTCACAAGCGCAATAGCAAAGACCACATTGTCTTTGAACACAAATAGAGCGAGCAGGACACTAAAAGTAATATTAAAAATTAATGCTCCAAGCATTGTAAAGAAATAGATCTTTTCTTTATTAAGCGGGACGAGAATTTGTTGATAGATTGCGTCATGAATTGAATAAGTTAGCATTAATCCGGCTAATAAGATAACAATGGTAATTGCGTCTTTTTCTGCGCTTATTGTCCAATAAGGACTTCCTTGCACAATAAAACCAACGATTTCGGAAGAAAGACCAATCATAAACATGACCGCCGGTACACCAATAAAGAAGATGATGTTCATACTGTAACTAACGATTTGGTGGAATGACTTTTGATCATTTTCCTTAACTGCCCTCGTGGTCCGCACTACGAAAACGGCACTTAATGACGTAATAATAGTAATAACGATTTCAATTCCCCGCACACCCACGGCATATGCACCAGAAGAATTATATGATGTATCGAGTAAACCAAGCAGAAAACTATCATTTTGATTATAAGCGGTAATTAAAAAGGTGATCCCAAAAACAAAGAGGAGTGATTTAGTAAGATAGCCTAATTCTATTTTTCGCTTAAAGGATAATTTAATACCTTCTTTTTTTAAGAGGATGATATTTAGAATGACCGTAATGATTGTTCCTAAAATATTAATAAAACCATATAAGAATAAGTCATGATCATTTTGCACAAATACAATGATTAATAGTGCGCTAAAGATTGTTAAGATAACCGCTCTAGTCGCCATATAGAAAACACGGTCTAAAGCAATATATACCCATTCAAAGGAAAATACGCCAATCAGGAAATTAATCGATAAAAGGAAAATTAAATTCCAAGTATCACCGACAATAAAGGTGTCTTTGCCGATAAACATTATCGCAAGCAGGAATATAAAGGAAAGGGCAGTAGTAATAAGTTGAAGGACAAAAAATGATTGTACTTTCTTATTTAATTCTTCGGGGTTATCTTTTACTTTTGCGCATTCGCGAATAGCAATAAGGGGGATGCCAAGTCGACTGATGATTAAAAAATAATAGACAAAAGTATTTGCCCACGAATACATCCCCATCGCCGCACTACCAAGGGCTTGTGAGGCAAAAGGAAAGGAAATAAAGGAAAGTAGCGCAATGGTAACATTACGGATTAGGGTAAAAACGACCGGCGCCCGCATTTCTTTTCGTTGCATGTGTCAATTATATGATAATTTTAAATAAAATTATAATTTTTATAGTTTTTTTACTAATTCCTTGAATGCATCAAGTTGTTTTTCATGATTTAATTGGGCACTTAAGTTTTCTTTGGCACGCATTGCTTTGGCGTGAAAGTAACTATGATTTTCACTAATTTCAATCATGGCATTTTTAATTGTTTCGGGTTCATTATCATTAATCCAATATATATCGTCTGCAACCAAATTATAGATTTCACTATTCTTTGTGGAAATAGTGATTGTTCCGCTATTGATGTAGTCGATTACTTTACTTGGTACGGAATATAAATCAATTTGCGGATCTTCGGGACGAGGATTAATATTTAAAGTAGCATGTTTTGCGTAATCCATTGCTTCTTCGGGAGAAATGTGACCAAGAAACTCAATATTTGGATGAGGGTTTTCACTAATTTCATGGGCAAGTGGTCCGTGCCCCGCAATCTTTAAAAGGTAAGGTACATCACTTAGTTTAAAGGCATCAATTAGGTTTTTAACCCCGTATCGTTCATATAAAGCCCCTGCAAAAAAGGCATATTTTTCTCCTTTTTCAACAAAAACATTATTTTCTTCAATAAATCCAGGGGTGACAAAATAGGGTTTATTTAATACATCAGATATGCGAAGTAGTCCGTTGGTTAAAGAAATAAAACCATCACACTTTTTAACTTCTTTGAAAATTGATTCTTTGTATTCTTTCTTTGCGCCCGTAATGTTCATCGGGTTATCAGTTAAGACGGCAATGACTTTTATGCCAAAAGATTCTTTCAATTTATTGGCTAGCCGCAGTAAAGTAACGTTAGTGCTATCTACGACAATAAGTTCGGGTTTAACAGTGGTGACCATTTGACGACCGTTACGGATGATGCCGCCTAATTTTAGAAAAGGGATGTTGACATAAGAAGGGTAGTAATAATTTTCATTATGACTTTCATGGAGAAATAGATCTTTTTCCATCGGGCGAATGCTAAAGGCTAAAACTTCAAATTCACTGGCTAATAAGTTTATTAATTTAGTGTGAAAATGTTGATTACTTGGGTTCGGTGCAACTTGTCTTTCTTTAAGAAAGTTTTTATAATCTTCAGGATGACGCGCGGTAGTAAGATACATTATTTTCATAATTTTTCTCCTAGAATCTTTAAGTGAACATCGATGGAATCTTCAATCGTAACTGCGCTTTCGCGGGCATGATCAAAGAAGTTGCTTACAAACAATTTATTAATATAGTCATTGATGTTTTCACCTTTTTGCATGACAAAGCCATTTTCGCCATTTTTAATTGCATAATGCGCCGCGACCATATTTGTATTTGTTAAAACATTAAGACCATGGGCAAGTGCTTCATTAATTACGTGACCATATATATCATAATTACTAATATAAATAGCATTGTCGGAATAAGATAAATATTCAAACACTTGGTTTTTAGGGGCAAAGGGTAACATAAAAACATTTTGTAATTCGTGTTCTTTAATGTAGTGGCGGTAGAGTTTTTCTTCTTTACCTTCACCCACCAAAATAAGGGCATGTTTTTTATCGACCTTTTTCCATGCTTTTATTAAACTAAGATTATTTTTTCGTTTGATGAAACTTGTTATACAAATTGTAAAGTTTTCACCTTTGACCTTTAATTTATCCCAATATGATTGCTTTTGCTCCGGACTTTTTGCTGTTTCAACAATATCTTTTTCATAGACAGTGGAATAAGGATAGTTAAATATTAATTCTTTTGGGGCACCGTAATATTCTAAATATTCATTTGCCTTTAGGGCAGGGCTAAAGTAATAACGTGCGCCGCTTATGAAGTATGTTTTAATCTTTTTATAAAGTTTTGATTCTTTGTGGGCAACTATTCCACCATTTATATAGAAGGCATATGGAATATTGTTTCGTTTTAAGTAGCGTAAAGCCAACATCTCCGTGAAGGTTGAATAGCCATTCATGATAATTAAGTCATATTTATGTTTCTTTAAATGTTTTACAACGCCCCACGATAAATGATTTTCATTACCAATGCCTATGCCTTTAATCTTATGAAGAGTAAATTTATAATTTGCCTCATTATAAAAACTTTTGTTACGGTTACGCGCTTTATAACGTTCAAAAATAACATGGACATCATGCTCTTTTGCTAAACCGTTAAAGAGGGCAACTTTATAGGGGGCGGGATGATTGAAAACAATTAGGATTTTCATATATGTAATTATACAATAATTAACTTATTTTCACCCCGTGGCTATAAACATCAATAATTCTTTGATGGTATAATCACTGTATGAAACAAGTAAGAACATGGGATGAGTTTTTTGAAAACATTGCAGAAACGATGTATTTTCAAAACATTCAAACATTTTTAAGTAGTGCTTATCAAAAGAAAGTCTATCCCAAACGGGATGATGTTTTTAAAGCCTTTACGCTTACACCGCTTGAAAAGGTCAAAGTCGTAATTATTGGTCAAGATCCATATCATCAACCGGGGCAAGCAATGGGGTTAGCCTTTAGTGTTCCAAGTAGGGAAAAGCTGCCACCGAGTTTACGGAATATATTTAAAGAAATGAGTGATGATCTCCAAGCGCCACTTAGGGAAGATGGTGACCTCATTTATTTAGCAAAACAAGGGGTCTTTTTATATAACACTATTTTAACGGTTGAAGAAGGAAAACCACTTTCTCACAATATCTCGGCTTATGAATCATTTACAAGTGAAGTTTTAATAACATTAAATAACGCGCCCCAGCCAATAGTTTTCTTGCTCTGGGGAACAAAGGCAAAAGAGTATCGAAAGTATATTAATGCTACAAATAAACTAGTGTTGACCGCCAACCACCCTTCACCTTTAAGCGCTAATCGCGGCGGATTTTTTGGAACAAAACACTTTTCAAAAACTAACGAATTTTTGGCAAAATATGGGATTAATCCTATAAATTGGGTTTAACAAGCCATATCACTAAAGATATATAAAGTCTTTGTTATAATAGTCTTACGGGAGCTAGGTATGCCTGGCTGAGAGGAACAATAGAACGTTCGACCGATAACCTGATACAGGTAATGCTGGCGTAGGGAAAAGTGAACCTTCACGTCAGTGGAGGTTTTTTGTTTAAGGAGGTATTATATGGAACAAGCAACACCCACAACGAAGATCAAATTTCAGCAATTTGTAAAAACATTATATGGACGAATTTTGACCGTCCATGGAATGGTCGAAATGGCCGCGCTTATTGCTTTAGCAATCGTTTTTGACTTACCATTTTTAAAAATTAGAATTGGTGAAGCACAATCATTTAGTTTAACGATGTTACCGCTGATGATTCTTGCCTTGCGTTTTCCGATTTTTGATAGTTTTATTGGCATTGGTTTTATCTACGGATTTATTACAAATGTTATTGATGGTTATGGTTTTAACACATTACCATTTGACTATATTTTAGCTTATGGCTCTTTATCAGTTATTTCCTTATTTACCCCTTTGGTGTTCAAGAAGAACAAGACAGTACTATTGAATTTTCTATTCTTAACCCTTGCCGTTATTGCGGGGGTAACGCTTAGAATATTATGGTCAAGTGTAAGTAGCGTTATTTTCTATGAAACTACTTATTGGGGCGGTATTGTATATAACGCACCGACGATGGCCATCTCTGGGGCAGTTTCACTTAGCATGCTCTTTATGCTTTATCAAACCCTTGTCATCTTTAATAACAAATTACAAAAGCAAGATAATACTGACCTCTAATCTTTAGTATGTTATACTAAAAGGGGGACTATGTATGATTTTAAATTACACAAAGAAGACGAATCAAGAACTAGAACGACTCATTTCTGCAAATGATCCAGCCGCTATGCATGAATTAGCCCGGCGCTTAGTCCAAGGTGAAGGCATTGCCGAAGATTATAAACGCGGTCTCGAACTCGCTTATAAATCTGAAGCATTAGGATACGCTCCTGCTGATACCGTCTTAGGTTTCTGCTTTTTCTACGGAAAAGGAGTCCCAGAAGATAAACTAAAAGGTTTTGAATATTTTCATAGCGGAGCGACAAAAGGTCATGATGCCGCCCAATACAATATGGGTATTGCTTATGAACGGGGTACCGTAATTGAACAAGATTATGAACTTGCCCTGAAGTGGTATGAAAAAGCCGCTGAGCAAAAATTTGCCAAAGCATTCTACAAGATTGGATACTTTTACGAAAACGGTTTAGGTGTCTCTAAAGATGTGACAAAAGCCTTAACATTTTACGAAAAGGCTGCAAATCTTGGTTATGTTAAGGCTGAAGTTGAAGTTGGTAAAGCCTATTTAACTGGTCGGGGACTACTCCGTGATCTTGGTAAAGCCAAAGAATATTTAGGAAAAGCTGCCGCGAAAGGGGACCGAGTTGCTGCTCGGTTATTACGCGACATAGAATAGAGGAAATATGGAAGAAAATAAAAAAGTCGAAGAAGTTACTGTTGAGCCAGTAACCGAAGCAGAAGTCCAAGCATTTAATAATGAAGACGTTGTTGAAACAAAAGAAGTAGTTTCATTCCCTGAATTAGAAAAACATAAAAATGATTTTGCCAAAGCATATCGTATTTCACGAGTTATAAGTTATTTATCATCGGCAATCGTAATTGCTATAATCATTGTTGCTTATACCGTTGTTTTCCCAATCCCTGATGTTGGAACATGGGCCGGGGTCATCATGATAATTATTACGTTAGTAATATCGGTTGTTTTCTCAAAAATTCACCGCAATAGTCTTACTAAACGTATCAAAAAATATATGGCGGATTATAACGAAGAAGTTAATCAGGTCGCCTTTAAAGAATCGAAAGTTACTAATTCCGTATTTGATTTTGGCGGAACAATTGATAAACAAGAATTTATTAACGCTAAATTATTAAAGGATATTATCGATACTAATTCCCGGAACTTACTTAAGTATCATGTTGGTAATTATGATGTCGAAATTGCCGACTTTGTTGCCTATCGTCAAGACGGGAAACGGGCAAAATCGGTGTTTCTTGGTAAATTTGTTAACGGAACCACAACCGAAGCAATGGAAGGTCGCGTGCTTTTATATTTAAAACCTGATCCAAATATTTTTAAAGATGCTGCCGGTCCAGATGATTTAGAAGGACTTGAATTGATGGAAGATAAACCACGTTATCGTCTTTATGCCACAAGTAAAGATGCCCGGAAAAAGTTAAGTCTTAAAGCTTTAAATGCTTTATTAAAAATTAACCCTGACCAAGAATTAGCAGATATTACTGTCTCACTTTACGACAATAAAGTTGCTATAACTCTTACTTATAGTGACGCCTTAATGGTCGTTCCTTATAAGGAACCAATTCCTAATGAAGCAATCCTAAAATATAAAGAACATATTACTGAACTTAATAACTTCCTATCACTACTATAAGAATTATCCCCTTTAATATGTTAAAATAAACCATCAATCGAAGGTTTGGTAGTTTTATGAGTATTAAAGGGAAATGGATTAGAATCCAAAGCTATAAACATGATGGAGGTCTCCATCGTTTTTGGCGCAAGTCATATGTCTTAGAAGATAATGACAAATGGTTAATTGTTGCCAGCAAAAGTACCCAAGTAATCGAAGGAAATGGCCGGAAATGGTATACGAAAGAACCCGCAATTTCTTTTTTCAGTAAAGATGATTGGTTCAATGTCATTGCCATGCTTAAAGATACTGGCATTGTTTTTTATACAAATATTGCTTCGCCGACGCTTATTGATCACGGGATTGCTAAGTATATTGATTATGATTTAGATGTAAAACTATTCACCGATGGCGGAATTAAATATTTAGATAAAAATGAATATCTTCGGAATATTGATAACTACCAATATTCAGCGGAGTTATCAAAAATTGTTGAATATAAACAAGCCCAAGTTGTAAATATGATGAATAACAATACTTTTCCATTTGACACAAAAGAAGTTGAAAGATTACATGAAGTGTTTCTAAAAGAAACAGAATAATAAAGACTATAAGAGATAAACCTAACCGAAGCGGTGCAAACGTGGTATAATTTTTTCGCATTATGAAGCATACTTTTATTACTAAATCTGAACTTGAAACCTTAACCCTTGGCCAAACATTGGCGAGACTTTTAAGCCTTGGCGATGTTGTGCTTTTAAAAGGTGATTTAGGTGCCGGTAAAACCACGATAACCAAAGGAATTGCCCAAGGGCTAGGAATTATAGAAAAAGTAAACAGCCCCACATTTAATATTATGAAAATTTATCTTAAAGGTAAAAAGCCATTATTTCATATAGACGCTTATCGTTTAGAAAATAATAATGATGATATAGGTTTAGATGAATTTATAGGTAGTGAAGGTATTACCGTAATTGAATGGCCAGACTATATTAAAAATTTATTACCTAACGATACGTTAGAAATTATCATTAAACATAAATCCTTAACCGACCGCGAAGTGACTTTAAGCGGTGAAGGACGTTATGCGGATATTGTTAAAAGCATTGAGGAGAACTTCAAATGATTACCCTTTTATTAGATAGTTCGAGCAATCGTTTAAGTGTGGCAATCGCTAAAGATAATCATGTTATCGGCCGTTATGACGAAAAAGCCTTTCAAACCCAAAGTGAAATCTTAGTGATGAAAATTCATGATCTTTTAGGAGAATTAGAGTTAACGCCTAAAGATATTACTAACATTGTGGTCGCTTATGGTCCCGGGTCTTTTACCGGAGTCCGGATTGCCGTCAGTGTCAGTAAAATATGGGCATACGCTTTAAATATTGATTTATATAAAGTCTCTAGTTTGGAAGTCTTTAAACATAGTGAATTACCAACCATCTGTGTGCTAGACGCCCGGAATAACCGCTCTTTTGCTGGTATTTACTCGCAAAAAGGCACTATTTTAAATGATACAATTCTTACAAATGATGAAGTGAAGAACTTAATAAAAGACAAAGGTTACCTTCTAGGGGGCGAAACAAAGCACCTTGAACTAGAATCAATCGTCTTTGACCGTTTCCAAAATATGCTTAGAGGAATAAAGGAAGAAAATAAGGTAAAAGATGTTTTATCATTTAAGCCAATATATCTAAAGGAATAGTATGGAAGAAAAGAAATTAATTATTCGTCCGATGACTTTTAGTGATATTGATGCCGTTGATCAAATCGCTCATTTGGTCTTTCCTGATCCATGGCCAAAGTCATCTTATACTTCCGAACTAAATAACGATTTAGCCTATTTTTTCGTTATGACATATGCCGAAGTAGTGATTGGCTATATTCACTTTTGGGTTACCTTTGATAGTGTTGCGATTGTCCAATTTGCGATTCACCCGGCCCTCCAAGGCAAAAAACTTGGATCACTTTTAATGGCGCATTTCTTAGACCGGGTTGAAAGACTTGAAGAAGTACGCGCCATCACCCTTGAAGTCCGAACCCACAATGAACCAGCAATTGCATTATATTTAAATAACGGTTTCAATATTATCACCACGAAAAAGAAATTTTATTCAAACGGGGATGATGCTTATTACATGGTAAAGGTTGTACGCGAATGAAAGAACGAGTAATTTTAGCAATTGAATCTAGTTGTGACGAAACAGCGGTTGCGATCACTAAAGGCGGTAATCTTTTAAGTAACGCGGTGAGTAGTCAAATTGCCATGCATCAAAAATATGGCGGTGTCATGCCAGAATTAGCCTCAAGGTTTCACACCGAAAATATTGCTTTTACATTGGACACCGCCCTTAAAGATGCGAATGTTAGTCTTGATGAAGTTGATGCTTTTGCCGTAACAAGAGGACCAGGATTAATTGGTGCTTTACACGTTGGCTTACAAGCAGCAAAAACGTTAGCATTAATTTACAATAAACCCTTAATTCCGGTTCATCATCTAGCCGCCCATATTTATGCGGCAGAATATGTTACGCCCCTTAAATTCCCGCTTTTAGCGATTGTGGTAAGTGGCGGAAACACTGAATTAGTCATTATGGAGGACCATTTATCTTTCAAAACAATTGGCGAGACAAAGGATGATGCAATTGGTGAATGTTACGATAAAGTGGCTCGGGTTTTAAACCTTGGTTATCCTGGAGGAATTCCGATTGATCGTTTAGCGAAAACAGGAGAAACGACCTATAAATTACCAAGCCCAGCTTTAAAGGAAGGGTATGACTTTTCTTTTAGTGGCTTAAAAACCCATGTCATCAATTTAGTAAATAACACCAAGCAACGGGGTGAAGAACTTAATGTAGCAAATCTATGCGCATCATTCCAAAAAGTGGCAATTGACGCCATAGTGTCAAAAGGACTTAAAGCCGCCCAAGAATATAATGTCAAACAAGTTGTTATCGCCGGAGGAGTCAGCGCAAACTCTTATTTACGGAGCGAAGTTTTAGATAAATTCCCAAAAATAAATATTGAACCGGCAATCCCGCCTTTATGGTGTTGTACTGATCAAGCGGCGATGATTGCTAAACTTGCAAACTATTTATTTGATGAAGGAATATTCGCTAATTATGACCTTGGTGTCGATCCAAACTGGGAAATAGAAGATTTTCGTAATTATTAAGTTATAATAATTAATAGAGCAAAGAGGTGAAATTATGTTAACTATTAAAGAACTCTATGATGGGTTAGAAACAAAAACCCTAAAAGACCAATCTCTTACTTTAAGAGGCTGGGTTAAAACAAATCGCAATAATGGAACGATTGGTTTTATTGAATTCACTGATGGGAGTGCTTTTAAAGGTATCCAATTAGTGTATGAAAAAGATAAAGTTGATAATTTCGCCGAAATTGATAAATTAAGAACTGGCGCCTCCCTTGAAGTAAGTGGAAACTTAATTCTTACACCCGAAAATAAACAACCATTTGAATTACATGTTGATAAATTAGTTGTAGTTGGTGATGTTGATGAAGATTATCCGTTACAAAAGAAAAGACATTCTGCGGAATTCTTACGAGAAATCGCTCACTTACGGCCGCGGACTAACACATATACCGCCTTATATAGAGTGCGAAGTGAATTAACATTTGCCCTCCATAAATATTTCCATGAAAACGGCTTTATTTATGTGCACACCCCAATTATTACTGGGAATGATGCTGAAGGAGCCGGGAACGTTTTTGATGTTGTGACTGATCATAAAGATCCAGCACATTTCTTTGGCAGAAAAGCTTCACTAACTGTCAGTGGCCAACTTCACGTTGAACCATTTGCCTTAACTTTTGGTAAAGTTTATACTTTCGGACCAACATTCCGGGCTGAAGAAAGTAATACTACAAGACATGCGGCTGAATTCTGGATGCTTGAACCGGAAATGGCTTTCACTGACTTAAAAGGCAATATGGAAGTTATTGAAGAATCAATTAAATATGCCGTTCGTTATATTCTTGAAAAATGTCCAGATGAAATTGACTTTTTTACGAAGTTTTTTGAACCAGGATTAAGAGCCCGTTTAGAGGCTTTAGTAAAGAGTAAAGTTGTGCGCTTAACATATACTGAAGCAGTCGATATTTTACTTTTAGCCCAGCAAAAAGGCACTAAATTTACCTTTGATAAGATTTTCTGGGGTATGGATTTAGCCAGTGAACATGAACGATACTTATGTGAAGTTTATACCGAAGGACCAGTTTTTGTAACTGATTATCCAAAAGACATTAAGGCATTCTATATGAAACTTAATGATGATAATAAAACGGTGGCCGCTTGTGACTTACTTGTGCCCGGTGTTGGTGAATTAGTAGGCGGAAGTCAAAGAGAAGATCGTTATGAAGTCTTAAAGGCTAAGATGGAAGCTTTAGGAAACTTAAAAGATCTAGAATGGTATTTAGATTTACGGAAATATGGAGGAGCCCCTCATTCAGGTTTTGGTATCGGGTTTGACCGGTTACTAATGTATGTAACAGGCGTTACGAACATTCGTGACGTTCAACCATACGCCCGGGCGTTTGGTTCAATCAAGTATTAGGAGTTAATAATGAATAAACTTGGGCAAAACATTCCTCCAACCAAAGAAGAAACCGCCTTACGCGGTTATAAAAGACGCAATAAAATATTAATTATCGTCATTGTTTTACTAATTATTGTTATCGGCATTCAAATTGTTGTAATGTTAACTTAAACTGAAGGTTCGGTGGGTGGTGTCGGCGGAGTTTTTTCTTCTGGCATGTTGATCCCACTTTCTTGGAACTCCGCGGGAGCAGCACTTAAATCACTTAATTGATAATTTTTTAAGTCTCTTGTAAACATCTTTTTACTATGTTGCATAATAAAGATTGTCCGTGACATATAACCTAATACTTGGACAATAAAGAGAATAATTAAAATAACTCCTGCAAGCCCTAGAATATAACTTGGAATGGCTTTCGGACTAAAAAACGCTTTATGAAGGACAGGTGGCCAATCACTAATAACACTTAACCCGAAGATTGTGGTTTTTGGGGTATTTGCGAAGTCAAAAGTATAAAAAATAGTCATAAATCCTTCTTCATTTTGATCAAAAAGATTTAACCAGTGACGATAGAAGATACTTACAATGCCATATATCGCAAACCAAATTGTAATCGCAATGAAAGTTTTACTAAATTGGCGATAAAACTCTAGCCTTGATTTCCGGTAAGCATTTTTCCTAAATTGTTGTAACGATGAAATATAACCGCTATCAACTTGGGTAGCCATTAATCGTCCAACGTCTTCACCTTGCGAAGCCATAAACTTATTTAGACCTTCATAAATTAGACCAAATAAGAAGAAGAGAATGATGATAATGAAAAAGAGAACGATTAGAAATCTTTTTTCATTTTCACTTAATTTTATCAACATCGGCAGGTTCATTTATCTTCCCCCTCTCCGACTTTTACTTCTTCATGAAGTGATTCTTGGAAATCTTGAATTGTAATTTGTTGCATCGGTGCACTATCATCATTCACGACCACTATTTCCTTTTCTTCCGGGCTAACATGTGGTTGCACTTGTGGTTGTTGCGGGACAGCATTCAAGATAATAGTTGTTTGTGGTTGCACGATTGGGGCTGGTGGTTGAGTCTGAGCTTGAAGTTTTTGTTCGGCGAGTTTTTTACTAGCAGCAATATCAAGTTCATCGGGAGATAACACGCTTTCTCCCTTAAGATAAGCGGGAATTGCAGCGAATAGAGTAAATAAGAATACAAAAATTGAGTAAATTGCAAAGAGAACAAAAGCGATTAACCAAAAAGGAAAGACGACCACAAAGAGGATGCCTTTACCTAATTTTCCAAATAATCCCTTCATTCCGTGCCTCGCTTTTTTTTGTAATTAATATATAACCATATATTATCAATTATAACAATTGGAATAACCCCAATTATTATACCAAAATAGAATGGTAATTGTGTGTTATTTTCAAATATGGCTACGCCAACAAAGATGAGAGCAACGCTTACTGTTAAGGAAACATACGCTAATATTTTATTTGTTTTAAAGATATTGATAATTTCATAAACTGCAAGGAAGATAACAATAAATAGTAGAGCAAGGGCAATATTATGAAAGAAAAACATTAAACTAATTACCAATGCTAGTCCTAGGGTATTTACGACGCCTGCAAATTTAAAGGGTTCGCTTTTGACTTCTATTTGAAAGTATTTGGCGTCCATTGTAATAACCACTAACGTAATAAGCGTTTGCATAAAGGCAAGAAGGGTTAAGATGCTCGGCACAATTAATGTACCAAAAGCAATATTATTAAAACCGAGGAACTGAGCGAATATTTCTAAAAAGTTAATGCTGTAAATTGCATTAATAACTGGAATCGTAACAAGCATCGTAATCAAATTAATAACACTGACAACTAGAAGGATTAGAAGATCACTTGCCTTGAAACGAATTAGAAAACCAAAGGCGAGTCCACTTGTTAATATTGGTAACAAAAAGAAAAGCGTATTATCAATATTTGCGAGATTAATGACAAGCGCTAAAAGTAAGGTGCCAATAAGGTAAACGGGGTAATATTTAATGTCAATATTAATTGCCACAATCACACTTGCAAGTGGAAGAAATAACATTACCAAAAGGCTAAAAGCAAAAAGATAACTTGAAAAGAGTGCAAAAAGCACATTAATCGCTGCCATAATCGCCCCAAGTACGAGTTGATGTGTTCGTGAAAGGTTACGAAGTTTCATAGCCATATTTTAGCACATATTTCTGTCGCTACACACTGCCAGTCGTTATCATATTATGATATAATATGTAAGGTATGGATATCTATAAAAATTTGAATGAACGACAAAAAGAAGCGATAACAACAAACGACCAATATTTACGAATTATCGCCGGGGCAGGAAGTGGTAAAACCCGTGTTTTAACGACGAGAATTGCCTATCTTATTGAAGAAATAGGAGTCCCTGATAATCGGATTATTGGATTTACTTTCACAAATAAGGCTGCTGAAGAAATGTCCGCCCGTCTTAAAAAACTTCTCGACAAAGAAAACATTGTCGCTCGTCTTTCGACTTTCCACGCTTTTGGCGCAAGATTCTTGCGTGAAGACATTGGGGTCTTAAACCGTTCGCGGGGTTTTATAATTTATGATGAAGAAGACGTTAAAACGTTAATTAGAAATATTGCTGTCGACCGCGGTCATGAAAAGCGGGGCGACATTAGTAAAGCCGCCATTGAATTTATTGGCCGGCAAAAAGAAAAAGGGCTTGATGCTTTTGAATATAAACCACGACCATTTGGCTATACCGATGAAAAAGAATTAACGGAAATATGGCGCGAATATGAAAATCGTCTAATCGCGATGGGATGTCTTGATTTTGCCGATTTAATTAATAAAACAATTCAAATTCTTGAAAAGTATCCAGATGTTCGGGCGAAATGGCAAAACCGTTATGACCATATTCTGGTTGATGAATTTCAAGACACTAATGATATTCAATATAAACTTTTAAAACTATTAATGCGCAAAGAAAGTTCACTCTATGTTGTCGGTGACCCAGACCAAACTATTTATACATGGCGGGGGGCCAATGAAGGAATAATCATGAATATGGACCGTGATTTTCCGGGAACAAAAACCGTTATTCTTGATCAAAACTACCGTTCAACCCAACAAATATTGAACGCTGCCAATAAATTAATTAAACATAATAAGAACCGCGTTGAAAAAGATTTATTTACCTCAAATGTTGATGGTGATCCGGTTGTCGTACATTTTTCGGAACGTGATGTCGATGAAGTAAAGTGGATTTTTGATCAAATTGTCTTAATGCGTCTTAATGTCCCCGGTTTTTCCTATCGCAAAGTTGCCATTTTAATGCGGGCAAACTATCTTACGTTACCTTTTGAAAAATTCTTTATTCATAAAGGGGTCCCGTATCAAATCTATGGCGGCATTCGCTTCTTTCAAAGACGCGAAATTAAAGATGTTTTAGCCTTCCTTCGCATTTTAGTAAATGAAAAAGATGATGTTTCGTTTGAAAGAATCATCAACATTCCGCGGAGAGGAATTGGCGATATTGCTTTAGAAAACTTAAAAATTGCCGCCCTCGAAAATGAATACTCCTTAATGGAAACAATTCGATACGTCCAAGACTTAAAATTAACTACGAAATCCAAAGAAAGTTTAAGTTACTTACTCCATATTGTTGATGAAACACGCACCAAACTTAAAAGTAAGCAACAAAATATCGGAGTAATTATTCGTGATTACATCACAAGTATTGGTTATTTTGATTATATTGATCAAGTGGAAAAAGATGAAGAACGCCAAGAAACAATGCGGGCGAACGTCCACGTTTTAATTGAAGATATCGTTGATTTTGAAAAAAGATACACCAACGCAACATTTGAAGATTACTTAGAAAACGCTAGTTTACATAGTGCGCAAGATGATGTTGCCGAAGGTGATTACATAACCCTGATGACAGTCCATATGGCGAAAGGACTCGAATACGATTACGTCTTCGTTTCCGGAATGATTGAAGGCGTATTCCCTAATCAACGTGCAGTTTTTGAAGCAGGTCACGCTGGTGAGGAAGAAGAAAGAAGACTATGTTATGTGGCTTTTACTCGTGCCAAAAAGAAACTATTTGTAACTGCGAATACTTCATATAACTTTGCAATTTCTGCGGGTGGAAAAGTATCACGTTTCGTTGAAGAAGCAGGGCTTAGTGCTCCACGTTACAAAACATATAACGCCAAATATGGAACACCAACAAGACCGCCTGTTACTCCTCCAAAAGATGTCCCACGCTTTAATGAACCCGACCCATATGATTATATGAGTGATTTCCCGTTTGCCGTCAATGACATTATTGAACATTCCGCCTTTGGAAGTGGCATCGTCACCGCCATTTTCCCAAGTCAAACGATTATTGAAGTGAAATTTGATAATGGGGTTGTTAAAAAACTTGTGGCGACCCACAAATCAATTACCAAGAAATAAAGGAGACACCATGGAATATAAAGACCGTATTTTGTTTTTAAGACAAGAACTAAATAAATTTAACTATGAATATTATGTTTTAAATGAATCGAGTGTTTCTGATGCCCTTTATGATAGTTTGATGCAAGAATTAATTGCGCTTGAAGCCAAACACCCCGATATGTATGATAAAACAAGTCCTTCATTACGTGTCGGTGGTTTCGTGACTACTGAATTTAATAAAATAACTCACCAATCAATGATGCTTTCCTTAGGAAATGCGTTTAATAATGAAGATTTATTAGACTTTGACCGTAAGGTACGTAGTACTACCAAAAAAGATAAGATTGAATACGCTGTTGAATTAAAGATTGATGGATTAGCGATGAGTCTTGTGTATAAGGAAGGAACTTTGCAATACGCGGCGACTAGGGGAGACGGCGAAGTTGGAGAAGATGTAACCAGCAATGTAGTCACCATTAAGAGTGTGCCTTTAAATCTTAAAGAAAAATTAAGTTTTGAAGTTCGCGGTGAAGTTTACATGCCGAAAAAATCATGGGAACTCCTTAACGCTGAACGGGAATTAAATGGTGAACCACTTTTTGCCAATCCACGGAACGCGGCGGCTGGTTCAATTCGCCAACTTGATTCCAAAATTGCCGCCAGTCGGAAACTTGATGCCTTTTGGTATTTTTTAGTTGACCCACAATTACAAAATATTCATAAACATAGTGAAGCGCTCAAGATGCTTACGACCCAAGGTTTTAAAGTAAATGACAAGATGAAAATATGTGCTGACATTAATGAAGTAATCTCCCATATTGCGGATATTACGACAAAAAGGCACTCTTTTCCATATGAGATTGACGGAATTGTTATTAAAGTAAATGATATTGATTTATATGAAACGCTTGGTTATACTGCCAAAACTCCGCGCTGGGCCATTGCTTATAAGTTCCCGCCTGAAGAAGTTGAAACAGTGTTAGAAGATATTTTCTTTACCGTCGGACGGACTGGGAAAATAACACCAAACGCTTTATTAAGCCCGGTTTTTGTTGCCGGATCAAAAATTAAACATGCCACTTTGCATAATAGTGCTTTCATTATTGACCGTGACTTAAAGATTGGTGACCATGTCTTAATTCGAAAAGCCGGCGATATTATTCCTGAAGTATTAGGAGCGGTCACTTCCAAAAGAACTGGGCAAGAAAAAGATTTCGTGATGATTGCAAATTGTCCGGTTTGCGATAGTCCTTTAACTTTCAAAGATCCATTACATTTTTGTTTAAACCCCCTTTGTCCTGCCCGTCATGAAGAAGGCATTATTCACTTTGCGAGTCGTGGGGCAATGGACATTGAAGGCCTTGGCGAAAGAGTCGTGGAAATTCTTTTCTCCCAAAATCATTTACGCACCATTACTGATATTTATACATTACATGCTCATAAAGAAGTGTTGATGGATATTGAAGGTTTTGGTGAAAAATCTGTAGAAAAACTTTTAAATGCAATTGAAACAAGTAAAAGTCGATCATTAGAAAAACTACTCTTTGGACTAGGTATTAAAGAAGTGGGTGCCAAAACGAGTAAAGTTTTAGCATCAAAATACGGAACACTTGAAAACTTAATGATTGCTGAAGAAAATGAACTACTTACCATAAGAGACATCGGTCCCGTGGCGGCGAAGTCACTTGTAAATTACTTTAAAGATGAGCAAAACATTGCATTAATTCATGCCTTAAAAGAATTGGGAATGAATACAGCCTACTTAGGACCAGTTGTCAAAGGTGATTCTTATTTTTCCCAAAAAACCGTTGTTATTACCGGTAAATTTACAAACTATTCACGGGATGAACTAACGGCATTACTTGAAAGTTTAGGCGCAAAAGTATCAGGAAGTGTTAGTGCCAAAACTAGTTTAGTAGTCGCCGGTGAAGATGCGGGTAGTAAACTAACGAAAGCCCAAAGTCTTAATATCAATATATTAAATGAAGAACAATTGATGGAGCTTTTAGCAAAAGCGTGATATATTACAAGCGAGGTTTATGATGGATAAAAAACTTATTAATGAATTAGCAAGCGAATTATACATTTCGCTCACCCCTGAAGAAGAACAAGAATTCTTAAAAGAATTCGATTATTTTCTTAAACAAGCGGCTTTATTAGCGGACATTGAAAATATTGATGAAACAAAACCTTTGGTTTTCCCGCTGAATGTCGAAAGAACATATTTACGGGAAGATGAACCCGAAGAAACATTACCAGTTAACGAGATTTTAAGTAACTCGAAAAATGCCAAAGATGGTTTTGTGGTTATTCCAAAGGTGGTGAAATAAAATGAGTCACCTAAATTTAACAATTGCTGAATTACATGCTTTATACGTAAGTGGATTAACAACTCCGCTTAACGTTGTAAATGAAGTTATTTCTGCCTTAGAAAAAGATGAAAATAACATTTTAGAACAAACAATGTATGAAGAAGCCCGTCTTTTTGCCGCGTCATTAAAAGAAGTAGAAATTGATAACTTACTTTGGGGAATTCCATTCCTTGTCAAAGATAATATCGCCACAAAAGGGGTTGAAACAACCGGAAGTAGCAACATTTTAAATGGATATGTTTCCCTATTTGATGCCGAAGTCATTAAAAGATTAAAAGATCAAAAAGCTATTCCGATTGCCAAAACAACCATGGATGAACTTGGGATGGGTGGTAAAGGAATGACTGGACATAAGGGTATAACCATAAATCCATATTCTAAAGATAAATTACGGATTGTCGGCGGTTCAAGTAGCGGAAGTGCAAGCGGAGTCGCCAGTGGTTATGTCCCATTTGCCTTAGCAAGTGATACCGGAGACTCAATTCGAAAACCTGCAAGTCTAGCTGGGCTTGTCGGTTTTAAACCAACATGGGGTGAATTATCGCGTTATGGGTTATTTGCTTTTATGCCGACTTTGGATCATCTTGGCTTCTTTTCTAGAAGTGTTTATGACGCAAGTTTATTATATGAATCAATGCGGGGTTATGATCCTAAAGACTTCACTTCAAATAATAACCAAAACCATGTTAATAGTCTTGAAACATTAAGCAAACCATTAAAAGACCGCAAAATTGCCGTAATTGAGCCCGTTTTTGCAAGGTTACGAAACGAAGCGGTTATCAGTGAATTTAATAATCTTGTGCAAAAGTTAGAAGAAGCGGGAGCAACTGTTATCTTTGTTTCTTTTGATGAAAAACTTTTAAAGGCGATTTTACCAACGTACTTAATTTTAAGTTGTAGTGAATCAACGGCTAGTAATGCCAGTTTATCGGGCATTAATTTTGGCAATAAAAAAGAGGGATCAAGTTATGAAGAAATTGTGCTTAATACCCGAACTGAAGGTTTTACCAAGCGGATTAAGTTTCGGTTTTTACTAGGTGATTATTCTTTAGGTAAAAATAATCGTCATGCATTCTATGAAAGAGCGCAAAAAGCCCGGGCACTTATTGTTAAAGCCGTCAATGAAGTACTCGATGATTTTGATGTGATCATGCTTCCGGCCGCGCCAAGTCATGCCCCTGTTCTTAATAAAGTCGATGAACCAAATAGTGAAATCGAAAATAACTACTTAGCAATCGGTAATTTAGGTGGATTTCCATCCCTCACAATTCCTTTTGCCCTTGATAAGGGGTTACCACTAGGAATTAATATTACTGGTAAAGTTTTTGATGATCATACCGTTTTAAGTGTCGGCTACCAAATCGAACAAATTACCAATCTATATAACTTACATGCGGGGCAAAGATAATGAAATACGAAGTAATTATTGGATTAGAAATCCACGTTGAAACCAAAACTAAAACAAAGATGTTCTCCGGGGCATCAAGTAATTTTGAATCTCCCGCGAACACCAATGTCAGTGTGATTGATATGGCCTTCCCCGGGACAATGCCAGCCGTTAATAAAAAAGCAGTTGAAAATGCCATTATGTTATCGAGTGCATTAAATATGACAATTGATCATGAATTACATTTTGATCGAAAGAATTATTTTTATAGCGACCTACCGAAAGGTTTTCAAATTACCCAAGAAAGACGGCCAATTGGCAGCAATGGTTATATCGAAATTGCTTTAGAAAATGGCACCAAACGTATTAATATTGAAAGACTACATATGGAAGAAGATACCGCTAAACAAATTCACCTGGCGGAGTTCACCCTTATTGATTATAATCGCGCTGGTTTACCGCTTGTGGAAATAGTTACTAAACCGGACATTCGAAGTGGTGAAGAAGCGATGGCATTTGTCGAAGCAATCCGTGAAATTGTTACTTTTACCGGAGTAAGTGACGGAAAAATGGAAGAAGGGTCATTACGTTGTGACGTAAACATTTCCTTAAGACCAATCGGCAGTCAAAAATTTGGCACCAAAGTTGAAGTTAAAAACTTAAACTCAATTTCCAATATCGGGAAAGTAATTGACGCAGAAATTAAACGGCAAAGTAAACTTTTAGACGAAGGTTCCATCATTCTTAGTGAAACAAGACGATATGACGAAACCCTTAAAGATACGGTTTTGATGCGTCTTAAAGATAATGCGATTGATTATAAATACTTTCCCGATGGCAATATTGCTCCGATAACGCTTCACGAAGAGTATGTGCAAAAAGTAATCAAAGGTATGCCAGAATTACCAAATACAAAACGGGAACGTTACAAAAACGCCTTCAAACTTAATAACCATGAAATAAATATCATCCTTCAATCCAAAGATCTAACGCTTTATTTTGATGAAGGAACGCTTCTTACTAAAAACTATAAAACGCTTATCAATTTCATCATTGGTGAACTTAGTGCCTACCTTAATAAAGAAGGAAAAACATTGAAAGATATCGCATTAACCCCGCAAAAACTTGCTAAATTAGTCGATTTAGTAAGTGAAGGTAAATTATCTAACGCCCAAGCTAGAGAAGTATTTGGCCATATTGTTATGACAAATATTGATCCCGAAACGAAAGCCAAAGAGTTGAACTTGGTCCAAGTTAGCGACACTGATTTTATTTTAAAAGTGATTAATGAAGTAATCGACGAAAACCTTAGTGTCATCGACGATATTAAAAACGGCAAAGATCGAGCCATGGGCTTCCTCGTTGGTCAAGTAATGAAAAAGACCGGAGGAAAAGTTAATCCTGCCCTTGCCAGTTCATTAATGAAACAAGAAATAAACAAACGATAAAGATGTGGGTGTTCCTTGCCTAACCACCCCGTAAAAACAAGGAGAAAAAATGAAAAAACTATTAGTCCGAAGAATTACCGATAACGCTCTTGTGGCGGCACTCTATTACATTATTACGATTCTTTTAGCAGGAGCGGCCTTTAATGATATTCAGTTTCGGATTGCTGAAGTCTTTATCTTCCTAGTGTTTTTTCGGAAAGACTTTATTATCGGCGTAACCCTTGGCTGTTTACTCGCCAACTTCCATAGCCCCTTATGGCCGTGGGATCCAATCTTTGGGACCCTAGCAACATTATTAAGCGCTGTCTTTGTGGCATATAGTAAAAATATGGTGATGGGTATTATTTATCCAACAATTATTAACGCGCTTGTTGTTGGCACCATGCTGCACTTTGTGCTTGAAGCGCCCTTATTACCGACTATCGGTTTAGTGGCAATTGGTGAAGCGGCCGTATTAATTCTTGGCTATATGTTATTCAAATTATTAAGTAATAAACCGGCATTTTTAAACCTTATAATGGCGACAAATAAAGAAGAAGAGGACAAAAAAGATGAATAAACCCCCAGTATATATTGAAATTCTCCATGAGTGTAAGCAAAGCGGAGCCCGTTATGGTTATTTACATACTCCACACGGTAAAGTTGAGATTCCAATGTTTATGCCAGTTGGGACCCTTGCTAACGTAAAAACAATAACTCCTGAAGAAATTAAAGCAATTGGTAGCGGAGTCATTCTTAGCAATACTTATCATCTTTCCTTACGTCCCGGCACTGATATTGTCGAAAAGGCGGGCGGAGTTCATAAATTCATGAATTATGACGGACCAATGCTTACCGACTCTGGCGGCTTCCAAGTCTTTTCTTTATCCCAAAACCGGAAGATTACCGAAGAAGGTGTGACTTTTCGTTCGCATTTAGACGGCAAAAAACTCTTTTTCTCCCCCGAAGTGGCTATTAAATATCAAGAACAAATCGGTGCGGATATCATTATGTCATTTGATGAATGTATCCATTATCCGGCTGATTATGAATACGTTAAACGGAGCACCGAACGAACAATTCGCTGGGCCAAAAGAGGAAAAGATGTCCATACAAGAAGTGATCAAGCCCTTTTTGGTATTGTTCAGGGTGGAGAATATGAAGACTTACGAAAATATAGTGCAGAAGAAACGGTAAAACTTGATTTTCCTGGTTATGCCATCGGCGGAACAAGTATCGGCGAACCAAAAGATGTCTTCATTAAAATGGTTGATTATTCTCTCCCTTATTTACCAAAAGATAAACCCCGTTACCTAATGGGGATTGGCTCGATAGATATGATTTTAGAAGGGATTGCTCGCGGCGTAGATATGTTTGATTGTGTACTCCCCACGAGAATTGCAAGACATGGTTCTTTATTTACTAAAACAGGACGCTTAAATATTCGGAAAGCGGAGTATAAAGAAGATTTCACCCCGCTTGATAGCACATGTGATTGTTATACTTGTCAAAACTTTACGAGGGCATATTTAAGACATCTTTATGTTAGTCAAGAATCCCTTGCGCAACGGTTATTATCAATTCATAACTTACGATTTTTAATTAAACTTGTCGAAGATGCCAGAGTCGCAATTAAAGAAAATCGTTTCCTTGATTTTAAAGAAGAAGCCTTAAAACTCTTTGGCGATGAAAGAGGTTTTTAATGGATGTAAATTTATTTGATTTTTATCTTCCTGAAGAATTAATCGCGCAAAAACCAAGTGAATTACGACAAAATGCCCGTCTTTTAGTTTTAAATAAAGATGAAAAAACAATTGTTGACGAACATTTTTATGACATAACAAAGTACTTTAATAAAGGTGATGTTTTAGTCCTTAATAACACAAAAGTAATCCCTGCTAGATTACGTGGAGTGAAAGTTCCAACCGGCGCCCACATTGAAACAATACTTTTAAAAGCACTCCCGGATGACCATTATGAAGTGCTCATTGGTAATGCTAAAGCCTTCAAAGTTGGCAATATTGTAAGTTTTGGTGATGGCCTTTTACTAATGGAATGTATTGAGAAAAAAGATGAAGGAATCCATATTGTCAAGTTTAAATATGACGGTATTTTTCTTGAAATATTAGATAAAGTGGGGACAATGCCGCTTCCTCCATATATTAAAGATGACAGCGCAAAATATGCAAGATACCAAACAGTTTTTGCGAAAATCCCCGGAAGCGCGGCCGCCCCGACTGCAGGCTTTCATTTCACAACCGAAATATTAGATATTTTACGTAATATTGGGGTTGAAATTTTAGAAGTCACTTTGCATATTGGCTTAGGTACTTTTAAACCCGTCAGTGTTCAAGACACAAAAGATCATGTAATGCACTATGAAACCTATGAAATATGTGAAGAAGTAGCCACGAAACTAAATGTTGCCTTGAAAGAAAAAAGACGAATCATTAGTGTTGGTACGACCGCCACAAGAACACTTGAGGCCAATTACTTAAAATATAATAAAATTGTAGCGACGAACGAAGCCACGAATCTTTTTATTACCCCTGGTTCAAAGTTTAATGTGATCAGTGCCCTAATTACCAACTTTCATTTGCCGAAATCAACGCTTATTATGCTCGTCAGCGCTTTTGCTGATCGTGAATATATTTTAAAAGCTTATAATCACGCCGTAAAAGAAAAATATCGCTTTTTCTCCTTTGGTGATGTAATGTATATATATGGACAAAATTAATTATTACAACGTTTCGCTTGAAGAAATTGAAAAGTTCAAGAATCTCGACAAGAAACCACGCCTTGCCCTCCACGCTTGCTGCGCCCCTTGTTCAAGTCATACTCTGGAGTTTGTAACCCAATTTTTTGATGTTACGATCGTTTATGAAAATAGCAATATTTACCCTGAAAAAGAGTTTTTAATTCGCCGCAATGAAGTCGAATGGTTCGTGGGCGAGTTTAATAAACGCAATAATCGCAATGTAAAAGTTGTATTTTTGCCTTATGATCACGAAGGATATATGGCGAGTTTAAGACATCTCGCAAACGATAAAGAAGGGGGCGAACGGTGCAAATTATGTTACGCTAAACATATTGAAGATGCCCTCAAGTGGGGTAGTGAACACGGCTTTGAATATGCCTCCACCACCCTTACTATTTCCCGGCAAAAAAACTCTCAAGTCATTAATGAAGTGGCTAAAGAAGTCGCCCCAAAATATCCAAATATAAAATATTTTTATAGTGATTTCAAGAAAAAAGGCGGCCAAGAACGCGTGCAACAACTAAAAAAAGAATATAACCTCTATCAACAAAAATATTGTGGTTGTGAATATAGTTATCGCGACACAGTTCTCCAAAATAATGGTCAAAAAGAAGACCAAAATCACTAATATTTCACGAATTTTAGTCAAAAACACGTAAAAATGACAACAACTGGAACCGCTTGCAAAAGTGGTTTTTTTCACGATTTTTAGGCAAAAATTATTGTTTTCCATTTTCGGTTTTTTGCCATCGTTTTTGCCCTTATATATAAAAAGTGTGTTTTTTATGTGTTTATCGTTGACATATAGTGATGGTTTTAGTATTATTTAGCAAGTTAATGGTCGCGATGAAATGCGAGGTTGCCGATACACCTACAAGCGTTGTCATGAAGTGTAAGCGGGGAATTCGCAGTGAGCGTCCACTAACAACCTGTAGATGTAAGGAGGAAAATAATTCATGGCAGGAAAAAACAAAATCCGGGTTCGACTCCAAAGTTACGACCACACGCTACTTGATCAAGCAGTAGCCAAGATCGTTGAACAAGCAGTCGAAAGTGGTGCCAAGGTCATTGGACCCATTCCGCTCCCAACACAAAGAGAAGTGTTCACGGTGTTAAGAGCGGTCCACAAGTACAAAGATGCGCGTGAGCAATTCGAAATTAGAACACACAAAAGATTGATCGATATTACCGACCCAACGAAAAAGACAATCGAATTCTTACGGAAATTCGAACTCCCAAGTGGTGTCGACATCGATATTAAGATTTAGGAGGTAGAGAAATGAAAGCAATTATTGGCCGCAAAATTGGCATGACCCAAGTATTCGCGCAAGATGGCTCCATCTACCCCGTAACAGTCGTTGAAGTCTTACCAAACGTTGTCACCCAAGTGAAAACGGTGGAAAAAGATGGCTACAACGCCATTCAAGTCGGATACGAAGACAAAAAACCAAGTCGGGTAAATAAGCCACAAAAAGGCATATTCGAAAAAGCAGGAGTCACCCCAAAATACGAATTACACGAATTACAAGGTGATGAAATGCAAAACTACGCTCTCGGAAGTGAAATCAAAGTTGATATCTTCTCCGCTGGCGAAATCGTTGACGTTGTTGGCACAAGTAAGGGACATGGGTTCACCGGTCCAGTCAAACGTCACAATTACCATATCGGACCAAAAGCCCACGGTTCTGGTTACCACCGCGGTGTCGGTAGTATGGCTAACGTCGGACGTATCCAAAGAGTTGTCCCAGGCAAGAAAATGGCTGGACACATGGGTCACGAACGCGTAACCATCTTAAACTTACTCGTCGTCGACGTGTTAACAGACAAAAATGCCATCTTAATTAAAGGTGCATTACCAGGTCCAAAATACTCAATTGTCAAAATTAGAAGTGCAGTGAAAGAACAATTACGCAAAAAAGAAGTAAAAGAACTCTTAAACCGCACTAACGCAGAATAGAAACGGAGGAGACTGTTATGGCAAATGAAAAAGTAAAAGCAATCTCTTATCCGGTGGTTAACGCAAGCGGCGAAAAAGTCGGCACCATGAAACTTGCCGGAGAAGTATTCGGGGTTGAAGTCCACGAAGACGTCCTCCATCAAGCGGTTGTCACTTATCTCGCAAACCGTCGTCAAGCAACCAGCAAAACAAAAGATCGCTCAGAAGTAAGCGGTGGTGGTAAAAAACCATGGCGGCAAAAAGGTACAGGACGTGCCCGTGCCGGTAGTAGCCGTTCCCCAATCTGGGTTGGTGGTGGCGTTGTGTTTGGACCAACCGGCGAACAAAACTACAAACTCTCAATGAACAAGAAAGCCCACGCCTTAGCCTTAAGAAGTGCGCTCTCCTTGAAAGTTAAAGAAAAAGCCTTCATCGTCATTGATGAAGCACTCGAAGTTGAACCAAAAACCAAAGAAGCGGCAAACCTTCTTAAAACCATTGGTGCAACTGGCAAAGTCTTATTAATAAGTGATGACAACAAAAACTTATTACTCGCGACCCAAAACTTACCCAACGTCCAACGCGTTAGCCAAGATAACGTCGCTGTCTATGACTTATTAAACGCTGATCAAATCGTAATCGAAAAAGCAACACTTGTTGCGTTCACAGGAGGGCTACGCTAATGGCAACTAGAAAACCAACAAAAAAAGCGGAACAAAAGTTACTTGTTAAAAAAGCAACCATCGCCCAATTTGATCTCATCGTCCGTCCAATCATTACTGAAAAGACCATGGCGCTCATGCAAGATCAAAACAAAGTTACGATTGAAGTGCCAAAATCCGCAAACAAAGACGCAATTAAAGACGCATTCGAAGCTGTCTTCAATGTCACCGTTACTGATGTCAAAGTCATTAACACCACTGGCAAGAAAACTCGGAGAGGCGGCCGCTATGAAGGCACCATCCCCGCAGTTAAAAAAGCAATTGTCACAGTAAAAGAAGGTCAAGCAATCGACCTCTTCAAAGAATAAAGACGGGAAGGAGAAACATTATGGCAATTAGAAAATATAAACCGACAACTCCCTCACGTCGGGCTATGACAAACTCAACGTTTGAACAAATTACCAAAACGACCCCTGAAAAAAGTCTCTTAGTCGAACTTAAGAAAACAGGCGGCCGGAACAATATGGGTAAAATCACCACCCGGCATATCGGTGGTGGTCACAAACGGAAATATCGTGTCATCGACTTCAAACGGAATAAAGATGGTGTCGTAGGCACTGTCGCCGCGGTCGAATACGATCCAAACCGTAACGCAAACATCGCTCTCATCCATTACGTTGATGGCGAAAAACGTTACATCTTACACCCCCAAACCTTAGCAGTAGGCGCGAAAGTCGTCTCTGGCGATAACGTCGACATCCAAGTCGGAAACGCGATGCCCTTAGAAAACATTCCAGAAGGTACTGTCGTCCACAACGTCGAATTATCTCCTGGTAAAGGCGGACAAATCGCCCGCGCTGCTGGTACAAGCGTACAAGTATTAGGACGTGAAGGCAAATACGCCATCTTACGTCTTCAATCCGGTGAAGTTCGCAAAATCTTACTAACATGCCGTGCTACAATCGGGGCGGTTGGTAACGAAGACTTCAACTTAATCAACTTAGGTAAAGCTGGAAAAAGCCGCTGGAAAGGCGTTCGCCCAACCGTCCGTGGCTCGGTCATGAACCCAGTTGATCACCCACACGGTGGTGGTGAAGGTAAATCACCAATTGGTAAAGACGCTCCAAGAACCCCATGGGGTAAACGCGCTCTTGGTGTAAAAACCCGGAAAACAAATAAAAAATCGACACAATTAATTATTCGTCGTCGGAAACAAAAATAAGGAGTGAGGAAAAATGGCAAGAAGTTTGAAAAAAGGTCCATTCGCAGATGAACATCTCTTAAAAAAAGTGGACGCCCTCAATAAAGTCAATAAAAAACAAATTCTTAAAACTTGGTCACGCAGATCCACCATCTTCCCATCCTTCGTCGGTCACACCTTCGCAGTGTATAACGGCAAGGAACACATTACAGTGTATGTGACTGAAGATATGGTCGGCCACAAGTTAGGCGAATTCGCCCCGACCAGAACTTACAAAGGACATACCGGTCACACGGCAGAAGATAAAGCCGCCGCGGCCCAAAAGAAACGGTAGGTAATGTATGGCAAGAGTTAGTAAACCAAAAACAACAGCAAAAAAGGTCGAAGCACCAAAACCTGTTAAAGAAAAACCAGTCGTTACCGAAGCCCGCGCGATTAGTAGAAGCGTCGGTGTTACCCCACGGAAAATGCGCTTAGTCGCCGACATCGTGCGCGGTAAAAATGTTAGTGATGCCGTAGCCTTATTACTCAATGTGAATAAAGCTGCCAGCGTCCCGCTTCGTAAAACCATCGAAAGCGCGGCCGCTAACGCCATCAACAACCACGGATTCAAAGAAGAAGCGCTCTACATCAGCGAACTGCAAATCAATGATTCCATCAAAATGAAAAGATATCGCCCCCGCGCTAAAGGAAGCGCCGCCGGCATTATCAAACGGACGAGCACCATCGTCGTCAAAGTAAAAGAAAGAGCGTAAAGGAGGAAAAGTAATGGGACAAAAAGTTAATCCAAACGGACTAAGATATGGCGTCTACCGCAACTGGAATAGTCGCTGGTTCGCCAAAAACAAAGATTTCGCTACCTTCCTTCATGAAGATATTAAGATTCGGGAATTTCTTACCACCGAACTTAAAGAAGCACTCTTAAGCCATGTGGAAATTGAACGCATTAATACCTTCGAAAGTGGTTATAGTGTTGTCGTCAGTGTCCACGTTGCCCGTGTTGGGGTCGTCATTGGCCAACAAGGTGAACGCGTTAAAGCCTTAACTACCCGTTTAGCGGCACTCGTCAAAACTGGTGACTTAAAACTTAACGTCGTTGAAGTTAAAAACCCTGATCTAAACGCCAGCCTTGTCGCTCAAGACATCGCCAAACAATTAGAACAAAGAGGTTCCTTCCGTATCGTACAAAAAAGAACAATTCAAAGAGTTCGTCGCGCCGGTGCTAAAGGAATTAAAACATTAGTAGGTGGCCGCTTAAACGGTGCCGAAATTGCTCGCCGTGAAGGTTATAAAGAAGGAATTATTCCGCTACATACCTTACGGAGTGATATTGATTACGCCCACGCCGAAGCCCACACCACATACGGACGCCTTGGTGTCAAAGTGTGGATTTGCCGCGGCGAATACGACTTAAATAAGGAAAGGGGAGAATAATTATGTTACAACCAAAACGTACTAAATATCGTCGCCCCCAACGCTTAAGTTATGAAGGACTTACCAAAGGTGGGGCAAACGTCGACTTTGGTGAATTCGGCCTTCAAGCCTTAGAAGGTGCCTACATCACCAACCGGCAAATCGAAAGTGCCCGTATCGTGCTTGCTAGTTACACCAAACGGGTTGGTAAAATCTGGATCAGAATTTACCCCCACTTAGCTAAAACCAAAAAACCAGCCGAAGTTCGGATGGGTAGTGGTAAAGGTAGTCCAGAAGCATGGGTTGCCGTCGTCAAGAAAAATCGCATCATGTTTGAAATCGGTGGAGTTAAAGAAGAAATCGCCAGAGAAGCATTACGCTTAGCAGGCTTCAAACTCCCAATCAAAACAAGAGTCGTCCAAAAAGGTAAGGAGGAATAAGCATGAAAATTAAAGATATTCGCGCCTTAAGTGTGAATGAGCTAAACGATAAAGTTTATGCATTAAAAGAAGAATTATTCCACTTACGTCGTAAACAAGCCGTGGGCCAACTTGAAAATGGTTCACAAATTACTAGAGTTCGTAAAGATATCGCCCGCGTATATACAGTATTACGCGAACGTGAACTCGGGATTAAATAAGGAGCACTAAGAATATGGAAACAAATAGACAAACACGCGCCGTCTTCGACGGAGTCGTCATCAGCGCTAAAATGGATAAAACAATTACCGTCTTAGTCGAAACTTATAAAAGACACCCAAAATATGGCAAACGCGTCAAATATCGTAAAAAATATTACGCCCATGATGAAACCAACGTCGCCAAAGAAGGAGACATTGTCCGCATCATGGCTGCTCGCCCACTTAGTGCCACCAAACGTTGGCGCTTAGTAAAAGTGTTAGCCCTTGCCGAACTCACTCTTGAAGATATTCAAGAAGAAACAGCGAAGGAGGAGTAGTATGATTCAAGTAGAAACAAACGTCATCGTCGCCGACAATAGCGGTGCTCGCTTAGGACGCGTCATCCGCCTCTATGGTGGTAGTGTCCGGCGCACAAGTACAATCGGAGATGTTGTCTTAATCGCTGTCAAACAAGCAACCCCAAACTCGAAAGTTAAAAAAGGCGACATGGCCAAAGCCATCATCGTCCGCACCAAAAAAGGCGTCTTACGCAGTGATGGTAGCAAAATTAGCTTCGATGATAACGCTGTCGTCATTATTAATAACGATGGCAACATGATTGGAACCCGGGTCTTCGGGCCAGTCGCTCGCGAATTACGTGAAAAAGGTGAAGGCGCAATGAAAATTGTCTCGCTTGCACCGGAAGTATTATAGGAGGCACCCAGTATGTTAATTAAAAAAGGTGATAAAGTCATCGTCATTACGGGCGCGGACAAAGGAAAAACCGGAGTCGTCCAACGGGCGTATCCAAAACTTGAAAAAGTCGTGGTCGAAGGTGTCAACGTTAAGAAAAAACACAAGAAACCAACGCAAAACAACCCAGAAGGAAGCATCTTAGAGGTCTACGCACCAATTCACGTTAGTAACGTTGCCCTCATCGATCCAAAAACGAAGAAAGCGACCCGGGTTGGCATTAAAGAAGTGAAAGGTCAAAAAGTTCGCTACGCTAAAAAAAGTGGCGAAGTAATTAAATAGGAGGGGCATCATGGCTGAAGAAAAAGCAAAAAAAGCAGTAGCAAAAGAAACTGATGCTACCACCAAAAAGGCGCCGGCCAAAAAATCGGCACCTAAAAAAGAAGTGACCGAAAAGGTTGAAGAAGCTGCACCAAAAGCTGCAAAGAAAACAACCGCTAAAAAGGAAACCGCTCCGGAAGTTAAAGAAGTGGCGGCTCCTAAAAAAGAAGCTGCGCCTAAAAAAGAAGCAGTGAAAGAAGTCACTAAAGAAAAAGAAGTCAAAAAAGAAGTTAAAAAAGCTAAAGAAGCATATAAACACACCAAAAAAGCTTCAAACAACCGCGTCGTAAAACATTACGAAGAAGTTGTTGTCAAAGCCTTAATGGAAAAATTCAAATATACTTCCGTCATGCAAGTCCCAAAACTCAATAAAATTGTTATTAACATGGGCGTTGGCGACGCGACCGGTAACGCTAAGTTACTTGAAGACGCCGTCAAAGAATTAACTTTAATCGCTGGTCAAAAACCAGTCATCACCCTTGCCAAGAAAAGTGAAGCGAGCTTCAAACTTCGGGAAGGTCAAGCCATCGGAACTAAAGTTGACTTACGTGGTGAAAGAATGTATGACTTCTTCGAAAAGTTAATAAGTATCGCGCTCCCACGTGTGCGTGACTTCCGCGGAGTGAGCAAAAACTCCTTCGACGGACATGGTAACTACACCCTTGGGGTTAAAGAACAATTAATCTTCGCGGAAATTGACTTTGATCTCATTAATAAAATTCGCGGTATGGACGTAGTCATTGTTACAACCGCCAAAACGGATGCCGAAGCTTACGAATTACTAAGCTTACTCGGAATGCCGTTTCAACGCTAAGGAGGGAATATGGCAAAAACTAGTAAAAAAGTAGCGCAACAAAGAACGCCTAAATTCAAAGTTAGAGCGTATAGTCGCTGTGCAAGATGTGGTCGTCCACATAGTGTCTACAAAAAGTTTGGCGTATGCCGTATCTGCTTACGCGAACTTGCCTATAATGGCGAAATTCCTGGCATGAAAAAGGCCAGCTGGTAAGGAGGAGCAACAATATGAGTATGACAGATCCAATTGCAGATATGCTTACAAGAATTCGCAATGCAAATGCCTTAAATCACGAAGCTGTTGCAATGCCGAGCAATAAAAGTAAAGTCCAAATCGCGAAGATTTTAAAAGAAGAAGGTTTCATCGTTGATTACGTCGTCAGTGGCGATGTGAAAAAAGTTTTAACCTTAGTCTTAAAATATGGACCAAAAGGTGAAAAAGTAATTTCTGGTTTAAAAAGAATTTCAAAACCTGGATTACGGGTTACCACGACAAGCGATAAATTACCACGTGTCTTACGCGGCTTAGGTATCGCTATTATCTCAACTTCACAAGGAATCATGACCGACAAGAAAGCCCGCGCCCTTGGCGTTGGCGGTGAAGTCGTTGCCTATGTGTGGTAAGGAGGGTTTATGTCAAGAATTGGTAATAAATTAATTACAATCCCAGCAGGGGTTAAAGTTGAAGTAAACGGTCACGACATTACGGTTAAAGGCCCAAAAGGCGATAACCATGTCCACCTTCCAGCCCATATCACTTTAGATTTTAGTGAAGAAGGCACCATTGTTGTCAAACGCGACAATGAAATTAAACAAACAAAACAAAATCATGGTACAGTCCGGGCCTTGCTCCACAACGCGATTGTTGGCGCAAGCGAAGGTTACACCATTAAACTTGATATCATCGGGATTGGTTACCGGGCAAGCATGAAAGGCGATAGCGTCTTACTTGATGTCGGTTACAGCCATGAAACGGTGATTGCACCCCATCCTGGGGCAAAAATCAGCGTCGAAAACCCCACGACCGTCGTTGTCAGCGGGTATAACAAACACGCTGTTGGCCAAACTGCAGCACTTATTCGTGCGGTCCGTAAACCAGAACCTTATAAAGGTAAAGGGATTAAATACCGTGATGAAAAAGTTATTCGTAAGGAAGGAAAGCGCGCTGGCGCTAAGAAATAAGGGTGAAAACTTATGGTTAAACAAATTAAACGTAACGAAATTAGAAAGCGTCGTCATCTCCGCATTCGTCGGAAGATTAGCGGCACCCATGAAATCCCACGCCTCGTCGTCTTCCGCAGTAACAAACACATTAGTGTTCAACTTATCGATGATGTAAAAGGAATTACCCTTGGCAGCACCGGCTCCATGGCCTTAAAATTAGAACATAGTGCCAACGCCGAATCAGCCGTAAGAGTTGGCCAAGAAATTGGTAAAATTGCTAAAGAACTTGGCATTACCAAAGTAGTCTTCGATCGTGGTGGATATCTCTATCACGGCCGGATCAAAGCATTAGCAGACGCCGCCCGCGAAGCTGGGTTAGAATTCTAAGGAGGAGAGAAAGATGGAAGAAAACAAAAAAGCAGTTGTTGAAACTGAAGAAGTAGTGACTGAAACCGCCGCTGCTCCTAGTAAAGCTGCCCCTCGTCGTGGACGCCAAGGTGGTCCAAGAAAAGAAGGCGGTCCTCGTGGCCGTGGCCCACGCCGTCAAGCTCGTCCCGAAAAAGACTATGAAGAACGCGTCGTAGCGATTAACCGCGTTAGTAAAACAACGAAAGGTGGTCGGCGTTTACGCTTCACCGCCATCGTCGTTATTGGTTACGGCAAAGGAAAATACGGTTTTGGTAACGCCAAAGCTCAAGAAGTACCAGATGCCATTAAAAAAGCCATTGAAATCGCGAAAAAGAATACATTCACCGTTGAACTTGTCAAAGGTGACACCATCGCTCACGAAGTAATCGGCCGCTTTGGTGCCTGTCAAATCTTCTTAAAACCAGCACCAGAAGGTACTGGAGTTATCGCCGGTGGACCAGTCCGGGCAATTCTTGAACTTGCGGGTGTCCGTAACGTTTATAGTAAAGTCTATGGTTCACGGACCCCATTAAATATTTTGAAAGCTACCGATAATGGCCTTAAAGGCTTAAAACGGGCCGCGGATGTTCGTAGACTCCGCGAAAGCGCCTAAGAGGAGGTAAAGTTATGAAATTACATGAACTAACTTACACCAAAGGAGCCAAAAAAACCGCCAAAAGAGTCGGTCGTGGACCTGGTTCAGGACTTGGCAAAACTTCTGGTAAAGGTGAAAAAGGCCAAAACTCCCGCAGTGATGGCGGAACAAGACTTGGGTTTGAAGGTGGTCAATTACCTTTATACCGTCGGATTCCAAAACGGGGATTCAACAATGTCAACACCATTAAATACGCAGTAGTGAACTTAGAAGAACTTAATGTTTTTGAAGACGGAACCGTTGTTACACCAACCTTACTTGTCGAAAAAGGCATTGTCAAAAAAGAACTTCACGGCGTCAAAGTCTTAGCACGCGGTGAACTAAGTAAAAAACTAACCGTTAAAGCCCACAAATTTTCACAAAAAGCGAGTGAAGCAATTGTTAAGCTAGGCGGAAAAGCTGAGGTAATTTAAGATGAGAAAGATCGCTGCAATATTCAAGAATAAAGAAATCGTCGACCGTATATTCTTTACGATCATGATTATGTTTGTCTTCCGAATTGGCGCTGCGATTACCGTCCCCGGCGTAACCCTTAGTGACTTTAGTTTCCAAAATAACGATGCTTTTGGGCTCATGAACTTACTTGGAGGAGGCACCTTACAACAATTTAGTGTCTTCGCCCTCGGAGTTAGCCCATATATTACCGCCTCCATTATTGTCCAACTATTATCGATGGACGTCTTACCAGCCTTAACCGACCTTGCAAGTCAAGGTGATTACGGCCGGAAGAAGATGGAAATGACGAACCGGTACTTAACCCTCATGTTAGGAGCGGTCCAAGCTTATGGCGTTATCGTTACGATGGAAAACCAAAGTTATATTACGCTTGCTGAATCTAACTTCTGGACCTATGCCTACATTATTACCGTCATGCTTGCGGGTACGATGCTTGTAATGTGGCTTGGTGACCAAATTAGTAGCAAAGGCATTGGTAACGGTATCTCGATGATTATCTTCGCCGGGATCGTTAGTAGCCTTCCCCAACAAATTATTCGTGCCTATCAAAACTGGTTAAGTGATAAAGTTGGCCAAGGTAGTCAACAATTATTCATCGGATTATTACAATTTGGTGTTTATGTCCTTAGCTTCTTAATTATTATCGGTTTCATTACCTTTATTGAAACAAGCAAACGGAAAATTCCGGTTCAACACGCTGGTAAAAGCGGACAAACCCGGAAGATGGCCCAAGCAAGTTTCTTACCAATTAAGATTAATAGTGCCGGGGTTATTCCCGTCATCTTCGCCAGTTCAATTATGATGGCACCAAGTATTATCGCCTCATTCATCAGTAACAGCAGCACTGAAGCCGAATGGTTAAAAATCTTTAACTCCAGCGCAACTGTGACGATGCCGTGGTTTAATGGCCAAACATGGCAAATGCCATGGGGGCTCATTATCTACTTGTTCTTAATCGTAGTCTTCGCCTTCTTCTATGCGAAATTACAGATTAACCCCGAAAAACTTGCCGAAAACTTCCAAAAGAATGGTAGTTATATTCCTGGAGTACGCCCTGGTGCCGAAACGGAACGTTATGTGAGTAAAGTTTTAAATCGGATTACCGTCATTGGTGCGTTTAGTCTCGCGGTTATTGCCGCCTTACCAATCGTCCTTGTCTTATTAAAGATTGTCCCTGATCAAAGCCTAGCCTTAGGTGGAACCGGGTTAATCATTGTCGTCGGGGTTGCGATTGAACTTAATAGCCAAATCGACGGATTACTCGCTGGACGCTCCTTCGAAGAGCAAGGCAGTATTCTAGGAGGATAAAATGAGTAATATTATATTATTAGGGCCACCAGGTGCTGGCAAAGGCACCTTAGCCAAACAATTAATTGCCGTTTATAAAATCCCCCATATCTCCACTGGTGATATGTTCCGGGAAGCAATTAAAAATGGTGAGCCATTAGGCCGTTTAGCCGCAAGTTACATTAATGAAGGCCATCTAGTGCCTGATGAAGTAACAATCGGTATTGTCCGTGAACGCTTAAGTCAACCCGACTGCGCGAATGGATATTTATTAGATGGATTCCCCCGCACCTTAGTGCAAGCCGCCGCCCTTGATACAATCGGTAGTGACTTAGGTCGTCCCATTAATGTGGTAATTAACATTGCCTGTAGTGAAAACGAACTAGTCCGCCGCATCAGCGGTCGCCGCGTTTGCCGTAAGTGCGGTACCCCTTACCACATCGAAACGATGAAACCAAAAGTTGAAGGCGTCTGCGATGTTTGTGGCGGGGAATTATTCCAACGCAAAGATGACACGAAAGAAAGCTTACTCGTCCGGTTAGGTCATTATTATAATGAAACCAAACCCCTTGAAAACTTCTACAAAGAGTTAGGCTTACTTCATGAAATCGATGGTGGAACTGGGGTGCAAAAATCACTTAAAGCTGCCCAAAAAATTATTGATGAGGTAACTAAGTAGTGATTAGCCTAAAGTCGCCCCGCGAAATCTTACTCATGAAAGAGTCAGGTCGCATTGTGCACATGGTCTTTACGAAGGTCAAAGCAGCACTAAAACCAGGAATGACAACCCTCGATGTCGATAAAATAGCCAAAGACGTCATTATTAGTGAGGGCGGAATTCCTACATTTAAAAACTATAACGGGTTTAAGGGCAATGTCTGTGTATCTGTCAACGATACCTTGATCCACGGTATTCCTAGCAAAAAGGAAATACTAAAAGATGGCGATATTGTGACCGTTGATGTCGGTGTAACCAAGAATGGCTACGTTGCCGATGCCGCGCGGACCTTCCTTGTCGGAAACGCAAAGGAAAATGCCCAAACCCTTGTTAAAGTTACCGAAGATAGTTTCTGGTATGCCGTCAATTTAGCGGCAAAACCGGGCAATCATGTCGGAGATATTAGTCACGCCGTCCATGAATATGCATCACGCCATGGATACACAGTGACAACCGAATACACTGGTCATGGAGTAGGTAGAAGACTTCATGAAGATCCAGCCGTACCAAATGCTGGTCAAAAAGGTAGTGGTCCGCTCTTAAAAGTAGGGATGACCTTAGCCATTGAACCAATGTTAAACGAAGGGTTAGTCGACCTTGTCGTCTTAAAAGACGGTTGGACCGTCAAAACGAAAGACGGAAAGTTAGCAAGCCATTATGAAAACACTATCGTTATTACCGAAAATGGCTATGAAGTATTAACTATGGGGGAGGAGTAATATGGCAAAAACTGACGTTATTACCGTCGAGGCGAAAGTACTCGAATGTTTACCAGGCGTAAACTTCAAAGTACAACTAGACAACGGACACATTATTATGGCCCACGTTTCTGGTAAAATCAGGATGTATAACATTCGCATTCTACCAGGTGATCGTGTCGCAGTTGAAATTTCGCCCTATGATTTAACACGGGGCCGCATCACATATCGGTATAAGTAACCGAAACAGGAGGAAATATTATGAAAGTAAGAGCCTCAGTCAAACCAATTTGCGATAAATGCCGGGTTATCCGTCGTAAAGGAACCGTTATGGTTATTTGCGAAAACCCAAAGCATAAGCAAAGACAAGGGTAAGGAGGAAATAGAATATGGCACGTATTGTTGGTGTAGATATTCCAAATGACAAGCGCGTAGTGATTAGTCTCCAATACATTTATGGTGTTGGACAATCAACCGCTAAAAAGATTTTAGCCGCTGTCAACATTAGCGAAGATATTCGCGTTAAAGATTTAACAGAAGAACAACTTGGCGCCATTCGTCAAGAATTAACTAAATACCGTGTAGAAGGTGACGCCCGTCGTCAAGTCGCTTTAAACATTAAACGGCTTACTGAAATTGGTAGTTACCGCGGTATTCGCCACCGTCGTGGCTTACCAGTTAGAGGTCAACGGACCAAAACTAACGCTAGAACCCGTAAGGGTCCAAAGAAAACGATTGCAAACAAAAAGCAAGCGTCACAAGGATAAGGAGGGAATACGTAAATGGCAAAAGCAAAGAAAACAACAACCAGAAAACGCAAAATACGTCGTTCGTATACGAAATGTATCGCGCACATTCACTCCACCTTCAATAACACAATCGTTACCATTACCGATGAATCCGGTAATGCAATTAGCTGGAGCAGCGCAGGAGCTTTAGGCTTCAAAGGTAGTAAAAAAAGTACTGCTTGGGCTGCCCAATTAGCCGGTGAAGCTGCCGCCAAAGTTGCAGTGGAACAAGGCCTTAAAACGGTTGATGTTAACGTAAAAGGACCTGGACAAGGTCGGGAAGCGGCAATCCGCGCCCTTGCCTTAGCAGGACTTACCATTACTGGAATTGAAGATACAACCCCAATTCCGCATAACGGCTGCCGGCCACCGAAACGGCCACGTGGATAAGGAGGAAACATGAGTAATATTATCATCCCATTCAACCCGACAATCTTTAAAGAAAAGAACTATTACGCCACAAGTAATTATGGCAAGTTCGAACTAGAACCGCTTGAACGTGGTTTTGGGCAAACGTTAGGAAATAGCTTCCGGCGCTTACTCTTAAGTGCTTTACCAGGGGCTAGCGTCTTCGCCATTACAATCGAAGGTGCTCGTCACGAATTCCAAACGCTACCTGGCGTTATTGAGGATGTCACGACCATTACTTTAAACCTCAAACAACTTATTCTTAAAATTAATGATAAAGAACCAAATGTCAAACGGTTAGAAATTGATGTTGTCGGTCCGGCCGTTGTCACTGGTGAAGACTTCAATCTTCCTTATGATGTTGAAGTTATCAATAAAGACTTAGTTATCGCTAACGTTGCCGAAGGCGGACACTTCAAAATGAGCGTCTTTGCACGTAATGGCCGTGGCTATGTCACTAGTGAAGAAAATAAAGCCGAAAGAGCCAAAGTTGGTAGTGCAGTCGGCGTGATTGCTACCGATAGTAACTATTCACCAATTACGAAAGTAAACTATACCGTGAGTAGTACCCGGGTTGGTCACGATGAAAATTATGACCGCTTAACGCTTGAAGTATGGACCAATGGGTCAATTACCCCACAAAGTGCTTTAGCGCTTAGTGCCCAAATCTTAATTGAACACTACAAACCATTCCTTGATCTTGAAGAAACCGCAATTGATGTTGAAGTCTTCACCGAACAAGAAGAATCAGCAGCCCTTCCAACTGTCGACCTTAAGATTGAAGAACTTAACATTAGTGTTCGTTCTTACAACTGCTTAAAAAGAGCCGGTATTCAAACCGTTCAAGAACTTGCAAATATGACCGAAGATGAAGTACTCAAAATCCGGGCTTTAGGCAAAGTATCATTTAAAGAAATTAAAGACAAACTTAAAGAACTCGGACTTAACTTCCGGGGTAACTTAGAATAGAGGTAAATTATGCCAGCACAAGGTAGAAAAAACGTTCGTGGCAAAACAGGCGTACGCTTTAAAGCCGCATACACGAAAAGTAAAGACGAAGCGATGCTTCGCAACGTCACAAGTGAACTTATTGTTTACGGCAAAGTGACCCTCACCGCTAAAGTTGGAAAACAAGCCCAACAAAACGTGGAAAAATTAATCACCCTTGCCAAACGTGGTGACTTACATAGTCGGCGGTTAGCAAGAGCTCGTCTGCGTGACGGAATTAGTCGTAGAGATGGATTAAGTGCACTCGAAGTTTTATTTAACGAACTCGGTCCACGCTTTAAAGACCGTAACGGTGGTTACACCCGTCTTTTAAAACTTGGTCCACGTCGTGGTGATAACGCACCAGTCGTCATCTTAGAATTCGTTGCTTAATCAAGCAAAAAGACACTATTTTAAAGCCTAGCCTTAAGGTTAGGCTTTTCTTTTTATTGCAAAAAGCCGGTATATAGGGTAGTATTAATTGATAAAAAGGAGGGAGACATATGAAACTTACATTTAATTCAAAACTAAACTTTGGACTCACTGTTTCGACAAGTGTTGCCCTCATCATTATTGGCGCCATGCTTGTAAAGTATAAAATTGACCCAGCGGGCAGTCTTTTCTATTTAGTTGGAATTGTCATCGCCCTTATTGGTTTTATATCTTTGCTTAACTTTGTTGCCCATCGAAAAAAAGACGCGAAAGTGCTTGATTATGTCTTTAGTATCTTTCTTGTTATCTTTGGGATTTTAATTGCCATCTTTAGTGAACCACTTCAAGGATATGGCATGCTTTTGATTGGTATTTTACTTATCGCTTTAGCGGTCTTTGATTTTACGTTATTTGCCAGACAAAGAAACACAATAACCCTTGTTGTGGGGGTGTTACGGTTCTTAATTGGCGTTGCCTTTATTGCTAGTGGGGTCAGTGAAGCTTTTGCGCAAAATAATGACTTTGCCAGTAAATTATGGGTTATTATCGGTTATGGATCAATCGTGCTCGGGATTACCTTCTTAGTGCTCGATACATTTATTGAGGTTGAATAATTATGGCGAAATACAAACACATTATTTTTGACCTTGATGGCACCCTTCTTGATACGATTCCGGATTTATTATTTAACTTAAATCGCACTTTTAAAGAACTTGGACTTCCGGGCGGTTTTAATAGTGAAGAAATGGCCTCTTTTATTGGCAGCGGAAAAGATGAACAAATAAGAAGAGCCTTGAAGGCACGGTGGCTAAAAGAAAGCCATTTTGCGGACGTGAATGCCCTTTTAACGAAGTATTACGCGCAAAACACCGATAGTTACACAAAAGTATTCCCGGGGGTAAATGAGACGTTAGAAGCCCTTAAAAAGGCCGGTGTTAAATTATATGTCGCCACCAATAAGCCAGAAAATGTTGCCAAAGATGTCGTCAAACGTTTCTTTGGTGAAGATACCTTCTTAATTGTTCGCGGTGATAAGGGCGACGGTATTATTAAACCAAATCCAAAGTTTTTAGGGAGTGTCACCAAGGCGATAGAAGACCCGCTTGATACGATTTTATTCGTGGGCGATAGCCATGTTGATTTTTTAAGCGCCAAGAATGCCGGAATGAATGCGGCGATTGTCCCCCATGGCTATGATAAAAATGTGTTGTTATTAAGTGATAAAGGACTTCATTTCTTAAAAAACTTTAAGGATATCTTACTTTTAGAGGGTAAATAAATCCGGTAATTTAACTTTTTATTAACTATTAATAAAAGTTTCGTATCATGCTAAAATATATTTATGAAAAATCACGATATTTATCTATATAACTCTTTATCAAAACAAAAAGAACGTTTTGTTCCGTTACGGACCGGAAAAGTATCAATGTATGTCTGTGGACCAACCGTTTATGATTATGTTCATGTTGGTAACATGCGGCCAGTCGTAGTCTTTGATACATTACGGCGCTTTTTTGAATATGTTGGTTATGATGTAACTTATGTATCTAACTATACTGACGTTGATGATCGAATTATCGAAAAAGCCTTAAAAAACCATCAAAGTGAAGTAGAAGTAAGTGAATTTTATATTGATGCTTTTGATAAAACAATTAACGAAATAAACGCCAAAAGACCAACCTTTGCACCCAAAGCAACCGAACATATTCAAAGTATGATCAAATTCATTGAAACGCTTATTGAAAATAATGCCGCTTATGCAAAAGATGGGGAAGTGTTCTTCCGCATCCGAGCCGTGAAAGAATACGGAGAACTTAGTAATATTACCCAAGATGACCTCCAAATTGGCGCCCGCATTGAAGAAAATACCAAGAAAGAAAACCCGCAAGATTTCTTGCTATGGAAGAAAACGGATGATGAAGGAATTAAGTGGCCGTCACCGTGGGGCGCAGGAAGACCAGGCTGGCACACAGAATGTGTGGTCATGATCAATGATATTTTTGGTGAACCCTTAATTGACATTCATGGTGGTGGTTTTGATTTAAAATTCCCCCATCACGAAAATGAAATTGCCCAAGCAAAAGCCTTTAAAAACACAACTTTAGCCCATTATTGGATGCATAATGGTTTTATCAATTTAAATAACCAGAAGATGTCAAAATCACTTGGTAACTTTGTGACCGCCGAAGATTTTATTAATAAATATGGCGCGAGTGCGTTACGTTTATTACTGCTTTCTACCCACTACCGGGCACCAGTAAACTTAAGTGATGACATCATTTCTAATACGCAAAACGAAGTTGAGAAATTACGAAGAACCATTCTTGCCTTTAAACGTTACTTTGCCCTTAATGATAAATTAAGTGAAGAAGCACTTGATCTTGATAAATTTATCGAAGCCTTGAGTGATGATTTAAATACTCCTAACGCCATCAGCGAAGTATACGCCCTTACCAAAGACGCCAATATCGCGTTACGAAGAGCAAACGAAAATGCCTTACTTCTTGCCAAACAATATAACACCTTATTAGTAATGCTTGATGTCTTAGGAATTGAATTAGGTGTTAAAGATTTCACGGAAGAAGATAAAAAAATACTAAAAGAATATGAAAATGCTAGGTTAAATAAAGATTTTGCCAAGAGCGATATATTACGCGAAACATTGCAAAAACGGGGTATTTTATAATTATGCGTAGAAATGATAGTCCAAAACAGTTAGCATATGGCCGAAATAACGTTCTTGCTTGTCTTGACGCCGGCATTGTCATTGAAGTTTATTACCAAGAAGGTTTTAAGGATGAAAAGATTGAAAAAATCGTAAATAAGCTAAACCTCAAGAGTTCATATATTAAAAAGAAAGAACTAAATGATATGACCGCCGGGAACCACCAAGGGGTCGCAGCACTTGTTAAATCATTTAAGTTTTTTACGATTGAAGAAGTGCTCATTGCTTGTGGAAAAGTAACTAACCCACTTTTATTAATAATCGATGAAATCAAAGATCCGCATAATTTAGGGGCAATTATTCGGAGCGCCGAAGCCTTTGGAGTCACCGGCATTATTATGAAAAAAGACCGTCAGGTTGGCATTACTCCCACAGTGATGAAAGTAGCAACTGGGGCACAAAACGACATCATGATTTCCCAAGTTGTGAACTTAAATCAATCATTAGAAAAATTAAAAAAAGCCGGCTTTTGGATTGTCAGTACTGATTTAAAAGCCACGAAGCATGTCGCGGATCTAAATTATGACTTTAAGACAGCGGTAATTGTTGGAAATGAAGAAAAAGGGGTGTCTCCACTTTTAACAAAAAGCGCCGACTTTGTGGTCAAGATTCCAATGCTTGGTAAGACTAATTCACTTAACGTCAGTGTTGCGACGGGAATTATTCTTGCACTAATTCGTCAAAAACAATTGTAATTATTATTAAAGATTAGAAAGGTTCCGTTTCTATGAGATTACACAAATTCATTTCGAATGAACAGGCTTTTCGCGCACTTGTTGCTGGAAACAAGGAGGCCAAATATATATTACTCGCGAATTTTGATCACTACATTAAGGCGAAAGCCGGCCAACACATAATTACCAATGTTGACCACGGTCTTGATTTTAATGAACTAGTTTTAGTAGGAAAAAGTGCACTTACAAATGCGATTCATACTTACCGCGGAAATGTCGAATCGTTTGCATCCTATGCGACGGTTGTTATTCAAAACGCCATGGCAAATTATATGAAACAATACCGGAGTCCGACCGCCCGGATAACCCGGTTTGGCATCAGTCTTGATGACTATCTTTTTGATGACAATATGACGCTTCTCGTATCAGATTCAATCGCTGAAGTGCAAAATCCTGATGACCTAGGATTTTATGAAGCAACGAGCATTGGGTATTTTGAAGACCTTTTACCAATTGGTCTTGAAAAAGAAGAAATCATTGTTATCCGTGAGAAACTTTTAGGATTTAGTTATCAAGAAATTCAAAAGAAACTAAATATGCCAAAGCGAAAACTTGATACTTTAATTTGCAAAATCAAAGATAAATTCAAACGTAAGAAATAGATTATTCCCATGACTCGTTCTTGACTATAAAATAACAATGTGTTATTATTCCTTTACTAGGCTATGAAAAGGAGTATAATGTATGCGGAAAAAGGTTCTTTTAATATGTGAGATTTGCCTCTCCCGAAACTACAATACATCGGTGAATAAGGCGACGCAAACCGAACGCTTCCAAATCAAAAAGTATTGTCCAAAATGTAACAAAATGACGTTGCATAAGGAAAGCCGCTAGGAGAGATTTATGGGATTAAGAAAATATTCAGGTGAAGTTGTTAAAGAAGCAAAAAGAGTACGTTGGCCAAAACGTGAAGTGCTCTTTTCAACAATCGTTGTCGTATTAGTTATTGTCCTTTTTGCATCCTTAGTATTATTTGTCGAAGACCTTGCAGTTGGTAAACTCTTAGGAGAAATTGAACGGGTCTTCCAAGGATTTAAAGGGTAGGTAAAAAATGGAAAACAAAGATAAAACATTACAAGTAAAATGGTATGTTGCCTCGACACAATCAGGGCAAGAAAATACCGTCCGTAATAACATTTTAAAACGGCTTGAAAGCAGTGAAAAAGCCGAAACCGTTTTACGGCTCATCGTTGCCGAAATTGAAGAAGAAGTTTTAAATGCTAAAAACGAAACCGTCATCAAAAAACGTAACTTATATCCAGGATATATTTTCCTTGAAATGGAAATGAGTGACGAAATGTGGTTCTTGATTCGGAACACCCCTGGTGTCACCGGCTTTATTGGATCAAGTGGTCGCGGGGCAAAACCATTCCCGGTTGATTATGAAGATATCGAACCAATATTAAAACGGCTTGGCTACGTTGATAAGAAGATGTATGAACGTTATAAAATTAACGACTATGTCCGCATTATTGATGGACCATTCGTTGGCACTGAAGGCCAAATTATTGAAATCGATAAAGAGACCGGAAACGTCAAAATTGAAACGACATTCTTTGGTCGGGTCTCGGTTACTGAAATCAATTTCGCGCTTATTGAAAAAGTCGTTTTCTAAAGAAAGCCAAAAAATTAAAAGCATAAAACTCCCACGAAACTGGGAGTTTTTCTTATATTCTGGGCACTTTAAAGACCATAAAATCACTTTTATTACATAAAATATTCAAAATCACCAATATATGCTTGTCAGAAATCAATATTTTGGTATAATCATATGCGTAATGCTCGCAAAGCGCGAAGGCATTATACGCTCGTGGGAGGAAGTGCGATCTTCCCCTTACCACAGCACGGACATCTAATTATCGAAGGAGGAAAGTCACGTGAGTAAAAAAATCGCTAAAGTCGTAAAACTCGAACTTATCGGTGGTGAAGCTAAACCAGGCCCAAAACTTGCATCTGTTGGTGTTGTCATGCCAAAGTTTTGTACTGATTTCAATGCCCAAACAGCAGATCGCCGCGGTGAAGTCGTTCCAGTTATTATTACGGCATACGAAGATAAATCACACAGTTTTATCTTAAGAACAACCCCAACCAGCATTCTTTTAAGAAGAGCCGCTGGCAATCTTGGTAAAGGTTCAGACAATCCAAAAGCTAAAAAAGTTGGCAAAATTACCCAAGCTCAACTTAAAGAAATTGCTGAATACAAATTACCAGACCTCAATGCTAATGACGTCGAAGCCGCAATGAAAATCGTTGAAGGCACCGCACGCAATATGGGCATTGAAGTCGAAAAATAGTGGAAGAGAACCCACTCGTTAACACCACAAAGGAGGAACTATGAAAAGAGGGAAAAAATATAGTGCAGTTGCAAAGTTAATCGATAATGAAAAACTTTATACGATTGAAGAAGCAGTTGCCCTTGTCAAACAAACATCAACTACTAAGTTTGATGCAACCGTCGACGTGTCATTTCGCTTAAATGTCGATCCACGTCAAGCTGACCAACAAATTCGTGGCACCTTAGTGCTACCACATGGAAACGGTAAAGAAAAAACTGTCTTAGTTATTACCAATAGTCCAGAAGTAGCCTTACAAGCAGGCGCTGAATTTGCCGGCGGCAAAGAAATGATTGATAAAATCAAAAACGAAAACTGGTTTGGTTATGACGTAATCGTCGCCACCCCAGACATGATGGGTGAACTCGGGAGAATGGGTAAAATTCTCGGGCCAAAAGGCTTAATGCCAAACCCAAAAACCGGTACTGTCACCACTGATGTCGCCAAAGCCATCCATGAAATCAAGGCTGGTAAAGTCGAATATCGGGTTGACCGGGAAGCTAACATGCACGTATCCGTCGGACGCGTGAGCTTCAGTGACGAAAAACTCATTGATAACCTTAACGCCTTAACGGAACGTATTGTGAAAGTCCGTCCAGCTGCAGTTAAAGGTACGTTTATCAAAAACGCCGTGATCCACACGACAATGGGTCCATCGATTCGCATTACATTCGCGGGTCGCTAATCCTTAATCGCTATCAATAACCTAAGAAAACAACGGCCGATGAGCTTAATAATGTTGTCGAGGTCAAGAAAATAAAATTTAAAATTATGTCCTTGTGGGATTATTGAAGCCTCAATCACAAAGTACAAGGGAAGGAGGAAGAACACATGAATCACAATAATATCATCGCTAAAGAAGCAATTGTCAACGAAGTATATGAACTTGCTAATGATAATGCTGCGGTTATCGTCTTTGAATACCACGGCTTAAGTGTTGCTAAAATTACTGAATTACGTCGCTTATTACACGCCGAAGGTTCAACAATGGCCATTTATAAAAACTCATTAGTAGAACGTGCTGCCGAAAAACTTGGTAAACAAGAATTAGGCGAATACTTAAAAGGACCAAACGCATTTCTCTTTAGTAAAGATGTCAGTTCTGGTGCAAAAGTATTAACTAAGTTTGCCCGTTTCAATGATGAAGTTGAAATTAAAGGTGGTCTCTTTGAAGGCCGCGTTGTTGGCGCTGACGATGTGCGGACAATCTCAAAATTGCCAAATCGCGATGGCATGATCTCAATGTTCTTATCGGTGTTAAATGCACCAATTCAAAAGTTTGCCGCTACAGTTAAAGCGGTTGCTGAAAAATAAAATTGCCCAAGGAGGAAAGTAAAATGGCAAAACTTACAGTTACAGAAATTATTGCGTCATTAAAAGAAATGACCGTCTTAGAATTAAATGACTTAGTCAAAGCAGTCGAAGAAGAATTTGGTGTTACCGCTGCAGTTGCAGTTGGTGGACCAGCCGTCGTTGAAGACGAAGGCCCAGTTGATAAAGGACCAACCGAAGTTAACTTAGTGCTCAAACACTGGGGACAAAGCAAAGTTGCCGTCATCAAAGTCGTTCAAGGCATTACCGGCTTAGGCTTAATGGATGCTAAGAAATTAGTCGATGGCGCCCCTGTTAACGTCAAAGAAAAAATCTCACCTGTTGAAGCTGAAGAACACAAAAAAGCTCTCGTCGAAGCTGGTGCAGAAGTTGAAATTAAGTAAACAAAAAACTTATAACGCGAAGACCCACAATTTTGGTTGTGGGTTTTCGTGCATTTAATCGAGGTGCATTTTGAGTCATTATTTTGATAATAATCCTGACCTTAATCATATGATTAAGACGTTAAATTTATCATTAGAAGGCATAAATCTAAGTCTCCTAAGTGATCGTGGTGTGTTCAGTAATAAGGAAATTGATGAAGGTTCGATCGTCCTTCTCAAAAGTGTCCTTAAAGAAAAAAGTCCTGAAAACATTCTTGATGTTGGTTGTGGATATGGAACGCTTGGACTATATCTTGCTGCCCGCTATAAAGATGCGAAAGTTACCCTCTTCGATGTAAACGAACGAGCGGTAGCCTTGACTAAAGAAAACATCACCAAAAACAATATCACTAACGCTCATGTTTATGTGGCGGACAACTATCAGGCGCTCAATAAACATTCATTCGATCTCATAGTTATTAACCCTCCAATTAGAGCCGGTAAAAAAGTATATTATCCGCTCCTTAGTGAGGCCAAAGACTATCTAACTGATGGCGGAATACTTATGTTCGTCATACGAAAATCGCACGGCGCAAAAAGTGCTGAAAAATTTGTTAAGGAAATCTACTCCAAAGTCGAAGAACTTAAAAAAGATGCGGGATTCTACGTATATAAGGCGACAAAGTAAACAAATTTAAGTAAAGAGAGGCCATTTATGAAACAAATCAAAGACAAAAACAAAAGACTACACAATGATCGCGTTGATTTTTCCAAGATTAGCGGCAGCTATGAAATGCCTAATCTCGTTGAAGTCCAAGTCGACTCCTTTGAGTGGTTTAAAAATGAAGGGATTGCCGAAGTCTTCAATGAAGTCTTCCCGGTTGAATCCTATAGTAAAGACATCGAAATCTCGTTTAACGGCTTCCGGTTCGATGTTCCTAAATACAACTATTTAGAATGTAAAGATCGTGGTTTCACCTTCAGCGCTCCGCTTCGTGTCAACTTAGCGCTTGGTATTAAAAAAACTGGTGAAATTATCGAAAGCGAAATCTTTATGGGGGATATCCCCTTAATGACCGACTCTGGTACCTTCGTTATTAACGGAGCGGAAAGAGTTATCGTTTCGCAAATTGTCCGTTCACCCGGCGCCTATCTTAGTAAAGATTTAGATACCAGATCAGGGAAATTTATTTATAACGCTGATTTAAACCCCACCCGTGGGACTTGGTTAAATTTTGAAAACGATGCTAAAGGGTTACTAAGTGTGCGGATTGATAAACAACGGAAAATGAACGCTACGCTTTTCCTTAAAGCGCTTGGTATCACCGATTATCATGAAACCTTAGAATTATTTGACGTTAAACAAGTACGGACTATCAAAAAAGCACGTTTAAGTGAAGACGAAATGACCCCACTTGAAATCACCTTACGGAAAGATGAAAGCATCTCGACCAAAAGAGAAGCCTTATATGAAATCTTCCGGAAACTAAAACCCGGTGAACCAACAAGTGATGAAGGGGTTAAAAACCACCTTATTCAAAAATTCTTTGACCCTAAACGCTATGATTTAGGCAAAGCCGGTCGTTTCAAATTCGCTAAAAAACTTGGAATTTATGAAAGATTAGAAGGCGTTACGATTGCTGAAGATATCGTCTCTCATGAAGGCGAAGTGCTTTTCACCAAAGGAACAAGCCTTAAAAAAGTCGATGTCGACAAACTTCGTAATCTTGAAATCTTTGAAAGAGGTGCCCATACCTACACCATTCCATATAACGAAGATTTAGACTCCTATAACACTGTCAATATTGTTAGTGCCTACATCAATGATGAAAGAACTAAATCAATCAACATTATCGGTACTGATTTAAATATTAAAGAAAAACGGGTAACGATTCCTGATATCGCTGCCATTTTCAGTTATTTCTTAAACATGATGAACGGTATTGGTCATATCGATGATATCGACCACTTAAGTAACCGTCGTATTCGCCCGGTTGGTGAACTCATTCAAAATCAATTCCGGGTCGGACTTAGTAAGATGGTTAAAGCGATGAAAGATTCGTCAAGTATCGCTGACACCGAAACAATTACCGCCCAAAAATTAGTAAATACACGCGCGGTCGCGAGCGCGATTCGTGACTTCTTTGCCACAAGTCAACTTAGCCAATTCATGGACCAAGTTAACCCCCTTGCTGAATTAACGAACAAACGGCGCATTAGTGCTTTAGGTCCTGGTGGTTTAACAAGAGACCGGGCTAGTTTTGATGTCCGTGACGTTCACTACAGTCACTATGGACGGATTTGTCCAGTTGAAACACCAGAAGGACAAAACATTGGGCTTATTAATAACTTAGCGTGTTACGCCAAAGTTAATAAATATGGCTTCCTCGAAACTCCTTATCGGAAAGTCCTGAAACCATTTGGCCAAATTACGAGTGAAACCGTCTATTTAGACGCTGATCAAGAAAAAGAATACGTTATTGCGGAAGCAAACGTGCAAATTGATGAAAATGGTGTAATCCGTACTCAAGAAATTATTGCCCGTCAATATGGTGAAAACATTTTAGTGAGTCCTGATAAAGTTGATTACATTGACGTCTCACCAAAACAAATTGTTAGTATCGCCGCGGCGAGTATTCCCTTCCTTGAAAATGACGATGCGATGCGGGCCCTCATGGGTGCGAACATGCAACGTCAAGCCTTACCACTTTTAGTGCCAGAATCACCATATGTTGGTACTGGTTTAGAAACCAAAGTCGCCCACGACTCCGGTAGTGCGGTCGTTGCTCGTCACGACGCCGTTGTTACCTATGTTGATGGCGCCGCCGTCCACGTTAAACAAGAAGACGGCAGTGATTACATTTATCGCTTACAAAAATTCGCGAGAAGTAACCAAGGGACATGCTTTAATCAAATCCCCGTTGTCAAAGTTGGCGATAAGATTAAAAAAGGTCAAGTCGTCGCCGATGGTCCATCGATGCAAAATGGTGAATTAGCCTTAGGTCGTAACGTTACCATCGCCTTTATGACGTGGGATGGATATAACTTTGAAGACGCGGTCATTATGAGCGACCGGTTAGTCAAAGAAGATGTCTATACCACCATTCATATTGAAGAATATAAAATTGAAGCGCGGAAAATCAAAACCCAAGAAGAACGGATTACCCGTGATATTCCAGGGGTTGGTGAAGCCGCGAAAGCCTTCCTTGATGAAAACGGCATTATTATTCCTGGTGCCGAAGTTAAAGAAGACGACATCCTTGTTGGCCGGGTTACGCCAAAAGGTGAAAGACAACAAAGTCCGGAAGATCGTTTATTACAAACAATCTTTAATGACAAAGTTAAAGAAGTTAAAGACACTTCCTTACGAGTTCCCCATGGTGGCGGTGGTACCGTCATCGATGTCAAAGTCTTCACCCGTGAAAACGGTGATGAACTTGGACCAAACATTGAAGTTTCCGTCAGTGTCTTCATTGGCCAAAAACGGAAAATCAGTGAAGGGGACAAAATGTCCGGCCGTCACGGTAATAAAGGGGTTATTAGCCGCATTTTACCAGAAGCCGACATGCCATTCATGGAAGATGGCACCCCAGTTGACATCATGCTGAACCCTCTTGGCGTTCCAAGCCGGATGAATATTGGGCAAATTCTTGAAATGCACTTAGGAATGGCTTGTAAAAAACTTGGCGTGAAAATCGCCACCCCTGTCTTTGATGGTATTACCAACGATGAAATCTTTGAACTCATGAATGAAGCAAAGATGCACAAAGACGGCAAAGAAATCTTATTTGATGGCCGCACTGGTGAACGTTTTGATGAACGGATCAGTGTTGGTGTCATGTACTTAATTAAATTAGTCCACATGGTTGACGATAAACTTCACGCTCGGGCCACTGGTCCTTATAGTTTAGTCACCCAACAACCTTTAGGCGGTAAAGCCCAAAACGGTGGACAAAGATTTGGGGAAATGGAAGTGTGGGCACTTGAAGCTTATGGTGCCGCGAACATTCTCCAAGAAATCTTAACGATCAAGAGTGATGACCGGGTTGGCCGGAAACGGACTTATGAAGCAATTGTTAAAGGTTACGACTTACCAACACCTGGAATTCCGGAAGCCTTCAAAGTGTTAACCCGTGAATTACAAGGGTTAGCGATTGACGTCGAACTACGGACGGATGACGGCGAAATTCTTGACTTAGACAAACTTGCCAAAGAGCAAGATAGCGATATTCGTCGCTCACGGCGGAGTGCATCAATGCGTGATGAAGAAGTTGCCTTCGACCAAGAAGAAACAAGTGTAATTTACACAACAGAAAAAGGAGGGGACGAATAATTATGGCGAAAAAACAACCATTTAATATTAACACCTTAGCAAGCGTCAAAATTGGCCTTGCTTCCCCAGACCGGATTAGAGAATGGTCCAATGGTGAAATTTTAAAACCGGAAACCGTTAACTACCGGAGTCAAAAACCTGAACTCGATGGCTTATTCTGTGAAAGAATCTTTGGACCTAGCAAAGATTATGAATGTCATTGCGGTAAGTATCGTAAAATTCGTCACCGCGGCACCGTTTGTGAAAAGTGCGGCGTCGAAGTTATGTCAAAATATGTCCGTCGTGAACGGATGGGTCATATTGAACTTGCGAGCCCATGTACCCATATTTGGTACTTAAAAGGCACCCCTGCGCGGATTGCAACCTTACTTGATATCCCGGCGAAACAATTAGAAGAAATCGTCTACTTTATTAGCCATATCGTCACCGATCCCGGCGATAGTAGCGTTCTCTATTACAAACAATTTATCGATGAAACAACGGGCCGTGCCGTCTTTGGTGAAGCGATTAAAGAAATCCAAAGTCGGATTGAAGAAGGAAGTTTCGAACACGCCAAAGGTAGTGAATTACTCGAACGCCTTGAAGCGACCCAAACCTTTGACTTCTTTGCCACCTCCCGTTATATTTCTAAACATACTGGAGCGAAATTTGGCGAAGGGGCCGAAGTCATTAAACAACTTTTGAAACAAGTTGATTTACAAAAAGAATTTGATGCCGTTAGTGAAGAACTTAAAACCATCAGTCTTAATAAAGAAAAGAAACTTTTAAAACGTTTAGAAGTTATCGATGCTTTCCTTAAAAGCGGAAATCGTCCGGAATGGATGATTCTTGATGTCATTCCCGTAATTCCACCGGATTTACGGCCAATGTTACAACTTGATGGCGGTCGTTATGCGACAAGTGATATTAACGATTTATATCGGCGGGTCATTAGTCGGAACAACCGTTATAAAGCCTTAGTGCAAATGAATGCCCCGAAAGTCATTTTAATGAACGGTCAACGGATGCTACAAGAAGCGGTTGATAGTTTGATTGATAATGGCCGGAGAGGTAAACCATACACTGGCGCCAACAAACGTCCACTTAAATCATTAAGTTCCAGTTTAAAGAGCAAACAAGGCCGGTTCCGGCAAAACTTACTTGGTAAACGGGTCGACTATAGTGGTCGGAGCGTTATCGCAGTTGGTCCCGAATTAAAGATGTATGAATGTGGTATCCCCCGGGAAATGGCCATTCAACTCTTTAGACCATTTATCGCTGCCGAACTTATTGCTCGCGATTTAAACATTAAAAACCATAACCAAGCCGATAAAGTTATTGACCGGCAAGAAGAAGTGGTCTTCGATATTATTGAAGAAATCATCGCTGATCACCCAGTCTTACTTAACCGGGCGCCAACCTTACACCGGTTAGGGATTCAAGCGTTCCAACCAGTGCTTGTCAGTGGTCGCGCCATCCGTTTACACCCGCTCGTTTGTACCGGCTTTAACGCCGACTTCGATGGTGACCAAATGGCGGTTCACGTCCCACTAAGTAAAGCCGCGCAAGAAGAAGCCCTGAACTTAATGCTTGCTAGCAAAAACATTCTTGGACCAAAAGACGGTAAACCAATTGCCGCCCCATCCCAAGACATGGTTATTGGTAACTACTTCTTAACGGTTGAAAAAACCAAAGAAGATTTCTTAAAAAGAGCTGATGAAAGTGAAGCCTTAGGCGACACCATCGGCGCCGAACAATTCCGGCACTTCGCGGAAACAGAAGGAAAAGTATTCGCCTCTTTAGACGAAATGCTTGTCGCTTACCAAACCAATAAAGTCCACTTACATAACCGGATTGCCCTCCGCGGTAATGCATTTAACAAAGCATTTACCCCGGAAATGCAAAAGTCTTACTTAATTACAACGGTCGGGAAAGCGATCTTTAATACGATTTTCCCAAGTGACTTCCCATATATTAATGAATATGCGAAAGATTCATTACAAATGAATAAGTTAGAATACTTTGCGCCTGCTGGTACTAATATTCGTGAACACATTAAAAATACGCCAATCCGTCGCCCCATTAACCAAGAATTCCTTGGCTTAATCATTAACGAAGTATTTACCCGTTATGGCACGGTGAAAACAAGTGCAATTCTTGATAAGATTAAAGACCTTGGTTTCAAATATTCCACCAAAGCTGGTCTTACCGTTAGTCTTGCCGACATTACGCCAATTGAAGGTAAAGAACACTTAATCACCCTTGGGGAAGAAGAAGTTCGGAAGATTAATAAAGCGGCACTTCGTGGGCTCTATAGTGAAAAAGAACGCTATTCTGCCGTAATTAACGTCTGGAAAGGCGTTAAAGATGACGTTGAAGCCAAACTTAAAGAACAATTCCCACAAGATAAAAGAAACCCACTCTACATCATGTTTGATAGTGGCGCCAGAGGTAAAACGACCAACTTCTTACAACTTAAAGGTTTAAGAGGCTTAATGGCTTCACCACGTGGTGGGGAAATTGAAATTCCAATTAAATCAAACTTCCGGGAAGGGATTAGCGTTAGCGAATTCTTCATCGCCAGTCACGGTTCCCGTAAAGGTGGAGCCGATACCGCGATTAAAACCGCTGACTCTGGTTACTTAACACGGCGGTTAGTCGACGTTGCCCAAAACGTTATCGTTACCGAAGTTGACTGTGGTAGTGACCACGGCTTCGTCGTTAGCGAAATCCGTGTCCGCGAAAAAGACACCCCAGCCGTCCCACTTAGTGATCGGATTCGTGGTCGTTACACCGTAAAAGACATCATTCACCCCGAAACTGGTGAAGTAATGATTGAAGCTAACACCCTCATTAATGAAGATGCCGCCCTTTATATTGAAAAAGCCGGCGTTACCGAAGTTGAAATTCGTTCCTTATTCGGTTGTGAAGCAAAATCAGGAATTTGTGCCCACTGTTACGGTATTAACCTTGCTACCGGTGAACAAGTTAAAGTTGGAGAAGCTGTCGGTATTATGGCCGCGCAATCAATTGGTGAACCAGGTACGCAATTAACGATGAGAACCTTCCACAGTGGTGGGGTTGCCCAAGTTGAAGACGTTACCCAAGGGTTACCACGGGTTCAAGAATTATTTGAAAGTCGTGACCCAAAAGGTAAAGCCAAAATTAGCGAAATCGCTGGTAAAGTTACGGAAATTACCCAACAAGACCGGCGTTATACTATTACCGTTGAAGGCGGAAACGACGAAGTACGGCAATATGTTACGGAATATGGTCAACAATTACGGGTTAAAGTTGGCGATGACATCCTGAATGGTGATCGCTTAACGGAAGGGGCAATTCACCCACGAGAATTACTTGCCGTCAGTAACGTAACCGCCGTTCAAAACTATATCCTTAACGAAGTTCAAAAAGTTTATCGGATTAGTGCCTCGGTCCGGATTAGTGACAAACACTTAGAAATTATCATTAACCAAATGTTAAATCGGGTGTATATCATTGATAGCGGTGATACCGTCTTATTACCAGGCTCGAGAGTAACAACCCAACAATTTACCAATGCCAATAAAGAAGCCTTAATTAGCGGTAAACGGCCTGCGGTTGCCACCCCATTAATCCTTGGTATTAAAACAAGTGCTTTAGCAAGTGATTCCTTCTTAAGCGCGGCAAGTTTCCAAGAAACAACAAGAATCTTAACTGATGCCACGATTAAAGGTAAACTTGATCCATTACATGGCTTAAAAGAAAACGTCATCACCGGACGCTTAATCCCGGCTGGTCGCGGAATCTTAAGTGCTGATGAACAAGAAGCAATCTTAGATGGCTTCAGCGTTGCCGACACCCTTGATAAAATCAAGCGAAGTTACGACAATAGTAGCCAATAAGTTCGTTTAAAAAATTAAAAAGAAGAGTGACTTTCACCGGTTACTCTTTTTAGTAACCGGTTTCATGAGTTAAATATCTTCAAAATATATACCGTGTTATAGTACACTGTGATATAATCACAGCGATTATGAAAGGAAACGTAATTATATGAAAAACAAACATAAAAAACTATTATTCGTCCCTTTGTTCCTCTTATTAGTTGCGGGCTGTACCCCTCCGGCGGTCTCAGATACCCCACCTACTGTGGAATCAAGTGACACCAGTGTCATCCCCGAGAGTTCAAGTGTTGAAGAATCCATTAGTAAAACTGGACCCGGATACGAAGGTACCGAAAACTATGCGCTTGCGACTACCCCAAACCCGAGCAACCGGGAATTAGATCACGCCATCGATATGACCGCTTTATCATCTATTGGTGAACAAAAAGTTTTAGTGGTGCCTGTTGTCTTTACTGACACAACCGAGAAAGCCACGCCTGAAGTCCACACAATGATTAACAAAGTGTTCTTTGGCCAAACTGAAGAAACCGGTTGGGAATCAGTAGCGAGTTTTTACCATAAATCAAGTTTTGGTAAATTAACATTAGGTGGAGAAGTACTTCCATACTTTAATGCCCCATATTCCACCGTTGAATTTGGCGCACTAGAAGTTAGTCCAACCCAACAAATTGGACCCGGAAACTACTGGGATCAAACCCACCATTTAATTGAAGACATTTATGAAACAATGGACGCTGCCAAATTAAAAGAATATGACCAAGATAGTGATGGCCACGTTGATGCCTTCTGGATGGTTTATATTGCCGATATTAAAGCCTTAGGAACCGGGAATGACCCATTCTGGGCTTATAAATTCTACTGGAACCGCGTCGCCGATGTGGAAAAACCAACCCCAAACGTCTATGCTTGGGCAAGTTATAAGTTCGCGCTTGAAGGTAGTGACTTCTCAGCCGAATTACCAGACGCCCACACTTTCATTCATGAAACCGGTCACGTCTTAAGTCTTCCCGATTATTACGATTATGATGGCAAAACCGCCCCTGCTGGTGGAATTGACATGATGGACCATAACATTATTGACCATAACATTTATAGTAAATATCGCTTAAATTGGGCGACCCCATACTATGTCACTGGTCATAGTGAAATTACCTTAAAACCATCACAATCTTCCGGCGAATTCATCCTTATTAAAGATGGTTGGAATGGTCACGTCTATGACGAATACTTAATTATTGAATACTATACCCCAACTGGATTAAATAAAAGAGATTCAGGAATTCTTGGTTACTTAACAAATTCAAGTTCACAAAGTAGTCGTGGATTCACCGTGCCTGGTGTTCGGATGTACCACGTTGACTCACGCTTAATTACCAAAACATTCTCTGAAACCGAACCGCATGACTTAGTGTCCACCGTTTGGAGCGATGAAATTACGTATGATGAATATAGTTACACGGCAATTGGACCAAGTAACACGACTTCTAGAAGTACAAGTGAAACCGAAAAATTACTCCACCTCATTAACGCCCAAGGCAAACGGAGTGTCACCGGCAACTGGCTTAAAGAACGAACAAATGCTTTTGATGAAGCACTCTTCCAACCAGGAGCAAAAATTGACGCCACCAACTGGGCGAGATACTTACAATTTAGTGAATTATTCAATGATGGAACCCCAGTCGGTTATAGCATCTCGATCGGCGAAATGAACGCTGAAGGGGTCAAAATTAGTATTACAAAATATTAATTATTATTAATTACTTAAAAGCCGTCTCGACGGAAGACGGCTTTTTTCTTTAGAAAGTAAAAGCGAATCGAGGCGAAAAATGCAGCCCTATTCCTTGTAAAAACGCCCTATATCAAGTAAAATTAAGTACAATGAAAACAAATCGTAAAGTAACTTTATTTATTGCGACCTTACTATTAATCGCTAGTTGTAGTAAAGATGTTTCCTTTAGGCCTTATTCGGGTAGTATTAAAGACGAAGATTCATATGTTCTTGAAGATCATGGCACGTATTATAAACCTGCCGGATATAGCATAAATTACATTGATGTTTTAAAGTCCGACCCAACCCCAAGTTCAAAGGTCATTCCGTTACGAAGTACGGGGGAACAAAAGTTATTAGTGTTACCGGTTACCTTCCCGGATTACCCACTTAATAATTTAGACGGGAAAAACGGGGAAATTGCTCACATTAATTTAGAAAACGCCTTTTTTGGCGAGAATAATCAAACTTCTTGGCGTTCCCTCAGCGGCTTTTATGATGAATCAAGTTACGGAAAACTAAAAATAACCGGAGAGGTCGCGCCGTGGTATACATTACCAAGTGGCTATACAATCCCGGAAATTCGTGAAAGGATTCGTAACACGAGCGATAAACTTAATGAAACGGCCCAGATTGCTAATTTGGCGCTAGTCGAATACCATAAAAATAATCCCAGGAAACTTAAAGAATTTGATACCGACAATGACGGCATCATTGATGGGATTTATGTTATTTATGCAAGTCCCCAAGAAACAAAAGAAAACAATAATATCTTCTGGGCTTTTGCGAGTAATATGAATCGGCTTGAAAGTCAAATTCCCGTGCAGGCCAATGCCTATTCTTGGAGTAGCTATCATTATTTAGAAGTTGATCAATTTGCCAAACCTAATGCCCATACTTATATTCATGAAGTTGGTCATATTTTAGGATTAACGGATTATTACAACACCAATTATAGTGATCCTTATTCCCCACTTGGCGGTTTTGATATGATGGATTACACGCTTGGTGACCATACAGGACTATCAAAAATGCTCTTAAATTGGACAAGACCTTATATTATTGAAGAAACATCAACCATTCAATTACATTCTTTTAGTGAAAGCGGACAATTAATTCTTTTAAAGAATAACTGGAACGGGAGTGCGACTGATGAATATTTATTATTAGAATATTACACCCCCACCGCATTAAATGAATTAGATAGTACATTTAATGCCCCCTTTAAACTCCCGAAGGCAAGTGGAGTTAAAATCTATCATGTTGATGCCCGCACCGTTTATGAAATAAAAGACGGACCGATAAGCCGTTATGAATACACCAATGACCATCTTATTCCTTTATCGTGGCCAATGGCTTTAGCCCACTCTAATAGCAGCGGGGCGTACAATAATGCCCCCAAACGTGACTATAAACTATATTCTCTCCTTGAACCAAAGGAAAGCACGAATATTAATGGTGACTTTAAACTCGCAAATAGTAATTCACTTTTTAAAAAAGGTGATGATTTTGCGATTAATAACTTTAAAGAATTTATCTTTAATGATGGCACGTTATTTAATTATAAAGTGTTGATTGAAGATGTAAATCGCCAGTATGCGACAATAAAAGTAGAGGTAGTCTAAAATGAAAAAACCGCTTAGTAAAATAGTATTCATCCTTAGTGGATTATTAACGCTCACCAGTTGCGTTTCCCTTGGTGATCTTTTATCAAGTAGAGATGATCAAAGTTCAACCAGTATCCCCCCTGATATCGTTGATAATGTTTATAAACCTAATGGCTATGTTTACGACAATGATTACCTTGGTAAGACGTGGGATGTAGCGACTTGGCGTTCAGTCGGTGATCAAAAAATGCTCGTTGTACCAGTCAAATTTAGTGATACATCACCAACATATGGAAATGACACCACGATTGTAAATACCTTAAATAAAGCCTTTTTTGGCGCAAGTAGTGATACTGGCTGGGAATCTTTAACGTCATATTACGAAAAAAGTAGTTATGGTGCCTTAAAAATTACCGGCGAAGTTTTAACCCCATTTAATCTTGGCTATTCCACCGCGACTTTAGAAGCTAAACCAAAAGATGACCAAAACTATTGGGATCAAACCCATTATGTATTAGAAAGTATCTATAACACCTTAAGTGCCGAAAAACTTAAAGAATATGATGTAAATAAAGATGGTCACGTCGATAGTGTCTTTCTCGTTTATTTAGCCCCCGTGAAAGATAATAGTGATCTTTATTGGGCTTATCAATATTATTGGAATCGTTATAGCAACGAAACAAAACCTACTTTTAATACTTATGCTTGGGCAAGTTATGAATTTATGTATGATGAATTGCCATATTCGACATTAAAGCCTAGTGCCCATACTTTTATTCATGAAACTGGCCACTTATTAGGACTTGATGACTATTATGATTATGACGGAAAAGTTATGCCGGTTGGCGGCTATGACATGATGGACTTTAATATTATTGATCACAATATGTATTCAAAATACTTGAATAACTGGAGTCTTCCTTTTGTCCCAGTTGGTGAGGCTGATATTACCTTACGTCCCGCTGAAGCAAGTGGCGACTTTATCCTTTTGAATAAAAATTGGAACGGTCACGTTTATGACGAATATATTTTAATTGAATACTATACGCCAACTGGCTTAAACCAAAAAGATGCGTTTGATGGTTATGGTAGCGTTAGTGCCTTTACGGTGCCAGGAGTGCGCATTTTCCATGTCGATTCAAGAATTCGTACCCATTATTCGCAAACTGATGTGCGGTGGACCGACCAAATTCTTGCACCTTCAAGCACGCAATACACCGATATTGCGACCTCAAATACCACATCAAAAAGCGTAAATGCCTCCTATAAAAAGATTCATTTACTCGATGGTGATGGGCGGAGTAACACGTGGTATCATAGTCTCGTTAAACCTGATAACAAGGCATTATTCCAAACTGGGGCCAAGATTGAAATTGGTGGTTGGCAAAAGTATCTTTTCGACCGCGCAACCTTTAATGATGGCAGTGAAATCGGCTTTAGTGTTGAAATCGGCGCAATGACTAACGAAGGCGTCCAAATCAAAATTCGCACTGCTTAAATAACCGCTAATAACGCACTTATTATTTATATAATAAAAAGACCATAGATTTTTTTAATATTTTTACATTAATATAGTTGACAACAAGGTGGCTTATCCATATAATATCAAAGTGCAATGACCTTTAGGTCGTTTTTAAAAGAAAAATATTGATACACCCGGTTGTGTGTCAAGCACAACAGGGAATAAAGAAAGGAGAACACGCTATGCCGACAATTAACCAATTAGTACGTCAAGGTCGTGTGAAACCAGAGTACAAATCAAAGTCTCCAGCACTTGGTAAAAGATGGAACTCTCTCCGTCGCCGTGAAGTTGATCAAGATGCTTCACAAAAAAGAGGAGTCTGTACACGGGTTGGCACTATGACGCCAAAGAAACCTAACTCAGCATTACGGAAGTACGCTCGTGTCCGCTTATCGAATGGATATGAAGTTACTGCTTATATTGGTGGTGAAGGTCACAACTTACAAGAACACAGTACCGTTCTTATTCGTGGCGGCCGGGTTAAAGACTTACCAGGGGTTCGTTATCACATCGTCCGTGGTACATTAGATACCGCCGGAGTTGATAAAAGACGCCAAAGCCGTAGCCAATACGGAACCAAAAAACCACAAGTCAAAGACAATTAATTACAAAAACGTATATCACTCGATTATAGAAGGAAGGAGGAAACGATATGCCACGTAAAGGAAGTGTTGCAAAACGTGATGTTTTACCAGATCCAATTTATCACTCAAAACTTGTTACACGATTAATTAATAAAATTATGTTCGATGGCAAAAGAGGAACATCACAAACGATTCTTTATAATGCATTTGCTCGCATTGAAAAGAAAACCGGACAACCAGCGATGGACGTCTTTGCTACCGCAATTAGTAACATCATGCCTGAGGTCGAACTTAAAGTTCGCCGGGTTGGAGGACAAAACTATCAAGTCCCAACTGATGTAAGCCCCGAAAGAAAAACAACTTTAGGACTTCGTTGGTTAGTGAACTATTCACGCTTACGCAACGAAAAAACAATGGAAGAAAGATTAGCAGCCGAAATTATTGACGCCGCTAACGGAACCGGCGCATCTGTTAAAAAACGCGATGATACGCATAAGATGGCGGAAGCAAATAAAGCTTACGCTCACTATCGCTATTAGGAGGATGCATGCCTGATTATACAAAATTTGATTTAATACATACGCGCAATATAGGTATTATGGCGCACATTGACGCTGGTAAAACAACGACCACCGAACGGATTTTATACTATACCGGTCGGTTACACAAAGTCGGTGAAACCCACGAAGGAGCCAGCACCATGGACTGGATGGTCCAAGAAAAAGAACGGGGAATTACGATTACAAGTGCCGCTACCACGGCATTTTGGAAAGAAAACCGGATCAACATTATTGACACCCCTGGACACGTTGACTTCACTGTTGAAGTTGAACGCTCACTCCGGGTCTTAGACGGTGCGGTCACTGTCTTAGATGCAAAAAGCGGGGTCGAACCACAAACCGAAACTGTTTGGCGCCAAGGAACGAAATACCACGTCCCACGGATTGTCTTCGTTAACAAAATGGACGCAACCGGTGCTGACTTTGATATGGCAGTGGAAACCTTACATAGCCGTCTTGCCGCTAACGCTGCCCCGGTGCAAATTCCGGTCGGTGTCGAAAGTGGTTTCCGCGGCATGATTGACATCATTGAACAAAAAGCCTATTTCTATGATGACAAAATTGAACACTTTAATGTCGAAGAAATTCCTGCCGAATTCAAAGATAAAGTTGCCGAAGCCCGGCAATTATTACTTGAAAAAATTGCAGCCTTCGATGACGACTTCATGATGCAAATTCTTGAAGGTGAAGAACCAAGTGTTGCCGAAATTAAAAAAGTAATTCGGAAAGCAGTCTTAACTGGTGAATTCTTCCCAGTATTCTGCGGAAGCGCCTATAAAAATAAAGGTATTCAACCATTATTAGACGGCGTTGTCGATTACTTACCAAGTCCAGTTGACATCCCGCCTGCCAAAGCAGAAACGATGGATGGTACCCCAATTGTTGCACCAAATGATATTAATGCCCCACTTGCGGCCTTAGCCTTCAAAATTGCAACTGACCCATTCGTTGGACGCTTAGCCTATGTTCGGGTTTATAGCGGTGTCTTAAAAGCTGGATCTTATGTCTACAATAGCATTAAAGGCACGAAAGAACGGATTAGCCGTTTAGTGTTAATGCATAGTAATCACCGTGAAGAGGTTAATGAACTTAAAGCCGGTGATATCGGTGCCGTTGTTGGTTTTAAAAACACGACAACTGGTGACACCATTTGTGATGAAAAGAGCAAATTAGTGTTAGAAAGAATGGAATTCCCAGAACCAGTTATCGAACAAGCAATTGAACCAAAAACCCGCGCTGACCAAGAAAAGATGAGCAATGGCTTATCGAAACTTGTTGAAGAAGACCCAACCTTCCGGGTTACGACTAATGCCGAAACCGGACAAACAATTATTGCTGGGGTTGGTGAACTTCACCTTGACGTCTTAGTAGACCGCTTACGGCGCGAATTCGGGGTTAATGTTAACGTCGGCGCCCCAATGGTCGGCTATCGCGAAACCATTGGCCAAACCGCTGAAGTTGAAGGTAAATACATTAAACAATCTGGTGGTCGTGGTCAATACGGACACGTCTGGATTCGCTTCGAACCAAACCCAGGCAAAGGCTTCGAATTCGTTGATGCCATTGTCGGTGGAACCGTTCCACGTGAATTTATTAAACCAACGGGCGAAGGCTTAAAAGATGCCTTAGCAAGAGGTTTAGTCGCTGGCTACCAAGTCATTGATATTAAGGCAACTTTATTTGATGGAAGTTACCACGATGTCGATAGTAGCGAAGCGGCCTATAAAATCGCCGCCTCTATGGCGCTTAAAGAAGCAGCGAAAAAAGCTGATCCAATCTTACTTGAACCAATCATGAAAGTTGAAATTACTGTCCCTGAACAATACTATGGTGACGTCCTTAGTGATTTAGCAAGAAGAAGAGGATCAATGCGTGATGAAAGTCAACGCGGCAACGCGAAAGTAATTGATGCCGAAGTTCCGCTTAGTGAAATGTTTGGTTACGTTACCGACTTAAGAAGCTTCACCCAAGGCCGTGGCACCTATATGATGTCATTTGACCACTATGGTGAATGTCCACGTTACATCGCTGAAGAAATTATTAAAAAGACCGGCGTTAGCAACCGCTAAGCCGCGAAATGCTATATTCATAGCACTTTAATTTGAAAAAAAGCTAGAATTGCTATAAACTAGAAGCGTTATAATAAAACGCTACAAGTTAGGAGGAAAAAATTATGGCAAAAGAAAAATTTGACAGAAGTAAAGTCCACGTTAACATTGGTACTATCGGTCACGTTGACCACGGTAAAACAACCTTAACTGCGGCTATTACCAAAGTTCTTGCGACCCAAGGGGGCGCAAAAGCATTCGCGTATGACCAAATTGACAAAGCCCCAGAAGAAAAAGCCCGGGGAATCACAATTAACACATCGCACTTAGAATACCAAACCGCTAATCGTCACTATGCACACGTCGACTGTCCAGGACACGCTGACTACGTCAAAAACATGATTACTGGTGCTGCCCAAATGGACGGCGCGATTCTTGTTGTCGCCGCTACCGATGGTGTTATGCCACAAACCCGTGAACACATCTTACTTGCTCGCCAAGTTGGTGTTCCATACGTTGTTGTCTTCTTAAACAAAGTTGACTTAGTCGACGACCCAGAACTCGTTGACATCGTTGAAATGGAAGTCCGTGACTTACTTAGTTCATATGGATTCCCAGGTGATGATACCCCAATCGTTCGTGGATCCGCTCGTGATGCCTTAGACGGCAAACCAGGCGCTGAAAAAGCCATTCTCGAACTTATGGAAGCGGTTGATTCCTACATTCCAAACCCAGCTCGTTTAACTGATTTACCATTCTTACTCCCAATCGAAGACGTCATGACCATCAGTGGTCGTGGTACCGTTGTTACCGGTCGGGTTGAAAGAGGTGCAGTCAAACTTAACGAAACCGTTGAAATCGTTGGTATTCGTCCAACCAAATCAACCGTCGTTACCGGTCTTGAAATGTTCCGTAAATTACTTGATACCGCCGAAGCTGGCGATAACGTTGGGGTCTTACTCCGTGGCGTCGCTCGTGATGAAATCGAACGTGGTCAAGTTCTTGCGAAACCAGGAAGTGTTAAACCACACACCAAATTCACATCAACTGTTTACGTCTTAACCAAAGAAGAAGGTGGCCGTCACACTGCGTTCTTAACGAACTACCGTCCACAATTCTACTTCCGTACAACCGACATTACTGGGGTTGTTACCTTACCAGCCGATGTCCAAATGGTTATGCCAGGTGATACCGTCAACTTAACAATTGAACTCATTCACCCAGTCGCCATTGAAAACGGAACGAAGTTCTCAATTCGTGAAGGTGGCCGCACCGTTGGTGCCGGTACCGTTACCGAAATCTTAAAATAAGACTTTAAGTTCAATACAACTAACTCTCCTTCGGGAGAGTTTTTTGTTTGGAAAAATAATGTTTTGAATGGGTAATCAAATGCCGTTTAAAAATATCACTAATTCATGTTTTATAATCGGTGTTTTTTGTGTTCCCACTTACCATCTTTATTGTAAAAGAAAAAGATATCTTGTATTATATACAATAGCACTATGAATAACGAAAAAAAGACCATTCACGAAAATGAAAATATAGTGAATGCGAATGCTTTAAAAAGAACAGGAGCCTTACTACTTGATTTACTTATCATGTATGCGATCATGAACCTTTTTTGGTTCGCCGTTCATCCGGTGATTAATAATATCTATAACTATGATGCTGCCGTTAGTGAAAACAACAAAGATATGAAGCGGAGTTATTTAGTTTCATTAAGTACGCCCCTTTTAGCTGATGAAAGTAATATCGATGAAGTGACAATTACTTCAAATAGCATTCCGGTTAATAAAAGAGGAGAGGCAAGTTATAACTTTTATTTAAAATTCTTAAATAGTGAAATCACTGATCCAGCATTAAAATATAGTGATGAATGGTTTGGTATTAATATTTATAAAGTTGATGACGAAAATAGCCTTTTTGTCCGGGCCGAAGCGCCTACCCCTAAACAATATAGTTCCGTCACGAGTGAGGTGGTCCAAAGTTACGATCATTTCATTGCGCCCGGATTTGCCTATAAAAATGCCGAAGTTGATGCTGAAGCCATTACCAATCTTTATAACAACGCCTATAAAGACGCAATCGCTAAATATAATACAAGACCTTTAGTGAAGACGATTAACGAAGCGGTTATGATTGAAAATTCTTTCCTAGTCGTTGTCGCTAGTTCAATTATTTTCCTCGCTTTACCAATATTTTTAAAACACGGTCAATCCTTAGGTAAAAAAGTCTTTAAATTAGGGGTGGCAACGACGCATGGTTATAAAGCCGGTGCCCTTCGCCTTTTACTCCGTTATTTTGCCTTCCTGTTGATTAATGTCTTATCAAACTTTTTAATCCCAATTGTTTTACCCTTTATTTCCTTAACAATCATGGTCTTTAATAAAAAAGCCCGCAGTTTACATGATTTAGTCGCCGGAACAAGGGTCGTCGACCTGAATAAATCCGTCATATACGTTAATGAAGAAGAATATAATCAAACCATCGCGCAAACAGCGGTTCGCATTGAAGATGTCAATGAAGAAGTTTTTGCGGAACGCTTCGATGAAGAAAGTGGCGCCTAATGAATCACTATTTTGTTAACCAAACAAGTGGCAAACGATTTCTCGCCGGTTTTCTTGATTTTGTTTTTGTATTAATTTTGACAATTTTTATGTATGTACCAACCCAAGCAATTACCGCGAGGGCGGGTGGAGATGAAAACATTGCGCGAATTTATGAAGCCGGTGTCCAAACGGGTTTATATACGGTTGTTCAACAAGGTGATCAAGGCAATTTAGCGCCAATTGAAGATAAAACATTATTCCCACGGGCCCTTTATTTCTTCTATGTTGATGAAGAAGGCGCAAGAACTAAAGAAATTCATAATATCGCCCCTATTTTAAAAACAGGCAGTGCTTTTAATACTGCGGATGATTATTACGAAGTAATTATGCTTAAAGGCAGTGCGGAAACATTATTTGATTTTAGTGTCATTAATAGTGAAGAACCATGGAATATTCCATCATTAAGTGGGAAAGAAGCTGAAGTTGAAGCATTTTATAAAGCTGAAATCGATAAAGCCCATGACATCATTAATAAAAATGCCTACATTAATGATTTAATTCGGAAAGCCGAACTTTATACTTTTTATGCTCTAGGTGGTGCTTACCTTCTTTCCGTCATTATTTTAGTTATTATTGTTCCGATGTTTATTAAAGGAAATGTCACATTAGGAAAAGTTATTACCAAGACTGCAGTCGTTAATAATTTAGGTTATAAAACATCGTTTTTGCAAGCAAATATGCGCAATTTGGCGATGTTTTTCTTTTCTTACGTCTTTTTCTTCATGCCTTTCATGCTTATTTCAACCTTTATGTTTATGCTCTCCAAAGAGAAGAAAAGTTTATTTGATTTCTTAACCGCAACAAGAGTTGCTGATAAAAACACGAGTCTAATTTTTACTAACGCCGAAGAAGAGGCCAAGTATCGCAAAGAATTAGCAGGTCGGCTCATTGAAGTTGAAAAGCGGAAAGCGAAAAATCGTCAAGAAGCCGAGCAGAATGAAAAAGACATTAATCTAGGGGATTAATTCTTAATTAATCAGTTTATAAAACAATGGTTAAATATGAGACCTTGTGTTATTATAAAATAAATGAAAGCAGTTTATTACTGCAGGAGGAAATATGGAAGTAAGAATTGATAATCTTTCTAAACACTTCCCGGGAGTAAAAGGAGCGCCAGTTGTTAAAGCTGTTGATCAGATGAATTTTACAATTCCTGATGGCAAACTAGTTGGCCTTTTAGGACCTTCCGGATGTGGAAAATCGACCACACTTTACATGATTGCCGGTTTGCATAAACCGACAGAAGGTAAAATTTGGTTTGGTGATCGGGACGTTACTGATGTCCCTGCTGAAAACCGTGGAATTGGTTTAGTTTTCCAAAACTATGCCCTTTACCCCCACTTTACAGTCCGCCAAAACATTACCTTCCCACTTGAAAATGTGCGGCCAAAGTTACCAAAAGAAGAAATGGAACAAATTGCGCAAGAAGTCGCAAACCTTGTTGACATTGGTAATTTATTAGACCGGCTCCCGAAACAATTATCGGGTGGTCAACAACAACGGGTCGCGATTGCGCGTGCGCTTTCGAAAAGACCACAAGTCTTATTACTCGACGAACCGCTCTCAAACTTAGATGCGCGGCTTAGACTTCAAACCCGGGAAGAAATTCGCCGGATTCAACGTGATACGAAAGTTACAACGATTTTCGTTACTCACGACCAAGAAGAAGCCATGAGTATTAGTGACTCCATCGTCGTTATGCGGCGTGGTGTCGTCCATCAAATTGATGCCCCACAAGTCGTATATGAAGAACCAGTCGATTTATTCGTTGCGAAATTCCTTGGTTCACCAGCCATTAACATTTTTGATGGCGAACTCAAAGACGGCAAAGTTTTACTTCACGGTAATGTTTACCATGAAGGACTAAAATCAGCCGGGACATTTGATTTAAAAGATGAAAGAATTTATGATGTCGCCGTTGCCGGTGGCTATCAAGGCACCAAAGCCCAATACTTCTCCTCTTTAGGTGTTGAATACGTTGAAAAAGTTGAAGAAACCGCGAAAGAAGAACCAAAAGAAAAAGGCAATTTCTTCAAAAACCTTTCTGAAAAAATGAAAGCCAAGAAAAAGAGCCAATTCGTGCCAAATGTTATTGAAGGCGAATTAACCCTACACTCACTGCACACCGCTTTAAGTTTTGGTGGATACCGTCCATCATTTGGTGACTTTGAAGAAGAAGTTGGTAAATTCATCGTTGAAGCTGGCGTAAATCGTAATGTCAAGATTGGTGTCCGTCCGGAAGCCTTTACCCTTGATAAAAACGAAAACCCTGCCATTGAAATTGAAGTACTCTTCATTGAACACATCGGCCGCGATATTACCATCGTCGCAAATGTTCTTGGTCAAAAACACCGGATCCGCGTTATTATTCCCGCGGAAGAACGGCATAAAGTCAAAGATAAAGTTATTAAAGTTTATCCAAAACGCTTCTACTTATTTGATCTTGATGGATCACGGATTCTGTAGGTGATGATCATGACAAATATTACTAAGAAAGGAGGCGCATTATGAGTACACAACAAAGTGGTTTGTATCTTGACAAAGGACCGATGCAAACGAAAAAAAGTGTATCAATACCAATTTGGGTCAAAGCAATTATTGCCTTACTACCTGCCCTTGTATTCTTAACATTCTTTACGATTTATCCAATCTTTAACACGATGATTATTTCGTTTATTCAAGATTTTGCATGGCAAGATGGCATGGGAAGTTTTGCGATTGCTAACTACTTACGGCAATTTGATATGGCAACAAACGTGGCAAAATGGACCGAATACTTCAATGAAGTCGATCCAGGGTTTACTTTTATTCCCCCACTTAAACCAATCTTTACCCTTAATAACTACCTATATGTGTTAAAAGACGTTGACTTCTTACAAGCGCTCGCCAATACCGCGATCTTAACTGTTATCTCCGTCCCATTAACCATCTTTATTTCGCTTTTATTAGCCGTCTCTTTAAACTCAATCAAACCTTTAAGAGCGACTTATCAAACAATTTTCTTCCTACCTTATGTTACGAACGCAATTGCGTTAGGGATGGTCTTTAATACATTATTCTCGCCACAAACCGGGGGAATTATGAACCAATTAGTCGTTGCCTTTGGCGGACAACCAGTTTCCTGGATTCACGCTGGATTCGACCAAGAAGGGACATTAAAGTTATCCAAACTATCATTAGGGTTTGCCATTACCGTCCAAACAGTGTGGACAGGTTTGGCCTTTAAAATTCTTGTCTTTATGAGTGGTTTAGCAAGTATTGACAAACAATACTATGATGCCGCCCGGATTGACGGGGCCACAAGAGGTACCATCTTTAGAAGAATTACGGTTCCGCTTTTAAGCCCACAAATCTTGTATATTACAATTACATCTTTCATTGGCGCATTTAAAGCCTATCAAAGCATTATTGCGATTGTTGGGGTTGACCACCAAAACTTTGGGGGAACCGATGGAAGAATGTGGCTCACCGTTGTTGGGTATGTCTATCGTTTCCGTAACGATAAATTACCAGTTGCCGCGGCCGGGTCAGTTGTCCTATTAATTATTATCTTATTGATCACGCTCGTTCAGATGCAAGTCTCGAAGAAGCGTGTTCACTACTAGGAGGCACTTATGAAAGAAAAAGATAAAGTAGTAAATGAAGAATTAGTGCTTACCGAAGAAGAAGAAAAGGCACTCAAAACGGTTGAAGGGAAAAATGACGACGCCCGGTTCCAACCATCCTATGAGCTTAAAAAAGAATACAAAGGTCGCACAATCTTCTTTAAAGTCATTACATATACATTCTTAACGTTATTTGCCTTATTCATGCTCTTACCATTCTGGTTCATGATTAGCGTTTCGTTAAAATCACCAGTCGAATATTCCCGGGAAGTAACAAGTGGTTTAAAACTATTTACGTCCAGTCCGACTTTTGTAAACTTTAAGATTATTCTCGGAGGGAAAATAGGCGACGCGGCGAGTACACTCCCGGGTGACCTTATTACTCTTATTAGTAATGAAGGGAAAAGAGTTAGTTTCCTTCCTTACTTCTTAAATACGACAATTGTGGCAGTTGTTTCCACCGCCTTTACTGTCGCAACAACCGTCTTAGCATCCTTTGCCTTTGCCCGCCTTGAATTCAAAGGTAAAAACGCCTTATTTGCGTTATTACTGGCGACGATGATGGTTCCTGGCGAAATGATGCTTATTACTAACTACCAAACGACGATCGGCTTAGGCTGGCAAAATACATTCGCCGCCTTAATCTTCGTCCATGGCGTTAGCGTATTCTACATATTCTATTTACGGCAAACATTCCAACAAATACCAAACGAACTATTCCTCGCTGCAAAAGTTGATGGATATGGTGAATTTAGTTATTTATGGCGTGTTATGATTCCAATTGCGATGCCAACCATCGTGACGATTATTATTCTTAACGTCATGGGAAGCTGGAACGCCTTTATTTGGCCAACCCTTATCGCAAGTGGGGACAATAAGTTCTTAATGGAAACATGGGGTATTAAACACTCAATGCGTCTAGTTAGTAACGGACTTATGAGTTTATTCTCTAGTGACTATTCAAACTATGACACCGTCAAGATTGCCGGGTCGATGGTCATTAGCGCACCACTGTTACTCGTATTTATTGCCTTTAGAAAATATATTATGAGTGGCGTATCACGTAGTGGTATTAAAGGTTAGTCTTAATAAAAGGTATATAATAAAATTATAAAGAAAGGAAAATATTATATGAAACCTAGAAAAATATTGTTCGGTCTCACATCCTTCATGGGTCTTGCCCTGCTTGCCGGATGTGGTGGCAGTAATAAAATCAGGGTTGAATTTTGGACCGGCTTTGGTGCGGGGGTCAATGGTACGCTTAATCCTTTAATTGAGCGCTTTGAAGCCGCCAATCCCGAAGTTGACATTGTCTATGAATCAAAGGGTGGTTATCCAAACCTCTTACAAGCGATTAAGCAATCAATTAGTAATAATGCTTATCCGCATATTGCTAATGGTTACCCCGATCACTTTGCCGAATACGCAAACTCCAACGTTCTTTTAAACCTTGATTCCGCTGGATTTATCAAAAATCCAGAAACCGGTGTTGATTTAACTGAATTTTGGCCTGACTATATGAAAGAAAATCAAGAATTAGTTGATAATTCAATCATGGGCTTACCATTTAACAAATCAACCGAAATTATGGTCGTCAATCAAACCTTCTTTGATGTCGCCAAAAAACTTGATGATACAATCTTTGTCCCAGCGACATGGCAAGATTTAGCCGTCGTTGGTCCAAAACTTAAAGCCGTTGCCGCGGATAATGGCTGGTTTGGTAAACTCGTCAAACACGATGGTACAACCGTTGCTAAACCGGAAAATCCAACTGCCGCCGAACTTGAAACATTAAAAGCCGAAGTTGCTTTTGATATGTTTAACGTCGGGAAGGCTGATGATTTTATTCCATTTAGTTGGGATTCAACCTCAAACTTCTTTATTACGATTATTCGGCAATGGGGATCCCTCTATACGGAAAGAGGCGCCACCCTCCACAGCGGAACCCTTAAGTTCCATGAAGGCGAAAACCGGGTGAAAACCTTAGCAGCCTTACAATTCTTTAAAGATTTATACGCCCAAAGATTAGTCGGAACTCCGCAAAACTTTGGTGAAAGTTTATATTCCAGCGTTCCATTCAAACAAGGACGCCTCGTTATGACGATTAGTAGTAGTGCGGGTGTTAAGGAAAACTTACCAGGCTCAAGCACCGATTTCCCATTCGATGTTTCAATCGCCCCAATTCCTTATAACGCCGAAAATCCAACTGCTAAATACGTTATTTCCCAAGGAACAAACTTAGCGCTCTTCCGTCGCGGAAAAGCCACTGATGAAAAAACAAGACTTGAACGTGATGCCGCTTGGCGCTTCCTCCGTTATTTAACTTATGAAGTTAACCATGAATTTGGTAAAGGCACAAGTTACTTCCCGGTTACCGATGGTTCAAAACTCGCCGTTAATGAAGAAGATGCTCGTTATAGAGACTATAAAGTATATAGTGACTTCTTAAACGCTACGGACAACACTTCACCAATGGAAACCGCAATTCGCGATACCGCACGGTTACAAGCCAATGTCTATCAAGATGCTGAACAAGCATGGCTCAAATTCGTTGATCCAGCCTTCTTAGGCAGTGCCCGGGTTAGAGATGAAATTCAATATGTCATCACTAAATTATTTGGTGGTGCAACCCCTGAAGGTGCCCTTGATGAAGTAGTCGCAAAACTTGGTGACTTCCAATAATATAAGAAAAGGAGAAATTATGAGAAAACCAATTTTGAAAATCGGAATTGCCTTTCTAGCAGTTGCCCTCTTAGCCGGCTGTGGTGGTAACCCCACCAGTGAAGAACCAGTTCTCACTGAAGCCCAATATGACTATGCACTCAATGAAATTGCAAAGACGGTCCCACTTGTTGTTGAAAGAACAACAGGAATTACAATCCATACGAATATTTATCGTAATAGCCTTGAACCAAAAGCTCCGCTACCAATCTTAAAGGATGGCAATGACTTAATCCTTACCACGGGCGGAACCTTAAACATTGAAAATGAAGATGCCAATATGTTCATTTACAATGATTACACCATCAATTGGAATTATGCTGGTGAAGGTGATGAAGCCGCGACTACCGCGCCTTATGCCTTTAGCACTGATGACAAAGGTGTAATGACTGCTGCCCCAGGATATCCTGAATATGTTCAAGAATATGATGGTGGCGGACGGCCAATCCCTGTTGATATGCCATCACCAAAAATCGGTCGTTTATATGCGACAGTTAAAATTGGTGAATTTGCCAAAAGAATTACTATCGATATGCAATTAAACGCGATCGAAAAAATCAATTTCTACACCTTACCACAAGTCCGTGAATTAAATGCGGGTACAGTTGTTGGGGTCCGTGGCTATGTCACTGGTATCTTCGCCGACTGGAACAATGCTGGTATTGCTGATGGAAAATGGGGCTTAGGTCTCTTCAAACTTGCCGATTATAAAGACACAATTAAAGTTGGTGACTTAATTGAAGTCGTTGGCCAACAATCAGTCTATGGTGGTTTAACCCAATTACAATGGCTCAAACGGATTAAAGTTTTAAATCCTGCTGATTACCCAGAAGTTGCTAAACCAGAAGTACAAACATTCACCCACGATCAAATTAAAGATCAATTAGGCCGCGCTGAAGGCGACTTAACTGGTCCACTTCAAGATAAAGATAGTTCGCTCGTTAAATTCGACGCACCATTCACCTTTAAAGAAGTTAAAGATCGTAGCGGTGCAATTATTCCGCTTGAAAATTTAGATCCAGCCGGAACTGCCCACTATGACATCGTTGTCGAAGGTAAAACAAGTGAAGGAGTCGCCTTCCCAGTTAGTATCTCCCTCAACTACCATATGGGTGCCGCAAGTCAAGCTGCCTTCAAACAATTCTTCGTTGATAATGGTACAAAACCATTCTATTATGAAGGACCACTTGGATGGTACGGCGGCGTGTTAAACTTCGGACCATTCCAATTCGAAGGCATGTTAACCTTAGCCTAATCATCATAAAAACGAATTAAAGAAACCCCGGAAACCCGGGGTTTTTTCTCTTGCAATATGATGAGATAAGTATATAATAAATAAGCCGATATGGACCGTTAGCTCAGTTGGCAGAGCAGTTGACTCTTAATCAACGGGTCGCAGGTTCAAATCCTGTACGGTCTACCAAGAAAACAACAAACTCTCGTTAATCGGGAGTTTTTTCTTTATTTTTTTGACACTGTCTTACATATCGGTAAATTTTCCCTTCTTTTTACAACATTGCTTACAATGGAAGCGCTTATTATTTATAATAAGACAGTAGATTATTTATGGAGGTCAATTATGGCTATTAAAAAATCCTTTGTCTCACTAGACGGGAACGCCGCCGCAGCGCGGGTCAGTTATTTATATACTGATATTGCGGCTATTTATCCAATTACGCCATCTTCACCGATGGCAGAACTTGTTGATTTATTTTCATCACAAGGCAAATTAAACTATTTTGGCAGCAAAGTTAAAGTGACCGAACTCCAAAGTGAAGCGGGGGCGGCCGGTGCTGTCCATGGTGCTTTACAAGGGGGCGCACTAGCAACAACTTATACTGCTTCTCAAGGTTTATTACTCATGCTTCCAAACATTTATAAATGGGTGGGAGAACTTTTACCTGCTGTTCTTCACGTTAGCGCAAGAAGTATTGCCTCACGTTCATTAAGTATCTTTGGTGATCACCAAGATATTTACGCAGTACGGCAAACCGGGGTCACGATGGTTGTGAGCCATAGTGTCCAAGAAGTTGCTGATCTTGCCCACGTTAGTCACTTAATCGCGATTGACGCGAGTGCCCCAGTCTTACATTTCTTTGATGGTTTTAGAACTTCCCACGAAATTCAAAACATCGAAATCATTGATGATGCGGAATGGAAAAAACTTTTACCCGAAGATAAAGTTGCGCACTTTAGAAAAAGAGCACTTAATCCACACACTAACCCAGTAACCCGGGGTGGAGCGGAAAATGATGACATCGCCTTCCAAGGTAAAGAAGCGCAAAACTTACATTACCGGAACGTCTTAGATGTCGCCGTTAATTACTTTGAAAAAGCCAGTAAATTAAGTGGCAGAACATATGCTCCATTTGTTTATTATGGACACCCAGAAGCAACGAAAGTTATTATCGCAATGGGTAGTGTTACCGAAGCAATCTTAGAAGTAGTTGATGACTTAAATAAAAAAGGTGAAAAACTTGGTCTTGTCAAAGTTCACTTATACCGCCCATTCAGCGCTAAACATTTAGTAAGTGTTATTCCGGCATCCGTTAAAAAGATTGCCGTCTTAGATCGTACTAAAGAAGTGGGTGCTGTTGGTGAACCACTTTATGTTGACGTCTTAACCGCCTTAAAACAACAAGGGCGGAAAGTTGATGTTATCGTTGGTGGACGTTATGGTATTAGTAGCCGTGACACCCAACCAAAACACCTTAAAGCAGTCTATGATTTCTTAGACAATAATCCATGGCATTCATTTACCATCGGTATTCATGATGATGTCACCAAATTAAGTGTGCCATTTGATGATGAATATCATATTGATAATGGTCATACTGAATGTTTATTCTATGGTTTAGGAAGTGATGGAACCGTTAGCGCCAATAAATCAAGTATTAAAATCATTGGTGACGCCACTAACCAATACGCCCAAGCATACTTTGCCTATGACTCACGGAAAGCCGGCGGACCAACAAGAAGTTACTTACGTTTTGGCAAAAAACCAATTCACTCAACATATTATGTCGAAAATGCTGGTTTTATCAGTGCCTCACAAGATAGTTACTTATATAAATTTGATATGATTCGTCACCTTCGTAAGGGCGGAACATTCTTACTTAATACATCCTTAACTGGTGAAGAATTAATAAATGCCTTACCAAACCGGGTCAAATACGGCTTAGCGAAAAGAAACGCCAAGATGTTTATCATCGATGCGAATAAAATCGCCCAAGAACTTGGGATGGGTCGTCACACAAATACCATCTTACAATCGTCATTCTTCTATTTAAATCAAGACATTATGCCTTATTCACAAGCTCTTGATTTAATGAAAGAATATGCCGAAAAGACCTATGGTCGTAAAGGTGATGAAATTGTTGAACAAAACTTTGCCGCGATTGACGCTGGCGCAGCCGGTGTTAAAGAAGTCGCCGTTGATCCAAGTTGGATTAACTTAAAACCACATAAAGTGGGGCAATTACTGGGCGATAAATACTTTGATGAATACGTTAACCCAATTGATAACTTAGAAGGTTATGACTTACCAGTCTCCACCTTCATGGAATGGGATTTACTTGATGGTACGATGACAAATGACATTACCTTCAAACAAAAACGTTCAATCGCCAGTATGGTTCCACACTGGACTAAAGAAAATTGTATTCAATGTAATACATGTAGTCTTGTATGTCCGCACGCGACCATTCGTCCATTCTTACTTGACGAAAAAGAAGTTGCCGGCTTACCAGAAAACGTTAAAGATGACGTCTTACCAGCAATGGGACCAACCGTTGCCGGACTTAAATTCCGCATTCAAGTTTCTTCAATGAACTGCGTTGGCTGCGGACTCTGCGTCGTCACCTGTCCTGGAAAGGGTGGTAAAAAAGCGCTCGAAATGGTTGACGCCAAAGGTGAATACCAATATGAACCGGCCGCGGATTACTTATATAAACAAGTTACATATAAGAGTGATAAATTCCCACTTACGACGCCAAAAGGTGTTGGCTTCTTAATGCCACACATGGAAATTAGCGGCGCTTGTGCCGGCTGTGGTGAAACGCCATACTATCGACTCATTACCCAGCTCTTTGGTCAAGATATGTTAGTCGCTAACGCCACCGGTTGTAGTTCAATCTACTGCGGTAGTGTTCCCGGAACACCATTTACGACTAATAAAGATGGTGAAGGGGTCGCATGGGGCAATAGTCTCTTTGAAGATAACGCTGAATATGGCTTTGGTATGCGGATGGCGAATGACTATAAATTAAGTCTGATCGTCGACATCTTCCAAAAAGCCTTAGATAAAGTTGAACCAGAATTAAAAGTTTTACTTGAAAAATACATTGCCGCCCCAACTGCCCGTAAAGAAGTGCGGACTTATGTTAAAGAACTTGTCGCATTAATTGAAAAATCAAAAGATGCCGGCATTAAAGAAGCGCTCAAATACAAAGATGATATCCTTGATAAATCAGTCTGGATCATCGGTGGTGATGGTTGGGCATATGACATTGGCTATGGTGGTTTAGATCACGTCTTAGCAAGTGGCGCCAACGTCAACGTCTTAGTAATGGACACCGAAGTCTATAGTAATACTGGTGGACAAGCGAGTAAAGCAACGCAAACTGGGGCAATTGCTAAATTTGCCGCCAGCGGTAAAACTGGTGCCAAGAAAAACTTAGCAATGATGGCCATGGCTTATGGTGATGTCTACGTCGCCCAAGTCGCCCTTGGTGCAAACCCAGTAGCAACAATCCGCGCCATTAGTGAAGCGGAAAGTTATAATGGACCATCCTTAATTATCGCCTACAGCCCATGTACTGAACACGGGATTAAAGGTGGTTTAAGTAACCATATCAGTGTGGAAAAGAAAGCGGTCGCCAGCGGCTATTGGCCAATCTTCCGTTATGATCCACGACTTGAAGCCGAAGGCAAATCACCATTAACGTGGGATATGAAAGAACCAGATTACACCCAATTCCGTGAATTCGTGATGGGTGAAACACGGTTTAGTCAATTACCAACCGTTAATCCAGAAAATGCCGAATTCTTACTTACGAAGTCGGAAAAAGAAGCGGAAAAACGCTACTTAAGACTTAAAAAGTTTGAATAAACATTAATTAATTAAAAGAAAACCTCGGAGTTAAATCCGAGGTTTTTTATTTGTGCAACTCGATTTAAAATAAAAAAATGGTCGGAACGATGAGATTTGAACTCACGACCTCTACCACCCCAAGGTAGCGCACTACCAAGCTGTGCTACGTCCCGACTAGTGATATTATAGATTATTTTTCTAAATTTGATAACGATAAAGAAATTAAAGTCATTTTTATACGAAAAGGACTAACCATAGGTTAAAATAAAGGGTATGAATAAAAAAGATTACATTATTATTAAAGGTGCTCGGGACAACAATCTTAAAAATATTAATGTCACCATTCCCAAAAACAAATTGGTCGTTTTTACTGGTCTATCCGGAAGTGGCAAAAGTACTTTAGCCTTAAATACAATTTATAACGAAGGGCAACGGCGTTACGTCGAAAGTTTAAGTAGTTATGCTCGACAATTTTTAGGAAGTGTTGCAAAACCCGATGTTGATTCGATTGAAGGACTAAGTCCGGCAATTAGCATTGAACAAAAGTCAACGAGTAATAACCCGCGGTCCACCGTTGGGACCATTACCGAAATTTATGATTATTTCCGGCTTTTATTCGCGCGGATTGGCGTGCCTTATTGTCCGACCCACAATATTCCGATTTTATCTTTCTCCCCGGAACAAATTTTAAATAAAGTGTTTGAATATCCGGAAAAAACAAGAGTGCAAATTTTAGCCCCACTTGTTAAAGCCGAAAAAGGGAGTCACAAAGATACTTTAGTGAAGATTGCTAAAGAAGGTTTTGTGCGTATTCGCTTAAATGGGGAAATTAAAGCTTTAGATGAAATTGGTGATTTAGATAAAAATAAACGGCATGATATTGATTTAGTTATTAATCGCCTTGTGTTAAAAGACGAAAATCGGTCACGTATCTTTGAAGGTATCAAAACCGCGCTTGATTATGGTCATGGTTACATTACTTTATTACTTAATGATGAAGAAGTAATGTTCTCGGCCCATAATTCATGCCATATTTGTGGCTTTAGTGTTCCGCGTCTTGAACCCCGTCTTTTTAGTTTTAACGCCCCGATGGGCTTTTGTAAGGAATGTCGTGGTTTAGGCATTAAACGTGAAGTTGATGTTAATATTTTAGTCCCTGATCCAACCATGAGTTTGGCGGAAGGGGCGGTTGAATATCATAAAAACATTGTTGGTAGTCAAAACATTGAATGGCAAGAATTTATTAAATTATGTGAATTTTATAAAATCCCGATTCATGTTCCGTTTAAAGAATTAAGTGAAGAACATAAAGCCCTTATTTTAAATGGTAGTCCGATTAATCATGATTTTAAAATTGTGACCGTGAACGGCAATACAATTCACCGTAAAGGGAAGATTGAAGGCATCAAAGTACGAATTGAACGGCTTTATCAAGAAACGGTCAGTGACCAAATGCGTGAATATTATGAAAAGTTCATGCGTGATACGACGTGTACCGCTTGTAAAGGTCAACGTTTAAACGAACAAGCTTTAGCCGTGAAAATAAACAGCAAAAGTATTTATGACCTAACGGTTATGCAAATTGGTGACTTAAAAGCGTTTCTTGAAGAAACAAAAGCAAAACTTAGTGTTACTGATCAAACGATTAGTCAACTTGTGTTAACGGAAATTGACCATCGCCTAACTTTTTTAATTAAAGTCGGTCTTGATTATTTAACTTTAGCGCGTTCCAGTAGTTCTTTATCGGGCGGTGAAGCGCAACGGATTCGGTTAGCGACCCAGATTGGTTCGAAATTAACTGGAGTTTTATATGTCCTTGATGAACCAAGTATTGGTCTTCACCAACGCGATAATGATAAATTAATCCAAGCCTTAAAAGATATGGTTAATTTAGGTAATACTTTAATTGTTGTCGAGCACGATGAAGATACCATTCGAAGTGCCGATTATATTGTTGATATTGGTCCAGGAGCCGGTGTGCATGGTGGGGAAGTTGTAGTAAGCGGCTCCCTTGAAGACGTAATGAATAATCCCCGGTCGTTAACTGGTGATTATTTATCCGGTCGTAAAAAAATTTACTTACCGCCCCGAAGGATGAAGGGAAACGGCAACTTTATCGAAATTATCGGTGCCGAAGTTAATAATTTAAAAAATATTGACGTTAAATTCCCGCTTAATACTTTAACCGTCGTCACTGGCGTGAGTGGGAGCGGCAAAAGTAGCCTTATTGAAGAAGTTCTTTATAAAGCCGTGGACGGTTATTTACGGAAAGTTGAAACATATCCCGGAAAACATGAAAAAATCTTGGGGTTAGAACATATTGATAAAGTAATTAATATTAGTCAAGATCCAATCGGGAGAACGCCGCGGAGTAACCCGGCGACCTATACGAAAGTGTTTGATGATATAAGAGATTTATTCGCGCAAACGATTGACGCCCGGGCTCGTGGTTATGATAAGGGGCAATTTTCCTTTAATACAAGAGGCGGCCGCTGTGAACATTGTGAAGGCGCCGGAGTTACCCGGATTTCGATGAATTTTTTACCCGATGTCTACGTAAAATGTGAAATTTGTGACGGAAAACGATATAACGATGACACGTTATCAATCAAATATCGCAATAAAAATATCGTTGATGTGTTAAATATGACGGTCGAAGAAGCAGTTAATTTCTTTGAAAATCGCCCGAATATTTTACGGAGACTTCAAACCTTAAATGATATTGGTTTAGGTTATATAAAACTTGGCCAACCGGCCCCGGAATTAAGTGGCGGGGAAGCGCAACGGCTAAAACTTGCCTTCGAACTACAAAAAAGACCAACCGGAAAAACTTTATATTTATTAGATGAACCAACAACCGGATTACATGTTGATGATGTAAGTCGCTTAATATTAGCCTTACAAGCGATTGTTAATAACGGTGACTCGGTTATTGTTATTGAGCATAACCTTGATATTATAAAGGTGGCAGACTATATAATTGACCTGGGACCAGAAGGCGGAAATCATGGTGGCGAACTTGTTGCATGTGGGACGCCCGAAGACATTGTCAAAGTTAAAGCTAGCCACACTGGTCGTTTCTTAAAACCGTATTTAGAGAAGGAGAAGTAATATGACATTAAATATCGCACTCAATAATGGGCTCGCTGTGGCTATGTATGTGATTTTTGGCTTAATCTTTTTAGGATCTTTAACGATGCTTGGTTTAACCCTTAATGAATTTATTAAAAAAGAAGAAGATGCCACCACCATATTTAAAGGTAAACATCGGCTTATTAGTCTAAGTGTCCTCATTGGCGGGATATCCTTTATGTTACTTTTCTTACCATTTATGTTAAATGTTACTACCGCTTGGCATGGGGTGATGATTGGACTTGGTAGTTTCTTCTTTATGACGGCCTTTTTAAAGTTTGTCGCTGCCTTTACCTTACATTACTATAAGTTTAATCTCGTAAATGTCTATGTTAAACAAAGTAAAATCATTACTTATTTAGCGGCAATGTTTAGTTTAGTGTTCCTTTTTGTCTTTTTAGATGGCTTAACTTTTGCCGGGATTATTACGTATCCTTTACCAAAAGGGATTCCTTTTACCGCTGAACCTTTAGTTGCTTTCTATGCTTTATTCATCTTAGGAGGCGCTGTTCTTGTTTATTTTATTAGTGATCATGAATTTTATAAACGCTATGGCCGACACGGCATTTTAGAAAATGTCTTTTATGTTGCCTTCCCCGCCGGGATTATCGGCGCTAGATTATGGTATGTAATTGGTGAATGGGAAAACGGTGGTTTTGCTGCCGATTGGACCAAAATCTTTGCCTTCCGTGATGGCGGTTTAGCGATTATGGGTGGGGCCTTACTTGGTATTATTGTTGGAGTTTGGTTCTTTATTCGTAGACGCAAAGAATATGATATGTTTTTTGCGGCGGATGTTATTGTCCCCACCATTTTAGTGGCGCAAGCCGTCGGACGCTGGGGTAATTTCTTTAATCAAGAAGTTTATGGCGGGATTATTACCAACATTGAAGCGTGGTGGTTTATTCCTGAATTTGTTAAACGCGGGATGTTTATTGCTGGGCAATATCGGCAACCATTCTTCCTGATTGAATCATTTTTAAATCTAACGGGTTACTTTGTAATTCGGTTTGGCATTGGCCGCGGCCTTAAAAAATATATTAAACGACTGGACCAAGCTTTTATGTATTTAGTGTGGTATGGCTTAGTCCGTTTTATTATGGAACCGTTAAGAGATCCGCTCTTTAATATGGGTACGGGTGGGGAATGGTCAGTATACAATTCCTTAATCTTCTTAATCGTGGGAGTCTTATTAATTGTCTTAAATCATATCTTTGATTTTGAAAAACAAATTATGAAACTAGTCCACCGAAGAAAACCAGGGCATAATGTCGAAACCACCGAAGTAAAAAATGAAGATATTAAAGAAGAAGATAATGGCAAAGCGTTAGAAGAAGGCAAAAAGGATGAATAAGATTAATTTAGTCGTATTTGATTTTGATGGGACAATTGCCGATAGCGATTTAGCCCTTATTAAGATTGGGCTTAAAATGAGTGAACGGTTTCTCATTAAAAAAGACGTTTCGATTGATGACTTTCTCTTTTTAAATGGTCCTTCGCTTGATGAAAGTTTACCAGTCCTTTTTCCAGGATACGACATTAAAGAATTAAAAGATGCTTATTATGCTTTAGCCCCGGATAGCGCCAAAGATATAACGCTTTTTCCAGGCGTTAAAGGCTTACTTAAAGAACTTAAAAATAAAAAGATTGAAGTTGCTATTTTTACAAGCCGCTCCCGCTTTAGTACGGAATTAATCTTAAAAAGACTAGGATTACTTACTAAATTTAAGATGATTGTGTGTGGCGATGACGGCTTTCCGAAAAAACCAAGTGGCGAAGGGCTTAAACATATTATTAAAACACTTGGCACCAAACCCGAAAAAACCTTATTTGTCGGCGACAACTGGCGCGATATTTTAGCCGGTAAAGATGTCGGGGCCCCCGTTGCCTTTATTAGACCTTATCGCCGCATTCATAAACTAGATTTAAAAGCACCTTTTGTCATTAATGACATTATGGAAATATTGGAGGTAATTAATAATGAACGAAAATAAAGTAATTCATCCGGTTTTAATCGTCGGCGCCGGACCAGCGGGCATGACCGCGGCCATCTATTTAGCCAGAGCAAATGTTAAATTTAAAATTGTTGATAAATATGCTCCCGGCGGAAAGATGAATATTACCCAATTAATTGAAAATTACCCAGGGGTCACCAATATGACCGGTCCTGATTTAGCCTTTAAAATGTTTGAACAAGTCCGCGAACTTGGCGTGGAAATTGATTACGCTGATGTGCAAAAAATACGAAAAGACGAAGATCACTTTGTTGTAACTAGCGATGAAGGAGAAATATTTGCTAAAGCCGTCATTATTGCGACCGGAACCCAAGAACGGAAATTACGAATCCCTGGCGAAGCAAAATATACCGGCAGAGGCGTAAGTTACTGTGCAGTATGTGACGGTAATTTATATAAAAATGATGCGATTGTCATCATTGGTGGCGGAAATAGTGCCATTGAAGAAGCGGTCTTTGTCGCTAAAATTGTCAAAGAAATCCATATCGTGCACCGCAATGAAAACTTCCGGGCGGATGATTCATTAATCGAAGAACTCCGTAATTCTCCGAATGTTAAGTTTCATTTAAATGCCATTCCCACCGAAATATTTGGTGATCAAAACGGCGTAACTAGCATTGGCATTAAAAATATCGTTGATGGCAGTGAAGAAACATTAAATGTTAAAGCCGTCTTCCCCTTTGTCGGCAGTGACGCAGTGACCGATTTTTTAAGTGAATTTGATGTCCGCGACGAAAAAGGATTCGTGCTTGTTGATCACGAAATGATGACGAATGTGCCTGGATTATTTAGTATCGGTGACGTTAATAAAAAAGTATTACGGCAAATTGTGACCGCGACTAATGATGGTGCGATTGCCGCTTTAGCCGCCAACCGTTATATTAAAAAGAAATAATTACAAAGTAAAGATAGTGAAAAAGAGGCGAAAAAGCCTCTTTTCCTTTATAATATATCCATGAATGTATCATTTACCGTTAAAGCCAAAGAAGATATTACCTTTAATACGCAAAACTATAGTTTGCCACGTCGGAAAGCAACTCTGGCCGCGATTATCAAACATAGTGGCCATTTTATTATTCGGGAAAACCAAGAAGTAATTAAAGTTAGCACCGAAAACGCCAAAGTAGCGAAGTATGTATATCAACTTGTTAAAGACATCTTTGGTTTTGAACCGAACTTTTCTTATATTACAAACCGTAAATTTGGTAAGAAAATTAAATTTAATGTTGTCATTGCCGAAAAAGTACAAGAAATCATTGATACGTTAGCGATTGATTTTTATGATACAGCCGTTAGTCGGAAAGTTGTCTATAGTGATGATACCTTAGGCGGATATTTCACCGGTGCCTTTTTAGCAAGCGGATCAATGACGAGTCCAACAAGCAGTAATTATCATTTAGAAATTGTTGTTAATAACTTGAAGTATGCGGAAAGACTAGCGAAGATGCTTGACCGCTTTGAAAAGACGAGATTTAGTGCAAAAGTTAGTAAAAGACGCGATAAATATATCGTTTATTTAAAAAGAAGTGACCAAATATCAACCTTTTTAGTCTTTGTCGGCGCGGCGAATGCTTCACTTGAATTTGAAAGTATTCGCATTGACCGCGATATGCAAAATACGACGAATCGGATGTTTATTTGTGATGAGGCTAATTACAATAAAACCTTACGAAGCAGCGAAGCGCAAATTGAAAATATTAAAATCGTGCAAAGAGTTTATGGTGATACTCCTGAAGAAAACGTTAAATTGGGCGCTTTAATGAAGTTACGGCTCGAGCATGAAGATGCGACATTAAATGAACTTGCCGAGATGCTGACGGAAGAACTTAATGCCCCAAGCCCTATTAGTAAAGGTAACGTAAACCATTTATTTATAAAATTAAAAGAACTGGCCGCCCCATTTAAGGACAAAGACCGTGGAAATAAACATTAAGTTTGGTATTAGATTACGGCAATTACGAAAAGCTAAAGGCTGGAGTCTTTTAGAACTTTCAGTGCGCGCCAATATAAACCATAACTACTTAAGTGATTTAGAAAATGGTCGACGAAATCCGACTTTAATGATTCTCCAAAGATTAAGTAGTGCTTTTGATATTACCGTTTCATCGCTTTTACTCGGAATTGAACTTATCAGCAATTAATTACATAAATATATCATAAATGATAACTTTCGGTATATTTTTCCCTATTTGTTGTTTTTTCTTCCTGTTTTCATTGTTTATATTGCCCTAAATGATTATTATTGTTGTATAATAAATACGCATAAAGAAGGAGGACTATTATGGCAATTAAAGTTGCAATTAACGGATTTGGACGGATTGGCCGTCTCTCATTCCGTCGTATCGTCGAAGAAGGCGATATGGAAGTTGTCGCAATTAACGACTTAACGGACGCCGCTAACCTCGCATATTTACTTAAATATGATACCGCCCATGGTAATTTCCATGTTGACGATATTAGTGTGAATGCAGATGGAACCGCTATTGTCTTTAAAGGGCGCGAAATTCCAGTGTTTGGACAACCTGATCCAACCAAATTAGACTGGGCAAAACATGGAGTCGATATCGTACTTGAATGTACCGGTCGCTTCAAAGGGAAAGAAGATGCTTCTGTTCACTTACAAAAAGGTGTCAAAGGCGTTATCATCAGTGCTCCCGCTGATAAAGAAACCCCAACCTTTGTCTACGGTGTTAACACCGATAAATTAACGAAAGAAATGACCGTTGTTAGTGGTGCAAGTTGTACTACCAACTGCTTAGCCCCAGTTGCAATGGTTTTAGAAGAAAAATTTGGTATTGAACGTGGCTTTATGACAACCGTTCACGCTTACACCAATGACCAAACTATTCTTGACTTACCAAAGAAAGGCAATTACCGTCGCGGACGTGCTGGTGCGATGAACATCGTTCCATCCTCCACTGGTGCAGCAAAAGCCATCGGTCTTGTCTTACCAAAACTTAACAAAAAACTTGATGGTGGCGCTCTCCGTGTCCCAGTCTTAGACGGCTCACTCGTTGACTTAAACGTCGTCTTAAAGAAAAAAGTTACCGCTGAAGAAATTAATGCCGCAATGAAAGAAGCTTCTGAAACTTACTTAAAAGGAATCTTTGGCTACACTGAAGACGAAATCGTCAGCAGTGACATCATCGGCAGTACTTATGGCTCAATCTTTGACGCAACTGGTACCAAAGTTTTAGAAACTGATGGCCAACAAATCGTTAAAGTCATGGCATGGTATGACAATGAGTATAGTTACGTGGCGCAATACATCCGCCTTGCCCGTGCTCTTGTTCACACCCACGGCCTTAAATAAGTAACAAATTGCTTAAAGAAGCGCCTTCGGGCGCTTTTCTTTCAAGTATAAGGAGAAAAGTATGCAAAAAACAATTAGAGATTTAAATTTAAAAAACAAAACCGTGTTAATCCGCGCGGACTTTAATGTTCCTTTTAAAGGTGACGTCATCAGCGATGACAACCGGATTGTTAGTGCTTTGCCAACCATTAAATATGCTTTAGAAAAAGGCGCGAAAGTTGTCTTATTCTCGCACCTTGGTAAAGTTAAACACAAAGGAACCCCCGAAGAAGTTGAAGCCGATAAAAAGAAAAACAACATGGTGATCGTCTACAAACGTTTAGGTGAAATTTTAGGAAAAGACAAAGTCAAATTTAGTGATGTCCCAAGTGGTGACACTGTCAATGAACTTGTCAAAACCTTAAAACCAGGCGAAGTATTACTTTTACAAAACACCCGTTATGAAAAAGGCGAAGAAAAAAATGATCCAGCCTTAGCGGCGAAATGGGCAAGTTTTGCCGATGTGTTCGTAATGGATGCTTTTGGTAGCGCCCACCGCGCCCACGCCTCCACTTATGGTGTTCCGGAAATTCTTAAAAACGAAGGAAAAGATGTTGCCATTGGCTTTTTAGTCGAAAATGAAGTTAAAGCCTTAAGCAGAGTCGTCCATGTTGATAAAAAAGACCGGCCATATGTCGCCGTTATCGGTGGTTTTAAAGTAAGTGACAAAATTAAAGTTATTGAAACATTACTCGAAAAATGTGACAAAGTCTTAATCGGCGGAGCGATGGCTTATACTTTCCAAGTTGCCCTTGGTAAAGAAGTTGGTATTTCCCCATTTGAGCCTGATCAAGTTGATTTTGCGAAAAAATGTCTTGATTTAGCCGGCAATAAGATTTTATTACCAATTGATGGTGTCGCGACAGATGCCTTTAAAGATTGGACAAAGAAAGTAACGGTTGATGGTCCAAATATTCCTGCCGGATTTGAAGGAATGGATATTGGTCCTAAAACCCAAGCCTTATTTGCTAAAGAATTAAGTAAAGCGAAGATGGTGTTCTGGAACGGACCAATGGGTGTCTTTGAACAAAGTGATTTTGAAGCCGGAACAAGAGCTGTCTGTGAAGCGATTAGTAAATTACATGGTGCTTTCACCGTTATTGGTGGAGGCGATAGTGCAGCGGCCGTTGCGCAATTTGGCTATAAAGATGCTTTCAGCCACATTAGTACCGGGGGCGGAGCCTCATTAGAAATGATTGAAAACGATGGCCACTTACCCGGCATCGACGTGATTGGATAAGTTATGCGTAAAAAACTATTAGTCGGCAACTGGAAGATGAATAAAACAATCGCCGAAACAAAGGCTTTTGCCCATGCTTCCTTAGATTTACTGAAAAAAGCGAACGCTAAACATATTGATATCGGCGTTACTCCCCCTTATTTATCACTTCAAACCTTAATTACCATTAACCCTAAATTAATTGTTGGTGCGCAAAACGTGCATTTTAAAGGAAACGGAGCCTATACTGGCGAAGTAAGTGTTCCAATGCTTAAAGAAATTGGGGTAATGTGGTCATTAGTAGGTCATAGTGAAAGACGGACTTATTACAATGAAACCAATGAAAGTTGTAATTTAAAAAATATCGCCTTACTCGAGAACGGAATGACCCCGTTATACTGTGTTGGTGAAACCTTAAATGAATTTGAAAAAGGGATCACTAAAGAAGTAATTAAAGCGCAAATTGATGTTGGGCTATTAGGCATTGAAGATATTAAAGAAGTAGTTATTGCCTATGAACCAGTGTGGTCAATTGGTACTGGTAAAAATGCCAGCAAAGAAATTGCTGAAGACATCTGCGGTTATATTCGTACCTTATTAAAAGAAAAATATGGTGAAGAAGCCGAAAGAGTCCGGATCCTTTATGGCGGATCAGTCAAACCTGATAATATCAAAGCCTATATGGCAATGCCAAATATTGATGGCGCCCTCGTCGGCGGTGCATCACTAACCGTTGAAAGTTTTAGTGAATTAATAAATAATATATAAGAAGGAGTAAAATCTTTCCGGGAAAGCATCAACTGAATGCAAGGTTGGTGCTTTTTTGTTCCTATAATATATTATATATAGGCATATAAAGGCACTAAATAGGGTTTGAAAAAACATTCTAATAAAAAAATACAAATTATGTATCATATTATTTGAACAATGGTTTAAGTTGTGGTTTAATATGTCAAGCATCCCAAGGGTGCCAAAAAATAAATACGAAAATTACGAAAAAAGTTAACTTGTTGTTGACAAAAAAAGTAGTTGATGGTATTATATGAAAGCGCTATATTCCGAGAGGCTATTACGTAGTAATAAGCAAATATGCGCACTTGATCTTTGAAAACTGAACAGATGTACAAAAATAATACAACGTCAAATTTTTTTAATTAATACTAATAATTACGAATATATATGAGTTAAGGAACAAACATTTATTTAATAAAAATAAAAAACATATTTATTGAGAGTTTGATCCTGGCTCAGGATGAACGCTGGCGGCGTGCCTAATACATGCAAGTCGAACGAAGCTAGTTTACTAGCTTAGTGGCGAACGGGTGAGTAACACGTGGGTAACCTGCCCTTCAGTTTGGAATACCTAGAGGAAACTTTAGTTAATACCGGATACGTAAAGAGGAGGCATCTCCTTTTTATAAAAGCAGCTTTTGCTGCGCTGATGGATGGACCTGCGGCGCATTAGCTAGTTGGTGAGGTAACGGCTCACCAAGGCTCGGATGCGTAGCCGACCTGAGAGGGTGATCGGCCACAATGGGACTGAGACACGGCCCATACTCCTACGGGAGGCAGCAGTAGGGAGTTTTCGGCAATGGGGGGAACCCTGACCGAGCAACGCCGCGTGAACGATGAAGGTCTTCGGATCGTAAAGTTCTGTTGTAGTTAGGGAAAGCCTGGAAGAGTGGAATGCTTTCAGTTTGACCCAACTACCAGAAAGCCACGGCTAACTACGTGCCAGCAGCCGCGGTAATACGTAGGTGGCAAGCGTTATCCGGAATTATTGGGCGTAAAGAGTGAGCAGGCGGCTATTTAAGTCTGAAGTCAAATGCAGTGGCTCAACCACTGTCCGCTTTGGAAACTGGATGGCTAGAGTACGAGAGAAGTATGCGGAATTCCATGTGTAGCGGTGAAATGCGTAGATATATGGAGGAACACCAGAGGCGAAGGCGGCATACTAGATCGATACTGACGCTCAGTCACGAAAGCGTGGGTAGCAAATAGGATTAGATACCCTAGTAGTCCACGCCGTAAACGATGAGAACTAGGTGTAGGGGCGAACCCTGTGCCGAAGCTAACGCATTAAGTTCTCCGCCTGGGGAGTACGTTCGCAAGAATGAAACTTAAAGGAATTGACGGGGGCCCGCACAAGCAGTGGAGCATGTGGTTTAATTCGAAGATACGCGAAGAACCTTACCAGGGCTTGACATAGTGTCTAATACTCTAGAGATAGAGGGATAATAGGTACATACAGGTGGTGCATGGTTGTCGTCAGCTCGTGTCGTGAGATGTTAGGTTAAGTCCTCCAACGAGCGCAACCCTTGTCCTTAGTTGCCAACATTTAGTTGGGGACTCTAAGGAGACCGCCGGCGTAAGCCGGAGGAAGGTGGGGATGACGTCAAATCATCATGCTCTTTATGTCCTGGGCGACACACGTGCTACAATGGTCGGTACAAAGAGATGCAATATCGCGAGATGGAGCAAATCTATTAAAGCCGATCTCAGTTCGGATTGGAGTCTGCAACTCGACTCCATGAAGTCGGAATTGCTAGTAATCGCAAATCAGCCATGTTGCGGTGAATACGTTCCCGGGCCTTGTACACACCGCCCGTCAAACCATGAGAGCTGGTAATACTCGAAGTCGGTGTCCTAACCCGTAAGGGAGGGAGCCGCCTAAGGTAGGACTAGTGATTGGGGTTAAGTCGTAACAAGGTATCCCTACGGGAACGTGGGGATGGATCACCTCCTTTCTAAGGAAAATCAAAAAGTGCTGAAGAAGCACTTGTTACAAATTGTACAAAAACAAAAAACCTACCTTAATTCATATACGACTTTGTTTATGATGCATATCTGTTCAGTTTTGAGAGATTAAGACTCTCAAATTGCTCTTTGAAAACTGAAAACTATATAAATATAACATGTTCTTTCTGTTAAAGTCGTGATTTCACCAATTATGGTTAAACACGAACAAAACGAAAAAAATTAAAAACCAAGATTTTAAATAAACGCAACATTATTAACAACAATTAAAAAGAAAAATTAAGTTACTAAGGGCGTACAGTGAATGCCTTGGCACTAGAAGGCGATGAAGGACGCGACTACCTGCGAAAAGCGATGGCGAGCTGGATGTGAGCTATGAACCGTCGATATCCGAATGGGGAAACCTAACATGAGTTATGTCATGTTGTTATGCAACGAATACATAGTTGCATTAAACGCAACACCTAGGGAATTGAAACATCTTAGTACCTAGAGGAAAAGAAAGAGAATTCGATTCCGTCAGTAGCGGCGAGCGAAAGCGGAACAGCCCAAACCACTCTTAGGAGTGGGGTTAAGGAGCGCGATATGTGAGAGATATATTCCAGATGAATGGCATTGAAAGGCCAACCAGAGAAGGTGCAAGTCCTGTAATTATACGAATATATCCCGCTAGCGATTTCCAGAGTACGGCGAGGCACGTGAAACCTTGTCGGAAGTTACGCAGACCACTGCGAAAGGCTAAATACTAACTAGTGACCGATAGTGAACCAGTACCGTGAGGGAAAGGTGAAAAGAACCCCGGGAGGGGAGTGAAAAGAATCTGAAACTGTATGCTTACAAAAAGTCAGAGCCCGTTAATGGGTGATGGCGTGCCTATTGAAGAATGAACCGGCGAGTTATGGTTATCATGCAAGGTTAAGTCGAAGAGACGGAGCCGTAGTGAAAGCGAGCCTTAATAGGGCGATAGTATGATGACATAGACCCGAAACCCGACGACCTATCCATGATCAAGTTGAAGGTGGAGTAACATCCACTGGAGGACTGAACCGACGTTCGTTGAAACGCCCGCGGATGAATTGTGGATAGCGGAGAAATTCCAATCGAGTTGGGTAATAGCTGGTTCTCCCCGAAATAGCTTTAGGGCTAGCGTCTAATATAATTAGTGGAGGTAGAGCACTGAATGTGTGATGGCCGTGTCAAGCGGTACTGAACATAATCAAACTCCGAATGCCATTAAGGTAAGTTAGGCAGTCAGACTGTGGGGGATAAGCTCCATGGTCAAAAGGGAAACAGCCCAGACCGTCAATTAAGGTCCCTAAGTTTATGCTAAGTGTGAAAGGATGTGGAGACGCACAAACAACTAGGATGTTAGCTTAGAAGCAGCTACCATTTAAAGAAAGCGTAACAGCTCACTAGTCGAGTATCTCCGCGCCGAAGATTTACCGGGGCTAAGCATAACACCGAAGTTACGGATTAATACTAAAGTATTAGTGGTAGGGGAGCGTTCCATGTGCATTGAAGCCATACCGGAAGGAGTGGTGGAGCGCATGGAAGTGAGAATGCCGGTGTGAGTAACGATTGTAGGTGAGAATCCTACACACCAATAGACTAAGGTTTCCTGGGCAAGGTTCGTCCTCCCAGGGTTAGTCGGGACCTAAGGCGAGGCCGAGAGGCGTAGTCGATGGACAGCAGGTTGATATTCCTGCACCCGTGTATGTGCGATGTAGTGACAGAGGAGGTTAACTTATGCCGGTTATTGGATTCCGGTAGGCACGTAGGAGCTGGGAAATAGGCAAATCCGTTTCCCGTTAAAGCAAAGACGTGACAGGACTGAATGGGGCAACCCTAGTAAGGAAGTAAGTGATACCAACTCTCAAGAAAAGCTGCTAGCTTAAGCATATATGGCCCGTACCGAGAACGGACACACGTAGTCAAGATGAGTAATCTGAGGTGAGCGAGATAACTGTTGTTAAGGAACTCTGCAAAATTGCTTCGTAAGTTCGCAAGAAGAAGCGCTCACGCGAGTGAGCCGCAGTGAAGAGGCCCAAGTAACTGTTTAGCAAAAACACAGCTCTATGCGAAGTCGTAAGACGATGTATATGGGGTGATGCCTGCCCAGTGCTGGAAGGTTAAAAGGAGAGGTTAGTCGCAAGGCGAAGCTTTGAATTGAAGCCCCAGTGAACGGCGGCCGTAACTATAACGGTCCTAAGGTAGCGAAATTCCTTGTCAGGTAAGTTCTGACCTGCACGAATGGTATAATAATTTGGGCGCTGTCTCAACAGCAGACTCGGTGAAATCTTAATGCCTGTGAAGATGCAGGCTACCCGCGACTAGACGGAAAGACCCCATGGAGCTTTACTGTAACTTAATATTGAGTAATTGTAGTTCATGCACAGGATAGGTGGGAGGCTATGAAGCCGGACCTTTGGGTTCGGGGGAGCCACCGTTGGGATACCACTCTTGAATTATGATTATTCTAACCTACGATCATTACGGGTCGGGGGACAGTGTTAGGCGGGCAGTTTGACTGGGGCGGTCGCCTCCCAAATTGTAACGGAGGCGCCCCAAGGTACCCTCAGTATGGTTGGAAATCATACATTGAGTGCAAAGGCATAAGGGTGCTTGACTGCGAGACTAACAAGTCGAGCAGGGACGAAAGTCGGGCTTAGTGATCCGGCGGTTCCGAGTGGAAGGGCCGTCGCTCAACGGATAAAAGCTACCCTGGGGATAACAGGCTTATCGCGTCCAAGAGTTCACATCGACGACGCGGTTTGGCACCTCGATGTCGGCTCATCACATCCTGGAGGGGAAGTCCCTTCCAAGGGTTGGGCTGTTCGCCCATTAAAGTGGTACGCGAGCTGGGTTCAAAACGTCGTGAGACAGTTTGGTCCCTATCTGTCGTGGGCGTAGGAAGTTTGAAAGGACCTGTTCTTAGTACGAGAGGACCGGAATGGACACAGCAATGGTTCACCAGTTGTCACGCCAGTGGCATAGCTGGGTAGCTACCTGTGGAATAGATAAACGCTGAAAGCATCTAAGCGTGAAGCTAACCTTAAGATGAGACTTCCCATTCGCAAGAAGTAAGACCCCTAGTAAGTGACTAGGTTGATAGGTCGGAAATGTAAGTGCAGCGATGCATTCAGTTGACCGATACTAATAGGTCGAGGACTTAATATTTCTAAATGTTAATAAATTGCGCCAACTTTAAATTACTTGTAAATACAAGACAAAGAACGTGTAAATATCAATGTATAGCTTTCAGTTTTCAGAGAGTAATCTCTGACCTGGTGACGATAGCGCAGTGGACACACCTGTTCCCATCTCGAACACAGAAGTTAAGCACTGCTACGGCGATGGTACCCGCAAGGGGAGAGTAGCAAGTTGCCAGGTTTTTTATTTTCACCCATTATATGGGTGTTTTTATTAGGATAGTTAAAATGAAATTTTCAAATATTGTTTTAGAAAACGCTTCCCAAGACCCCTTTTTGTTGAGCGACTATTCATATTGTAGTATAATGTCTTAGGGACTATCCCTCTTATTTTTTCGAACTATTTAAAAAAACACAAATTATGAGTAAACCAATTAAAAACCCGTTTGGAGCCGTGACGATTACCGAAAGTGCGATCAAAAGTGCTGCGATTGAAAGTGCCTTATCATGCTACGGAGTCGTTAGTATTACGAATCAACCTTTAAATTCAAAGATTGATGAATTTTTTAAAGTTGATCCAAAACCCGGTGTCGTTGTGCAAAATAAAAGTGGAAGCTGGCATGTTTCTCTTTATATCACCGTGGCTTATGGACTAAAACTTACCGAAATTATAAGCACTGTCCAAGATACTGTAAAGTATAACCTTGAAAAGACCTTTGATATCAAATTCAAAGCCGTCAACATTTATATTGTTGGCGTTCTAGAACGCTAACGAGGAGTTTTTAAAAATGAAAGAAATTAATGGAATAACCTTAAAAGAGATGTTCATCTCCGGCGCGAATCATTTATACAATAATTACCCGGCGATTGACGCTTTAAACGTATTCCCGGTACCAGATGGTGATACGGGATTAAACATGAATTTAACCGTTAGCAGTGGCGCTAAAGAAATAAATAACTTAAATGACACGAATGTATATCGGATTGCCAAAGCCTTCTCAAAAGGGCTCTTAATGGGCGCCCGCGGCAATAGCGGTGTTATTACAAGTCAAATCTTTAGAGGCTTCGCCAATGGCCTCGAAAACAAAGAAACAATTAACGCTGTCGAATTTGGTGAAGCAATGATGATGGGCAAAGAAGTCGCATATAAAGCGGTTATGCGCCCAGTTGAAGGTACAATGCTGACCGTTATTCGTGAATCAGCCGAAGTCTTAAATGAAAAAGCAAAAAGCGACTGGACCATTAAACAAGCCCTTGAAGTTATGCTTCAAGAAGCGAAAAATAGTCTAGAAAGAACGCCTGATCTCCTTCCCGTCTTAAAAGAAGTTGGTGTTGTCGATAGCGGCGGCGCCGGGGTTGTGGCCATTCTTGAAGGAATGCTTTATGCCTTAACGACTGGAATCGTGCAAAAAGAAACCGCGACAGCAACCGAAGTGACCCCTAGTTTCCAAATGGCCGGCGCAAAAATCGAAGGTGAAGAAGAATATGGTTACTGTACTGAATTTATTCTCCGCATCGGTGGAGGTGAAGACGTTAAGAAAACATTTAATGAAAAACGTTTTGCCAGTGTCTTAAATTCCCAAGGTAATTCGATTGTCATGGTGCGTGATGAAGATATCTTAAAAGTCCATATTCACACCTTAAGACCCGGGACAACCTTAAATTACGCTCAACAATTTGGTGAATTTATTACCCTTAAAATTGAAAATATGACCGAACAACATGACGCATTAAGTCATAGTCATGGTGAAGATTTCGTGGAACATAAAGTTACAAGTGATACCCTTAGTGCGGCGGCATTAAAGGATTATGGTTTAATTAGTACCGCCAGCGGCGACGGCCTTGAAGCATTATTTAAAGAATACCGCGTTGATCACGTCGTTAAGGGCGGACAAACCATGAACCCATCAACGGAAGACTTCGTTGACGCTATTAAAAAAGTTAAAGCGAAAACCGTATATTTATTACCTAACAATAGCAACATTATTTTAGCCGCCAGCCAAGCCGCTGAAGTTGTTAATGATGAAGGCCAAATTAAAGTCTTTGTTATTCCTAGTAAAACAATTCCCCAAGGTTTAGTGGCCGCGATGACCTTCAACCCTGAAGTTCCGGCCGAAGATAACTTTGAAATTATGAGCGAAGCGCTTGATAGTGTCGAAACTGGTCAAGTGACCTTTGCGATTAAAGATACAACGATTGAAGGCGTGAAAGTTAAGAAAGATTTCTATATGGCTTTACAAGGAAAATCAATTCTTTGTTCCGTGAAAGATAAAGATGAAGCATTACGCGAATTATTACGGTCCATGATTAACGAATTAACCGGCATTGTCACTTTAATCTTTGGTGAAGATGTTGAAGAAGATCACGCTAATGAACTGCTTGAAGAATTTGAATCAATTTATCCAAAAGTTGACTTTGAACTCGTTAACGGTGGTCAACCAGTGTACTCCTTTATTGTTGGAGTAGAATAGAGAGTAATTTCGTGGCTAAACTAAGCGGTTCTGCCCGGATAAATGACGCCTTAAGTAAATATGACATCCACACATTTAAGGATGTCATTTTTCATTTGCCAAACCGTTATCTAGATTTAAGGTATAGTGAAGAATTTAATGTTAACACTAACGAAAAGGTTGTCCTTTTCTTAAAAGCGACAAGTGCTCCTGTTATTATTAAAACCCCCAAAGTTACGATCATTCGTTTTAGTGCGGTAAGTAAGAATAATATACCTTATAGCATTGTCGCCTATAACCAACGTTATATTTTAAATGTCGTCAATGTCGGCACCGAAATAACCGTATTTGGCACAATTAACTTAAAAAAGAATGAAATTAGCCTTATTAAACTCTTTCCCCGTGTCTTACGAAGTGATGAACAAATTGTTCCGCTTTATTCTTTACCAAGTGATGTCGGTAATCATGAGTTTATTAAAATCGTGCAAAAAGGGCTTAAATTAGAGAATGTCCAATCAAGTGTTCCAGAGGCAATACGTCGCAAAAACGACTTGGTTTCTTTAAATAATGCCTTAATGTACGTTCATCACCCACTTTCCTTTGATCAAGTTTTTAATGGTCTAAAAGCTTTGAAGTATGAAGAAGGATTAGCCTACTTTTTAAAACTATTACTCATTAAACGTACGAATAGTGTTTTAATCAACACGAAGAAGACGATTATTGATTTAAAAGCGGCGAATGAATTTGTCCGGAAATTACCTTTTACCTTAACCAAAGATCAATTAGCGGCCATCAGAGAAATAGGTTACGACATGAATAAGGAAACGCTGATGTATCGTCTACTTCAAGGGGACGTTGGTAGTGGTAAAACAGTGGTCGCTTTCGTTGCCCTTTACATTAATTATTTAAGAAACGCCCAGGGTGTGCTTTTAGCCCCGACCGAAAGTCTTGCTAAACAACATTATGAATCTTTATTATCCTTCTTTAAGGCTTTCAATTTACGGATTGAATTACTAATTGGTGCCCTCAAAGAAAGTGAAAAACAAAGAATTAAAGAAGATATTCAGCAAGGGAAAGTAGATATTGTCGTTGGCACCCATGCTTTATTTAGTGAAGACGTAACTTATCCAAAACTTGAACTCGTTATTATTGATGAGCAACATAAGTTTGGCGTTAACCAACGGGAGACTTTATTAAATAAAGGCGAAAAGGCGGATTTATTACTTTTAAGTGCGACGCCAATTCCGCAGACATTAGCAAGTGTCATCTATAGTGATATGGATTTATCAACGATTGAAAGTTTTCCGCATAGTGGCCGGAAAGTAACGACTGAAGTTGATAAGTTTCCGATTAAAACATTAGTGAAAAGAATCGAAGAAACATTAAATGCCGGAAGACAAGTCTATGTTATTGCGCCTAAGATTACATATGGCGAAAAAACAAATGTTATGAGTCTTCATGAAACATACACCAAATATTTTGATGATAAAGTAGCCTTGCTCCACGGCCAAATGACGAGTGAAGAAAAAGAAGAATCACTTAATACATTTAAAAATGGATCAACGCCGATTTTAATTGCTACTTCAGTCGTGGAAGTAGGGATTGACGTAAAGACCGCGGGATTAATGATAATTTATGAACCGCAAAGTTTTGGGCTATCTTCGCTCCACCAATTACGGGGCAGAATTGGGCGAGACGGGAAAGCGGCGTTTCTTTTACTTGTAAGTGAGGAAGAAGATAACACCAAACTAACCGAATTTGCCAAAGAAGATAATGGCTTTAAAATTGCGGAATTAGATTTAACCCTGCGTGGTCCTGGTGAATTAATTGGGGAAAAACAAAGTGGGATGCCTAGTTTTCTATATTTAAATGTTATTAAAGACTTAGATTTAATTCAAAAGATTAAAGTTGATGCTTTAGACATCATCAATAATCCAGATGAGCCTGATTATCAAACATATTTAAATGATGTAAAAAAGACGATTGGTTAGAATAATTATATTAATTGACGCCTTCTCTAGGCATCTTTTTATTATTCAAGATTTCACCTTAAAAGCCTTAACTATGTATAAGTAGTGCTTTATGGTAAAATAACTTAGGTTATTTTTATAAAAAGGAGTAACAAATATGCGTTTAGTAATTGAAATGATGGGCGGCGATCATGGCGTTAAAGCAACGATTCCGGCCGTAATTAATTTCCATAAAGACTATCCTGATGTCGAACTTTTTGCGGTTGGTAAAATTGAAGTTTTACAAGAACTTGAAGGTATTGCCACCCTGATTGATGCCCGTGATGAAGTTGCAGTTGACGCCACGCCTCTAGAAGTATTAAGAGCCCGGGAATCATCATTATTAAAAGCGATTAATGCTGTCTTAGATGAAAAGGCGGATGCTATTGTTAGTGCCGGCGGAACCGGACCCTTTTTAAGTGCGGCTACCTTAAAACTTAAACTAGTCGAAGGGGTTGAAAGAGCCGCCATCCTTGCCCCATTCCCAACCAAAATAAAGGGCAAACAAGTGGCAATTCTTGATATTGGCGCGAGTAATGAAAACACCGCAAAACACCTTTATCAATTCGCTTTAATGGGTCAATTCTATGCAAAAGCGGCCTTAAATGTTGAAAATCCTCGTACATACTTATTAAGTAACGGTACCGAAGATTCGAAAGGTATCCCGGTTGTCGTGGAAGCTAATAAATTAATTCGTGAAAAAAATGTTCCTAATTTCTTAGGTAATATCGAAGCCCGTGAAGTAATGTCAGGTGATGCCGATGTTGTTGTGGCTGATGGCTATACCGGAAATATTTTACTTAAGTCGATTGAAGGGACTGCTAAAACTTTAAGTGGCGGAATTAAGAAAGCCTTTAAGCGTAATTTATTTAGTAAGATTGGTTATATTTTTGCCCGTAAAGGGTTTAATGAAATGACTGAAACATTTGATTATAAAAATACTGGCGGGGCAATCCTTATCGGCGTAAATAATGTTGTGGTTAAAGCCCACGGTAATAGTGATCCCCGTGGCTTTTATAGTGCTTTAGTCGTCGCCTATAAAATGGCCAAAGCCGATATTGTAAATGAAGTTAGAAAAGGGATGCAAGATGTCGAAGCTTAATAATCTATTTATTAGTCTTGGGATTACACCTAAAAATGAACGTTTATATTTAACGGCCTTAACTCACTCTAGTTATAAAACAAAAGAAGAAAAGGCCGAAGATTATGAACGACTGGAATTTTTAGGAGACTCAATTTTAAATTTCGTCATTACAAGTGCGATTTTTAAAAGTTATCCTTATAAAAGACAAGGCGAATTAACTAACATGCGCAAAAACTTTGTGCGAAGTCACAGTGTTTCAAGTTTAGGTCGCAAGTTAGAATTAGAAAAATATATTCGGACTGGGAAGTCCATAACTCCCCAAGATTTGATGAGTAATGATAAATACTTTGAAGATGTCTTTGAAGCTTTAATTGGGGCGATGTATTTAGATCAAGGAATGGAAAAAACAGCAACGTTTATATATGACTTAGTCGGCGAATCCATTAAAGATTATGATTTCAACCAAATCTTTGATTTTATTAGCACGCTCCAAGAGTTTATTCAAGCCGATAAAAGAGGACTTCCGCAATATGAAACGATTCCAAGCGGCTTAGATAAAGAAAAAGCTTTCGTATCAACGGTTAGTTATGACGGTATTATCCTTGGTAAGGGATATGGGGCAAATAATAAAGAAGCCGAACAAAATGCTGCCAAAAATGCATTAGAAAAGGTTGCAAGATAGATGGGTTTAATATCCTTTTTAAAAAAGAAATTCAGCGGCAAGAAAAATGAAACGACTGATAAATATGTCGTCGGACTAGAAAAAAGTCACGCGAACTTTTCAAGTAAACTAAAACGCCTTGCTAAAAAATATGAAAAAGTAACGGAAGATTATTATGAACAACTGTTAGAAATATTAATCGGGGCAGATGTTGGCGTTAACTTAACTTATGAGATAATTGAAGCCACGAAAAGTGATGCGATGAGCCAAAATATTACCGATCCTTCCGCAATTAACGATCTTTTAGTCGATAAAATGTTTATTGGTTACCTCAAACAAGGCGAAGACATTGTTAATGAAATCCAATTTGTCGAAGATGGTCCCACTGTTTTATTAGTCGTTGGTGTCAATGGCGTTGGTAAAACAACATCGATTGCAAAACTTGCTTATCGTTATAAAAAAGCCGGAAAAAAAGTGTTACTTGTCGCTGGCGATACCTTTAGAGCCGGAGCCGTCGCCCAACTTGAAGTATGGGCCAAGCGGCTTGATGTGCCAATTGTCTTAGGAAAAGATCAACAAGATCCGGCGAGTGTTGCTTATGATGGGGTCATTAAAGGTAAAGAATTAGGCATCGATTTAATTATTGTTGATACTGCCGGAAGATTACAAACTAAAGTTAATTTAATGGCGGAATTAAGTAAGATTCGCCGCGTTATTGGTCGCGAAATTAATGATGGACCGCATGAAGTATTTTTAATTATTGATGCTACCACTGGACAAAACGGTATTTTACAAGCCAAAGCCTTTGCCGAAGCAACTGGTTTAACTGGTGTGGTCATTACGAAAATGGATGGTACGAGTAAAGGCGGCATCATCTTAGCGATTAGAGACGAAATTGGGGTTCCGGTTCGCTTTATTGGCCTAGGGGAAAAACTTGAAGATTTAGATGAATTTGACTTAGAAAAATATTTGTATGGCTTATGCCTGGGAGCAGAAGAATAATGGTTTATTTATTACTTAGTTTAGTTATCTCTTTTGCAATATTTCTTGGTGTTCGCTATGTTGTTTTTGCTTTTCAACCTACTAATGTTGTATTTGCCAATCTTCTTGTCGTGTTACTTGGCACCCTCATTGTTAGTTTTGTCTTCACATATCGTCAATTTCGTTATTTAGGGCGTGATAAATGGCGTTCTTCGGCCTTTCACTCAACCTTTATCCGTACATTTCTTATTAACTTTGTCATAATCTTTGTGATATCAATGGTGTTTTAATTATGGAAAACTTACAAGAATTTATTTACATTAATGATTTGCTCGTAATATATGGCAAAACTTTGACCGAGAAACAACAAGTAATCATGGAATCTTATTATGTTTTTAATTTATCACTCCAAGAAATTGCTACGAATCTTGGTATCTCAAAAGCCGGTGTAAGTGATGCCATTAAAGTGTCAATTAAACATTTAGAAAATCTTGAACATGTCGTAGGACATTTAGCCTATAAAAATAAAACCGAAAATTTATTAGCGAGAATAGCAGAAGAAACAACTGATGAACATATCAAAAAACTGCTAAGTGAGGATCAAGATGGCATTTGAATCATTAACCGATAAGTTTAGTAAAATACTAAAAAAAGTACGTGGTCAATCACGTTTAACCGAAAAAAACATGGACGAAATGCTCCAAGAAGTGCGGATTGCCCTTTTTGAAGCTGACGTCAATTTTAAAGTAGTTAAAGAATTTATTAACAATATTAAAGAAGAAGCACTTGGAACCAAAGTATACGATACTTTAAATCCCGGTCAAATGGTTGTCAAAATTGTTAATGACGAATTAGTGAAGTTATTAGGTAGTGCTGACAGTGAATTAACCTTTGAAAAGAATAAACCAACAATCATCATGTTAGTAGGTCTTCAAGGAACCGGGAAAACAACAACCGCCGGTAAATTAGCCCTCCTTTTCAAAAAGAAATTAAATAAGAGAGTATTACTTGCCGCCGCCGACGTTTACCGTCCGGCCGCTATTGATCAACTAGTAACCTTAGCCAAGCAAGTAGGCGTTGATATTGTTAATATGGGCGATAAAGTAAGTCCGGTGGAAATTGCCAAAGCCGCCAAAAAGAAGGCATATGATGACCGTTATGACGTTTTAATCATTGATACGGCCGGACGTTTAACGATTGATGAAGCGTTAATGCAAGAATTAAAAGATATTAAAGATAATGTTGAACCAACGGAAATATTACTCCTTGTTGATGCCATGAGCGGACAAGATGCCGTAAATACCGCCTTATCCTTTAATCAAAAATTAGGATTAACCGGCGCCATTATGTCAAAACTTGATAGCGATGCCCGTGGCGGGGCGGCTCTTTCAATCAAACATTTAACTGGCGTTTCCATTAAATATGCCGGCGTTGGCGAAACGCTCAATGATTTAGATATTTTCTATCCCGAACGGATGGCTGATCGAATTTTGGGGATGGGTGACGTTTTATCACTTGTCGAAAAAGCCCAAGAACAACTTGATGAAAAAGAAGTAAAGAAAACGACACAAAAGATGATGGATGGGGAGTTTGATTTAAATGATATGTTAAGTCAAATGAAGCAAGTACAAAAACTTGGTAAGTTAAGTGGTATTTTAAAGATGATTCCGGGAATGCCAAAGATAACACCAGAGCAACAAGCCCAAGCCGAAAAGGAAATGAAAATATTTGAAACCATCATTAATTCAATGACCCCCGAAGAGCGCAAAAACCCAGCAATTTTAAAAAATAGCCGCAAAGTGCGCATTGCCCGGGGCAGCGGAACTTCAAATCAAGAAATAAACAAAGTCATTAAAAAATATGAACAAACCAAAGAAATGATGAAGAAGATGAAAAATTATAAAAAAGGCGGACCAATGCCGCCAGGCTTTCCAGGAATGTGATAAAAAGAAAAAGGAGATGTCTCGCATCTCCTTTTTAATTAGTATGGTTTACTTTTTATCTTTGGTGAAGCGTTCACCTTTTTTGATGGCTTCTTTTTCCCAAGCCCCGACCGTGCCAGATTCTAGTTCTTTATTTAAGGCAATCGTATCAGCATCAGTTAGTATCTTTATGAATAAATCTGGACGTCTTTCCTTTGTTATCCTTAAACTTTCTTTCAGACGATAACGCCGGATCGCGGCATGATTCCCGGAATATAAGATAGCCGGTACAGTGTATCCCCGGAAGTCATATGGTTCCGTATATTGCGGATATTCAAGCATATGTCCATCAAAGGTTTCAATATCTAGACTATCTTTATTAATGACATCATCTTGAAGCCGAATAACCGCATCACTTACGACCATCGCCCCTAGTTCGCCACCGGTTAAAATATAATCACCGATCGATATTTCTTCGTCAATATAATGTGTAACCCGGTCATCAACGCCTTCATAATGACCACAGATTAAGATGAGGTGATCTTTACGCGCAAGTTTATGAGTTTTTGTTACGCTTAACGTTTCGCCGCGAGGGGAAAGTAATACCTTATGACCAACATCAATACTTTCTAAAGCAAGGACAATTGGTTCAACTTGCATGATCATCCCTGCGCCCCCACCAACGGGTGGAGTATCAACTCTGTTCCATTTATTTTGCGCAAAGTCGCGAATATTAACTAATTCAACACTCACTTTACCCTGCAAAATGGCCTTCTTTATTATGGAAGTGTTTAAAAAACTTGGAAACATCTCCGGGAATAAAGTAAGGATTGTTATTTTCATAACATTCCCTCAATTGGCCGAAAGACAATGGTTTTGCTAGCTAAATCGGTCGAAACAATGAATTCTTCAATATAAGGAATAAGTAAATCTTTAGCATTTTCGCGTTTAATCCGTAAAGTGTGGTAACTCGCGTATTCTAATATTTCACTTACTTCCCCAACTAGGATGTTATCTTCAAGAACCACTTTCATTCCTAAAAGGTCATCAAGAAAAAAGTAGCCTTCTTCAAGCACAACATTTTCCCGTTTGATATAAAGTGGTAACTTTAAATATTCTTCCGCTTTTTCAATAACATTTATTTCTTTAAAGTTAATGACTAGCAAATCTTTTTGCGTAGTAATTTTCGAAATAGTTAAAGTTTCGAATTCATTAGTCTTTGGGTTTTTGACAGTAAGTTTTCGTCTCACTTTAAAACGGTCATCGACAAAAGATGTTGCGGGTTTAATTTTAAGTCCGCCCCGTAATCCATGGGTTGAAACAATGTAACCAATAATTAAATAATCTTTTTCCATATTCTTATTATACCTTGATAAAAAAACTCTCGGTGGAGAGTTATTTATTATTGTCGAGTGATTCAAAGCGTAAGAAGACGTGCTCTTCATCAAGTTTTCCCGCGACCGAGACAACTTCCCGAAGGGCGTTAGCGATGACGCCTTTACGACCAATTAAGACCGCAATGTCTTCATTTTCTGCGAAGATGTTAATAATGATTTTATCGCCTTCCATCGTTTTACGAATTAAGAGAGCGGCTTCATTTTTAACAAGCGGAGTAATAATATCCCGGACTAATGCTTCATAGTCACGCATAATTATTTACCTCTTTTATTTTTTACAAATTCTTCGTTAATACCTTGAGCGCGGAAAATTGCTTTCACGGTATCACTTGGTTGGGCACCATTATTAAGCCATTTAAGTGCTAATTCCCGATCAAGTACTGCTGCTTTTAAATCGGTTTTTGGGTTGTAATATCCAATTTGTTCAATGAACCGACCATCGCGGGTATAACGGCTATCAGCGGCAACAATCCGGTAGTGGGGATCATGAGTGCGGCCAACACGGGTTAATCTAATTTTTACTGCCATAATGTATTCCTCCTTATGCTAGATAAAGTTTATAGAAAGAAGGGTTGTGAGTCAAGTAATTTTACTTTACTTGCTATAAATATATTTATTTATTGTTATTTTTGGTAAAATTGATTAGACTATTATGGTTTTAGAAGCCAAAGGAGTAAATTTATGAAAAATTTCTTAAACAAACTATTTAAGTTTGAAGAAAGAAAGGCGACATTATCAAGTGAAATTCTTGGTGGTTTAGTTACTTTCTTAGCAATGATTTATATCCTTCCTACCAATGCCGGTATTTTAGGCGACATGGGAATGGATCATAGCGGATTATTTGTTGCAACCGCGGTTGTTAGTGCCGTTGTTACCCTGGTGATGGGACTTTACGGGAACTTCCCAATTGTCTTAAGTGCCGGGATGGGGGTTAATGCTTATCTTGCATATATCGTCTATGGCGCACTTGGTTCATGGCAAGCATCACTTTTATTAATGTTTTTTGCGGGTGTATTATTCGCGATTATTAGTCTTTCGCCATTACGGAAAATGATGATTGACGCTATTCCAAACGATATTAAATACATTATTAGTGCCGGTTTAGGGGCATTTATTGCTTTTGTTGGCTTTAAAGGAAGTGGCTTTATTGTTTCAAGTCCGGCCACTTTTGTGACATTAGGTAGTTTTAAAGACCCGATGTTACTTTTATCATTACTTGGTATTATTCTAGTTATTACTTTTATGTTTGTCAAAAATAAAATCGTCAAACAATTAGCAATTCCTTTAGCAATGCTTATTACCGTCGTAGTGGCCATTGCTGTGTGGAATATCTTTGGTTTACCGGCCACAAGAGGAGACGGAACGCCAATTGCTTTCCACTTTGATAGTATTAAAGCAACATTTAGTGATCCACTTAAATGGGGCGGTCAAGGGTTTGAAAAAGTTGCCTTTAAGATCTTTGAAAGCGATACGTGGACAACTGTCTTAAGTAATCCGGTAAGTTATGCCTTTATTTTCTCGCTTGTCTTAGTAAACCTCTTTGACACAACAGCGACGATTCTTGCGGTTGGTCGTGGTGCCGGAATTATTAATGAAGAAGGTGAATTAATTGGCGGAACAAAAGCGGTGGCCGCTGATGCCTTTGGTGCCGTTATTTGTGCGCCACTTGGCACGAGTACGGTTACTAGTTTTGCCGAAAGTGGTATTGCGGTTGAAATGGGGGCAAAAACCGGTTTAGCCGCCGTTGTTGCCGGGGTTTTATTCTTACTTAGTGCCTTTATTTATCCGGTTTTCTATATCTTTACCGAACCAGCTGTGACGAGTATGGCCCTTATTAGTGTTGGCGGGCTTATCTTTGTTGGCAACTTAAAAGATGTCAATTGGGAAGACCGCATTATTGGATTTACCGCGTTCTTTACGGTACTTTTAATTCTTTTAACCTACAGCATTAGCGATGGTTTAGGGATTGGTCTTATTTTATATGTCATTATGATGCTCATGAGTCGTAGAGCGAAAGAAGTAAAGATACCAATGTATGTTGTCGCAGGCATATTTGTAATTTATTTCATTCTAAAAGCATTTATTTAAATAATAAAAAGCAATGAAATATGGCCGGAGAAATCCGGTCTTTTTTTATATATTTTCAAATGATATTTTAATCGGTATTTTTTTACTGAAACACCACCACGTTTTTTAATCATTTTTATATAATTTATATTTAGCAGATTATTTTATAGGAGGAAGGACTATGAAACGACGAATACTAGCACCCCTGTTTTTACTTTTTACACTAGTTATCACTGGTTGTAAAAAAGACCCGTCTCCATCAAATCCTGACGGCGATCAATCTTCGGTCGATGGCACAACATCGACAAGTGTTACGCAAAAAAAGTATAAAGTAACATGGCTTAACTATGATGATGCAGTCTTAGAAGTTGATAACGATGTCGTAGAAGGCGCAATGCCGGTTTATAATGGCGACATCCCTCTTAAACCCGATAGCGGGGCATCGTCTTTTACTTTCAAGGGTTGGGACCCGGCGGTTGTTAAAGTTACTGCTGACGCAACCTACCGCGCTTTATATGATGAAACTGTTATTGAATATGAGATTACTTGGGAAGATTATGATGGTACTCTTCTTAAGACGACAACGGTCTTGAGAGGTGACGTACCAGTTTATGACGGTGCAACACCAACAAGAACAACCACTACGCAATATACATTTGCCTTTGATGGTTGGACGCCAGAAGTAGTCGCGGCCACCCAAAATACAAAGTACACCGCTAAATATATTGCTACTACTAAAACCCTTACGGTTGCGTGGGTAAATAATGACAACACCCCATTAGAAGTTGATGAAGAAGTTCCATATGGCACTATGCCAACTTATGATAGCCCACTTCCAACTTTTGTTGGTAAACCATTCCCTGGACACCATGCCGTCTTTGATGGTTGGGATCCGGAAGTTACAGTCGTAACAAGAAGACAGTTATATACTGCAAAATATAAAATGGTACCAAATACGTACACGATTACTTGGAAAAATTATGATGGTACGACGCTTGAAACCGATTTAAATGTCGTATATCAATCAACGCCAACATATGACGGTGCTATCCCGACCAGACCATCAGACGCGACTTATGTCTACACATTTAGTGGTTGGTCTCCAGCCGTTGCTCCGGCCGCCGCTAATACCGTTTATACTGCGCAATTTGCAACCACCAACCGTTACTATACTGTCTCATGGGATAGCATGGATGGATTCAGTTTGGGTCACGATCAAATCTATGAATTAGGGCAAACACCAGTTTATCCTGGTTTAGTGCCGTATAACCGTGATGACACAGATGTCATGTATCAATTCACTGGTTGGACACCACAAATTTCACCAGTTAACCAAGACATTACTTATAGTGCGGTTGGTCAAGCAGTGGATCCTCAATATGTATTTGAATACTCATCCAACGGAACAGAAATTACCATTGAAGGTTTGAATTTATCAGGTATTGGGCGGATCATTATTCCCGATATGATTGATGGATTACCAGTAAGATATATTGCTGATAATGCTTTTGCTAACAATCTAGAAATTCAAAGCGTTGTTACAAATGCAAATCTAGTGACGATTGGCCAGTTTGCTTTTTCCCAATGTACTAATCTAGAACAAGTGCACTTAGCCAATGGTTTAAATAACATTTTAAGTAGAGCGTTTGCACTTACGGGACTTGCTAATATAAGTATTCCTGATTCAGTGGTGAATATCGGCACGGGCGCGTTAAGTGATTGTTATAAATTGACATCAATTGGTTTTCCAACTAATGCCACTTTAAACACAATTCCTATTCAATTTGCAAGTAATTGTCCGCTAATCACTACTTTATACATCCCAGACACCATCACTACAATCTCTGAGTTTGCATTCTACAATAATTCGGCATTAACACAAATTTTTGCCAATAAAGTTGAAACAATTGGCAATAGTGCATTTAAAGATTGTGTTAGTCTACCATCGATTAACTTCCCGTTATTAAAAACAATAGGTGAAAGAACATTCTTCGGCTGCAGATTGTTACAATATATTACTTTACCAGCCGTACAAACAATCAGTGCATCAGCGTTTGAAAACTGCAACCTTATTGCTTTGGGCTGCCCCCATACTTTAGCAGTTATTGGTCCACGGGCTTTTGCAAATAACCCACTTACCAATGCCATTACTTTCGGTAATGCCCAAGTCGTAATACAGGAAGAAGCTTTTAGCAACATCTTATTCGCTGGTAGAATTTACTTCCCAGGAACCGTTGTAACTGTGCAAAATAATGCCTTCTCTGGTCCAAACATTACTGGCTTTAATTGTGGCGCGGCTTCATTACCGCCATCATGGGGCTTAACCTGGAATCCTACGAATCTTCCAGTAACATGGGGTTACGTACCAGCTTAATCTAAGATACTTTATATTGGAGGCATGGAAAAACTCTATGCCTCTTTTTTATTTTTAAAACTAATACTTTTTAAGTTAGTTCAATATATTGTTTTCTACTTATAATACTTTACATAGTAAAAGTAAGGTGGTATATTAATTAAGCGTTTAACGCTGTGGTCCGCTGCCAAAAGGTATGAACACGAAAAAAAATACATGGAAGGAGCGAGTTGTTCATGAATAAAAATTTAGTAAGTGAAATTAACGCTTCTCAACTTCGTAAAGATCTTCCAGCATTCTCAAGCGGCGACACCATTAAGGTCGCAGTTAAGATTCGGGAAGGTGAAAAAGAACGGATTCAATTTTTTGAAGGGGTTGTTATTGCCCTTCAAGGTGCGGGTGTAAACCGGACCTTCACCGTTCGTAAAATGTCTGGTGGCATTGGAGTTGAAAGAGTGTTTATGACCCACTCACCAGTGATTGAAGGCATTGAAGTCTTACGTCGCGGTAGTGTTCGTCGCAACAAAATCTACTACATTCGGAAACTTTCAGGCCGTAAAGCCCGGATTAAAGAAAAGAAGTAAGTTAGAAACATTAGACCAGCAAGCGCTGGTCTTTTTTTATAAATAGTGCCTTTTTGAAAAAGAGAAGGGGAAAATGTACATTCATGTACATAAAGTTGTATAATATCACTATGGTAAAAGAAGAAGCACTCGGTGTCGATGAAATAACCGAGGAAGAAATTAATAGCAAGTTAAAACCTAATCGCCGGAAAGCCATGAATATTATATGGACGATTTTACTTATTGTCGTTACCTTGATTGCTATTCCGGTTACTTATGTTGATTTAGCCTTTACGGCTGTTTATATCGATGGCCAAAGCATGGCCCCGACCTTAAATAACTTTGATAACCCAAGTTACGTTGAGTTTGGATTAATGGATGAAAGAGATCGCGCCCGAAACAATATAAAACGCGGTGATATTATTGTTTTTGACCGTAATGGCGGAACGGAAAACCCTAGTTTATTAATCAAAAGAGTAATTGCCCTTCCTTATGAAACAATCGTCATTAAAGATCACGGAAACGGCGATATTGTAAGTGTTACTCCGCAAAACGGTACTCCTTTTACTATAGATGAATCATATTTAAGCGGCACTGCTAAATATTTTACGGCCACCTCAACTGATAGTGGAAACGGCATCGGTACTCCTTTAACACTCGGTGCCAATGAATATTATTTGATGGGTGATAACCGCGCAAATTCATATGATTCACGCCGCCTTGGCAGTATTAAATTTAGTGCCATTCGCGGCAAATTAGTTGTCGTTCAAGGTTTTGCTGAAGGAGTAGAAGTTAAGCCAGATGGCAAAATGGAACTAATTAAACGGCATTATTATATTATTTGGAACTGGCGGTATTATTAATATGAGTCAAAATCAAAATATTGGTTGGTTCCCGGGGCACATGCAAAAGGCGACCCGCAAGTTAATTGATACATTAAAGTTAGTCGATGTAATCATTGAACTTGGTGATGCCCGTATCCCCGAAAGTAGTAGAGCAACCTACTTATCAAAAATCATTATGAAGAAACCAAATCTTTTCATATTAACGAAAGCCGATTTAGCCGATCCCGCCGAGTTAAAAAAGTATTTAGGAAGAGAAAATACTTTGGCCGGAAACTTAAATGATAAAGCTTTTGTTAATGAAATCCTGAAAGGCATCAAAAAGGCTGGTCAACCAGTTATTGACCGTTATATTAGACGAGGACTAAAAGTTCGTCCTTTAACCGTTATGATAGTTGGGATTCCAAATGTTGGTAAATCAACCTTAATTAATAAATTAGCAGGCAGAAAGGCCGCGAGCGTAGAAAATCGTCCTGGACATACGAGATCAAATCAATATATTAAGGTTAGTGAAGAAATTGCCCTCATTGACACCCCCGGAATTCTCGCTCCAAACTTTGAAGATTCACTTATTAGCATGAAGTTAGCCCTTGTCGGTACGATTAGACAAGAAATATTACCAACCCACATGATGGCAGAATATTTATTACCTTATTTACAACTAAATTATCTTAATTTACTTAATACTTGTTACGATATAACCCTGCAAAAAGACACTCCTTATCTTGAAGCGATTATGTTAATTGCGCAAAAACGTGGTATTATTGGAGAAGAACACGTTGTAACTGACCGGACAGAAATAATGCTCTTGAATGATTTCAAAAATGGGGCAATCGGCCGTATTAGTTTGGAGCTAGTATGACATATTATGAATTTGATAATGATTATCGGGCGCGGGGGCACCTCTATATTGTAGGGATTGACGAAGCTGGACGCGGTCCTCTTGCCGGACCTGTCTATATCGCTGCGGTTATCTTACCGCCAACATTTAATGATGCCCGAATTAAAGATTCTAAAGAATTAAATGAAAATGAATTAATCGAACTTAGTGATTTAATTAAAAAAGTTGCCCTTGACTATCGTATTGTCAGTATGAGTGCTGATGAAATCGATACATATAATATTTATCAAGCAACAAGAATGGGAATGCTTCAAGCCCTCAGGGAAATGGAAGCCGAATATCATTTTGTGTTAAGTGATGCTATGCCACTTGGCCAATTAGAAGTCGGACATGAAGCTATTGTCCAAGGTGACGCTAAATCACTTTCAATTGCGGCAGCAAGTATTTTAGCGAAAGTCGCCCGTGATGCTTATATGTATGAGTTAGATATTGCTTACCCCCATTACGACTTCAAACATAATAAAGGTTATCCAACAAGAAAGCATTTAGAAGCTCTTGAAATATATGGACCCGTTAAAGGTGTCCATCGTTATAGTTATAAACCAGTTCGTGACGCTGAGAATCTACAAATAAAATTATTTTAATGTTATAAAGAATTAATACCTCATGTATTTAACTAGTGAGGTATTTTTTATGAGCAGAAAAGCACGTGATGTTTTACTTTATTTTGCAACAAAGTATGAAGGCGATTATTATCAGATTATTAATGCCCTGCGCCAAAAAGAAAAGATTGATGATAAAGTTTATGAATCCTTTCAAAAAGATTGGGAAAACATCAATGTAATAACGATTATTGATGAAGATTATCCCGAGGCGTTCAAGACGATTAATAACCCGCCGATCGTCTTATTTTTAAAGGGTGATTCTACCTTATTAAATAAGGGGGATAAATCAATCGCAATTATTGGTGCCCGAGACTTTAGCGAATATGGTAAAAAAATGACTTATGAGTTTGCTGGAGCATTAGCCAAAGAAGATTACGTCATTGTGAGTGGTTTAGCGCGCGGAATTGATAGTTTTGCCCATCTTGCGGCACTTGACCAAAAAGGGAAAACAATTGCTGTCTTAGGCGGCGGAATCAATTATCCTTATCCAGCGAGTAATAAAAGTCTTTATGAGAAGATCGCCGAAGAAGGATTACTTATTAGTGAATATCCAAATATGACAAAACCGATGCCTGATTATTTCAAATATCGGAATCGCATTGTCGCCGCTTTAACAAGAGGAGTTTTAATCATTGAGGCAAAATATCGCTCTGGGACCATAATTACAGTGGGTCATGCTTTAGAACGGGGAAGTGACATTTTTTGTGTGCCAGAAAGGGCAGGAGTTGGAAGTGGCTGTAATAAACTAATCAAAGATGGGGCTTTTTTAGTTGAAACTCCGAAAGACATTCTTGAGTACTGGGATAATTAATATTTTCTTTTATTTATTATAAATAAAGGTAAAATGCCTAAAGTTTTACGGTTGACAAGTTAAGAAATTCCCTTTATATTCATATACCGAAGGAGAGTGCGCTTGAAACTAGTAATTGTCGAATCACCCAGTAAAATCAAAACGATTGAACGATACTTAAGCAATGAATATAAGGTTCTTGCCTCTTTTGGTCATATCGTTGACCTATCCACAAAAGGGAAAGGAAGTCTTGGTATTGATCTAAATACTTTCACCGGACATTATGTTCTAGATGCCGGGAAAGGTAAGGTCGCGAAAGCCTTAAAAGATGCCAAAGCCGAAGCAAGTGAAGTTATTCTTGCAACGGACCCGGACCGTGAAGGAGAAGCAATTGCCTATCACATTGCCACCCTTTTAAACCTTGATCCAAAGAAGACAAAACGTTTAGAGTTTCATGAAATTACGAAGGACGGTATTCTTAATGCAATTGCTAACCCCCGTACTATAAATTACGCGCTCTTTAATTCCCAAGAAGCAAGACGAATGCTTGACCGGATTATTGGTTTTAAATTGTCTAATCTTTTAAAAACTAAAATCAACGTCCAAAGTGCCGGACGGGTGCAAAGCGCAGTCTTAAAGATTATTGTTGATAAAGAAAATGAAATTGGTGCATTTGTGCCAAGTGAATATTGGCCGCTTAAAATTGTGACAAATAAAGATGATGTCTCCTTTGAAGTTACCTTCAATAGAAGTTATCTTGGCGACAAAACCATTACGAATGAAAGTCATAAAAATGATATTGTTAGTAAATTAGCGCCGTCTATCGTCGTCACCGAAGCAAAGACTGAATCACGAATTTCAAACCCAAAACCACCATTTACGACTTCAGCCTTACAACAAGAAGTTGGGGCAAAATACCGCTATTCTGCTGCAAAAACGGCATCAATTGCCCAAAAACTATATGAAGGTGTAGCAATTAACGGTGTCGAAACTGGGTTAGTAACTTATATTCGTACCGATTCAACCAGACTTTCACCAAGTTTCGTGGCGAATGCTTCCCAATATATTATTAAAACCTATGGTCAAGAATATTTAGGCCGTGGACAAACCCGCTGTAAAGCTAAACAAAATGTTCAAGATGCCCACGAAGCAATAAGACCGACAAACCTTGAATTTACCCCAGAAAAGATTAAAGATTATTTAGCCAAAGATGAATATAATGTTTATTCCTTAATTTATGCTCGGGCATTAGCAAGTCTTATGCCACCAAGTCGGGATGCTGTTACGCGTTATACCTTTAATAGTAACGGAACTTTATTTACAGCAAGTAGTGTTGTACCGCAATTCGCCGGCTTTAGAAAAGCCTATGGCTATGACGAAGAAAATGATGAAAGATCATTGCCGCTAATGCATATTGGTGATGAATTACCAATTGAAAAAATTATTACTGAACAAAAATTTACCGAACCACCCGCCCGTTATAGTGAAGGTCGACTCATTAAAACAATGGAAGATTTAGGAATTGGTCGTCCGTCAACTTACGCTCCGACGATTGCGACACTTCGGGGTCGTAAATACGTCACAATTAGTAAAGGGGTCATGACGCCAACCGAAATCGGGACAAGATCCGTTGATGCTTTAAGCGAATATTTTCCAAACCTCATCAGCAGTGATTACACCGCGATGATGGAGCGAGAACTTGATAAGATTGCCAACGAAGAAGGCGACAAAGTTGAGTTCTTGAGTGGGTTTTATAAAGAATTTTCCAGTCAAGTTGAAGATGCGCAAAAAGACATGCCAAAACTTCCGCCTGAAAAGGTTGGTAAACCTTGTCCAAAATGCGGCGGTGAATTAGTGTATCGTTCGAGCCGCTTTGGCCGCTTTATTGCTTGTTCAAATTATCCAAAATGTAAATATACGGAAAATATCATTGAATATACCGGAGAAAAGTGTCCAACATGTGGATCACCTTTAACTTATCGTTATGACGCCAAAGGGCAAAAGTATATTCGTTGTTCCGATTATAAAAATTGTACTTATGCGTTATCAATGCGCAAATCAAAATATTCAAAGTAAACAAAGTTTAAGGGAAAATACGACTTTTTTGGTATAATTTCCTTATGCAAGAAGTAATAGTTATCGGTGGTGGACTAGCAGGAAGTGAAGCTAGTTTTTTCTTAGCAAATAACGGTATTAAAGTTAAACTTTTTGAAATGCGCCCCGCAAAAACAACCGATGCCCATCATAGTGATAAACTTGGTGAACTCGTTTGTTCAAACTCTTTAAAAAGCAAGGAATTAACCAATGCCTGTGGATTATTAAAGCAAGAGATGGAAGTCTTTGATTCTTTAGTGATGAAGGTTGCCAAAAAGAGTGAAGTTCCGGGCGGGAATGCCTTATGTGTTGACCGTGAGCAATTTAGTGCACAAATTACGAATATTATTCATAATCACCCGCTGATTGAAGTTATAAATGAAGAAGTTACATCTATTCCAACAGGAATTCCGGTTATTATTGCAACCGGTCCTTTAACGAGCCCAACACTAACGAAAGTGCTTGAAGACATAATTGGTAAAAACCTTTTAAGTTTCTTTGACGCCAGTGCACCAATTATTACAAAAGATTCAATCAACATGGACATTGCTTATTTTAAATCGCGTTATGAACAAGGCGATGATGCTTATTTAAATTGCCCATTTACTAAAGAAGAATATGATAGATTTTATGATGCTTTAATTAACGCCAAACTTGCCCCGATCCGTGATATGGATACGAAATATTTTGACGGTTGTATGCCGGTGGAAGTTATGGCGAAAAGAGGAATTAAAACCTTACGATTTGGACCACTTAAACCGCGAGGATTAGGCCGAACCAAAGATGATCGACCATATGCTGTTTTACAATTAAGACAAGATAATGTCATTGGTTCACTTTATAATATCGTTGGCTTTCAAACTAATTTAACCTACAGTGAACAACAACGCGTCTTCCGCCTTATTCCGGGTTTAGAAAATGCTGAATTTATTCGTTACGGTTTAATGCACCGCAATACATATATCAATGCCCCTCGAGTATTAAATATTGATATGAGTGTTAAGGGCAATGAAAACATTTATATTGCCGGGCAATTAAGTGGGGTCGAAGGTTATGTTGAAAGTGCCGCCAGCGGACTATATGTTGCCATCCAAATTCTTATTAAAATGAAGGGCAAGAATTTTGAATACCCAAAGGATACAATGCTTGGCAATTTAATGTTTTATATAACACGAGCAAACCCTGATAATTTCGCGCCTATGAACGCTAATTTTGGGATATATCCAGGAGCAAACAAAGAAAACCGCTTGGAAATTGCCGAGAAATCAATAAATAATACGAAGGAATTTAAGGAACGTTTATATGAATATAACGCTTAAAGAATTTCAAAATTATTTAACGTATGAAAGACGTTTTTCTGCCCATACAGTAAAGGCTTATGTCAGTGATATTGAAAAGTTTTATACCTATCTTTTAGTCCATAATATCCTTGATGATAAAGTAACAAAATACGACATTAGAGCGTATATGAAAGAAGAAATCGAGCGGAATATTTCTCGGACCACCTTACAGCGCCGAATTGCCAGTTTAAGGCATTATTATTCCTTCTTACAAAAAACTAGACATGTGCGAGATAATCCCTTACTTAATATTGTCGCCCCTAAAGGTCACTTTTCTTTACCACGGGTTCTTTATGAAGAAGAAATTAATGTCATCTTTGCCGCGAATAATAAGCGCACTGATTTCTTAAAAGACCGTGATCAATTAATTTTAGAATTTATGTTTGCGACCGGACTTCGAGCTAGTGAAATAGTTAATCTTACCTTACAATCAATCAACATTAATGAACGGATTCTTGTCGTAATTGGGAAGGGTAATAAAGAACGAATTGTTCCGTTTACAGAGCATGTACAAATCCTTATCAAAGATTACATTAACAATATGCGAAAAGAATTACTGGCCAAAAGACGAAGTAGTCAACCGACCAATGCTTTATTTTTAAACGCCAAGGGTGGGAAGTTAACGATACAAGGATTAGGTCATATTTTACGGTCAATTGAAAAGAAAACTGGTGAGTACGCTAAACTTCATCCCCACTTATTCCGCCATAGTTTTGCCACCAACTTACTTGAAAAAGGTGCGGACTTACGAGTCATTCAAGAATTACTTGGTCATGAGTCTTTAAATACAACACAAATCTATACTCACGTTAGTGAAGACAAAGTTTTAGAAGAATATTATCACGCTCACCCCAGAGCCAAAAAGAAATAATTATCATTATTTACCCATATTTTATCGATAATTTATATAGGTTGCGTTAACCGTTTACCTATGGTAATATATTAGCGGCCTATTTAGGCTAATACGCACACATTGGATTCCTCGTCCGGTTCTACAATGTAGGGATTAGGTTCGAAAATGTGGAGGAAATAACAAAAGGAGGCTCAAACAATGAGTGAAGAAAAAGTCGTATTAGGCGCAGAAGTCGCCGAACCAACCATGGACAGTGTCTTACCAGATGAAAATAGACCTGTAATTACCATGAAGAAATTATTAGAAGCCGGTGCCCACTTTGGTCATCAAACCAAATTATGGAACCCCAAAATGAAACCATACATTTATGGTGCACGGAACAATGTTCACATTATTGACTTAGAAAAAAGCATGGTGAAAATTGAAGAAGCATATAGTGCTTTACGGGAAATCGTTACGAGAGGCGGAAAAGTCTTATTTGTCGGAACCCGCAAACAACATGCTGAATTCGTGAAAGTTGAAGCCGAAAGAAGTGGCTCATTCTACATGAATAACCGCTGGTTAGGTGGTACCTTAACGAACTTTAGAACAATTTCAACCCGTGTTAAATACTTACGTGACCTTGAAATGCAAGAAGCCGAAGGGGCATTCGAACGTTTACCTAAGAAAGAAGCAATCTTACTCCGTAAAGAAATGAAACGGTTAAGCGAAAACTTCGAAGGTATTAAAGAAATGCGCAAAACCCCAGAAGCACTCTTCGTTGTTTCAACCATTGACGAAATTAACGCCATCCGTGAAGCCCGGGCTTTAAACATCCCAGTCTTCGCCCTTGCCGATACCAACTGTAACCCTGACGTTATCGATTACATTATTCCAAGTAACGATGACGCCACCAAAACCGTTCAATTAATGCTTCAATTATTCGCCGATGCCATTGTCGAAGCCAAAGGTGGAGTCCCAGTTCTTGCTTACACCAAAGATGCTGAACCAGACAATGAAACATTAGAAGAAGCGTTAAAACACAACGAACCACGTCGCCCACGTCCACAAGAAGGGGACGAAAGACGCGGACCACGCAAAACAAGAACCCAACATAGTGATAAACCAATGAGAGCGAGAAAAGCTGCTCCACAGAAAGAAGCAGAAAAAGCCCCTAAAGCTGAAGAAGTCGCTCCAGTAGAAGGAGAATAAAAATGACATTAATCGAAAAAATCAAATTATTACGTGAATTAACCGGCGCCGGCATGATGGACTGCAAAAAAGCCCTTCAAGAAAACGGTGAAGACGTAGACAAAGCCAAAGACTGGCTTCGGGAAAAAGGAATTACTACTGCTGCCAAGAAAAGTGGTCGGATTGCTGCCGAAGGTTTAAGCTTTGCCAAAATCAGTGACGGTTATGCTGCCATCGTTGAAGTTAATAGTGAAACCGACTTCGTTAGTCGCGGTGATGCTTTTAAAGCGTTAGTCGAAGAAGTCCTTGATCTTTTACTTGCGAAAAAACCAGCAACTAAAGAAGAAGCCGATGCTATTATCAATCCACTTATCGTTGAAGCCACAGTAAAAATTGGTGAAAAACTTTCCTTCCGTCGCTTTGAAGTAATTAAAGCCGGAAATAACGCCGCAACTTACATCCACATGGGTGGTAAAATTGCTACTGTGGTTTTACTTGATAAAGAAGATCATGAATTAGCCCACGGTTTAGCAATGCACGTTGCTGCTAATAACCCAAGCTACATTACCGCTAAAGATATTAGCCAAGCCGAATATGATCATGAAAAACACATTCAACTTGAATTAGCGAAAAATGATCCTAAACTTGCCGACAAACCAGTTGCCATGCTTGAAAAAATTCTTGAAGGCAAAATTAAAAAACACTTTAGTGATTTAGTCCTTGTCGACCAAACCTACTTAATGGATGATTCGAAGAAAGTTGATGCCGTCTTAAAAGAAAAAGGCATTAACGTCTTAAAGTTTGTCCGTTTCCAAGTTGGTGAAGGTATTGAAAAACGCCAAGAAGACTTCGCCAGTGAAGTGCTCGGACAAATTAAATAATTGACAATCAATTAAACACCTTCGGGTGTTTTTTTGTGGAGGAAATATGGTTTATAAAAGAGTCTTACTAAAACTTAGTGGTGAAGCCTTAGCCGGGAATAAAGAGTTTGGAATTTATGACCCGAAAGTGCTCGCCGCCATCTTAAACTTTGTGAAGTCTTTCCATTTCCATAAACAAATGGATTTAGCCCTTGTCGTTGGTGCTGGCAATATTTGGCGCGGTAAAAACGCCAAGTTAATTGGCTTTGATCCAGCGGCGGCTGATTATATGGGAATGACTGCCACTTTCTTAAATGCCCTTGCAATTCGCGACTATTTTGTGCAAAACGGCGTTCCTTCGATCGTTTTAAATTCGTTTGAAGTTGAAGGTCTTGCCCCCAAAACTAGTCCGGAACTTGCAAAAGCCCATTTAGACAAAGGGGAAATTGTCATCTTTGGTGGTGGTACTGGAAAACCATTCTTTACGACTGACACTGGAGCGGCTCTTCGCGCTATCGATATTGGCGCTGATTTAATCATCATGGTTAAAGACGGCGTTGATGCTCTTTATACGAAAAACCCACTTGTCTACAAAGACGCCCAACGGATTGTCAGTGCTTCATATCAAGACCTTATTGACATTAACATTGAAGCGATGGATATCAGTGCGCTTGAAGTTTTGAAAAATACGAATATTGATACCTTTGTCATTGGGATGGATGAAGTTTTAGATTTTGAACCACTTGAAGAACACATGAAAATTGGTACAATTATAACAAGAGGTACAAAACATGAATAATTATGCATTTACCGCCGAAGAGCGGATGGAAAAATCAGTCGTAAACTTAAAAAGTCAGTTTGCGACCTTAAGAACTGGCCGAGCCAGTGCAGCCTTACTTGAACGCATTGAAGCTGATTATTATGGTGAAAAAATGCCAATTAATCAAATTAGTTCAATTACCGTTCCTGAACCACGGCAACTACTCATTAAGCCTTATGATAAAGGTGATATCAAATCAATCATCGCCGCCATTAACGCTTCGACTTTAGGGATCAATCCGATTAATGATGGTGACACTATTCGTTTAATCTTGCCACCCCTTACCGAAGACCGGCGCCGTGAACTTGTCAAACAAGCAAAGAAATTCACTGAAGATGCCAAAATCGCGATTCGGAACATTCGCCGTGATCTAAACACTGCGATTAAAGGTGATAAAGAGTTAAGCGAAGACCAAGTTAAACGTGAAGAAGAAGCCGTGCAAAAAGTGACGGATGAATACACCAAAGCGTGTGATGAAGCCCTGAAACTTAAAGAACACGAAATTTTAACTGTCTAGTTGAAAACACTTAAAAATAAAGGCCGAGCAATCGGTCTTTTTTTATGTTTAACATTTGAATAATGTTATATACGTATGATTTATGACTTTTTGTGTATAATTTAATGTATGAAAAACGAAACGATTCTGGATAGCAAAAATTTTGGAATAAAACACATTGCCTTTATTTTAGATGGGAATGGACGTTGGGCAAAAGCACGGAATAAACCGCGAACTTATGGCCATCGTCATGGTTTTTCTAGTCTTTTTGATGTCGCGGAAGCGATCAATGAACGGGGTATTAAAGTGATGAGTGTTTATGCCTTTAGTACCGAAAACTGGAATCGACCAAAAAGTGAAGTGAGTTTTCTTTTCAAAACTTTAGAGCAAAGACTAAAGAATGTTTTAAAAAAAGTCATGAAACAAGGAATCAAAATCGTTACAAGTGGTGACCTCACTAAGTTACCAGCATCAACGCAAGAGGCTATCCGTGTCGCGGTCGAAGAAACAAAAAATAACCCAAATCTTATCTTAAATATCTGCATCAATTACGGCGCCAAAGATGAAATAATCCGTGCTATAAAGAAACTAAGTCATGATGATACTATTCAAATTGATGACTTAACACCTACACTTTTTGAAAACTATCTAGATACAAAAGACTTACCACCAGTTGATTTATTAGTCAGAACGAGTGGCGAAGAAAGACTTTCTAACTTTATGTTATGGCAAGTCGCTTATGCTGAATTTATATTTACCCCCACAATGTGGCCCGACTATAATAAAGAAACGTTAGATCGTGACTTAATGCTTTATGCGCAAAGGACGAGACGTTTTGGAGGACTTAAATAATGGAAGAAGAAACAAAAGTACACAAAAGACGACTATCCACAATAAAAATCTCGGTAAATGAAATATCGGAAGCAACAAAGAAGACGATGGTCTTACGCGTTATTACTTCGGTTATTTTAGCAATTATCGTTGTTCCCGCTATCTTTCTTGGTGGTTGGTATTTCCTAGCCTTAGTTTTTCTTGCCTCATTCCTTGCTGTTTTTGAAATTATGGCAGGAACGCGTATTTCCAAAAAATATTGGTACATTTATTTAATTGTTATTATTTCGGTCTTTGCCGTTACGTTTTGGAATTTCTTTAAAAAGAATTTTGCGGCAAACGTTGCTAACGGCTATGTTTTTTTGGATATTACCAAATGGGTCGTTGACGTTGGTTTTGATACGATTGGCGTAAGTAGTTTCTTACTTGCAACAATCTTAATCGGTTTATTCATCTTATTAGTGTTTGATAAGCACTTTAATTTTGATATTGCTGCTTATTTATTCTTATTAATTTTATTCTCCGGCTTTGGCTTCCAGTCCTTTATATTCCTAAGACTTTATCCGGAATTTGTCGCCGTTGAAGACCCACTTTTAAATACGCTAGGATTCTTTACTAGCAGTTTCCTTGTCGTTTACATTATTTTAGGAACGATTATGAATGATATCGGTGCTTATTTTATTGGGGTCTTATTTGGCAAACATAAGATGGCACCCCGAATTTCCCCAAATAAAACATGGGAAGGCTTTGTCGGTGGTGTTGTTACTTCCTTCGTCTTTAGTCTCTTGTTTGCTTTAATAGTTTCGTGGTCCGGCCATCCAATTTTATCAATCTTGACGCACAAAGAATGGTATTACTTAGTACTTATTAGTCTCGTCATGCCGCTTGCTGCCAATATTGGTGACCTTTTCTTTAGTGCGACGAAAAGACATTTAAATATGAAAGATTATGGCTTCATTCTTGCTGGACATGGCGGGATTTTAGATCGAATTGATAGTTTACTTTTAGTAAGTATTGTCGCTTCAATGCTCATTATTTTAATTAATAATCAGTGGAGCCTATTAGTGTAAAGTGAGGGAATATGGGATTTTTCAGTAATATTTTAAACATACTTTTATTTCTAGTCATGCTTGGTGTGCTTATTACCATCCATGAACTAGGGCATTTTATGGCCGCGAAAATATTCAAAGTTTATGTCTTTGAATTTGCAATCGGCTTTGGACCAAAAATCTTCCGCAAGAAGAAAGGGGAAACGTATTATTCATTACGTGCCCTCCCCCTTGGTGGCTTTGTGGCGATGTATGGTGAAGAAGATACTTTACCCGATGAATACAAAGGGGTTGAAATTGATAAAAGTCGCAGTCTTTTAGGCATTAACCGCGGTAAAAGAGCCGTTATTATGTCGGCTGGGATTGTCATGAACCTAGTGTTAGGTTATATGATTTTCTTATTCTCAAATGGTGTCTTAAACCAAGTTGGACTTTCAAGCAAATTAACGGTCACGGCCGGGAGTAAAGCCGAAGCCATAGATATCCTTTCCGATGACGTCCTTGATATTAAAGTCGGCACTCTTGGCGAAAATGGTCCGGAATTTCAATATTTTGGTCTCGCAAAACTTGATCAAAGTGCCCCTGAACCTGAATACTATGTGCGTTTTAATCCGCAATCAATTAATAATTTAGATTTTGGTGGAACGAATCTTTTACTCTTAAAAGTAAACGCCACCGCGCTTGATGCCGAAAGTTCATATTATCTTGAACCTTTAAAAGCGACCGATGTCTTAACGCTTGATGTTGATGTGATGCGCGGTAACCCTGATGATGGTGGGGTTAAAACCACTAAATCCTTAACCTTTAATACTGTTTTAAAAAATAGTGAAAAACCTGAAGAAGGCTATATCTTTGAATCATTAGGGATGAGTTTTAATAAACGAATTTATCGTAATTCCTTTGTCGATACTTTTAGACTTGCTAATGCAGACTTTAAATTATCGGTAACAGCCGTTATTCGCGGGTTACAATCACTTTTCACTGATGGACTTAAAAATGTCAGTGGACCAGTTGGGATCTTTAATCTTTCGGCTTCCACCTTACAAAATCAAGGTTTAGCATCATTCTTATTCCTTTGGGGATTAATTAGTGTTAACCTTGCGCTCTTTAATTTATTACCATTCCCACCCCTTGATGGTTGGCATTTATTAGTCGTGACTATCGAAGCAATTACCCGTCAAGAAATTAGTCCACGCTTTAAGCAAGTTGCCTCAGTTGCCGGTGCAATCCTATTAATCCTATTAACAATTGCCATTTTATTTAAGGACATCTTTGCCCTTGTCGGAGTACTATTGTAATGAATGATATTGGGGCACGTTTTTTTGAATCAATTCGTTTTAAAGATGCAAAACGTATCGGCCTCACTTTTCTTGAATATAAGAAAAAAGACGATGTCTGGCATTACACACTCTTAAAAGCTGAACCGTGGAAGTTTAAAGATTACATTGCTTTTAGCAGTGCTTTAATGAACATTAGTTACGAATATAAAGTAATTTATGCCTACACCAAATTACCAGTTGTAAGTGACGCCCTTAATCTTTTTGATGCATGGTATGAATATACATACTTTGGTAAAAATCATTACGTTTTAAGTGCCTTACAAAATGAAGCAATTATTTTCAAATTTAGTGATGAAATTAAAGCGCTTGATGCGAAAAGTGTTATGCACGAATTTTCGTTGCTTTTAAATGAACTAGGTTATAACTTTGAACTAAAAAGTGAAGTTACGATTATCCCTGATGGCGAAGAAGATGAATTCGTAATGAGCGATAATGCCAGCGAACCATTTATCGAAGATGATGAAAGTGATGATGATGAAGACTTCATTGTTGATGATGGCGATGAAGAAGATGTCGCTCGGAGTCTTGAGGTCCATGACGGGATCCGTGACCAATTAGAAATCAATTACCACAAGATGATCAAAGAACGGGAAAAGCGCGCAAAAAGAGTATATGTTCCCATTGAAATTAAAGATATTAAAGCAGAATTAAAAGGAAAATCGGTCGATTTTGATGGTGAAATCTATTCGATTGAAAGGCGCGTTATTCGAAGCGGTATTATTTATACTTTAGGAGTTGGTAAAGATGCCTCCGGAGTAAAAGTTAAAGTTCGGGTCAATAAACGTGGTACAAAACTAGACCAAACAGTCAGTGCTTTAAAAAAGGGTAGTTTTGTGCGAGTCCAAGGCGACGTTGAAATTGATACATTCCGCGGCGTAAGTAATTTAAATGTTTACGGACGGATTGTTGATCAAATTGCCGCGCCCCCTTTACCTACTGATGACTATGATGGCGATAAACGAATTGAATTACATTTACATACGAAAATGAGCGCCTTAGATGCCGTAAGTGATATTGAAGAATATATCTTACTTGCGAAAAATATGGGTCACAAAGCCATCGCCGTTACCGACCACGGTGTCGTTCAAGCTTTTCCGGAAGCGCAAAGTGCCGGGAAAAAGCATGGTGTAAAAATAATTTATGGTTCTGAACTATATTTAATCGATGAACAATTAAAGTTTATTAATAATCCTTCACCTTTAATTTTAAATAACGCCACTTACGTTATTTTTGACTTAGAAACAACGGGATTAAGTGCCCGTTACAATGACATTATTGAATTTGGCGCGGTCAAAGTTGAGCATGGTCTTGTTACTTCACGGATTGATCTCTTAATTCATCCTGGTGATGGTAAAACGATTCCGGATTACATTACCCGTATTACTAAGATTTCGAACGAAATGGTGAAAGATAAACCAACACTTGATGAAGTTTTACCCCGTATTTTAGAATTCCTTGGTGACCATATTCTCGTCTCACATAACGCTGAATTTGATTTAGGATTTTTAAACGCTAATCTTAAAGCCCGAGGGTTAGAAACACTTCGGAACCCGACCATTGATACTCTTACTTTATCGCGTTACTTATTCCCAGAATCAAGAGGACACCGGTTAGGCATTTTAGCCCGAAATCTTGAAGTAATGTATGATGAAGACGCTGCTCACCGCGCGGATTTTGACGCCGAAGTATTAAATAGTGTATGGCAAGCAATGCTTACAAAATTACTCGATGAAGATCAATTCTTAACCCACGCAAATCTAGCAAAATTAACCTTAAAACCGGAAGGTATTCAATATTTAAGACCAGTCCATGCTACCGTTTATGTAAAAAATAGAGATGGACTAAAAGATCTCTACGAATTAGTAAGTGTTTCACATACTGAATTTTCGACTGATATTCCCAAAACGCCGCGTTCTTTACTTGCCGCCAAACGGAATAATCTTTTAATTGGTTCGGGATGTTTTAATGGTGAAGTATTCCAAACTGCCGCCCGTTTTGATGAAGATGCTTTACTCCGTGTCATGGAGTTTTATGACTTTATTGAGATTCAACCATTTAGTAATTATAGTTATCTTATTAACATGGGCGAATTAGATAGTGAAGATCATCTTAAAAAAGTAATTGCCGATATTAAAAGCGCCGCCCAGAAGTTAGGTAAACCGCTTGTGGCGACAGGTGATGTCCATTATGCATTACCGAGTCAAAAAGTATATCGCGATGTCTACATTGTTGCCAAAGGATTAAAAGGAGTCAAACACCCTTTAAACCCTTATGACCGGGAACGAAAACCTGCCTTTGATAATCCCGATCAGCATTACCGATCAACGACCGAAATGTTTACGGAGTTTCGGAAATTTGAAGTCTTTACCGACGAAGAACTCAAAGACATGATTATCACTTTACCGCATAAAATTAATAACTTAATTGATGAAATAACCCCTTTTAGTAAGGAATTATTCAAACCATCGATTGAAAACGTTGATCAATTACTCCATGATTTAGTGTTTAAAACAGCTCATGAAATGTATGGTGACCCTTTACCAAGTCTTATTGAAGATCGAACAAGGAGAGAACTGGAAGGGATTATCAAAAATGGTTACGCCGTTATTTATTATCTTGCCCATCAAATTGTTAAAAAAGCGACGGATAGTGACTTTATTGTCGGGAGTCGGGGTAGTGTAGGAAGTAGCGTTGTCGCCCATTTTGCTAAAGTTTCTGAAGTAAATCCGCTTCCGCCGCATTACTATTGTCCGCATTGTAAGTATAGTGATTTTACTAATGAAGCAAAAGTACTTTCCGGCTTTGATTTACCGCCTAAAGATTGTCCTGTGTGTGGACACCCTTTACGTCAGGACGGACAAAACATTCCTTTTGAAACATTCCTTGGTTTTGAAGCTGATAAAATTCCGGATATTGACTTAAACTTCCCTGAAGACTTCCAAAAAGAAGCGCACAACTATACGAAAGAACTTTTTGGTGAACAAAATGCTTTCCGTGCCGGCACTATTCAAACCGTGGCCTCAAGGACCGCCTATGGTTACGTTTTAAATTACTTTGAAACGCTTGATATGTATCGTGATGAAGTGGCTTCTGAAACCGTAAGTTACTTAGCAAGTCACGTTGAAGGAGTTAAAAGAACAACCGGGCAACACCCGGGTGGCATTATTGTTATTCCGAGTGAATACGAAGTTAATAATTTTACTCCGGTCCAATATCCGGCCAGTAACGTCGAAAGTGACTGGTTAACAACCCACTTTGACTATAATTCGCTCCATGATAACTTATTAAAACTTGACCTTTTAGGCCATAAAGATCCGGTTGCTTTAAAAATGCTATGTGATTTAACGGGTATCGATTTTGATGATGTGCCGTTAAATGACAAACCAACACTATCGTTATTTTCAAGTGTTTCCGCCCTTAATTTGCAACAAAACCCATTAAACGAAGTAACGGGTGCTCTTGGGTTACCAGAATTTGGTACCAACTTCGTCCGGCAAATTTTAGTGGATGCCCAACCAAAAACCTTTAATGATTTAGTTATCGTTAGCGGTTTAAGTCATGGTACCGGGGTGTGGCGCTTTAACGCCGATGAATTAATAAAAAGCGGTCAAGCTAACCTTACGGGAGTCATTGGTTGTCGTGATGATATTATGACGTATTTAATTCGCCAAAATATGAATGAAAAAGATGCATTTACCATTATGGAAAGTGTTCGTAAAGGAAAGGGAGTTGAAGAAGCCCTGGAAAATCGGATGCGGGTCGCCGGCATTCCTGATTTCTATATAGAATCTTGTAAGAAAATTGAATATTTATTCCCGCGTGCCCACGCGACAGCCTATGTTATCATGGCGGTCAAAGTCGCTTGGTTTAAACTTTATTACCCACTTGAATATTACGCCACATTCTTTACAATTCGCGGTGATAGTTTTGATTTAAAAACCATGATCAGTGGCGCTGATGAAATTCTTAAAGTATTAAATGAATTCCAAGAAGAAAGACAAAAACAAGAACTTAATAACCGCGATCTAAATATTATTGAAAACCTACAATTAACGCTTGAAATGCTAAATCGTGGTTATAAGTTATCAAATATTGATATATATCGAAGTATGGCTCGTGAATTTATTGTCGATAAAGAAAACAACCAAATTATTCCGCCCTTTATCGTTATTCGGGCTTTAGGAGAAGCGGCCGCTGAAAGTGTCGTGGAAGCCAGAAAGAATGGTGAATTCTTATCAATTGAAGATCTTGTTGACCGTACAAGACTTAATACTTCAAATATTGAAAACTTAAAAGAACTAGGAGCCCTTGAAGGACTCCCCGAAAGTAATCAAATTAGTCTATTCGACTTTGGTGAATGGTAAATTAATCAATAAACTTGACGATATGATAAAAGGCGTCAAGTTTTTCTTTTGCCAAGAAAACTTTATGAAATTCAGCAATAACGAGATATTTATATGCTTCAACATAGCGTTCTTTGCCCATTGTATTAGCGTTTAAATAGGCATCACTTAAGGGAATTAACACTTGATGGAAATCTAATTCAATCCCTATTTTTAATAGATCAATTTTTAGCCCTGGATTTGTTGTTAATCTTGATAAATAGACTAAATAATTAGTGATAATTTCTTTTGACGCAATATTTAAGAGCATATTAATGTAGATATTGATTACTTTGAAGTCTTTGCCGCTTTTTACGCTTTCTTCTAAAAGTAATTTGGTGGCGTAAGTAACACCAGCTTTATTTAATAGTTCAACAATATCTAAATATTCTTTTTTCATGAAGGAAGGATTATTTTTCAACACCCAAAGTAAAGTTAAGACCTCTTTATCCTTGACCCCTTTAGCGATACCTTTTTTAAATTCATCATGCGACAAATCTTTATTAATGAAAAGGGTAATAAATGATTTATAAGGATAACGTGGATGTTTCTTTAAAAGTGCAAGAACTTCTAATTTATAGCCTTTTTGCAAGGTATTTCCGCGAAAAATCATGAATAAGACATATAAAAGGGGATGATTTCTTTTAATTTCATTAAGGCTTTTTCGACTTATTTTATATTCATTTTTAACTGTGAGAAAGTCATTTCGAATATAATTTATATAAAGTTCGTTATAAGTTTTCAGATATTCACTTTCACCATCATAGTGATTTAAGACATGCAAAAGTTGCTCAAGCGCGGTTTCTATATTTCCCTTTTTATGATTTAAAAGTTTTATCATTATTTAATTTTACCATTATTCAAAGTAATATTTAGCTTTTCAAAAATATTTTTTTACAATGACTTCTTGACGTTACTATTATTTACATTTGATTGGTCATTATTTTATTTTGAAAAGATAATAAAAAGCGTATAATACTAATGCAGTCGGGATGTAGCACAGCTTGGTAGTGCGTCTGGTTCGGGACCAGAAGGTCGCAGGTTCGAATCCTGTCATTCCGACCATATAAATCTTGCATTGGTTTTGTGAAAAACCAGTAAAAATAGCGAAAAACTGCCCAAAAAGGCAGTTTTTTTCAATGTAAGCCACCATTTTTAAAATATAAAAATAACAAGAGTTGTGCTCCTTTTTTAAAGAATCGTGACTATTCACAATTAAGGAACAAGGGTTCGAACCTTAAAAATGTATTTTACGAACAAGGATTTGAACTTAAAGAATTTCATCATATAATGCCTATTATTTAAATTGTGGTTTTAAAGGAATTTGGATTTTAGATTTATAAAACGGAAAAAGAGACAAGTTCGAATCCTTTTATTACGTGTAGTGTTCTTATTAACTGGTTAGTTGAAATCCGACAATGGCGGAATTTGCATGAGTTACCTTTATTTTGCATAAGAATAAATTTATTATTTATGAGTTAAACCCTTTTTTTGGCGCTTCCTTAAATATGTAAGAAGTGTTATCATAGTGTTAACACTAATGAACAAAACAAACTTATGAATTATCCAAGATTAATTAAACGATTAAGGGCATCCTTATTTTTATCGCAAACTGACCTTGCGGAAATTTTGGGTACGAACAAAGTATCCGTCAGTAGATGGGAAAACGGCAAATTTATCCCGAGCAATAAATATAAAAAAGAACTTTATGTATTGTTTAAAAAGCACATCTCCGAGGAGATTAATAGCCATGTTTAAATTTGGGTTAGCAAATACCAACCAAAAGAAGGCTATCCAAACAACAGAGGGGCCACTGTTAATAATTGCCGGTCCAGGAACGGGCAAGACTTTTACTTTAATTAAAAGAGTAATGTATTTAATAGCTAGTGGAAAAACTCTACCTGAAAACATTATGATTGTTACTTTTACCGAAAAAGCCGCAAAAGAAATACTAACGAGACTTTCAAATGAACTTCTTGAAAATAATATTGAAATTAATGTCCATGAAATGTATGTTGGAACAATTCATTCAGTGGCCCTTAAACTAATCAAAGAAAATATTGAATTTTCAAAGATGAAAAGAAACTTCAAAGTTTATGATGATTTTGATCAACAATATTTCATTTACCAAAACTATTGGTCAAAATTCAAGACTATTAATAACTTTGATTTAGTTATTGAGCAGGTTGGCCCAATTTGGGACCGTGTTACTAAACTACAAAAATATATTAATTTAATTTCGGAAGAATTAATTGATACAAATGAATTTACAAATAGCCCGCATGATATCTCCGTTGTAATTGGGGAAATACTAAAGACCTATAATGATTTACGAGAAGAGTATAACTTCATTGATTTTGCCTCCATCCAAACCGAGTTATATCGGATGTTAGCGGACAAAGAAAATGGATTATTAGAGAAGATTCAAGAAAAAATTCATTACTTTATGGTTGATGAGTACCAAGACACCAATTATATTCAAGAACAAATAATGCTCTTACTAGCAAGCAAGAATAATAATCTTTGTGTTGTGGGGGATGATGACCAAGGGTTATATCGTTTTAGAGGGGCGACGATTCGCAATATTCTTGAATTCGAGCCACATTTTGAAAATTGTAAGAAAATCATATTAAATGAAAACTACCGTAGTGAGGGAAGTATTATTAATTTTTATAACGACTTTATGAATACAACTGAAGGTCGTAAGTTTGAATTTGATTGGTCAAAATACCGATTTGATAAACATATTGTTGCGAGTAAAGCAAATAAAGGGTCTTTTCAATCAACCGCCAAAATAGTTGCGGACACTTATGAAGAAATGAACGAATATGTCTTATCATTTATTGAAGAGTTAAGGGATAAGGGAAAAATAACCGACTATAATCAAATTGCCTTCCTTTTTAGATCAGTAAGAAATGATAACGTTATTCGTCTTGCTAATTATTTAGAAGAAAACGGCATTAGTGTTTATTCACCACGCTCTAATTTATTTTTTCATCGTCATGAGGTGAAATTATTGCTTGGGACCTTGTTACTTATGTTTCCAAGCAAAGTAAGTGAAATTAAAAACAATGACAAAGAATGGTTCGTTGATGTCTATCGTTATTACATAGACTGCATTAATTTAACCATTTTAGAATTACGTAAGCAAGAAAACCAAACGTTAGAAAAATTTATTAAAATTAAAGCAAAAGAGCACCTGCTTTTACCTGAACAAAGAAAAGCTACTGACTACTCAATCGCCCAATTAATTTATCAATTATTCCAATTTGAGTTATTTGGAAAGATTGTAACTGTCGATTTAAAAGACGGATTAAAAGATACAATGAAATCCCGTAACATAGCTATATTCATTGAACACATCGCAAAATTTGAATTTGCCAACGACATTATCGTTTTAAGTCCGAAAAATATAAATTGGACCATTAATAAACTATTTTCAGAGTTCCTTGTGTTCTTATTCGAAAATGGCATTGCGGAGTTTGAAGATGAGACAGAGTATGCCCCGAGTGGCAGTGTTTCTTTTTTAACAATACACCAAGCAAAAGGGATGGAATTTCCAATTGTAATGGTTGGTTCACTTTTTTCAGTACCACGAGAAGACAATGATGATGTCTTATTCCATATTGAAACAAAACATTCACGCCGTAAACTCTTTGAACCGAGGAAAGATATTAAGTTCTTTGATTTTTGGCGTCTTTTTTATACGGCATTTTCACGTGCCCAAAATTTACTTGTACTATTTAGTGCAAAAGAATCACGAGGAATTAGTAAATATTTTGAAACACAGATAGAAGAATTAAGTGAATTTAATGATTATGATAATTTAGTTGTAGAGTCAATTAAAACAACAAATATTAAACGTTCATACTCTTTTACTACTGATATTAATCTTTATGAAAATTCACCGATTGAGTATTTGTTTTTTAAGGAACTTGGCTATACGCGTGTATCCTATGGTGCGGCGATCTTTGGGCAACTAGTGCACACCACTATTGAAGATATCCATAAAGCAATTTTAAAGGGTGAAAAAGATAATATTACAAATGACGTCATTAATTTATGGATGATGTCAAATTATGACGCAATTAGTCGTGCGGAGCGAAACTTCCTTTCACCACGCTTTTTAGAAACTGCTTTTGATCAAATAGTATCTTATTATGAAAAAAGAAGCGGTGAGTGGGGTATGCTTAAGGAAGCGGAAATACCAATTAGTATTGTAAAAAAAGATTATATACTCTCTGGGAAAATTGATTTATTACAAGGCCAAGACGGCAAGTATGAAATCATCGACTTTAAAACCGAAAAGAAACCAGATATTTTTAAAGAAAAGAAACGTTTGGATCGTAGTAGGAAGCAACTTGAACTCTACGCACATATACTTGAAGAAAGATATGGTTATGAGATTACGAAACTAAAAATTTACTATACTTCAGAAAAAAACACTAACCCTATCATTGAATTTAAAAAAGATAAAGAATCGATTAACAAAACGATTAGTTACTTTGATGAGATAGTTAATAAAATCGAAAACAAGGAGTTTAGTACAAACCTTGAAGACAATAATATTAGCCGCAATAGTGACTTAAGATATTACTTAAAAATAGTTTAGAAAGAGGCAAAAAATATGAGTGACACAAAGGATCAAATCACATTATTCGAATTTGAAGAACGAAAAACAATTAGGGGTTACCCTGAACTTAGGTGGACTGGTAAAAGACCATATACATCAACACAATATTATCCTGCACAACATAAAGAAACATATGGAAAGCCAGATGATAGTGGATGGCTTAATAAGATTTTTTGGGGTGACAACCTACAAGTAATGAGCCATCTTTTAAAAGATTATAGATCTAAGATAAAAATGATATACATTGACCCGCCTTTTGACTCAAAAGCTAATTATAAAAAGAGAATTAAAATTAAAGATAGAGAAGTACAAAATGACTCAAATTTGTTTGAAGAAAAACAATATGGCGACATTTGGACTAATGATGAATATTTACAATTTATGTACGAAAGATTAATTATAATGAAGGAGTTATTATCTGACGATGGATTTATTTGGGTACAATGTGATCCTTCAAGAGGCCATTATATTAAAATTTTAATGGACGAAATATTTGGAAATAATAATTTTGTAAACCACATATCATGGAAAAGAACATTTGCGCACGGAGACATAGGGCAAGGTGCAAAACACCTTGGTCGAATTACAGATTTTATTTTGCTATATCAAAAAAGTTCATTATCACAATTAAATGCAGTTTTTACTCCTTATGAACAAGCATATATCGATAAAACCTTTAGATACAAAGATGATGACGGCAGAAGATGGCAATCTGTTTCTTTAACTGCTCCTGGTGGAGCGATGAAAGGTAATCCTTCATATGAGTTTTTAGGAATTGTTAGGTTTTGGCAGTACTCTGAGCAAAATATGTATAAACTTTTAGAAGAAGGTAAAATTCATCAATCTAAACCAGACACTGTCCCAAGGAAGAAAATGTATTTAGATGAGGCAAAAGGAATTCCCTTGCAAGATATATGGACTGACATCGTTCCCGTGCAGGGTGTCTCTATAGAAAATGAAAACTATCCGACACAAAAACCTGAAGCGCTAATTGAAAGAATAATTTTAGCTAGTACTAATTCTAATGATTTAATCCTAGATAGCTTTATGGGTAGTGGAACCACACTTGCTGTTGCTTTAAAAACGAACAGAAGGTATATTGGGGCTGACATTAACTTAGGAGCAATCCAAACCACAAGTAAAAGGTTGAACCAATTATTAAAAGCGGAAAATTTAATTGATAAACATGCTGGGTTTGAAGTGCATAATGTTAATAATTATGAGTTTTTCAGGAACCCACTAGAGGCTAGAGATTTATTAATAGAGGCGTTAAATATTCAACCGTTTCATCAAAGCAAATTATTTGATGGAGAATTGGATGGTAGAAACGTAAAAATAATGCCAGTAAATAGAATAACAACTAAAGCTGATTTGGATGTTATTATTTCAAATTTACCTTACACAACTTACGATAAGAAGAAAGAAGAGAATCCGGGTTCGCCTGTTGATTATATTACCCTTGTATGTATGGGCCATGAACCCGATTTAACAGCGGCCTTTAAACAAGAAGTTTCGGCTTATAAAATTGATGTACAAATAGTTGATATTCTTACTGATAAAAAAGATTTTGAATTTAAACGAGAAGCAAAAGCAGAAGTTGTTATTGAAGGAAACGAATTAGTTATTAAATCCTTCTATCCAATGAACTTAATGCAAAAACTATCATTACAAAAAGAACAAGTTGATGATTATAAACAACTTGTAGAATCTGTCGTAATAGACTGGGACTATGACGGTAAGGTTTTAAAACCTGAAGTTGTAGATATTCCGGAAAAGAATGATTTTGTAAAGGGAAGATATGATGTTCCTAAAAATAGAGGAGTAATTCGTGTTAAGATTACGGACTTATTATCTGAGTCCTTAGAAATTGAGGTTGAGTAGTATGGCTAAAAGAAATACGGATTACGCGACAGGATTTCCCTTTTTTGAAGCACTGAAAGAATTCTATGTAGAAAATCGCGGGAAGATACGGCGTAATTATAAAGACTTAACTAGAAAGTATTTAGATTATAACGATAAAGAGATTAATCCTAGTGCCTTTTTACGTAAACCACAATTTGAAGCTTTAGAAATGTATGTTTTCTTAAAGGAATTTATGGACAATAAACATGTTCATGAAATTTTTTCCTTATGGAAAGACCGACAAGATATGTTTTCTGAAAGATCATATTATGCTCCAGAAGCTACTCGATATGGGCAAATATTACTATACGATGAAGCGACAGAACATTATGACGATATCTTTAAATTTATTAAAGAGGGCGCGGAAGAATACCCAAACTATATTTATGCTCTGACGATGGGTGTCGGGAAAACTATTTTAATGGCAACCTGTATTTTTTATGAATTCCTTCTTGCATCTAAATATCCTTCTGACTCAAGATTTTGCCATAACGCATTGGTCTTTGCGCCAGACCGCACTGTCCGTCAATCATTACGAGAAATCGAAACGTTTGATCGTAGTCTAGTAATACCGCCAGAATACGCTAATGTGTTAAACACGAATATTAAATTTCATTTCCTAGATGATGATGCTTCCACATTAAATACAATTGACGGATCTAGTTTTAATTTAATTATTTCTAATACACAGAAAATTATTTTGAAAACCAGAAGAACGCAATTAACCGCTAAGGAAAAACTAATGTCAATGAGTGGTAAAAACGTTAGTATTTTTGATGAAATTGATGAATTTTATTCGGATCTTGATGAAATTATGGATGAGAAAGAAGTTATCACTAATCAAAGATTTGAGAAACTTAAAAGACTAAAACAATTAGGGATATATGTTGATGAAGCTCACCACATGTTTGGTAGTGAGTTAAGCAAATCGCAAACAAAAGATAAATCGACAACAAGTCTAAGAAACACAATTAATGAGTTAGCTAGTAGTTTAGAAAGTAAAGGAACAAAAGTGGTTGCTTGTTATAACTATACGGGGACACCATATGTTAATAATACAATCCTACCTGATGTCGTTTGCTACTACGGACTTAAAAATGCGATTGACGCCGAATACTTGAAGCGGGTTGAGATTACGGGCTTTGAAAATGTTAAAGAAGATGACTTTTTAGATGAAGTGATTAAAAGCTTCTTTAAAAAGCATGGTGACAACACTTATGAAGGATTATTACCAAAACTAGCAATCTTTGGCTCGACAATTGATGAATTAATTAATGAAGTAAAACCAGCGGTTGAAAATATTCTTGTTGAGATCGGGGTAAGTGTTGATACCATTTTAGTTAACGTGGGTGACGAAAAATATACAAAGGACGCCGACATTAATGACTTTAATAATCTTGATGTGATCGGAACAACAGGCTCCAGAAAACAGATTATTCTGCTTGTTGGTAAAGGGAAAGAAGGCTGGAACTGCCGCTCCTTATTTGGTGTTGCCCTCTATCGGAAACCTAACTCCACTATTTTTGTTCTGCAAGCAACGATGCGGTGCTTACGGCAAATAACGCCGGTACAGCAAGAAGGAAACGTATATTTATCAAAAGCAAATCTTGATATTTTAAATAACGAACTAAGTAAAAACTTTAAACTTAATATTGGTGAAGTTACATCAGCGGGAAGTGATAAACAAACCGTTAATGTAAGGATAATCCCACCAATTAAACAAATCACTTTATCGGAGATTAAGCACCATTATGAGTTAATCGCTTTAGATAGTAAAAGTAAAATTGATTTTAACCTTGGTAATTTAGATACCGATAAATATAAAAGTGTAGTGTATAAAACATCAGACTTATCGGGACGGCAAAGTTTAAAAGAGGAAGAGTTAATTATCGAAAAGCGTTCATACTCATTGATTGAACTTGTCTTTGAAATTGCTAGATACTTGAATATGGATCCGCTTGTTATAGAAAAACTCCTCCATAATTCTGTTGATGGAGTTGACACCATCATGGAATATGTTAATAAATACAATTTGATAATTTGGGATGTAATAACGCCGCGGGTATTTTCTTATTTCTATAATGTGAAGTATAAAACAGTCTCTGAAACAAAGATAGTTCCGCTTATTAAGAATGTGTCCGAGAACCAATTATGGTTTAAGGTGAAGGACGGCCTATTAGTAAATGTTAATGACGAGTATATACGAAAATGGAAGGATAAGAGTTTCCATGTAGATAATTACTGTTTTGATTCACGTCCGGAACTACAATTCTTCTTACAATATATTCAATCGAAAAAAGTAAAAGAAATTTATTTTACAGGGATGTTTACAAGTAAAAATAATGGTCTTGAAATTCAATATATTGACCCCGTATCGAAAATTGTTAGAAACTATTATCCAGACTTTATTGTTCAGTTTGAGGATGGTAGTTATGAAATAGTTGAAGTTAAGGGTGACGATCAAATTGATGACGAAGTTGTAAAAGCTAAAGCATACGCTGCTATTGAACTCGCGGAGAATAGCAACATGGAATATAACATGTATAAAGCTTCTGATATTATGAAAAAACTATTATCTAATTAAAAAAAGAACTAAAGGGAAGACCTAAATATGGATGAAACAAGTAATAATCAACAACAATTAGTAAAACTTACTGAAAAAAACAAAGGCATTTTATTTTCTGTTGCACCGATAATTGACAATATTCCTCAGGTTACAGAAGAGTTAAATAATCGTTTAAATAAAATCAGGTTACTTTTAATGGTCGATCCGGGTGTTGCAGCTCAAAAATTGTTTAACATAGGTATGAGTGAATTAAAAGCGAAAATTAAATTATGGGGCCTAAAAGAAATAAGCGAAATAGCTGTCCAAAAAGGTCTACCAAAAATTAGTAACGAGGAAGAACTACTAAACTATAAAACGCGTGATTTAATTAGGCTTTCTGGAGTTTTGGGAATTACCAATCTTGCAAATACTTCTAGATTGAACATTGCTTATGATATGAGGAATTTAATAGAGCATGAAGATAGTCATTATGAAGCAACAAATGAGGAAGTCCAATTTATTTTTAAAGTAATTACCGAGTCCATTTTAATGGTTGAAGTGATAGAACCAGTTTCCGTTGTTGAAATTCAAGAATTAATTGATTCAGCTGAACAATTAACTAAAATTGACGAGTATTTAATTGAAAAATTTGAAAGTTCTGCCGCTTTTAGGCAACTTCAAGTTTTGGAGAGAATTATTAGTGTTGCGCTTGATTCCAATAAGCCAGATATCGTACGTACCAACGCTTATAATCTGCTACTTGTGTTTAGAAATTATGTGAAAACAGAAACACGCATGGGGCTGGTAGAGAAGTTTATTACTGCTCCCTCAAAAAGAAAAGAGTTTAATGTTTTAACTGCAAAGGTGTATAGTGCAATTGGGATTTTACCTTATGTTAGTAAATCAAACTTGAGAAAATTATTTGAATCACTTATAGAAAAGATGGAAGCAACAAACCCTCATTGGGATAGAGGTTATGAACACATTAAGGTTTTGTCAATATTTGAAGATATTAATTATTTTTCAGTATGTCCAGAAGATTTGCTTTTCCGTGCTTTATTATGGATGTGTAAATTGTATGTAGGCACACCGGGTGGTTATGGTACTTACGGGAGAAATAGAAGTGTGTTTTATAGTGATTCGGGGGCGAGGTATGTCAAGGAAATATTATTTAATTCAAAAGCACGTTTTGTAAACCACGTAACTGATCTCAAGAAAAACCAAAACATCATTTCAAGGTTGAAAACGAATGATATTAAAGATAGATTTAATGAATTTGTCGAATTAATCGTTTCATAATAAGCGGCAGTGTTTACACTTAAAAACAAGGAATAAAACGGTCATAGAAAGTTATCACCGTTTTATAGCTTAATTGAACTGAATGACAAAATGCGAACTTAAAACGGCAAAAAACGGGACACAGTTACTTATACTTACCACTATTTACCCAAAAAAGGAAAAATTAACCCTTTTATGAAAGTTCCCTAAATCATCCCCATTTACCCACCGTTACCCACCGTTACCAACGTTTACTCAAAAAGGAAAAAAATAACCAATTAATGAATTTTAGGGGTGAAAAACACTAACCCTTTAACTAAATAATGGGACCATTTTTATTAGGGTCAACACAAATTAACAATAATTTAGTTATAATGAAATTAGATTAGAAGATATATTACGAGATAATTACTTGTTTTGAAAAGAGGGCAAACTATGAAAAAGAATTTCCTTGCAATCAATACTGGATTTATCTTTCTTTTGTCGCTGGTGTCGTGCGCTAATGTGAAAAAATATTCACTTACAATTATTGATGAAGAAAAGAAAATAATTGATGTCTTACCTTCAGCGGTAACAAAGAAATTTCGGGCTGGCACTAAGATTACAATGTATAGTTACCCAATTAATGATGCTTCGCTAAGTATGTATGTTGATGATGTTTTCTACACAAATGGTGCTGCAATTGAAACCGATAACGGTTATCTTTGGGAATATACCTTTACAATGCCTGAAAAAGATACAACAGTGAAGTTTATTATTACAACATAAATAAAATACGATACCTTTGCGAGATGGTACTTGGCAAATATTTATTTTTCTCATAGAATAGAAATAAGGAGAAAATATATGGAAATTAATCTTGAGAAAAAATTTGTTAGTCTTTCTAATGGTGAAAAACTAGCTTATGTGGAAAAAGGTGAAGGAGAAAAGACTTTACTCTTGATTCACGGGAATATGAGTAGCGGAATTCATTATTTACCGCTTATTAAAAGAATGCCTGATGATCTGCGGGTCATCGCTGTTGATTTAAGAGGCTTTGGTGATTCAAGTTATGAAAAAGAATTCAATCATCTTGACGAATTAGCAGAAGATGTCGCTTTATTCATTAAAGAGTTAGGACTTAAGACCCCGCTTGCGGTGGCCGGATGGTCGGCCGGCGGCGGTGTGGCGATGAGTTTAGCCAGTAAACACGTTGATTTGGTGGAAAAAGTAATCCTTATCAATAGCATGTCTTATCGCGGATTACCAATTTATGAAAAAGATGCGACCGGTCAAGCCGTACTAACTGCTCCATATAAAACTAAAGCAGAAATGGCTAAAGATCCAATTCAAGTTTTACCAATGCTTGACGCCTTAAAAAATAATAACGTTGACTTCATGAAATATATTTGGAATTTAACGATTTATACAGTTGGAAAACCAAGTGAAGAAGAAAATGATCTCTACATGAAAGAAACATTTAAACAACGCTGTTTAGTGGACCTTGACTGGGCATTAACGCAGTTTAATCTAGGAGTTGGCGTTAATTATTCCTTCATTGAAGGCGATAAATCAATCATCAATATTAAGGCCAAACTTTTATCAATTTATGGTCTAAATGACGTCGTTGTTCCCGAATTCATGGTCCGGGAAACAGTCGGTGCTTTAGGCAAAAAAGCCCACTTAATTACCTATAAAAAATGTGGACATAGTCCACTGGTTGATAAGCCGGATGATTTAGCAAAAGACGTCTTAGCGTTCCTTAACGAATAAGCCTTTTTCTAACGTATCAAATAAATTGTCGACGAGATGATCAATTGTCTCGTCGCTTTTTAAATTTGGTTCGAGCATTGTCACTTGAAGCCCGACAAAGTTACTAATTCCCATGAGGGCATAACTAAGGGTTTGGAAGTTGGTTTCAAGGACTTCACCTTTCTTAAAAGCTTCATTTAATCCTTTGGTATAACGCGCGGCAAAGTCCGTATAGTAATTAATAAATAATGTTTTATCAACTTGCAAGGCTTGCCAAATAACAGTATAGACATGCGGGTAGTCGCGGATGTATTTAATAAAGGCTTTAATCCCGGCGCGTTCGGCTTCTCTTCTTGTCTTTGATTGAAGAATGGCTTTGGTGGTGTGGGCTCTAATTTTATGACCTAATTCTTTAAGAACGTGATTATAAAGGCTATATTTATCGGTAAAGTAAATATAAAAAGTGCCAACACTGACGCTTGCTTCACTAGCAATCTCGGCGATTGTCGTTTGGTGATAGCCTTTCGTGTGAAAAAGGGTAATGGCTGAATTGATGAGAGCATCAAAGGTTTTTTGCCCTCTTTTCGTAAGTGGTTTATTAATTCCATTCATAACAAACGTATTATATCAATAAATGCAAAAAAAAGATATTAAAGGCCAAACATGAACATATATTCACGTTTATTTTATGCAAACATGAAGAACCATTCACATTGTGCTTGACAGCCGATTTTCTTTTTGTAAAAATTAATGTATAGATTTACATAGAAGCCCTTTTTGTTAAGGCACTATTAGGAGGAATAAATAATGCAAAAAGTCTTTATTGTCGCAGCCAAAAGAACTGCTGTCGGATCATTTTTAGGCAGCCTTAAAAATGTACATCCAGCAGATTTAGGAGCCGTCTTAGTTAAAGACGTTTTAGACACCACAAAATTAACAGGAAAAGAAATTGATGAAGTCATTATCGGTAATATTTTAAGTGCCGGACTTGGTCAAGGAATTGGTCGGCAAATTGCCGTCAAAGGTGGCGTTGATCAAAGCATTCCTGCCTATAGTTTAAATATGCTTTGCGGAAGCGGCATGAAAGCCGTTATTAATGCTTACACAAGTATCGGCGCCGGTTTAAATCACCTCGTCCTTGCTGGTGGGGTGGAAAGTATGTCACGTGCCCCTTACCTCATGGATCCCAATGTCCGGGGTGGCATTAAAATGGGCGACGTTGTCAGTAAAGACCATATGTTAGTCGATGGCTTAACCGATGCCTTCCATAATGTCCACATGGGTATTACCGCCGAAAATATTGCTGAAAAACATAATTTAACGAGAGAAGAGCAAGATGCTTTTGCCCTTAACTCCCAACATAAAGCCATTGCCGCGGTTGACGCTGATCGGTTTAAAGAAGAAATCGTTCCGTTGACCGTCAAAGTGGGTCGTGAAGAAGTTGTGTTTGCTAAAGATGAATATCCAAACCGTACCACTAACTTAGAAAAATTAGCGAAACTTCGTCCTGCCTTTAAAAAAGATGGAACCGTTACTGCCGGTAACGCCAGCGGAATTAATGATGGCGCAAGTTTATTATTATTGGCCAGTGAAGAAGCCCTTAAAAAATATAACTTAACGCCACTTGCCGAAGTCGTCGGTGTTGGTCAAGCTGGGGTTGATCCCCTTTACATGGGCTTAGGTCCAGTTCCTGCCATCGCTAATGCATTAAAATCATCAAAATTATCTTTAAAAGATATTGAATTATTAGAACTTAACGAAGCCTTTGCCGCCCAAAGTTTAGGCGTCGTTAAAGAATTAAGTCTTGAACACGGTGAAAGTGTTGAAGCAATCATGAACCGCACGAACGTCAATGGCGGCGCAATTGCCCTTGGTCATGCTGTCGGTAATAGCGGCTCACGGATCATTGTTACCCTCGTCCACGAAATGGCGAAACGAAATGCCAAATTAGGGCTCGCCTCACTATGTATTGGTGGCGGCATGGGAACCGCGGTCATCATTAAAAGAATTTAAAAAAATAAAAGGAGATATAAATTATTTATGGGAAGATTACATGGAAAAGTAGCCCTTGTCACTGGTGCTGCTAAAGGATTAGGCCAAGTCATGGCCGAAGCGTTCGCCAAAGAAGGCGCAACTGTTTATGCCGCCGATATGGCGCCCCTTGCTTATGAAGCAAATAACGTTCACGGTGTTATCTTAAACGTTACCGATGTTGAACAAGTCAAAGCCGTCGTGGCAATGATTAAAGAAAAACACGGTAAAATCGACGTTTTAGTAAATAACGCTGGTATTACCGCCGATAAACTCACCGTCCGGATGGATGATGCAATGTGGGATCGGGTTATTAATGTCAACCTTAAAGGTGTCTTTAACCTCACCCGTGAAGTTGGACCAATGATGGAACAAACCGGTGGTGGTTCAATTATTAATATTTCTTCAGTCGTCGGTCTTTTTGGAAACATTGGCCAAGCAAACTACGCTGCTAGTAAAGCGGGTGTCATTGGCATGACCAAAACATGGGCGAAAGAATTTGCCAGAAAAGGTGTCCCCGTCCGGGTTAACGCCATTGCTCCTGGCTATATGATGACGGATATTTTAAAAACTGTTCCGCAAGATTTACTTGATGGCTTTGCCAAATTAACAATGCTTGGACGTTTAGGCCAACCTGAAGAATTAGCAGGACCAGCCTTATTCCTTGCTAGCGATGAATCAAGTTATGTCACCGGTCACGTTTTAGAAGTGAGCGGAGGCATGAGACTCTAATGGCAAAGAAAGACGTTGTTGGGATAGTCGGTACTGGTGTTTATTTTCCCTCGAAGGTGATGAGCGCCAAAGAGATTGCCGATGCAACAAAAGGAATTTGGACCGAAGAAAATGTCATTGCTAAATTAGGCATTCGGCAAAAACCGGTTCCCGGTGATGGACCAGAAGACGGAACCCAAGAAATGGGTGCCCTCGCTGCTTTAGATTTACTGAAAAACACTGGTTTTGATCCAAAAGACATTGATGTTATTTTAAGTGTTGGTGAAGAATGGAAAGAATATCCACTTACCACCAGCGCCTTATATGTTCAAGACCGCATTGGCGCCGTGAATGCCTGGGGTATTGACGTTGCTAATCGCTGCTGTACAACCGTTACCGCTTTAAAAATGGCCAAAGACATGCTTTTAGCTGATGACGAAATTAATACCGTCTTAGTCGTTGGTGGCTACCGGAATGGTGACTTCGTTGATTACACCGACAAAAATATGTCGATGATGTATAACTTAGGGGCCGGCGGTGGCGCAATTCTTTTAAAGAAAAATCACCATGAAAACTTATTACTAGGCTCACATATTGTAAGTGATGGTTCCCTCGCCCGGAGTGCTGGGGTGGAAATCGGCGGTACCGCCCATCCATTCACCAAAGAAAACTTAGAAGAAGGTAAAAAATCACTTCGGCTTATGGATCCGGTGCGGATGAAAGACCGGTTAAATGCGGTCAGCATGCAAAACTGGTACAAATGTATTGATGAATCATTACGGAAATCAAACCTTGAACGGAAAGATTTAGGTTTCTTAGCGATCTTACATATGAAAAGAAGTGGCCATGATGCCATGGTTGCCGAATTAGGGCTTAAACCTGAACAAAGTATTTATTTAGAAGATTATGGTCATATCGGACAAATCGACCAAATCTTATCAATTCATTTAGGAGTCCAAAGTGGCCAAATTAAAGACGGTACTGTCATTTCGATGATTGCCGCCGGAATTGGTTATGTTTGGGCCGCAAATGTGATTAAGTGGGGTAAGGCCTAGTATGGACTTGGCCCTCTTTTTCCAGTTATTAGCGAACGCCTTTTTACCGACGGCGCTTTTAACTTTGTCCTCTTTTGCCATTATTTTGATATTTAAAACATCCACGACTACCAACTTTGCTCAAGGGATGATTTCGACTTTTGGTGCTTACACAACTGCCCTCTTTTTTGCTAAATATGGTTTACCAATTTACTGGGCAATCTTAGTAGGGGTTGTTTTTGGCTTTTTAGTAGGAATTGTCGTTGATTTAGGTATTATTCGTCGTGCCAAAATTGTGACACCGGTCGGTAAACAAATGATTACGATGGGGATTGTCTTAATCTTTTTAGGCATTATTCCCTTATTTGTATCATTAGCAGGAGATATTCAAGTTGCGCCAGTCATGGACGGAAGTGTCCGTCTTTTCTATGATGAAGGCGTCGGTTATCACCGCGTGATCATTAGCAATCATTCACTTGTTGCCCTTGTTGTTTCTTTACTCATCTTATCCGCCCTCTTTATTAGTTTAAAGTTCACACGGTGGGGACTTGCTGTGCGCGCCACTGCGAACAATGAAAAAGTCGCGAGTATGATGGGTATTAATACGAAAATGATTACGGCCGTAAGTTGGGCTATTGCCGGGGGCATTGGTGCCCTGGCCGCAAGTTTTTTAGCCGGAACGATGAGTCTTCTTACCACGAGTGAAGTTGGGATGATGACTACTGTACAAATTCAAGGCTTCTTATCCGCCGTCCTTGGTGGTTTCTCAACCTTCCATGGTCCAGTGGTGGCCGCCTTTGTTATTACCTTAACCCGTAGTTTTAGTGATTACTTTGTATCACAATACTCAACCTTTATTATTTACGGGGTTGTATTATTAATCGTTATGATTAAGCCATATGGTTTGTTTGGCAAGAAAGTTATTAAGAAGGTGTAAGTATGGAAAAAACAAATTTCTTACACCGGTTTGGTGCTTTTGTAAAAAAGAACGCGTACGCGCACTTTATTGCTTTTGGGTTACTTCTCGTAATCGTCAATTTATTACGCGGTATCGTCTTTAACAATTTCTTTGTCAATACAATTGGTTTATTCTTAATATTCTCAATTGCCGTTTTAGGCTTTTATGTTTTATTAGGATATGGTGGATTAGCGTCCCTTGGAACATCGTCATTTATTGGTTTAGGGGCCTTTTTAGCCCGATACTTTGTTCATATTTGGAATTTACCATTCATTATCGCTTTAGTCCTTGTGGTAATTATCGGTATTATTCTTGGAGTCGCAGTTGGCTTTATCTCACTCCGGATTGAGGGAATGTATTTAGCAATCATTACTTTAGTCATCGGTGAATTATTAGTCGCTGCCTTCCGTCTATCCGCCTTATTCCCTTTAACCGGGAACTTTGAAGGCGTTAGTATACCGCGGAAGAGCATATTATTTGGCGCGATACCTTTAACAACCGAGAATATGTTTTTAGTCGTCGTTGTCTTCTTTGTCGCAATCATGGCTTTAGTCTATAACTTAACGAAGAGTCCAGTTGGTCGCGCAATGTTATCAATGAAAAATAGTGAAAGTGCTGCCCAAACAATGGGTGTCAATTTACTTAAATATCGGATCCTTGCCTTTGTCGTTGCCTCTATCTTAGCAATGGTGGCCGGATTCTTATATATGTTTAACCAACGTTTTGCAATCTTAAGTGAATGGAACTTAAATATGTCGCTTAACGTTTTAGCAGCGGTCGTCATTGGCGGAACCGCTTCTATTTGGGGTATTGTGGGTGGCGGATTCTTAATCTTTGGTATTAATGCTTTCTTAAAGAACATTGAACTATTCGTTAAGTATCCAAGTTTAACCCTCATCTTCAATGGTCTCTTAATGATTTTAGTCGTCTTATTTTATCCTGGTGGGTTAAGTCAACTTTACTTTAAAACAAAGTATCGGGTGACAGTGTTTTTAAAAGCCCGCAAGGCGAAGAAAAATGAAGTGAAGGAGGAAGCAAAATGAAATTAGTGAAACAAAATGCGCATGTTGAACTTCCTACCTTAGAAAAGGATGTTGTCCTTAGCATTCGGAACCTGACCATGAAGTTTGGTGGATTAACGGCCGTTAACGACTTATCAATTGACGTGAAAAAAGGTGAAATCTTTGGTCTTATTGGTCCAAATGGCGCAGGTAAAACAACTGTCTTTAACTGCATTACCCAGTTTTATAAACCAACGAGCGGTGATGTTTTCTTTCAAGAAGAAGAAGGAAAAGTTATCCATCTCAATAAAGTAAAAGTTAGTGACGTGATAAAGCACGGCATAATCCGTACTTTCCAAAACGTTGAACTTGTGTGGGAACTAACTGTCCTTGAAAACTTATTAGTGACACATACAACGCATCATAAAGCCATTATTACGGGATCAATCTTACGTTTACCTCATACCCGTAAAGAAGAAGCGCTGGTGCGGGAAAAAGCCTTAAACATCTTAGCCTTCTTAGGTTTATATCATTATAAGGATATTAGTCCCTATGGGTTACCTTATGGGATTTTAAAGAAAATCGAATTAGCTCGGACTTTAATGGTTGATCCAAAACTTATTATTCTTGATGAACCTGCCGCCGGGCTAAATGATAGTGAAACGGCCGAACTAGCCAAAACCATCGAAATGATTCGTTTGATGTATGACACAACTATTTTCCTGGTTGAACATGATATGAAATTAGTGATGGGAATTAGTGATACGGTTTGCGCGATTAACTTTGGCAAGATGCTCATGGTTGGTACACCGCAAGAATGTCAAGCAAACACCGCAGTGCGGGAAGCGTATTTAGGGAGTGAGTAATTATGGATGAAATTATTTTAAAACTTGATAACTTACACGTAAAATACGGGCCAATTGAAGCGATTAAAGGTATCAATATGCAAGTTGGTAAAGGCCAAATCGTTGCTATCTTGGGCGCAAATGGTGCTGGCAAGTCAACGATTATTAAAACCGTTAATGGACTAAATAAACCTAGTGCCGGAAGTGTATTCTTTGAAGATAAAAAAATCGGTGGGTTAAGTCCAAATGTCATCGCGACGAAAGGCATTGTTACTTCACCCGAAGGACGGCTGATCTTTAGCGAATTAACCGTTGAAGAAAACTTAATGGTAGGCACATATTCAATTCGGAAACGGGTTAAGAATATGCGTCAAGAAATTAAAGAAACACTGCAAAAAGTGTATGAATTATTCCCAATATTGCTTGAAAGAAAAAAGCAAAGAGCATCAACCCTTTCAGGTGGTGAACAACAAATGCTCGCAATCGGGCGGGCCCTTATGGGGAAACCTAAATTACTTTTACTTGATGAACCAAGTTTAGGTCTTGCTCCCCTTATTATTCAAAACATCTTCGCAATTATCCAAAAGATTGCAGAAGAAGGAACATCAGTCTTTATCGTTGAACAAAACGCCTTACAAACTTTAAAGATTGCCGACTATGCGTATTTACTCGAACTTGGTAAAATTAAATTAGAAGGAAAACCAAGCGAGTTACTACAAAATGATGAGCTCATATCCGCCTATCTAGGCGGTTAATAAAAAAAGGAGGAAAATATGAGAAAGAAAGTAGGTCTATCCCTATTGATGCTCTCCGCATTCAGCGTTGCAGCATTAACAGGCTGTGCCCCAAAAGGGCAACAAGGTGTTACCGAAGATACAATCTTAATTGGTAATACAGCCGCAACAAGTGGCGCGTTTGCGACCGTTGGTGTCCCATTTAACGCTGCTTTAAAAGCTCGGATGTCCAAGCTTAATGAAGCTGGTGGCTTCCGTGACCGTAAGGTCGAACTCAAGCACTATGATGATGCATTCAGTGCTACTGAAGGTTTAACCTTAACGAAAAAACTCGTCGAAGACGACAAAGTGTTTGCCCTTGTAGGCCACTTTGGTACCCCAACTGTTGGTGCTACGCTTGAGTACATCAAAGAAACCGGAGTCCCAATGGTTTACGCTGCAACCGGTATTAACGCTCTTTATACTCACGAAGAAGTTGGAAACCCAGTCTTCTCCGTCCAACCAATCTATCTCACTGAAGGCCGTGTCATGGCTGCCCGTGTTTTAGCCGAAACCGCCCAATTTGGCACCGTTGATAAAGTTGGTATCTTCTATACTGCAGAAGATGCTGGCCGTTCAATTCTTGCCGGGGTTGAACAACAAATGGAATTACTTGGTCGGACTACTGATTTAGTCAAATTCGAAGGTGCGCCAGACGCAACTGATTATGACTCAATCGCCACCGCCATTAAAGAATCTGGTGTTAAAGCCATTATCGGTGCTGCAAACCAAGTTCCATTTGGCAAATTCTTAGCATCCTTAGCCAAACTTGAAGTTGAACTTCCAGTTATTACTTCCTACGTTAACGCTAACGTTACCGCTATTAATAAAGATCACATTAGCCCAACCCGCCGTGTCTTCTCCAATGCATGGGTTGACGTTTATAGTCCAGACTTCACCGCTCAATATGGTGAATTTGTCAAAACTATCAATGATGCCAAAGAAGTTGGTGCCATTACTGCTGATGAACAAACCGTTGCTTTAGGTGCTGGTTTTGCCTATGCCTTAGCTGGTTACATCGCTGCCGAAACATTCCTCGCCGGCCTTAATAACTTAGGTGCTGATGATGAAATTACCTGGGAAAAATACATTGCCGCTTTAGAAAGCAAACCATTAGAATTACCATTCACCAATGGTGTTGACTTCACCGGTGGCAAACGTTGGGGTATTGACCAATTAGTCTTAACCGAACGTGTCTTTATTCCTGCTGGCGCTTTAGGCGAAGGTAGTGCAGAATATGATGGATTCATTAAATCTGCCGATGCCGAACCAATTGATGCCATCGTTGCAAGAATTGCTAAATAATTAATCCTTATTAAGGAGGAGGGTCGCCCCTCCTCCTTTGTCGACTATTTTTTTATTAAAGGAGATAAATATATATGAATTATCAAAATAAAGTTATAACAGTTGAAGAAGCACTAAAACTTGTGAAAACCGGTGATCAAATATTTAGTGGAATGATGGCGGCCGAAGGACGTCTTTTCCTTTCTAAATTACATGAATTACCAGCCGACATTAAAGATATTCGGGTCACAAACTGTTTACCAATGTTAGATGCCCCTTTCTTTACCGAAAAAGAACATGCTTCACGCTTTAGTGTTGATAGTTGGTTTTTAAGCGGCGCTTTACGGAAAGCAATGGTTAATGGCAATATTCGCTATATCCCTAACCACCTCCATTTAGCCGCGACCGATCGTTTATCCCACGTTGAGCCTGACATTTATGTTGGAGCGGCCACATTACCGGATAAAAATGGATTTATGTCTTTATCTCTTAGTAACGTTTATGAAAAACGAATGCTTAAAAAAGCCAAAATCGTTATCTTAGAAATTAACCCTAATTTCCCAAGAACGCACGGTGACTTAGAAGTCCACGTTAATGACGTTGATTATTTAATCGAAGTAGATTATGATGTTCCGGTTTTACCTGATGGTGAATTAACGGAAAAAGACGTAATCATTGGTAATTTAATTGCCGATCGGATTAATGATGGTGACTGTTTACAACTTGGTATTGGTGGGATTCCCAATGCCGTCGCTAACGCCTTAGTAAACAAAAAAGACTTAGGAGTCCATACCGAAATGTTTACAAGTGGCTTTATGAAACTATATAAAGCCGGCGCCATCAGCGGGAAATATAAGAAAACCCATCCTGGTAAAATGGTTGCATGTTTTGCCTTAGGAACAAAAGAAATGTATGACTTTATCGATGATAACCCGATGGTGCAAATCCTTGATGGTCATTACGTCAATGATCCCCATGTCATCGGCTTAAATGATAACCAAGTAAGTATTAATAGCACGATTGAAATTGACTTAACCGGACAATGTTGCAGTGAAGCGATTGGTACCCGCCAATTTAGTGGAACCGGTGGTCAAGTTGATACGGCAACTGGCGCACAAATTAGTAAAGGTGGCCGTAGTTTTATCGCCCTTTATAGTACAGCGCTCGTCCGTAATCCGCAAACTGGTGAAAGAGAAGAAGTAAGTAAAATCGTTACGACTTTAAAACCAGGAGCACCGGTGACTTTAAGTCGGAATGACGTTGATTATGTTGTTACGGAATACGGTGTTGTCCATTTAACCGGGACAACGGTTCCGGAAAGAGTCGAACTCTTAATTAGCATTGCTCATCCTAAATTCCGTGACGAACTCATGGCCGAAGCGATTAAATACGGCTTACACCCAGGTAAATAACAATGGCATTTTTTAAGTATCGCGATTATGATTTTTATTATGAAGTGCATGGCGACATGAGCCGGCCTTTCATCTTACTTAATGGGGTCATGATGTCAACCAAATCATGGACACCATTTGTCGAAGAATTTAAAGAACATAATACGCTTATTATGATTGATTTCCTTGATCAAGGGCAAAGTTCAAAGGCGAAGGAAAGTTATACTCAAGACTTTCAAGTTGAAATGCTTAAAGCTTTTCTGGACTTTTTAAGCGTAAAATCATTACCAATTGTCGGGATAAGTTACGGCGGTGAAGTTGCTTTACAATTCGCCGCGAAATATATGTCCTATGTCGAACGGCTTGTTTTACTAAATACGTGTGCCACCACGAGTCCGTGGCTTAAAGATATTGGTGAAGCGTGGAATAAAGCCGGGGCAAGTGGCGACGGTCATGCTTATTACTTAACGACTATTCCTCTTATTTATTCACCAGCTTTCTACACTAAAAACTTAGAGTGGATGAAAAAAAGAGAAGCACTTTTAACCCCCATCTTTAGTAACAAAGTCATTGTTGAAGGTTTTATCCGTTTAACAAGAAGTGCCGAGCATCATGATGTGCGGAGTGAATTAAGTAAGATTGATGTTCCAACCCTTATTATTAGTTCAAAGCAAGACTATTTAACCCCAATTGAAGATCAATATTATTTAGCCGAAAAGATGCCTTGTGCCGAACATATTACGATTGAAAATGCTGGACACGCCAGTATGTATGAACGGCCCGTATTATTCGTAAGTCTCGTCCTTGGCTTCGTTAATAAGAAGGATAAGAAATACATAATTTAAACATTCATTTGAAAATTTAGTTATCATATAATAGAACTATTTTTAAAAACACTATTTAAAATTAATACTTTTAAGCGTTTCTTGTTGCAAATTTGTATATATTTTATATATAATGTCTTTGTAAAAGGCAAACTAAGAGTGATCTTAGGACGCAAAACTACAGGGTCTTATAACATAAGATAGCCAGCTGCCGCTAATATCGTGGTGCTGGCTTTTTATTTAACAAACACCGCGCATATTAATACCAAAATGTAAAGGTAGGAGCGGTAAAGAAGATGAAAAGGGAACTTAAATACAATCTTAAACTAGGTTTTATCTTTTTTTCTTTATTCCTTACTTTAGCGGCAATCACAATGTCTGGCTATGCGTGGTTTGTCTTTAATGTTCAACAACGAGTCATTAATCCTGACATTATCAATAGCGGAGACTACAAATACTCGTTTAGTTATAAAGTAAATAACGTCGCCGAAGATAGCGGACAAATTGTCTTTAATGAAATATTCCCAGGTGATGTCCATAAAAATAATATCGAGATTACATTAACCAATGTTGACACCAAAAACTTTTTTGTCACGCTTTATCTTGATGCTCCAACCGCGAATGAAGAAATTCCTTATGTTGATAATGCTGGGAACTATTATTACCTTGGTAGTCAAATTCAAATTACGAAACTTGATGTTTTACTTAACGGTAATCCGGTGGCAAGTCCGAATGGACTTAATAAATTTTTAGTAACGACCAGTAGCAGTGATGTCCTTAAAGGGCAAAATAATAGCGTTACAACTGCCCAAACTAATATTGCTAAACTTAATCTTGTTAATGAAATATTAATTCCTGCTGGGCAAACCATTAGTCTTAATATTGATTTTACGTTCGTTGATAACGGCACAAGCCAAAATGTTTATATGGATGACTGGGCGAGTGTTGGGAAATCAATTCGCAATATTAAAGCAAGCATGCGCGGAGAAAATGTATGAAGAACTTTAAATTAAGATCCTTTTTGCACACTTTTCTGACCGTTGCCCTAGTTTCGCTTTTAAGTGTCGGCGTTACATACGCTTGGTATTTATCAATCTTCCATTTAATGGGGATGGATAATAAACCCGGGAATTTAAATGCTTCTTTTGACTTTGCTCGTTATGATAAGACAAATAATACATGGGATCAAGTTGATTTAAGCGGCAATCTTGTCCTTGACTTAGGGGAAATGACGAATATTGCGACGTTACCCCCGAATAATGAACATTACTTTAAATTTAAAATGAGTGAAACGAGTAACGCCCAAGTGCTATATAACGTCATCATTCAAGATATTAATATTTTAGTGCGGAATGAAGTGGGAACATATGACCTTCCCGAAGTCGATTATTATATGTTAAATCCGAGTCAAAACGCTTTTACCTTTTATTTTCAAATGAGTACAACCGATAATAGTAATCCAACGACAATCTTTAGTGATTATGAAAATATGCCGTCCAATAAAGTCACCGAGCGGAATCAAGGTATTTTCCCAAACTATACATCACTTGATAATTGGAGCTATGTCATGATTAAACCATCCTTAAAGGAAATCCAAAATATTATTCGGCAAATTCCGGTTGAACAATCACCATATACTTTACATTTTGATATGACTTTTGCCGGGGAAGTGAGGACTGTTGATGCGTAAAAAAAGTTTAAAACCTAAATTAACAACCTTAATTGCTTTGACATTATTTTTAACCTTTGCTTTTCGAGTTACGGAAGCCGTCACCGCGTACTTTAATCGACTTATTACTAGTAAAGTAACCCCGCAATTAAAGGTCGATATTTTATTTGGTCGTTTAGATGAAAGTATTGCCACCGGAGAATGGGGGACCGACACTAACCCATATCTTATTGAAACAACCGAACACTTAATTAACTTATATGTCTTACAAAACGGCAGTGAACGTTTTATTATTGATGAAAATAGTGTCTTCCAAGTAAGTGATCCCTTTGGTAACCCAAATTACGTTGGCGGACCAAGCGCCAATAGTCCATTTAACATGCAATCAATTGGCACCGAAGAATATCCTTTTGTCTCCAAATTCCGCGGAGTCACGACGACTGATCCAACGAAGTTTATTACCTTACCAACCGGCGAAAAAACTGATACATCGGCCCTTGGTAATTTAAAGATCAACGCTAAATCCGGACAAATTGATATTGGTTTATTTGGTAATGCCGGACCAACCGGAGCCGCCGCTGAAGCGCTACAACCGAATCAATACGTTGGTTCAATCTCTAATTTACTTTTATATAACATCCAAGTTAATACGACAAGTCAAGGAAGTTATGTTGCTGAACATAAATATAATGTGCGGAGTACCCCTTATGAAACAAACCATATGGGGATCTTAGTTGGTCACGCCCAATTTGTTAGTATTGAAAAAATTAGTGTCTACTATTCATCGACCAATAATGTCGCGCACGTGAATGCCTTTGATGTTCAAGCCGGAAGTGCGGCCAAATATACGACATCGGGCGGAATTATTGGCTTTTACAATAAAGTCGTAATTGACGGAAATCTGGAAGTTCCGGTATCAAGTGACGGCAGCAGTGACGACTTAGGTAATACTCAAGTCGGGTTAGGCCTTGGGATCGTTTACGCCGAAGACATTTGGACCTTCATGGAAAATAATACGACGGTTGGGAAACCCGCGCCCTTAGACTCATATAATCTTAAAGATACCTTTGGCCAAGAACTATATGGTCCAAATAATCCCGATGAAAAATATTTCCAAGTTGGGGTCTTTACCTTTGCCCATAGTAAAGAAGCTCGGGGCAAAGACCGTTTAGCCCGTATATGGAGCACTAGTGGTTCGAATAGTTGGACCATTGCTACTAACGGGACCACGGGTTATGGCACCACTAATGTTAATATGGGCGCCGCTACCAAATACGTTGCAACGCGGATTACAAAAGCCCAAACGGAAACCGATAATTACGCTAACGGGGACATTGGTTATGAGTACCGGCACCCGGACTATCGCTACATGGTTGTTTATGAAAGTGGTGGCGAACAATATGCTTTAATGCGTTACGGCGCGACCGCTATTGGTCAAAAAATCGAAACCAATAATTTAGTTATTCCTGATGGCGAATTAGAATTTTATACCTTTGAAACAATGACCCAAAGAAGTGCTGATACCGCTTATCCGCCTTATGAAAGTGGCTGGGCATATCGTTACCATACAACCGGTGTCTTACAATTTAAACGTGGCACAAGAACAAGTCCGACGAACCGGCTCCAATATGCAGTATATGGGAAAGTTATTTATGACGGCGGAGTAATTAGAGAAGCTCCACGTCCACTTCGGATTAACGCCCAAAACATTCAAACCACGACCCCCACGACAAGTTTCATGGCTTCGGCGGGTTCTACCTTCGTGGAAGGGATAAGAATTGCCCCAGTAACAACCGGAAACTTCAGTCAATATTATTTACAACGGACCGGGGCAAGTGGTCGCGGTAATCCAAGTAGTTGGTGGACGACCTTTACCCCCGAAGCCGGTTTTAGCGCGATTAACTACGAACAAGGTGCAACAGCCTTTAGTCTTTATGCTGTTAGAGTCGCCAATGATTACTGGGATCCTACTAATGATCCAACCCCTACCAACTATTACTTACAAGAACGGCAACCTTTAGTGGATGCCCCTAAAAAAACATATAACACCGAAGAAAATGTCCTTTTCTATACCGGAACCCCCAATTCAACAACCCCATCAACGCGTTATGCCTATGATGTTCGTAGTATTGAGTCGCTTGGCTGGTCGGATAATAACGGCGATACGATTACCAAAGGTAGCACGGCCTTAATGATGGCTGATCCTACTTCATATTACTTTATTAGTAATCGCTTCTGGGGTGTTACTCAAGATATTCCGTCTCCGAGTGGGACAGGAACGATTAAAGTGCCGGAAGGTAGTATTGGCTTTACGGTCAACGGGACGAATGAAATAGGGACGACGGCGAAAGTATTCGTCATTGTCGCCACTGACCCGCATCAAGGGATTGATCAACTTATTACAATCAGCCGCTTTGGAAGTGGCAATAACCAAGATGATGACCGCCAAGTGTTAAGTAGTTTCGTTTTACCGCCTGCCCCGGCCATTCCGGGTGTAGGTAGTTCACCCATTTATCTAAATGATAACGGCACCAACTATACGGCATTTACGAACTTTAATACGTTATTAGTCGCTTATATCTTTGAAGTACCATCCCGCTACAACACCACTTATTTTTTAGAAGCATCACGTGGTAGTGCGCGCTTTGTCTACTTATCAAGTGAAAGAACGGCAGCGAGTGATAATAACCCGCTTCACGAAAATGATGCGACGATTCCGCCTTTAGCAGGCGTTGATTATGTTGAATTAGGCACAACTGATCCAACCCGGATTGCCACCATTGGCAGTCCTGAATACGTTTCTAGTTTAACAATGCCTTACTTTGGCTTTAAGAGTAATCCAAATTATGTCGAAGGTAATCCGCTTAGTGATAAATATGTAATAACCCCTGTTACAGCCTATAACTTTACATATACGATAAGTCGTGCATATAACCCCACTGAACAAAAGCATTATCTTTATATCAATGTAAATGTCGCTGGATTCTCAAATCCGATTACCCTGGCAAACTTAAAGATTGTCCAACAAAATATGAACTTTAACTATAGTGAATGGGCCTATCTTGATGCTGTAAACTATCGCTATATTTATAGTGATGTCGTTGTCTTAAATATTAACGGCTATCACTTATATGACTTTAGAGTGTTAGAGTAAAAAAAGAGGAATCATTACGATTCCTTTTTTAATAACTTAATAAATTCTTCTTTTGGTAACGGACGACTTAAGAAGTAGCCTTGACCTTTAGTAATTCCGTTATTTAATAAGAAGTGGTGATGGAATGATGTTTCAATGCCTTCGGCGACTAGTGAGGCATCATTAGTTTTAACGGCGTTAATAATGTTTTGATAGACAACTTGTTGATTAACGTCATTTTCGTCTTTTGGTAATAATCCTAAATCTAGTTTTACTTCATCAAAGGGGAAGATATTAAGTAAGGCAAAACTACTATGACCGACACTAAAGTCATCCATACTGATTTTAAAACCCATGGCTTTTAACGCTTTTAATGGTGAAAGAAAATCAATGCCAATTTCAAAGTTTCGTTCGGTTACTTCAAGCATTAAGTGTTTTGGGGATACATTATATTTAGTAACGAATTTAAGCATTCTTTCCGGGGATATTTGACTTAAAGTATAAGGGGCAATATTAATTGATATCACAAAGTCAGCACTTAATAAGCTGGCATATTCAAGGTCATTAATGAATTGACAGGCATTTTGCAGTACTTTATTGTCCATTTCATAAATATGACCACGGCGTTCAAAGTTTGTAATAAAGGGTAAGGGATTATGATAACGTTCATCAATATAGAAACGGGCAAGACTTTCCGCCCCAATGACTTTATGAGTTTTTAAATCAAACTTTGGTTGATAGAAGGAGTGGAAGTGATTTTCAATAACTTCAAGATCTAAATCTTTAATATGATCACTTAAGATCTTTGCCGTTAAATAAGCACTTGATAATACTTGGGTTCTGCTGATGTAATCAAGGCGATTGGAGTCATCAAGAATCATTAAAGCCGTATTCATTTGTTCATTTAAATGGGTGCCAACCATAAATAAGCCGAGCACTTCATGGGTGTATTTATGAATTAAGACTTTAAACATTTTAATAATGTAATTTTCATTAATGGGGGAAGGATAAAAGACTTCTTTAGTATAAGGAACATTTTTAGCAATTAATTCCATCTCATTTTTGCCGTATAAGGCATATTCATAAAGTCCGGTGATACTGCGGACATAAGTATGATCATCAATAACTCGTTTCCGTCCTAAAATATGATTTACGGCGGTGAAGGCTTCAGCGATGGTGCGGTTACTAAATTTCGCAAAGTGATTGGCGTTACCAATCGCGTAAATATGGGGGATTTCCGTCTCACAAAATTCATTAACTAATATTCCTTGATTGTTACTCGGGATTAAAGTGTCACCCACTTTAACTTCGGTGCGTTCAAAGCCAATCGCTGGGATAAAGACTTCGGCCGGGACTTTAAAAGTAACCCCGTTTTCTAAATATGTAACACTAAAGTCATCCATACTTATGACACTGGCGTTTTCTTTAATGGTTAAATGGTTATTTTTAATGTTATCAAGATATATTTCCTTAATATCGGGGTCAAGGGTCCGTAAGACGTCGCCTCTTGCTAAAACGGTGGTTTTGGTGCCAATGTTAGAAAAGAAGATGGCAATTTCAAAAGCAATCGCACTGCCGCCAACTATGACCATCGTCTTTGGGGTTTTCTTTAAGTGCATTAAGTTATACACTTTTAAAAAGTTTTTATAATTATCCGGTTTGGTGCCGTTATTCAAGATATATTCTCGTGATCTTGCCCCGACCGCTAAAACGATATTTTTAACGCGGTACAATTCATTATTGGCGAGGATGGTTTGATTATCAAGTAAGGTCGCATTATGTTTAACAAAAGTAATTGATTCAAGATGTTCAAAGACTTTTAAATATTCCCGTAAGTAGTTTCTTTTTAGCCGTTTCATCCGTAAGAAGACTGAGTTTAAGTCAAAAGTAATATTTTTATCACGTCTTTTCAACCTTTTATATATCGCTAATGAGTTATATAGTTCATTCATTAAAAGGTCACCGCCATTTAGACTTAAACCGCCTAAATCACGCTTTTCAAAAAGAACGACTTTCAGGCCGTGCTTTGAGGCATGAATCGCGGCATTAAGTCCGGCAATCCCGGCACCGATAATCCCGATATCATAGTCTTGATATGCTTTTTTCTTAACTTTATTCGTATTAGCCATACGCCCATTATAACAAATGGGGGGGAAGTTATGTAAATGCTCAAAAAATACTTTTTTAAATATAATTTAATGTTCATTATTTTTCCAAAGTTGCGTTCCCTTTCATCACCCTTTAAAGATGTAGTAAAATAAATGAGTATGAAAAAGATTGTAATTGCGGGGGGATGCTTTTGGGGTGTAGAAGCCTATTTTAAATTGATACCCGGTATTAAGAAGACAAGAGTCGGTTACGCCAATAGTAAAGTAACAAATCCCACTTATGAAGAAGTTTGTAGCGGGCATACCAATGCGGTGGAAGCAGTAATCTTAGAATATAATCCAAAAGTTATAACCTTAGAAAAAATATTACATTATCTTTTCCGGATTATTGATCCAACCTCTTTAAATAAACAAGGGGGTGACAAAGGCACTCAGTATCGGACTGGTGTCTATTATTTTAAAGATGACGACAAAGAAACCATTAGTCACGCGTTAAAAGAATTACAAAAAGAATACACCACCAAAGTCGTCGTTGAAAACACCAAGTTAGTGAATTTTTATGATGCCGAACTATATCATCAAGATTACTTGACCAAAAATCCTTATGGCTATTGTCACGTGAATCTATATGATTTAAAACCCGAAGAACGGAAAGTAAATAAGAAGAAGATATATGGCGAATTATTAAGTAATGTTGAAGTGTTATTTAATAATGATTCGCATACCTTAAGTGTCTTAAGTAACGTAAGTGCGCTCCTTAAAGAAAAGTTTAAAGATATTAGTTGGGTTGGTTTCTATTTAGATGACGGCCAAGAATTATTCTTAGGACCATTTCAAGGCAAAGTCGCCTGTGAAAAGATTAAATATCATCAAGGAGTATGCGGTCACGCTTACACCACAAAACAAAGTGTCATTGTCCCTGATGTTCATGAATTCCCGGGACATATTGCTTGTGATGATAGTACCAATAGTGAACTCGTATTACCAGTCTATGACGAAAACAACACCTTATTTGCCGTGTTAGACATTGATTCTTATCGTTATGACTATTTTGATGAAGAAGATGAAAGATACTTAAAAGCATTATTAGAGATCATTAAAAAATATTTACGTAAAGGAGAAATATTATGATTGTAGGAAGCGTTAAAGAAATTAAAGATAGTGAATATCGGGTTGGATTAACTCCTAATGCCGTGAATGAATATCGATTAAACGGAAACACCGTCATCATTGAAAAAGGAGCCGGGATTGGCGCGGGTTTTAGTGATGAAGAATATGTCCGCTTTGGGGCGATTATTAAAGAAAGTGCCAAAGAGGTATGGGACGCCGTCGATATGATGGTCAAAGTCAAAGAACCATTACCGAGTGAATATAAGTACTTCCGCGAAGGATTAATTATTTATACGTTTCTCCATTTAGCCGCGGATGAATCGTTAACCAAAGCAATGCTAGAAAGTAAAGTAACGGGGATTGCTTATGAAACGATTAGTGAAGACGGCAAAACATTACCGTGTCTTCGCCCGATGAGTGAAGCGGCCGGAAGACTAAGTGTACTGGAAGGCGTTAAATACTTACAAAAACCTTTTGGGGGACGGGGCTTACTATTAAGCGGGTTACCCGGTGTCAAAAGAGCAAGAGTAATGATCATTGGGGCCGGAGTGGTCGGGATGAATGCTTTAAAGATGGCGGTCGGTCTTGAAGCACGTGTCACTATCCTTGATGTTGATTTAAATAAACTCGTGGAAATTGATACGCTTTACGGCAGTAAAGTCACCACCTTATATAGTAGTGAGGCCAATATTCGCGAGACGATTAAAACCCAAGACTTAGTCATAGGGGCAGTCTTAATTCCTGGCGCCAAAGCCCCGAAACTCATTAAAAGAGAATATTATCAAACAATGCGTCCGGGAAGTGTAATCGTTGACGTGGCGATTGATCAAGGGGGCAGTACTGAAGTTAGTAAACCGACTACCCACTTAAATCCGGTCTTCCAAGTTGATGGTATTACCCATTACTGTGTCGCTAATATGCCCGGAGCAGTAGCCTTAACCACCACCGAAGCCCTAAATAATGCGACATTAAAATATGGCTTAAAGATTGCCAGAGGTAAAGCTAAAGCCCTTGATGATTTATCGATCAGAAGAGGGGTTAATACTTATAACGGTTATATTACCAATAAAGAAGTAGCAAGAGCATTTGACTTAGAATACTTTGATATATTAGATATTACTAAAACAAGAAGATAAAAAAAGACAATAATATAACTATTATTTCATCATCTAGTGTAAAATTATTTTACCTGCCTCCGTGGTGAAATTGGTAGACGCGTTGGACTCAAAATCCAATAGTAGTGATACTGTGTCGGTTCGAGTCCGACCGGAGGCACCATATTGAAACGTAAGGTTTGATACAATTGAACTGCTAAAGTATTCGTAGACACCTAAAAAGGTCTATGAATACTTTTTTTGTTATACTCGAACTAAAGGAGGCTAATTTATGTCAGGTAGACCCAAGGGAGGAGCCAACCGAAGGTTTTCAAAAGAAGATAAACTTATTATTCTTTCGGATTATCTTGAAAAAGGAATGACTCAAATAGAAGTCATTACTAAATACGGAATTGCTGTTTCATTGTTTAGAAAATGGGTTAACCGCTATAAGGAATTCGGTCCAGAAGGATTAGAGTATAGAAAACCTAAAGGTAATCCCTATGCTGCACTTTATCGAAAAAAATCTAACTGAATTAGAAAAATTGGAACTAGAAAATCTGAATTTAAAAGTCGAAAATGAACGATTAAAAAAAGGATATACAGAGAAGGAGGTGATCGAAGTCCGCGCTGGATTATCCAAAAAGAATTCGAAATAGTTGAGCTTCTATCAAAACAATTCGCTATTAAACTTCTATGTTGTGTCTTGAAGGTTTCTAGATCCGGTTATTATAAATGGTTGAAACGAAAGAACACCGTTAACCAATTTATTGAGAATCGCAGTTTCTTATTGAACATCATACGCGAGATTTATGCAAATCATAAAACTTGGGGTTATCGTCGTTTAGCTAAACACATTCGTAACGAGACAGGCTTAATTTTTTCTGACTTACTAATCCATAAAATTTGTAAAGCAAACAATATTTATTCCCAAGCACGTAAGAAACCATTTAAACGTCCTAACGAAGAACATGAGATTTATTCAAATAAGATTTCTGGAGATTGGAATACGACAGCTCCATTTCAAAAAATAACGACGGATTCAACCACATTTTATAATAAGGGAAATCACTACGACTTGACGATGTACATTGATGTTTTCAACAACGAAATAGTCGCTTACGATCTAGCTAAGTCTAGACGAGGAAATTCGCCCCTAAATCATATGAAAGCTCAGAAAAATCTCTTAAAAGCCAAAATAAAAAGAGGTTACATAACCACTGAAATGATTGTCCACTCTGATCAGGGAGTTATCTATACCTCAATCGCATATAACCATGCATTTAAAGATTACAATATTTCTCGTTCTATGTCGAGACGAGCCACTCCAACTGACAATCCGATAATTGAATCTCTCAATGGTTGGATGAAAGAAGAAATGTTGATTGATTGGAACCTCTCCAAAGCGGAGAACGTACACAAGACCGTTAAACAATTTATCCATTATTTTAATCATGAACGTCTAGCTTACGCTCTAAATTATAAAAGCCCAATCCAGTATCGAACCGAATTGGGCTTTAACTAGGTCTTATAATGTGTCTACAAATGCTTTACAAGTGCAACACAAATCAGGGCTTTTTTCTTATAAAAACTTATGTAATTTATACATATTTAATTATCTTTAAACTTTTTATGGTTCGCAAAACATGTTTTTTGCATAGTTTGATTCCTGTCGGCGGCGTACCTCACTAAAAAAGACTTAAGGCGCTTACGGGAATCGAACGATGTTTACACTATGGTTTTGATACATTTTTGAGCAAATCATTACATAGATGTAAGTCGGTAGATTAAAAGAACCAGTACAATGACTAGTTCAAATCCCGTTGGGTGCCGAAAATGTATCAATGGCGTTTTATTAACCATTTTTTATCTATTTTTCAAATAAGGCATCAATAATTGATTTAGACTTCGTTCAATGGGATTCAGTAATTAATTCATTATTAGCTGATTTCAATGCATTCTTATATAAGTACGCAACTATATGTACTTTATTTGACCGAATCAAATATTTGGGTCGCGGAAGTGCTTTATTTATGGACATATACTTGCAAAAGATGTTAAGGACGAACACCATTACATCGAAGTTGCTCCTGACATTTTTAAAAAAGGCTAAACTCGACTTTCCCAACTTAGTGTGTATCACTTTTAAGAAATTAGAGTGGATGGACACTATTTTGGCATAACAGGTGGGACTCGGAAAAGCCCGTTTTTTATAAAATGTCGAGTTTTTAATGATAAAAAGGTGACTATTAAGATAAGTTCTAATAGTTCGAAGGCATAATATCTGTTATAGTATTAATACTATGGTCGGTCTTATTATCTTCCTTGTTGTTTGTTTGGTGGTTGCAATTATTATTGTATTCACTGTAGTTAAACGCAAAAGAATTAACTATGTACTTTTAAACAGCCCGTATTTAAAGACTTTGAAAGAAATAAATGCTAAATATAATTTTGATAACAATTTTAATAGAACTTTGAGAGTTCATTACACATTAAATTCAAAAGCCAAATTTGACCGTTTTTATGCGGATGATGCGATAAGACAAGCATTTTTTGATAATCAATTAAAGATTAAAACATTGGTTGAAAAAATTGCTCGATATAAAGTTTTATATAAGCAATATTTAAGGGATATTTCTAATATAGAAATAACTGACTTTAGTTCTTTGCCAAAAACAAAATTACTTAAGCAATCAAAATATTACGATATAGAAAAGAAACTTGTTTCTGAAAGAATGAAAAAACCTAATTTATCTATTTCAATGGATATTCGTTGGTCCTATACAAGTCCAGCTGGAAGAAACCATTATGAGGACTATAGGGTGTTGGACTATGACAAGATTGTGAAAACTTATACCAATTATTACGGTGTTAATCTTTCAAAGGTTGAAGAAAACGATCGCATCGAGCAAGGAATTAAAAATGTAATAGGTGCAATGACCAACTATGCTTATAGCATCCCCCAAATTATTAATTTGTTTAAAACGTTTGGCATAGACGCGGACGAAAAATTGGCAATGATGACAGCCGCAAAAGCTGGCTTCCTCAAGAATAAACGGTCTGATATTTATGTCAAAAACACAGTTGGTTCCGTGACTGATATGGTTCTTTATTCGGCTGACAGTAGTGGCTTAATACACTATGAGAATACAGTCAAAGATGAAGAATATGATAAGGCAATCAGCTCATTGGAAAAAGAAAGAAAGATTGTTCCGATTTCTAATTTATTGTTTTTAAAACTAGACAACTCTCTTTCTTACAATGGAATCACATTAGATGAAATTAAACTATTCGATAGATTGGTAAGAGAATATTCAGTTGTACATCGCTATTTAAGTGTAAAATCTGTTCTCGATAACATTAAATGCAAAATAACCGAAAGTCCATACGATGAATGCTTTGTCTATACTTTATTAAAGTATTGTGGCTTCTTATATGAAATTCCTAGCTTAGACAAAATGTTTAGTGCTCAGGTAATAAGTCCTTCTAGAATTAAATTTTTGACCTATCTTGTTGGGTCTAACAAGAGTGTGAATGCTTTTGATTTGATTCAAGCTATTAAAGACACGTATGGGGTTGAATATTCCATATATTCTATAACCTATGATATAAAAAAGAATAGAACTAAGTTATACTATAATAATGAAACTGAGAAGATTTATTCAGACAAAGAATATTTTTATGAGGAGATTTTATGAACACCTACGACATTAAGATTCAACAATTAGAAAAGGTTGCAACCAAAAAATTAACTTTTAAAGGGGAAACAAAAGTTTTTGATGTATATAAAGTCCCTATTGATATGCTTTTCTACAATGACTTAAATGGTAGAATTGCTACATTTATTTCTCAATATGCTTCCGAAGGAAAAGACATCACCTCCTTGGACAATAAGACATACAATGAGACTATTGCAGAATTTATAAAAAATAGTGCTACTTTAGCTCGTTTAAAAAAGACTAAAGAAGATATAAGACAGAATACTCAAAAAGAAGTTGGTGTTGTTTTAAATGACGGTAGAGTTATTGATGGAAATAGAAGATTCACTTGTTTAAGAGAATTATTTGATGAGACTGGTGATCAAAAATTTGAACTGGTACCAAAAAGTTGTACTTTGAAATAATACAATTATATGCAGGAAGTATCTTGTGAAGGATTGAAAGCAAAAGAATAGGTTGTGAAACGGAGAATTTAAGTTATACGTGGTTTTAATCATAATTGGGAACGAACCTTCATTATGACAAGCCGCACGTAAATATGAAATTTATTTATCATCAGGAAGCCTAAATGATACACTGATCTGAATTGATACCATTTTCTTGTACTTTATGTTCTTTGTAGTTATTATATCATTTATTGATTCATGAGTCTATATTGGATAGGTTAATAACCACCTAGTGTGAGTTTAATTCTATCGTGATTATACCAATAGATATATTCATCAATAGTTCGAATTAAGTCTGCCCATGATTTAATCTTTTGTAAATAGATGGTTTCACGCTTTAGTGTTCCGAAGAAACTTTCAACCACTGCATTATCATAAGCGTTGCCTTTAGGACTCATAGATTACGTAAATGATGATTTCTTAAGGTAATTACGATATTTAGGGGATTGGTATAGAATACCTTGATCAGAGTGTATGAGAAGCTTAGATAAGTCTTCATTTGGGTTTATAGCTTTTTTCAGTGTTCTGAGAATCAAGTCTTGGTTTTGACTCCTAGAGATTTGATATGCTTTGACTTCACCATTGTAAAGATCTTGGATGACGGATAGATATAACCGTTTACGATTGAATCTAAAGTCTGAAACATCAGTTACCAATGCTAGATTAGGTGTAATTTTGTTTGATACTTGAGAGATGTAGCGATATCTCTTTTTCTTACCCTACAAACAATATATAAATCTTTCATGAGCTTTATAACGGTTTTATAGGCTATTTTGACTTGATAAAAGTTTTGAAGAGCGAGTTTAATACGTCTATAGCCATATGTTTTGTTACTAGTTTCAAAGATTTCTGAAATAAGTATCTTTATATCGTGATATTTATCTGTTTTCTTATGATGCTCATAGTAGTAATAAACAAACTTAGAAAGTCCAGATATCTCAAGTAGATCTTTCAATGCATATTTTCGTCTTAATTCCTTGACTACTTGGTATTTTTGTTTGTTCTTTCCTGTTTCTGAACTAAGGCGATAAGTAATTTTCTAGTATTCAAGTTCCATTTCTTGGTGTTTAACTTTGAGTTCAAGACTTTGTTCCACCTCTTTGGATGGTTTATGGAACTTTCTAACTAGATTCTTACGATAGTCTTTTGGTGTTTGAAAGAATCGCTCTTTACTATAGAGCCTATACTGATAAACCCATATTGCAGGCAGTGTATCATTTTGACTTCCTGATGAAAAATACATATCATGTTTACGCGCTGCTTGACTGTATGAGAGTTCATTTTAACTGATGTCTAAAACGACTTTTAACTTGAATTCTCCGCTCCACAGCCTGTTATTTCTCTTTTTATCGTTCATATGATGCCCCCCCGCATATATCTTAGGTTACACTAAGTACAGGTTTTTGGTATCAGTTCAACACTCAAAACTGCTCGATGCCCTTCTTTTTGCTCTCAAGCAATTTGATGATGCGATGTTTAAACAAAAAGTTAAATGGATTATAGGTCTATCAGGTGGGATTGATAGTGCGCTCAATGCGGCACTATTAACAATGGCCTTAGGCAAAGAACGTGTTCTGGCCTATAATCTACCTTCACGCTTTAATTCAACAAAAACGATAGGAAATGCCCAGCAAATCGCCACTAAACTCGGAATCAGCCTCGAGATACTGCCAATCGAAAAATTAATCCAGAGCAGTCTTGATCTATTCCCTCTTGGTGTGAGCGGGCCAGTAGAAGAAAATATCCATGCTCGCTTAAGAGGCCATGTCCTCTCCACACTTGCCCAAGTCCACGGTGGTGTTATTTGTAATAACGGCAACAAAGTCGAAATCGCCCTTGGCTATTGCACACTTTATGGCGACACCATTGGTGCACTTTCTCCTCTTGGTGATCTCACAAAAATGCAAGTTAACGACCTCGCCCTTGAAGTTAATTTGCTCTTAGGTCAAGAGGTCATCCCCGCTAACCTCATCGCGAAAATTGAAAACGGTATTCCTTTTTATGAATTCGCTCCAAGTGCGGAGTTAAAAGAGAATCAAGTTGATCCGATGAAGTGGGGCTATCATGATTGGCTGCTCAACAAATTGATGACCTTCCCGACAAGAGATATCAATCGTTATATCGATGACTATTTAAATGGTCGTCTTGATGAGCAAACTAAGCACTTATTAAAACATTATGGCCTTGAACAACCTCAGGCGTTCTTTAAGGATTTAAAGTGGTTGATGACTCAACTTGATGGCAGCGTGTTTAAACGCATACAAATGCCACCCATTGTCACGATTAGCCGTGGAGCCTTTGGGACTGATTACCGGGAAACACAGGCGCGAATCGAGCAATATTTAACGAATCTAGATTAAGAAGGTTCGTGATTAAAATAGTAACTATTGAGTAAATAAGACTCGTGATATTTAATCGCGAGTTTTTTTAAATAGTTTTTCACTTTTTGGCGGTCAATTGTTCCCTTTTTGTAATCCGCTAATAATTGTTTATAGCTGTTTTTTTCTTTGTCACTAGCCTGCTTTTTAAAATAGCCCCATACATGCTCAAAAGCATTGATTTGACTGCCTTTATCCTCTTTAAGTAACAATGCATCATCGATGAGCTTATAAAACCCTAATGCGGAAAAATGTTCTTTATCCTTAAGTAGATTTCTTATTTCTAAATAGGCGTTTTGCGATTTCTCTAAGACAAGATATTTATATCGACTCCACTCCTTCTCTGCTGCTTTAAAGTCATTACTGAGGAGAACACTAATCTTGATAGCCGAGCGATTCTTATCTTTGACTTCAAGCATGATATCAAATGACAAGTCTTGGAGGGGTTGAAAAAAGTGATAAAAAGTTTCTGCATTAATGGTATATGTGTGTGCCCCCATTCGCTTATTTTCATCTTGTTGACTGTAATGAATTTTTGGACGACCATCTTCCTTCGTCCAAGTCGCAAAGGCGCGGCGTAGAATTTCTCTTTCACTCCAATTGGAAGGTCCAGGATTACAGGCATTATGTAAATTATCAAACACCATCGGTAATCCTGTGTGCTTGGCAATATAGAGAACGTCTTCAACGTGATAGAGTCGATCATCATTTTCAATAATCAGGTGTCTTCTAACCCGCTCACTAAGCCGTGTGTTACAAGTATTGATGAAACGATTTATCGCTTCTGCCTTGTCGCCAAAAATTCCTCCAACGTGGATAATCATCTTACTGTTTGTTGTCCCCCCTAAACTTTCAAGGATATCAACATGATATTCTAGTTCAAGCATACTTCGCTCTATCACCGTATCGTTTAAGGAATTAAGCACTGTATATTGACCAGGGTGAACAGAGATACGAATATGATTTGTGACTATTTTGTCACGAATACGGGCCAGTTGAGCAGAAAAATCATGGCGCCAATTAATTGTGTTGACTTGAAGATTAGACGCGAAAGGTATGAGAGATGATGTGATGCGAAACATCTTTAATCCATGCGCAATGTTATAGTCAATCATCCCCTCTAGAACATTGAGATTATGCGCGATTAACTCATGGCCAATTTCATCATTAAAACGGTCAATGCGACAGGTTCGATAAACATCTTGTTCCACATCCATATTTTGACAGGCATAGCCAACTAAATTTTGATGATATAATTCCATTGTTCTATTTTTTAACTCATTTTCCTTTTAGATTTCAATTTTTTTCATATTGATGCTTTTCACTCATAGTTATCATTTTCTCATGTTAAAATATTTTTTATATCAATAGGAGGATACCATATGGGATTATACGATATAACTGTCGATGACTTCCAATTTAACGCTGTTAAACTTGACAAATTTAAGGGCAAAATTTTATTAATTGTCAATTCGTCAACCAAATGTATTTTTACCCCTCAGTATGGAAAGTTAGAAACGCTCTATGACAAGTATCACGATGCTGGTCTTGAGATTCTTGATTTTCCCTGTGACCAATTTTCTATTAAAGACCTAGGCACTGAAGAAGATATTAATAAGTTTTGTTTAACCACTTACAATACTTCCTTTTTTCGTGGTGCTAAAATCAAGGTCAATGGTGATGATGAATCCATTCTTTACTCATACTTAAAGTACCGTAAACCCGGTGTTGGTAAGGGGAGGATTAAATTCAACTTTACAAAGTTTTTGATCGACCAAGAAGGAAATGTCATTAAGCGCTATGGTCCAATGACTAAACCTAAACGTATTGCTAGAGACATTGAAAAACTGATTGGATCAGGTAAATAATTATGTATTTAGCATGGAAAGAACTTAACCGCACAAAAGGGAAATTCGCCCTCATTATTGTGCTTGTCACCCTTATCTCCTACCTCGTCTACTTTCTAACCTCCTTAGCTTATGGATTGGCCAGTAGTTATACTGACTCGGTCAATAAATGGCAGGCTGACCAAATTATCTTAAACTATGAAGCCAATGACAACATTATGATGTCATATCTCAGCGATGAAGAGTTTGACCGTGTTGAAGTTGAAGGAGAAAAAGCAAAACTCGGCTTCTTCCCGGCGATTATTAGCCTTGAGGATGCACCAAGTGAGGTCGATACGCGTGAAGCCATCTATGTCTTTGGTGTTGAAGCAAATAGCTTTCTCGCCCCGCAAGAATATAGTCTCATCACCCTTGGTAATGGTGTTATCGTCGATGAATCCATTCAAGAAGCCGGCTATGAACTTGGCGACACTATCCTGATTGCTAAGCGAGATGGCACAGCACTTTCGTGGGTAATTCAGGGGTTCACGTCCAAAGCAACCTATCAAACAGCCCCCGTTATCTATACGAGTTTAGATAACTATAAACTTTATTCCTTCAACACTCTCGAAGCGCCAGTTTTTAGCGCTATCGTCATTCAAGGCCAGGTCAATAACTTAGCCAATGCTGATGACATCATCCTTGTCGACTATGCCATTCAAGATTTTATTAACACACTGCCAGGCTACACGGCCCAAGTTTTAACATTCGGACTCATGATTGGTTTTCTGATTATGATTGTTGCCTTTGTCCTTGGTATCTTCATCTATGTCTTGACTGTTCAAAAAATAAACATGTTTGGCGTGATGAAAGCGCAAGGTATTTCAAACCCCTACATTGCTAAATCTGTGATTTGGCAAACACTTATTCTTGTCTTTATCGGTATGATTATTGGTCTCGCACTGACGATAGTTTCTGGCATCTTCCTAGGTGGATTTGTCCCCTTTGCCTTCAATGTCCTCTTCTATGCCGTCATCAGTGCCGGATTTATCCTCTTCTCAATTATCGGTGGCCTCTTCTCAGTAAGAACGGTGACACGAATTGATCCTCTGAAAGCGATTGGAGCCTAACATTATGAAAACATTAATTGAAATGATCAATGTCACCAAAGACTTTCTCAATGGTGAAGAAGTCATCCATGCCCTTAAACCCACCAACTTTTCGGCTGGTGAAGGTGAACTTGTAGCCATTATTGGACCAAGTGGATCTGGTAAATCGACATTTCTCACCATCCTAGGCGGACTCCAACGGCCGACAACAGGCCAAGTTCTTATCGAAGGTAAACCATTCTCACAATTAAGTGACAAGCAAAAAACACATGTTCGCTTCAATAAGATTGGCTTCATTCTTCAACAATCCAATCTCATCCCCTTCCTTAATGTCAGAGATCAACTACTGCTTCATAACCGTATTAGTAAAGTTAAGCCAAACAAAGATTGGCTTGAAGATTTGCTAAAGAGTGTGGATATCAAGCGTCTTGAAAAGAAATTTCCAAATGAATTATCCGGTGGCGAACGTCAACGGGTTGCGATTGCAAAAGCCTTATATCATAATCCCGCAGTTGTCTTCGCCGATGAACCAACCGCTAGCCTTGATACCAAACGCGCCTTTGCGGTTATAGAGTTATTAAAACAAGAAACTAAGCGTCAAAAAAAGGCGACCATCATGGTCACCCATGACGAACGCCTCATTGATTACTGCGACAAAGTCTATGTGATTGTCGACGGCGTCATGACACAAAAAAAGTAGGGTTAAACCCTACTTTTCTTGTCGCAGAGTATCCTTTGCAAATCGTTGTTTAGGGAAGGGAATTAACATCCCTGCTTCTTTAATATACTCACGATATTCAGGCCGAGTTTTTAAGATTTTCTTTTCCATCATCGGCACGCTAATAAAGACAAACATCAAGGTCATTAAAATCGGAGCGGCAATAATCCAGTTAAATCCGAATTGTTGGAAATAGAAGAAATACGTTCCCCACCAGACCATGACTTCCCCTAAGTAATTAGGATGACGAGAATATTTCCATAAGCCACCACGCATAATTAGCCCCTTATTGACGGGGTCCTTCTTGAATGATTGCATTTGCGAATCAGCGACAAGTTGAATAAAAGCCGCCAGGATAACAACCCCCGTTCCTATCACACTATAAATGCCAAAGGAGAGTGAGGGCACTTCAACAAGTAAAGCGGGGCCTACAAGTTGGGCAAAAACAATGAGCGTTGGGAAGAACATAATAGCGGCGAAGCTAATCAACCAATACCAACGTGGTGCCAACTCTTGGAAATTTTTATAGCGCCAGTCAACATGAGAAAAATCAGTCCATAATTTACCCCAGTTGTAGGTCAGGCGAATGCCCCATATACTGAGTGCGGTAAGGAGTAAAACAAGACTTAAACTCCAGTTGTTCTTTTCAATCATCAATAAGAGGACAACTAGCGGTGGAATCACACTCCAGTAAGGGTCGTAAAGACTGGCATTCTTTAGTGGTAGTGAAATAATCCAGACAAGGACGGTCGCAACCAGGTCGGCGATTAAAATCCGATAGACAAGATCAATGCTACTAGGTAGCACTAAGTAGACACCAACACCAGCGGCGATGACAAAAAGATAGACTATAAGAATCACAAGCATCGATGATAGTTTTTTGCTCATAAGTTACCTCGCTTAATAAAACTAAATACATGATAACAAAAAAAACGATTTATGTATAAACCGTTCTATTTTGCATTAGCAACATGCATCAATTAAACTACTTATGACGAATAATTTTTTGGATAGGGTACACTTCATGAGACAGACAAAATATTAAAGGAAATGCCGGCATTCCCTTTAATGTGAATTTGTTAAAATAAAATGAAGGAGAAAGTTTGTATGAAGTCTTATGATGAATCCTTTAAGAAAAAGATTGTTGAACTATATGAGAGTGGGAAAAAAGTATCACTTCTCTGCGCGGAGTACGATATAACGCGTCCAACTCTCTACACATGGATAGCAAAATATAAAACCCCAATTACAGTAAAAATTGCAGGCAAAGAAAGCTTAACATTGGAAGAACAACAACTTTTAATTAAGGAATTAGAACAAGCAAGATTAGAGAATGAAATATTAAAAAAAGCAGTCTTGATCATTGGAAAAAAATAGTATTCATAAAAAACAATACTAGAACCTACCCGGTCAATCTAATGTGTGATTTACTTAAAATATCAAAAGCAACATTCTATCGTTCTTATAATGCGAAAAAAGATAAATTGGTAAAACAAAAAACAATAACCGAGCTAGTGATCAAGATATTTAATGAGAACCGTCAAAGTTATGGCTGGCGTAGAATCAAAGTAGGTTTATTAAAACAATATGGAATACAGGCTTCACGAAGAATTATCCGAAGGATAATGAAGGACAACCTTTTAATATCGACATACCAAGAGAAAAACTTTAAAGTATCAAAGTCAAAAGGTGGAAAACATGAGATAAACAATGTATTAAACCGTGATTTTAATAATAAAGAGGAATTTGAGTTCGTTATAAGCGACTTAACATATGTGCGTGTCAATAGTTCGTGGAACTATGTTTGCTTACTTACAGACTTGTCAAACCGTGAGATAATCGGCTGGTCAGTCGGGCCAAACAAAACATCTGAACTAGTGTATAAAGCATTTTTAAGTATCAAAACGGATTTACGGAAAATACGATATTTCCATGTTGATCAAGGGAGCGAATTTAAAAATAAAACAATCGATGAATTACTTAAAACCTTTGAAATACAAAGAAGCTTCTCACCACCAGGAAGTCCTTATGACAATGCTGTAGCGGAGAGTTTATTTAATAAAGCCAAAATCGAAGCATTAAGAGGAAAAGTATTTAAAAATATAAAGGAATTAGAACAAGAAGTATTCAGTTATGTTTGGTGGTATAACAATAAAAGATATCATTCATCGCTGAATTACAGGACGCCTATTGAATATAAAAGTGTCTGTCTCAATAAGTGTTTACATCTCAATACTAGGGTGGCTTTATTGATTTTTAAGCATTTTTGTAGTATATAATCTGACTGATAAATTAGAATTTATATATTTAAAGCTAGATTAAATAAATCTAGTTTTTTATATTAACAAACATCGATATGAAATGTTATAATATCGATATATTTCGATGTGAGAGGCTTGAATTGAATGAATCAAATAGTAAATATATGTAAAGCATTAAGTGATGAAACTAGATTCTTGATTGTTTCAAAACTAAAAAATGTAAATGAATTATGTGCTTGTAAATTATTAGAAATAGTAGAATGTAATCAATCGACATTATCACATCATATGAAGATTTTAGTTGATAGTGGACTAGTAGTAGCTAGAAAGGAATGGAAATGGGTTCATTATTCTTTAAGTAAAGAAAAAATAAATGAACTAATTAATTTTTTTAAATAGGTGAAAATATGGAATATACATTAGATGATAAATATAAATTAATTAAAGAAGAAGTTTTAAAAAGCAAAAGTAAAAAACCAACAGAAATTGTTAAATCAATTATGAATATGGATTTTATAAATATTCATGGACCAGAACATCATTATCTTGATGGAGCTAGTTTTTTAGTGGCTTATAATAATGCTGGTGGGAATATTGATTTAAATAAATCATTAGAAATGTTGGCTGAGAGAACCATAAAGATGCCAGGTGCAATGTGTGGACATTGGGGTGTTTGTGGTTCAACCACTTCAGTAGGTGCTAGTTTATCAATCATTCATGAAGTAAGTCCATTAAGTTCATCTAATTATTATAAAGAAAATATGGAATATACTTCAAAAGTGATTCAAAAGATGAGTAGAATTGGTGGTCCAAGATGTTGTAAAAGAAATGCCTTTTTATCATTAAGTACCGCAGTAGAATTTGTGAATGATAAATATGGGGTTGAAATGGGATTAGAGGATATCATTTGTGAATTCTCTTCTAAAAACAAACAATGTATTGGTTTAAGATGTCCATATTTTAAGGGTAATAAATAATGAAAAAAGTTGCGTTTATTTGTGTTCATAATTCATGTAGAAGTCAAATTGCTGAGGCACTATGTAGAGTGTATAGAAAAGATTTAGAAGTTTATAGTGCTGGAACTGAAATTAAACCAAAAATAAATAAAGATGCTATAAGAATTATGAAAGAAAAATACAATATTGATATGACAAATCAATATTCTAAATTATTAAGTGATATTCCTAAATGTGATATATATGTATCTATGGGATGTAATGTAGGATGTCCATTTGTAGGTAAGGGTTATGATTATAACTTTGAAATCGAGGATCCTACAGGAAAAGAAGATGAGGACTTTGTTAAAGTTATAGAAGATATTAGATTTAAAATCAATTTACTATAATTCGATTAATAAGATAATTAAATTCCTATTTATCGTTCAGAAATAGGGGTATGCAAAATACTTTACTTTTTAACGATTACAAGACTTAGGGTATGCAATTGTATTAAAATTGTGTAACGTTGCCATATTGAAACGTAAGGTTTGATACAATTTCAAACCTTTTTTTCTTGGCTAAAACACGATAATTGGTTTAATATCGTCATATTTTTATGTTTGGGACATTTGATTTTTAAATTTAGGTTGAAAATTGCATAATTACACAATTTTACTCGTTAAGGATACAAAGGGGTAGTCACTCGTTAATTATAATAATCCCACTGGTGAACTATTCTAAAATGAGGGATTATGATAAAATATAAGTATCAAGGATATAATAATATCACTTTTTATTTCTCAAAGGTGGTACCTATGTGTCCTAGAAAATCATAGCAGTGCAGCAATTTTTTGAAAATTTGGAATTTAGGTGCAGAATATGAAACCCTTTTTAGATGAAAGTAAAATAAATAGGTTTAGAGAACTCATTAATTCGTCACCTATTTTTTATAGAGATGAAAAGCACGCCAACAATTGGAACTTAATCTGTGCATTTATGGATAGGATAGACGACTCAATAAAATCTCTAACTGCTCATGATTTTCTTGCTGAAGATACCCGCTCAACTGAGAATTTAATTTTATTTATAGTTCATACGGATATTATTGTTGAATCAATTAATAAGCTCTTTGATAAGCTAGGAATTGATAATCCACTAAAAGATAAAAGTGATATATTTAATCAACTAGGCGATGGACGAGGAACAGATAATAAGTTCTTTAAACACCTAAGAGCTTTATCATTTGCCCATTCAATCGAAACTTCGCATGCAAGTCCATATGTGAAAAAGTGTGAAACCCAATACTCACCGTACATAATGAACCATTCATTATTTCAGGAAAACCATATCACCATTAGTGTTTATTCGTCGATAGAAGAGAATGATATGAATACTATTAGAATTCCTAAGTTACAACTCATTAGTTTTGTTGAGAGCAGATACAATTTAGTTGATTACTTAAATGATTATCTACAAGAAGAAGTTACAAATCATAAAGATCGACAAATCAGTGATGTTATAGAAATTTCAGAAGATCCAATTCAAACGTTATCAAATTTAAAACAAGCAGCAGTTAGAAGATATGATGACTCACTTATTAATTACATTGATGAGATCATCTATACTTTAAATTATCAAACAACAAATGAGAAAAATCAGAATGCTGTTGATAAGCTGAAAGACTTTATTATACCTGCGATTAGTGAGTTTATAGCCTTGTACCAGATAATGGATGATTCACATTACAATCATGTATTTATGTCTGCTTTGAGTTTTCAATGGAAGACTGACATTCCAATGGCTCATTATATGTTAGAAAAAATCAGATTGTATTTGATTGATGAGTATGGTCCTAATGTGTATAATTTCGATCAATCAAGTCCATATGATCCAAATACTGAGTCTAATGTTGAATGGGGATTTCAACAATTGAAGATATTCAAATCAGTATTGGCTGATGATTATGTAGAAATAGATTATCATATGCCATTCAAGGAGATACAACTTTTAGTATCAGCAGTACTATATTTAAATCATGTTACCAAAAAAGGATGAAGTCACTGAGCCCCCCAAATATTGGACCAAAACAAGTTAGAATATAAGGGGTTTTTTTCAAATTAAATGGACATTATCTGATAGATTGCTATGGTTAAAGTTATATAATATTAGCAATTAAATATTCGAAGAAATTTATCGCGTTATAATAATTATGACGGAGCCAACTCAAAATGTAATAAGCAACTTACCTCTCTTTTACCGACAAACAACCTCTTCTATAATGAAATTATTAAAGAATATTATGTTAAAGTAATATAAAGAAGACTGGGAGGAGCAACACACATATGTCATCAGTTACAAGAAGAATTAAAATGATTACTCAACCAATTGGGGGTTATTTAAACCCCAAAATTTTTGAAAAAATTCAGTTGAACACAGACGACATGCTTGCCGAACGAGAGAATATACACCCTAGTCTAGTGGGGTTGGTCGTTGATTATTTAACGCGTTTTTCTTTAGGGGCAAGTGCAGAGAAGGCCTTTCATATTTCACTAAGAGGCGCTAAGAATTTAGGCGAGCAAAAAGAAGCAAATTTAATACTTTCTAATATTAAAGGTTTGGATGATAAAAGCATTGTTAATGCTTGCAAAATGGTTGGTTATGATGTTGTTTATAGGGTCGGTCCGAGGGGTTATAAACCTGTTTCGGAAATAAATCCAGACATAGCTACGATAAATAATGTTCGGGCTTTGGTAAATCGAAGTTTAAAATTTTTTGAGACCTATGGACCAGTGGTAATGGATGGATTTAGTCTTAAAGGTGCCTATACTAAACTTATTACAGTGGGTGATGGAGACTTTATAACAAAAGATACTTTATGGGATTTTAAAGTTTCTGTTTCTTCCCCCACAAAAGATCATACACTACAATTAATCATATATTATTTGATGGGATTAAGGTCAATTCATTCATCTGCATTTAATTCTATTAAATATTTAGGAATATATAATCCTAAATTAAGTATGGTTTATAGACTAAGCATAGGAGATATTCCAAATGAGATAATTAATTCTATTTCTAAAGATGTAATTGGATACTGATTTATTTGTATGAAATACTAAGATTAGAATAGGAATACCCAAGGTTAATTAATAATCAAGTGAGTTTGAAGCAATGATTAATGAAATCGACTTAAGAGCGCTTATCAACGTCCAAGTGTTAGCCATCAAGATTAAACATTATCTTCAACGAATCTAAGAATTTGTAAAGAGCAAAGAAGGGGAATAAAACGAGTGACTAAACATACAAGAATATCTAAAAGAGAGCTAATGTGTAATTGTCAATTAAATTATGTCGTTTTGAGAGTGCGGACATTTTATTGAACTGTTTGACTATAATTTATCATAAATTCTTTTGGACTTAAATAGTTCAATTTATTCTTGATTCGTCTCTCGACAAACCATTTTAGATATGTCAAATAGCGTCAAAAAAGAACCATAGTTCTTGGCACTATGGTTATTAGGAGTATTCACTCGTTAATTATTAGGGTATTCAAAGTATCAAAGCACACACATAGTTCCATATATAAAATGTAAGGCTTGATGCTAAATCAAGTCTTTTTTTGTTTTTAATTATTTATGAATGTTTTAAATATTATATGATTTAAGGGTTCTCATTATAACCTTCAGTAATTACAAACTATTGCCTTTGTCAATTTACGCAGAATAATTAAATGTGAGTAAAAAAACGCAAAATTTACCCAGGTTATTTTGACATGGGTAAAAAAGTCGAAATTTTACTCATGTTTTTATCAAAATATGTACAAAATAATATTTTTCATTAATGATTTATTGAAGTTGGTAAAATCTTGGTGGGACATGGTACAATATTATTACTTAATATTAAAGGAGTATTTCCTATGATGATGGTATTTATATCCTTAAAGAAACCATACTTATTTTTCTTGTAATAAATACAATAAATTAGTAATTAGGATTAAATCAATAATTATATAGGGATATTTACAAGTTTATCAAAACATAAAACACAGGATGAGGGGTAATTGTTATGGCAATTAAGAAAAGTGAACTTTATAGCGCAATTTGGAAAAGTTGTGATGAATTAAGAGGTGGAATGGATGCAAGTGAGTATAAAAACTACGTTCTTACTTTATTATTCATTAAGTATGTAACCGATAAATTTAGAGATGATCCATACCCAGAAATTGAGATACCAAAAGGTGGTAGTTTTGACGATATTATTGCGTGTAAAAATAAACCAAATATTGCCGAGGAAATGAACAAAATCATCGCAAAATTAGCAGAGGTTAACCAACTTAGTGGAATCATTAATTCTGCAGACTTTGATGATGAGAAGAAAATTGGTAAGGGCAAAGAAAAAGTTGAAAAACTTACCAATCTTATTACTATTTTTGAGACATCATTTAATTTTTCAAAGAATAAAGCGTCTGGAGACGATATTATTGGCGATGCATACGAGTATTTAATGAAGAATTTCGCTACTGAAAGTGGTAAAAGTAAAGGACAATTTTATACGCCTGCTGAAGTTAGTAGGATTATGGCTAAAATCATTGGGGCAGGTGATGCACTTGAAGCAAGCAAGACAGTATACGACCCCGCATGTGGTTCTGGTTCTTTGCTAATTAGAGCATCGAATGAAGCACCCAACGGTTTAACAATCTATGGACAAGAATATGATAATGTCACTGCTGGTTTAGCAAAAATGAATCTTGTGCTTCATAATAAAGCTTCTGGTGAAATTAAAGGAGGTAGCAGTACATTTTCTAATCCTGAATTTAAGGATTACTATAATTCAAATCTTGTTAGAAAATTTGACTTTGTTGTTGCTAATCCACCATTTTCTTATAAAACATGGCGGAATGGCTTAACAGTTGAGAACGACCCCCGCTTTAACATTGAAGTTTGGGGCGATTTACCACCAAAGAAAAACGGAGATTACGCTTGGCTAATACATTGTATAAATTCCTTAAAATCAGAAGGCAAGGGTGCCGTTATTCTTCCTCATGGGGTTTTATTTAGAGGTAATGCAGAAGCAACCATTCGTGAAAAAATACTTAAAAAAAGAATAATTAAGGGAATTATTGGCTTACCTGCAAACTTATTTTATGGCACAGGAATTCCTGCTTGTATTATTATCATTGATAAAGAAAACACTGCCTCTCGAAATGGAATATATATGATTGATGCAAGTAAAGGTTTCGTTAAAGATGGTAATAAAAACCGATTAAGAGAACGAGATATAAAGAAAATAGTAGATTACTTTATGTCATTTGATGAATCTGATCCGACATTTGGACGTTTTGTTACTTTTAAAGAAATTGAGAATAATGAGTGGAATTTAAATATTCCCCGCTATATCTCTAATGATGAAACTGATCACCATAACATTACTGCCCATCTTAAAGGTGGGATTCCTCAACATGATATTGACTTAATGAACAATTATTGGCATATTTTTCATGGCCTCAAGGAAGAGTTATTTAAAGAATACACCCCGGGTTTTGTCGAATTGAATGTACCCCAAGATGAAATAATCTCGACGATTAATAAAAACAAAGCATATGTTGATTTCAAGGAAAAAGTAAATAAATCTTTCGATGAATGGAAGAATTCAAACTATACCGCACTTAGTAATATTAGGCAAAATGAAACTAAACCAAAGGAATTTATTGATTTAATTGGTCAAAATTTACTAGATACGTTTTCCAATATACACCTAATTGATAAGTTTGATGTTTATCAATGTGTAATGGAATTTTGGGATGAAAAAATGCAGGATGATGTTTATGCTATTGTTCAAGATGGATACCTTGCTGGTCGAGAAATTGAAAAGGAAATGACCAAACCAAAAAAAGGCGTACCAAAGATGAAGAGTTTTGATGGAAAACTTATTCCTAAAAAGTTAATTGCTAACACCTTTTTTAAGCCATATGTTACAGATATTGAAGAAACAGAATCAAAAATTCATTCAATCCAACAAATAATTGATGAAATAATTGATAATAACACTCAAGAAGATGGTCTATTAAATGAAATATGGAATGAAGATAAACAAGAAATTAAAAAATCTGATCTTGAAAGTAGAATAAAAGTAATTAAAAGTTTGAAAAAAAATAAAGAAGAATTTGATAAGGAAGAATTTGATTTGCTTCTAGAATATCAAGATCATTTAGATAAAATTAAGTCGCTAGAAAAACATATAAAAGACAAAACTACAGAATTGGATTCGAAAATCATTCAAAAATATACTGTCCTATCTGAAAATGAAATTAAAAAATTACTTATAGACGATAATTGGATTACTGAAATCTTTAATAAAATAGTGAAAGTATATGAAAACACATGTAACAAGTTATCAGGATGGATAAAATTGCTAGTTGAAAGATATGAATTATCTCTTCCTCAGATGACCAATGAAATCAACATGATTCAAAATGAACTATCATTATTGGTTTCTGAATTGATTGTTACTGAAATAGGTGATGAATATGACGCAGACGGGCTAAAAGAACTTGAGGAGTTACTTAAAAATGGATAAATCAGGTAATAATAAGAGTATTCCTCGAATAAGATTTGCTGGATTTACTGACACTTGGGAACAGCGTAAGCTTTGTGATTTCGGAATAGCAACTAGTGGAACTTCGATAGAATCAGAGTTCAATGAGGATGGAATATATAAAGTGATAAGTATTGGTAGTTATTCAGAATCAAGTACCTATACTGATCAAGGCATTAGAGCAGACCATACTGATAAAACGAAGAGTAAGCTGTTGAATAAAGGTGACTTAACAATGGTTCTTAATGATAAAACAGCATCAGGAAGAATAATTGGGAGAGTTTTATTGATTGAAAACGATAATACATTTGTGTTTAATCAAAGAACGCAGCGAATTCAGCCTAATTTTGACAAGTATGACGTTGGATATTTATATCAGCTATTAAATGCGCCAGCTATGCGTGAAAAAATCATAAAACAAAGTCAAGGAAACACACAAATTTACGTGAATTGGTCGACAATAAAAGAAACAAATTACAATATTCCAGACATTGTTGAACAATCAAAAATAGGTATTCTTTTTAACAGGCTTGATTCTCTTATCACCCTTCATCAGCGTAAGCATGACAAATTAGTCAATGTTAAAAAGGCATTGTTGGATAAAATGTTTCCGAAAAATGATCAAACAATACCAGAAATTCGTTTTAGGGGATTTACTGACACTTGGGAACAGCATAAGTTCTATGAATTATATACTTTTGCCTCTGAAGGTGGAACACCAAACACTAATAATAACGAATTTTATGAAGATGGAAGTATTCCGTTTGTTAAAATTGAAGATACTGAAA